>WNFI01011116.1_pt1 | contig 18610 bp, 16 predicted proteins | sample 5400471 | NCBI WGS metagenome assembly WNFI01 (sample SAMN13153348, study PRJNA577476) | soil metagenome | isolation source: 100 cm saprolite on Douglas fir-dominated hillslope | place: USA:California | collected 2013-09-17 | reverse complement strand
ATTGGAGACGATAATGAGTATGCAGTTCGGCGAGTGGTGCACGATCTTGCCGACTACGTCGTTCATGATTTTGGGGTTGGTATTCAGAAGATCATCGCGACTCATGCCGGGCTTGCGCGGAATTCCGGCGGTGATAACGACGATGTCGGAGTTGGCCGTGTCGGCGTAGTCGTTCGTGCCGATAATGTTGGAATCGCGCTTCTCGATCGGCATGGCCTCGAGGAGGTCGAGAGCTTTTCCCTGGGGGATGCCCTCCACAATGTCAATGAGGACGATGTCGGCTAGTTCTTTGGAGGCAATCCAATGAGCGGCAGTGGCGCCTACGTTTCCGGATCCGACAATCGTTGCTTTATGGCGCATGAAGTTCCTTTCTCGATGCAACTAATCTCGCATTGTTAATGGAGCGGCGGGCGTCGCTCCATACACTCAGTCTGCGGCCACTGCCACGGTCATGTTCTCGATTATGCACGTGGCAAACTCGCTGGTTTTCACCTTGGTGGCGCCTTCCATCAAGCGCTCGAAGTCGTAGGTTACTTTTTTCTGTTCGATGGTACGCTCCAAGCTCTGCTCGATCAGATCGGCGGCTTCGGTCCATCCGAGATGGCGGAACATCATGACGCCCGAGAGTTGGGCGTGGCGAGAACGCTGTATTCGTCGGCCCGGGTCACAACCTGCTGGAAGATAGAGTCGGCGATGCGGTCGTTGATCATCAGCTTTCTCTTCCACGCGCCCTTGCCATGCGTGGCATAGATAGAATCGAGACAGTCTTTTACTTCTTTGTAGAGATCACGGCGGAAATCGTCGGTGGCGAACTCGAGACCGGGCTCGATGAGGCTTGAGTTCTCCTCTAGCGTGAGACCGGGATTCTTGTCTTTGTTGTCGATGATCCAGCTTTCGCGCTCGGTGACTACCTGGTCGCGGAATTCGTCGGTGGCAAGTTCGTATCCCCACTTGCGGAACGCGCCTTCGGTGAATTTCTGAATGTTGCCTTTGTGGACGAGGGTGACCGTTTTGTTTTTGTTGTCGAGAGCATGCTGGATGGCCATGCGCACCAGACGTTTCGTACCCGTCACGGACATGGGTTTGATGCCGATGCCGGAATCGAGGCGGATTTGCTTCTTGCCGCTTTTCAACATGTCCTTGTTGAGGAACTCGATCAGGCGGGCCGCATCGGGCGTGCCTTCTTCCCATTCGATTCCGGCGTACCCGTCTTCTGTGTTCTCGCGGAAGATGACGATGTTCATGCGCTCGGGATGCTTCACGGGTGACGGCACACCGGCGTAGTACTTCACCGGACGCACGCAGGAATAGAGATCGAGGATCTGACGCAGCGCGACGTTGAGGGAGCGGATGCCGCCCCCTACGGGCGTAGTCAGAGGACCTTTGATGGCGACGCGAAATTCGCGGATGGCGCTGATGGTGTCGTCGGGCAGCCAGTTTTGAAAGCGAGCCTTGGCTTTCTCACCGGCAAAGACCTCGTACCAGGCTACGGAGCGCTTCCCCTGGTATGCCTTTTCAACAGCGGCGTCGAAGACGCGGACGGAGGCTTTCCAGATGTCTCGGCCCGTTCCATCGCCTTCAATAAAAGGGACGATCGGGTGATCGGGGACGCGATACTTGCCGTTGCTGAATTCGATCTTCTGCCCGTTGGATGGGACGCGGACTCCGTTAAACGACGCCATTACATCTGCCTCCAGAAGCGGGGAAGGAACCAATCATTATAAAGAATATTCAAGTAGCGAATGGAGCGCCGGGCGTCCCCCGCCCGGCTCACGCATGCGACTGCGCCTTGGACGGCAGAGGACGCCCGTCGCTCCACTGAAGAGCACTAGCGCTCGATCTTTACCGACTTTACTACGACGTCTTGGTTGGGACGATCCTGACGATTGCGCGCTGCCTTCGAGATTTTTTCGACGACATCGTATCCCTCGACTACCTCGCCGAAAATTGTGTGCTTGCCGGTGAGCCATTCGGTGTTGCCTACGGTGATGAAGAACTGCGAGCCGTTAGTGTTGGGGCCGGCATTGGCCATCGCGAGTTTCCCCGACTTGTCGAACTTGTGCGGAGAACCTTTGGTCTCGTCTTCGAACTGGTAGCCGGGGCCGCCCATGCCGGTGCCTTGCGGGTCTCCGCCCTGAATCATGAAGCCGGGAATCACCCGATGAAAAATCGTTCCGTGATAAAGAGGGTCGTTGGATTTCTTGCCGGTGGAGGGGTGCTTCCATTCGCGCTTGCCCTCGGCGAGGTCGACAAAATTCGCGACGGTCTTGGGTGCATCCTTTTCGAACAGGCGGCAAACGATGTTGCCTTCGCTGGTTTCAAACACGGCATAGGTTCCGGGTGTGCGAGTCATAGTCTCCTCGAACTTCTTAGAATTGATGCTTGCCTCGTCTCAGACGCGGCAAGCCGCGTCTCTACCTGTACTTTGTACTACGTCGGTTTCTTCACGGTCGGCGATGGTTTGGGGGCTGCGGGCTTGCTGGATGTACCGGCGCGAGGGATTTCGATGCGCGTGATCTTGACGGGACGGAGCGGACGTTCGCCGTCTGTGGCCATGCGAGCGATTTTCTTGACCAGTTCGACGGCGGCGTCATCGCATTGGCCGAAGACGGTGTACTTTCCGTTGAGGCTGGGATAGGGAACTTCAGTGATGAAAAACTGCGAGCCGTTGGTGTCGGGTCCGGCATTGGCGTAGGCGAGACGCCCGGGCTTGTCGAAGGTCACGGTGGGCGAAGTCTCATTCTTGAATTTGTAACCTGGATCGCCCGTGCCATCGCCTTTGGGATCTCCACCCTGAATCATGAAACTGGCGATCACCCGGTGAAAGATGGTGCCGTCATAAAGTGGAACGCCGTGCTTCTTGGCGTGAGAGACGGGGCTGGTCCAGTCTTTTGTGCCGCTGGCGAGGCCGATGAAGTTCTCGACTCCGATCGGGGCAACCTTCGGAAATAGCGTGCAATGCAGGTCGCCAGCCGTGGTGTGGATGATCGCGGTGGGCTCCGCGGTAGCAGCGGGGGCGGAGGTAGCGGGCTTGCGGACGGGCGGCTTCGGCTTTGTCGCTGGCTGCGGAGTTGAGGATGCCTGTGCGGCGCCGAGCAGGGACGTGGAGATTATCAGGACAAGCGTCTGCAATAGAGTGCGCATAGATGCTCCTGTAAGTATTTTGGCGAACTTCAATTGTACGACAGTCGATACTGGATTGTCGGTGGGGAGCCGGGCGCCCTGCCCGGCCGCCTTCTTGCTGGACGGGCGAGGCGCCCGTCGCTCCACTTTCTATTTCTATTTCTATTTCAGGGCTTGCAGTTCGCGGCTGATTCGCTCGGCTTCGTGGAAGGCGCGGAGGATATTGCCGCCCAGAATCTTGCGGATATCGTCGGCGCTGTAGCCGCGGTCGAGCAGGGCCTGCGTGATCTTTGGCAGGTCGGCGGCTGAGTCGATCCCTTCAGGAGTCGCACCGCTGACGCCGTCAAAATCTGAGCCCAGCCCGACGTGATCAATGCCAGCGACTTTGGCAATGTGGTCGATGTGATCGATCAGCGATTTCAAGGGAGGGCGCGGAATTTTGGCGGCCCACTCGCGCTCTATGCGGTCATTATCGAGATAGGTGACGGTTTTTCCGGCGGTCTTGAGTTGGTCGGCGTTGGCCTTGACTGCGGCATCGCGGTCTTTGGCCTGCGCTTCAGCGGCTTTGCGGTAGTTCTCGTCGATGAAGGCGTTGTAGAAATTTACCTGGATGACGCCGCCGTTTTTGGAGACGGCGCGGAGCATGTCGTCGGTCATGTTGCGGGGATGATTGGTGAGGGCGCGAGCGGAGGAGTGCGAGGCGATGACGGGCGCTTTGGTGACAGCGATCGCGTCATAGAACGTCTTGTCGGCGACGTGGGAGATATCAATCAGCATACCGAGGAGGTTCATTTCGAGGACGATCTGCTTGCCGCCATCGGTGAGGCCGTTGTGGTGTTCAATTTTGGGATCGTTGATGTCGCCCGAAGAGTCGGCCCACTCGTTGGTGTTCGACCAGCTCAAAGTCATGTAGCGGACGCCGAGGCGGTAGAAATCGCGGAGCAGGCGAACGTCGTTTTCGATGGAGTGGCCGCCTTCAATGCCGAGCAAAGCAGCGAGCTTGTGCTCGCGGTGGGCGCGTTCGATGTCGTCCACACTGAAGGCCATCATCATGCGGTCGGGATGGCGGGCCGCCTGCTCGTAGACCGAATCGATAAGATCGAGCGTGTGGCGCGCGAAGTGGCCCTGATTGGTTTCCGGCTCGACCCAGATGGAAAAAAATTCGGCGCCCAGGTTTCCGGCTTTTGCCTTGTCGAGACTGATGTGCCCGTGATCTTTGGGATCGGTCGATCCGATGTCGTAGTTTTCGTCGAGGAAGCGCTGCGGGGTATCGGCGTGCGTGTCGACGACGACGGCGGAGTTGTGAAAAACTCCAGTCGCGCATCCATTATTTTCAATAGGATACGATGCCGCGAGTTTCATGCTCTTTGGTGGGCCAAAGGCCCATGGGCACTCAGGGCAGGCTCGCGAGACGCCCGTCGCTCCATTGAATCTATTATGCCGCAGTGATAGCGGCCAGAGCCTGTTCGATGCACTGTTCGAGCGGCTGGTCGGTAGAGATGACGACCTTGGGATAGGTAATGGGTTCGAAGCGGGCTTTCGTTTCAAGGTAGAGCGCGAAGGTTCGGTTGTGCGCGGGGTGTGAGGGGTCGGGTTCGAGGACGAGACGACGGCGAGCCGATTCCTCGGAGCAGGTGCACTCGATGATCGTCCAGGGTTGAGCGAGTTTGCGGGCGAACTGGAGAACGCGGTCGATCTGGTAGTGGCGGGAGAAGGTGCGTCCGTCCAGAAAGACTTTACGAGCAGGAGCATTTTGCAGCAGGAAGCGCGCAGCCTCGATCATGATCTCAATAACCAAGTCGTCTTGCGTCACGGAGTATTCGATATCTTCCGGCGAGAACAGGGCGGCGCGGATCTCGTCTTTGCTGAGGAGCGCGCCTTGAGTGCGGTGGGCTGCTCCACCGGGGAACGCGGGAAAATCGTCTGCGTCTGGCGCCAGTCACTGTAGCGGTCGGAGACCATCACGTGGAAACACCAGTGGCGGCGCTCTTCTTCGGGCTCGACCAGACCGAGCGCGTTCAGGTAGAACAAGTAGCGCTCGATGAAGCGGATCTGATCTTTCGACAGGCCACGGCGCTGGAGGTCGACCGTGACGCCGGCGAGATGGGAAGACGCAGTATCACCATCCGCCGGAGCGGCGTTGCGATTATGACGGCGCAGTTTCTTCTGCCCCTTCACGGTGCGCACAGCCGAGTTCACCTGGATCTGAGAGTGGAATTGCCGATAATAAACTTCGGAAAGGTCCACGACAAAATCGCGGGTCCAGGGGCGGCAGAAGCGGCGCGAAGGATCAAGACCGCGCTCAATCTTCAAAGACTCGGTCTCCTCGATAGGCACCAGAGCGCCAGAGGCCTTGAGCGCTTCCAGTTCAGCATCGTCCTGAATGCGGGGCAGATCGATGCGGTCGATTTCTTCATTTTGCCGGATCAGGGAATCGTGCGACGGACGGAACATTGGGTGCCAGAGGATGCTGCGAAGGTGACGCAGGAACCGGTGGCGACGGTCGACGCGGTGCAGGGCGAATGCGGTTCCTGGCGCCGCGACCGCAACGAAGAAAGCAAGCATGATCAGCGCAGCTAACAGCGCGCGTGGTGGTTTGAAGTTCTGCAATCTTTGCGTTATTGATCTTTGCGTCATGAATCTTTGCGTCATGAATCTTCGTGACATCGCGCTTGCATCTTGAAAAATTTAGGGTCCAGGAAATTGCCCATTTCTCAAGAGTTGCTGAATTGTAAACCAGAGATCAACAATTCTGTGAAGGAATTCCTGCTAAACCCAATTACTTAGGGGAGTTCCGAGTGGTTACCAGCGGGCAATTTATCGATTTTGCGGTGTGACTGCTGAAAACTTCGTTTGGGACCTGACAAATTATGGCAGTACTGAATCGTTGGAGAGGCGTCTGCCTGCAGAGTGGAGACGGGCAAGCCCCGTCTCTATATGGACGTGCGGCTACTTTCGCAGCAGATCAGCGAGCGCCTGCCTCATGACTTGACCGCCGACTTCTGAAATCGATGTCGTCAGCGGAATATCCTTCGGGCAAATCTCGACGCAGTTTTGAGCGTAGCCGCATTCCTGGATGCCTCCGTCGCCCATCAGTGCGGACAGACGCTCGCGCTTCAGGGCCTGGCCGGTGGGATGTGTGTTGAACAGCCGAACTTGCGAAATGGCGGCCGCACCGACGAATCCCGTGTCCTCATTGAACTGCGGGCAGGCTTCCATACAGCAGCAACACGAGATGCAACTCGACAGCGGATAAGTCTTTTCCTGCGCCTCCATGGTCACGCGCGGCCCCGGACCAAGGTCGTAGCTGCCATCGACCGGCACCCAGGCTTTCACTTTTTTCAGATTCTCGAAGAGCACGCTGCGATCGACGGCGAGGTCGCGCACGACGGGAAATTTCGAGAAGGGCTCGAGCTTGATCGGCTGATCGAGATGGTCGAGCAGGGCGGAGCAGGCCATGCGGGCGCGTCCGTTGATGAGCATGGCGCAGGAGCCGCAGATCTCTTCGAGACAATTCGAGTCGTAGGTGACGGGCGTGGTCTGCCTGCCGTCGCGAGTGACGGGATTGGCCGCGATCTCCATCAGCGCCGAAGTGACGTTCATGTTCGGCTTGTAAGGAATCTCGAACTCTTCCCACGACGGCTTGGCGTCGGGGGTGAGTTGGCGTTTGATCTTTAGGAGGACGGGTTTGGTGTCTGGCATTTAGCTCTCTATCTACGCAGACCTGGCCGTGCTGGCGAGGCTTCTAACTAACTCTCGAGGCCACTCCGAGGAGTCTGCTCGCCCAAAGGCATCGCACTTCGTCACGATCTTCAACTGCGAGATGTCGCAAGGATCGCTGAATGCCGCGCGAATTTCATCATCAGTTTTTCTCCAAAAGATTTCAATACTAGCATCATTGTGAAAGTTCGCCTGAAGCGCCTTGTCGGATAAGATCTTTCGATATGCTGCGGATGCTGGCTTTTCCATCTGCCGTGTCCGCCAGAGTGCAACATTCTCGCGCTCCGAATCCACATAATTGGTGGGGATCGAGCGATCCCAGTCATGCACATGCTCAATGTCGCAGCGCATTTTATACACCTGCTGCAGAACACCTCGGATTTTATCCTCTTGCGACTTTGGCCCAGCGAACAGGGCACATCGCGACATGAACTGCTTTTCGGTTTGATTGCGATCCGGTAATATAAGTGCCTCGAGTGCGCGAACGAATCCATGCAGCCGGTCGCTGGCGTAGTACCGCTTGAAAACCGTACCTAGCGCGTAAAAGCCTCGGCTAAAGCGACATTTCTGTATATCCGGAGTGTTTTTCAAAAGAAGCGCGTATGCTTCCCTGAGCGCGATCGCCGTACGAACATCTTCTTCGCGAACTGCCCATGGTAGACATCCTCGCGTGATCCTGAATTTCTCGACCTTTCCAAAGTGGCGGCACGTGGGTATCTCATTTTCAACGTAACCCGCGACCACGAATGCATTCATATACTCGATTGTTCCGAGGAGACGAAGCATTGCGAACACACGATCAACGTGCGATAACAATTCCGTGTCGACAGCGCCACCGTAAATCGACAGTTGCTCATCCGGCCAACCTTCGGAGGCAGTGCGTACGAGAGAAAGATTGCAATCCTTTAGTTCGTTGAATTGAATTGTGCCGAGCCAGTCCCTCCAGTGATCTTCTAGCGTGAAGGGGAAGCCATTAAACACTCTTGTTTTATCTTGCAGAATCAGGTCGGACAGAACGTCCGTTCGCACATTGTGTATGGCGAGGATTGCGAACTTACAGTTTGGTTCCAAGAACTTGTAGGCCTGTTCTGCTGACACGAGTTGCACCATCGCTAATACTTCCTCGGCCGCGGCGGAATCAGACTCGCATCCACCGACTCGAACTCAAACTTCGGTTCATCCAGATCAGGCGCAAAGGTTGCTTTCGTGGTCTTCATCCAGTTCTTGTCGTCGCGGTCGGGGAAATCGGGTTTATAGTGCGAGCCGCGAGACTCGTCGCGCATGGCCGCTCCCTGTGCGATTACTCGTGACAACTGCAGCATATTGTATAGCTGGCGCGTGAAGGCAATGGTTGTGTTGGCCCACTGCGAGCGATCGCTCAGGTTGATCTTCTGGAAGCGATGCAGCATGTCCACCAGTTTGCCATCGGCGGCTTGAATCTTTTTGTTGTAACGAATGACCGTGCAGTTCTCGGTCATGAGCGCGCCGAGTTCACGCCACAGAAGAAACGGATTCACGCTGCCGACGGACCGCATCAGGCCCGCATTAATTTCTTCCTGCCGCTTGCGCTCGGCGTCGAAGTGGCCGTTGCTTGGAGCGGCTTGAAGATTCTTCGCGTGTTGCACTGCGTTCGGGCCGGAGACGAAGCATCCAAAGATGCACGACACCAGCGAGTTTGCCCCCAACCGATTGGCGCCATGGTATTGGTATTCGGCCTCGCCTGCAGCGAAGATGCCGGGGATATTCGTCGCCTGTTTGTAATCCACCCACAGGCCGCCCATGGTGTAGTGCATGCCGGGGAAAATTTTCATCGGCGTGGCGCGCGGATCGTCGCCAACAAACTTCTCGTAGATTTCGAGGATGCCTTCCAGCTTGCGGTCGAGAGTCTTGCGGTCGATATGAGTGAGGTCAAGATAGACCATCGGCTTGCCGTCGATACCGAGGTTGTGCTCGTACACCACTTTGAAAATCGCGCGGGTCGCAACGTCGCGCGGGACGAGGTTGCCATACTTCGGATACCACTCTTCGAGGAAGTACCAGCGATCACTCTCCGGAATGGATTTCGGGTCGCGTTTGTCGCCCTGGGTTTTCGGAACCCAGACGCGTCCGCCCTCGCCGCGTGCCGATTCCGACATCAGGCGCAGCTTGTCTTCCCCGGGGATCGACGTGGGATGAACCTGAATAAACTCACCGTTCGCGTAGTAGCAGCCCTGCTGATAGAGAGCGGACTGCGCCGATCCGGTACACACGACCGAATTGGTCGACTTGCCGAAGATGGCGCCAATGCCGCCGGTTGCGATGATGATGGCGTCGGCAGGAAAGGTGCGGACTTCCATCGTTCGCAAATCCATCGCGCAGATGCCGCGGCAAACGCGGTTCGCGTCGAGCACGGCCGAAAGAAACTCCCAGTGCTCGTACTTCTTCACCTTGCCTTCTGGAACGCCCATGCGGTCGAGAAGATCGATAATGCCGGGAGCAGCGTCGCACATGGCTTTGACCGGCGGCTGGTTGGCGAGGAAGTCGCCTCCGTAGATGGTGTCGTCGAAATGCTGCCAGGTTGAATCGCCTTCGCCTTTCAGGTTCTTGGCGGCGTTGATGCCTCCCTGCGCGCAAACCGAGTGCGAACGCTTTACGGGGACGATGGAGAACAGATCGACCTGGCCGCCCATCTCGGCGATTTTAATGACGGCGGCGAGGCCTGCCAGGCCACCGCCCACTACGATGATTTTCGGAGTTACTGCCATGCTGCCATGAGTCCGATCTGCCGGGCGAGGGCGCCCGGCACTCCACGTACTATTTCTCTTTAGGTACTATTTTCTCGCTATCGCATCACGATGTTTCCCGAAGGCGCAGTCGGATCAAAACGCTCGGGCGGCGTCCTGAGGAATCCGTAGACGCTGACCACGCCAATTGAAACCAGCCCGAGCGCCAGCGCGAGGCACACATAACCAAAGCGGCGCCGCGCCGTTTCGCCGGTCGTGATGCCCCACTTCGCGGCAAACAGCCACAGGCCGTAGCTGAAATGCCAGGAAGCGGCGACGATGCCGAGCGCGTAGAAGGCGATCATCCACGGATTGTGGAATTGCGCTTGCACCTTGGCAAATGCCAGGTCGGGATGCGTCGGCAGGTGCACGCCGGTGAAGCGCAGCGAGTAAGTATGTTGCACGATGTAGATGAGAGCGACGATGCCGGTCCAGCGCTGCGAGGTATAGAGCCAGTTGCCGGCCCAGGGATAATCGGCGACGTTGGTTTCGCCTTGAAACCAGATGAAGACGCCGTAAAGTCCGTGGTAGAGGATCGGAATCCAAATAAAAAATAGCTCGAGAAGAAAAACGAAGGGCAGGCTGTTCAGAAACGCGACTTGCCTGTCATAGGCCTCGGCGCCTTTGAAGGCTTCGGCGTTCGAGATGAAGTGTTCGAGAAGAAAGGCGCCGATGGGTACGACGCCACTGAGGGAGTGCAGACGGCGCAGCAGAAACGATGTCCCCTCGCCAGCGCGCAGTGGGGCGACGCCCGATTTTATTCTGGGAGTGATGGGATTGGCTGTTGACGCTACGATGACTGCTCCTTGCGTGGTCCGATATGAAAACTAAAACTAATGATTATCGTTTTGCGCGAGAAGGGAAGTCAAGGCGAGAGCGACTATGGGTAGTGTCTTAACTCCGTGTTAAGACACTACCCGGCTATGGGAGAGCCACTAGAACTGTGAATGATACGTTTCTCGACCTGAAAACACTATTCTCTCGATGGCATACGATCCATTAAACCCCCTCGCGACCACCGAAGCCCAACGCTGAATCTTGAACACCGAAAGTTGAACCAGAGGAACATCAGATGAGCGAACAAAATCATGTCTCGATCCCACGTGCGCTGGATGGGGCACCATTGACGGAATCTCAAACGGAGATACTAGCCGCCGGCCTCCACCTCGTCTACCGGGGTGTGGGAACGGTCATCATCGCAGGAGCCCGGTTTCGGCGTGTATATGTATTTTCGCCGAAAGAGCGTGAACAATCGGTGGAGACGCAAGATGTAGAGGCGCTCGTCAAGACCGGACTTTTCTTGATAAGACGCTAGGTTTCCCGATACCACGACAGGAACGCGCGAAAGGCTGCGCCGCGATGGCTGTAGTGCGCCTTTTCTACCGCGCTCAGTTCGGCAAAAGTCTTGCCGATTTGCGGGAAGTAGAACAGCGGATCGTATCCGAATCCGTTGTTGCCTCGGGGCGCGTCCAGAATGAGGCCCTCAGCGGTGCCGCGGAATGTTTGAATCGTCTGGCCGTCGCGGGCCACGGCCAGCACGCATACGAATCGCGCGGCGCGTTTTTCCGCAGGGACGCTTGCGAGTTCGCGCAGCGTGCGGGCATTATTCGCTTCGTCGTTGCTATCGCTATTGCGTTCGACGGCGTGAGGTTCATTGGGGCGCTCATTGTCGTGTTCGTTGTCATGCTCGTCGTCATGTCCGCTGGCAAGTTCATCGGCGGCATAGCGGGCGGAGCGCACTCCGGGAGCGCCGCCCAGCGCGTCAATCTCCAGGCCCGAGTCGTCGGCCAGAACCAGTTCGCCGGGAACGGCGAGGCTGTAGGACTCCGCTTTCTTGCGCGCGTTTTCCTCGAAGGTGGTGCCGTCTTCGATGACCTCAGGCAGGGAAGAAAAGTTCGGGATGGTTGCGATCGCAATGCCGAGGGGCGCGGCGGTTCCGTCGAAATCGCGAAGTTTGCCGGTGTTCGAGGTTGCGACCAGAACCGTGCGTGAGGTCATGCGACCTTGGCCGGGTTTAGACCATGCGGCAACAAACAGAGCCAGGCTGATTAGCGAGACGACGTTTCCGACTGAGCGATCGATCGTCCGGCGGAAATGGATGTGTACATCGTTGTCTCCGGCGGCAATCGGAATGACGATCAGGCCGGTTACATCGGTACGCTGCGTCTTGGTGGGCTTGTCGTTCACCACGACTTCCCATGCCGGGTAATTGAAAAGGCGCACGGTTAGATTTTGCGCGGCCGCGGTGTGAACCTTGAAATGTTTCTCCGTCTGCCCCCACGCCAGCATCTTGCTTGGAACCGGCGCGCCCTTGTCGTCGCTGACGCGAGGCAGAGATTTGTTCAACTCGTAAGGGTCCGCTCCGGCGGGAACGTATTCGTCGGCACCCTCGTAGCCGGTACCGTCGGCGATGGCATCGCTCATCTCGCGGATGTCGGTGGCCATATCCCACCAAGGAGGCTGAATGCGATAGCCGGCGATGATAACCACGGCCAGCAGAACGGCAGATGCCAGCAAGCGCGAGGTCCAGCGTTTGGCGGCCATGGGAAAAAGCATGGCCAAAGCGGCGTTCATACAAAGCAGCCAGCGGAATGGAAGTTGCACGAAGCGGAACCTGGGCAAGTGCTGCCATAGCAAATTGCTTAGGGAAAGCATAAGGACCGCGCTGACGGCGCCCCAGGTGGAAAGTAGCATCTGCGGGCGTGCTACCCAAGTCGCGCTGCGCGCTACTGGACAGCCGTGGGCGACTGTCCCTACGTGCTTCGTCTGGCGGGAAAACCAGATCGCGAAAACCAGGACGCCGATTTCGGCAAGGGCTATCGTCGAAACCAGCAGATTGAAGCGGTTGTGATCGGGATCGGCAATAGTAGTGAAAATAAAATTGTCCTGCGGCCGCACGCCTGGTGACAGCACCTCGCTGAGGTTGATCCATCCCTGTTCGTAGATGGCCGGGAGAAGATAAAACGAGGCTAGGCCGGCCCCCAAGCACATTGCCAGCGCTGTCTGTATGAGGGGACGCCAAGTCTGTGGACGCCACTGTCGTCCACCGCCGGTTGCACGCCTGGCCCCAATCGTAACGAAGAGCAACGCAAGCCCAGCCGCTGAGTAGTGGATCATCACCGCTGCGGGTGCGTTGGTCAGCCATGCCGCTGCCAGCGTGAGACTCAACCACAACGTCGGGCGAAAGCCAGGCTCCTTGAGCCGCAGAATACACAGCAGCAGAAGGGGCAGCAGTGTGGCGGCCAGAAGTTCGGCGTATGCGCTCCGCCAGTAGACGATCAGCAAGTGATACGGATTCAGCGCATAAAACGCGGCCGCAAACAGAGCGTCCGGGGGCGGGAACCACTCGCGGGCGAGCCGGTACATGGCCGCTCCGGCAAGCGTGAGCACAATCCAGCAATATGCGCCGGGTACCATCTTCCAGGGCAGAGCGCCACCGAGCGCGGCGCCCAGGGTCCAGGAAGCGGGCGGATAAAACAGGAAGCGAGCCTCGCCGTATCCCCAGTGCGCCAGCGCCGCCCAGCGCGGATATAAGATACCGTGCTGGCATTGGCCGAGCACTTCCATCCACGAAAACATGTGGAACTCGAAATCATGCCCGGACGGACTGCCTCGCCAGAAAAACGGAGTGATAGCCAGCAGACAGGCGCCAGCCAGCACCAGGGCACGCGAGATCGGGTTCCTGAGCAAATGGTCTTTAGCTTACTTTAATTTCCGTAAAGACGCGGCTTGCGGTTTCTCTTTTCGCGGCGGAGACGGGGCAAGCCCCGTCTCTACAGGTGGGGTCGGCGGCGCACGGAGTAATGCTATTGCATCGGAAAATTCTTGAAAAATTAACCGCACCGAAACCATTCAGCAGTAGGTGCCAGGGTAGTCTGCGACAACGAGTAGAACAGACCACCGGGGACTGGGCCGACACCAAAGACGGGGTGTCGATCTGGTTCCCGGTTTTTGCTTGGATCATTTCTGGCTGGGATCAAAACGGGGCGATGCTGGGTGAAGCTTGCGGTGTCGCTTCTATTGGCGGAAGTCCACCAGGCTTGCGTCTATTGGTTAACGCTCACCGGATTTCGTTGGCGGTGCAGTTCCGCGAGAAACGCCTCTTCATCCAGCGCATTGCCAGTCCGCAGCAATTCCAGGAGTGGATCGTCCGCGTCGGTTGCGGCGCTGCCGGTCTGGTCTAGGTCGACCGCATCGGCGACGAGAGAGCGAGGAGAAGTTTCCAGCTGCGGAGTGGCGCCGGGTTGGCCGGTGAGGAACTCGATGAACTCGCCAACGCTCTTGCGCTGCTCCTCTGTGCGGGCAGGAAATTCAATGCCCATGCCATGTCCGGGATGCATGACTCGGACCAAGCCGTCAGTGTGAATCTCCATCCCGGCGGCGCGAAGGCACAGGTCAATGGCTGAAGACTGAGGGAAGGGAGATTCGGTCTGCACATAGCAGCCACCCAGACTAAGGTCCGTCAGTTTACACAGGCTTGCTGCATCGGGCTCTTCGGGTAAAGCTTCGTGCGCACGGGCAGTCAACCACTCGCCCATTTCTTCGCGCATCTTGTCGTCCATGTCGAGAAAGCGCAAGCCGGTTTGACCATTGGCGGTACTCCAGGCAACTGCCGCATCGCCTTCGATGCCAGCACCGCCGTCGGGGAGCTCGAAGGAGACGCGAACCATGGCCGCAGATGGAAGGGGCTTGGCCGCCAGCACATCCATGCCGCCTGCGCTCAGGTCGAGCAGGATGCCTTCCACAGTGTTGCTCTCGTCGACGCGAATCGAAACCGCCGCCTGCACCGCAACCCGAAACGATTGCCGCCTCTCGCGCTTCAGCAGCGCCGTGGCAGCGCGCAGGGTGTTTTGAGCCTGCTCGCGGGCGATGGGCTTGGTGAGGATGAAATGAGCGCCTGCGCCGAGGATAGAGCGGATCTGCGAAGAATCGTGCAGCAGGGCAACGGTTACGGGCGGTTTGCGATCGGGGCCGGCGAGGCGGCGGCAACCTTCGAGCAGCAGGGAGGCTCCTTCGGGACCGTCGAAGTCAGTATCGAAGTCAACGATGACCTGATCGAACTGCTCCTCCGCCAGTCGCGTCACGGCGACATCGGTCGCGCTCGACCGATCAACCGCGACGCCAAACTGCGCCAGGACCTGAATCAGCGTTTCCGCACTCAGATCGTCCTTTGACACCAGCAATGCCCGCAATATCATGGGACTGAACCCTTCCCGCCTCGCACCTTTCTTCTAACTTCCGGCTTTTACGGCCAGCGCGGAGTTACGCTGCGCGCTGGCTTGGACGCGGCAGTCGAGGGCTGAGCGCTGGCCTTGGCAGCCATCGCATTGGAGTTTTCGTCGTCCACTTCCGCCAGCACTGCGCTATCGTCCTCGTTGTCATTTTCGGCAAGCAAGGGCGCGACTTCGCGCAGTTTTTCGGCAGCCTGCTGCAGCATCTCGATCTGCTTGCCCAGCTGCGTGTACTGCGCCTGCTTCCGGCGCAAAACCTCATGGATATCCTTCATACGTCCCCCTGCGCCTGACTGTAGGTTTGGACAAAGGTAAGGTCAACGGCAAAGCCATCGCGGCCCGTTACGGCAGTAACCGTAGAGGATATGTGGCTCACGTCGAAACCTGTTCGGAATGATGTCCACGCAAGGAAGCGAAGCAGTCGAGACGGTCGTGAGACGGGGAGGGGGCCAGCAAGTAGATTCCACTCAAAATCAAAAGCCCCGCCTTGCGGCGGGGCCATGAGTTGAGTGTTCTGGGCGAACCAACAAACCAGCAAACAAACTTAAGTTATCCGCCGATCAGCTTGCGACGGAACATTCCAGCGATACCCACAAGTCCTGTTCCGAGCAGACCCAGGGTTCCCGGTTCCGGTGCGGTGACGGTCGTGGTACCCGTACGGATGTGCCCGATACCCTGGCTGAATTGTTTGTTGTTAAGGACATAGATGGTCTGTTGTGTCGTTCCGACAACGGTACGACCGTCCCACAACTGGCCCGAGATCGCTCCAGCGAGAGTGTATGTTTTAAGTTGCCCACTCACGGCAGTCAACGTCCAACTAATGTTACCAGTGAAGCTGCCAGTGAAGATCGCTGTGTTGTGTCCCTGTGCCCAGTTGCCCTTGCCAATCACGTTAAAGGTTGAGCCCACGGATGAAAACGTTCCGCCACCCGCAAGCGTGCCGCCGATCATAGCACCGGTCGTGAAGCTGACCGTACCGAGAGAATGACCGGGGGCAGCTACGACGTTGTTGAAGCTATGCAGTTGCGAACCGAACGACGAGATGCCCGCAGCAGATACCGAAATCGTGCCAAACTGGTTAGTGAGAATAATATCCGCCCAAGCGGCCATCGGCAACGCCAATGCCAGCAATGCTAGAACTACCACTCGCCTCATTTTAATTCCCTCCCAAATTTTTTCTTTCTTTCATTTTCCTTGTTTCACCTTGGAATCTTGTGTCCAAGGTATAGGTCGCCGTTGTTACTAGAGCATTTGTGGTTCCAAGATTACAGAACCTTGCTTCTTGTTATTTATCAATAACTTAACAACATCTACCGTGACTGTCCCAAATCTCGGAATGCAATCTGCTGCATACTAGCAACAATTCGCTTTCCCAGATCGCCCAGTAACCAGTCGCGAGGTGACCCATCCTACCACAAGCCCGAGATTTGGCAAGTGGCTCGTTCGTGCCATCTAATCCCTCAATCGTGGGATGTCCTCCTCCGGGCTGGGTCGCCTTATCTTTGGCGTGTGAGCAGTTCTGGGGGAGGGCTGTTCAAGCGTCCCGTGATTCTTTGGATCCGGGGCGCTTTCTATTTGTGGTGAAGGTTCCGAAAGAGCCCACGTTTCCATTTCCGGCCGATTGCGCTTGCGGACATGCGCTCGCAAACAAAGGACTACCTTCCCAGGTCGTTTGAGAACATCGGCACTGCTTCACTTTTTCCCGACGATAAGCTGCGGTAGGCGGCGTCCAGAATAATCTGATTTTGCCAGCCTTGCTGGCCAGGAACTGGAAACACTTCCCGCCCTTCGACTGCGGCAGCGAAGGCATCCACCTGCTTCGCATAGGCAAGTTGGTTGGAAACGGATTCTTCGGCGACGCGTTGTCCTTCGCGCCACAGTTCCAACTTTATCGGACGATCCACATTCAGCGCATCGTCTGCCCGGAGTACGCCAGCGTCACCGACAATCTCGAGGGGCGTGCGATAGCGGGCGCGAAAGGAAACCAGCACTGTGGCCAGTGTGCCTTGTTGAAATTCGAGCGTCACGCTGGCCGCCGCCTCCACGTTGCCCGATCGTTCGTCGGTGCGCCCGACAACACTGACCCGCCGCGGCTCGTCCTGCAGGATATAGCGCAAGGCATCGATACAGTGGACACCCACATCGGCGATCGGACCCCCTCCTGCTAATGACCGATCGTACAGCCACGTGCGGTGATGGCCAGAATCGGGAAATGAAAACTCGGCCCGTGCGAAAATCGGCCGGCCGATGTCGCCAGCCGCTATCCGCTCGCGAAATCGAGCCGTGCTTTCTTCAAAGCGAAAAACCTGGGCGACTCCGAGGAGAACGCCGGCGTTACGCGCCGCTTCGATCATCTGGCGGCATTCGTCCGCGTTCATGCCCATGGGTTTCTCGCACAGCACCGGCTTGCGGGCAGCAACCGCGGTGAGGACGTCCTGGAGGTGGCTCGCATTCGGAGTAGTAACCAGCACGGCGTCGACTTCGGGGCAGCGGCAGAGTTCTTCGGTGGAGGCGAAGACATGCGGGATGCCATACTGCGCGGCCGCCTCGCGTGCTTTGTTGGCATCTCGACGCGACAGATTGGGCACGGACGTGTTGGAGTTCGTCATTTTTACACCGTTCTTCCCGTCAATCATCGTGTTTCCGCTTACCGTGTACCCACTGGGGGGCGGGAAAGAACCGCTACAACCTGAGACCGCAAGAGAAAAATTGAATACGGTGTTCGATTTGAAGATGCTAGTGCCGGCATCGCTAAAGATGGCGCCCGTTGCGCCAGCTCCATCAATTTTATTGGTCATCACCGTACTGCCGTCGCGGTAAATCAAAAATGGCGCCCCCGATCCGCCGTCGCCAGTGACCGTGTTCGAAGTCACGGTCATGGTTGTGTGAAAAACCTCGATTCCGTAAAACATGCGCTCCACGATATTGGATTTCACAGTGCCCTTGATATTCCCGAGAGCCATGCCTGTCGCCATACCCACTTCTCCGGTAACGAGATTGCTGGCAATCGTCAGCGTGAGAGTCGGCGCGGTGGAATCGGTATCGGCGTAGATTCCGCTTCCGTCGAATCCGCGAACGCTGCTGTTTTCAACCGTCACCGTCTGATTTGCCGGACCGAAGCCCTCCAGAAAAATCCCTGCATCATGGAAGCAGGGGGTCGTCTGGTTCCGCGTAGCCGCTCGGTCGATCACACCCGATGCTCCCTGATAATAAATACCAACCACGTTTAACCCGGGGCAGCCGCCGCTGATCCCGTTCTTTGCGCCGTCGACCGATAGGTCAGAAATGTCTACTGGACCGGCAGTGTTTTGCACCAGCACTTGAGCGGCCCAGACGTTCCCAAGATGATCTATGGTGCTTTGCTTCAAGCCACCCTGCGGGGAAGTAATTATTGATGCTGCCGCGTCCCCCGACAACACCCCCTTCATCGTCAGCGGCTTGTTGATGAGTACCTGCTCAGGGTACGCGCCGGGGCAAACCAGAATGGTCCCGCCCGCCACGACGTTACTGACGGCGTCCTGAATAGTCGAGTAACTCAGGAGGTTGGGCTTGCAAGTTCCGACAGCGACGGGAACTCCCCAGCACGTGCCCAAGGACAGCAAGAATGCGATGCCAATTTGTAACACGTTACGAACCACAGCGTCCTCCGGAGAAGAGTGGGGGGCAATTATGTACGGAATCATGAGAATGTCAAGTCGAACCTCATTCGATCCGCCGAGAGTTTCTCCGCAACTCGCGCAGTATCTGGTGATCGATGTTGCCCCCGCTGATCAC
>WNFI01276778.1_pt1 | contig 18613 bp, 16 predicted proteins | sample 5400471 | NCBI WGS metagenome assembly WNFI01 (sample SAMN13153348, study PRJNA577476) | soil metagenome | isolation source: 100 cm saprolite on Douglas fir-dominated hillslope | place: USA:California | collected 2013-09-17 | reverse complement strand
TTGCGCGCAGTAATGGCTTTCCGTATCGCCGCTTCTGGGGCTGCATCGTTGAAAGACAGTTGACCGTTTTTGAGTGCCAGGCCCAGTTTTAGCCAGAGTTCGTCCAGGTTAACAGGGGCCGGCTTGTCGCGCATTTCGTTGTACAGGTCCATGAGAACAGTGGTTCGGGTGGCCTTGTCCCCAAGAGTAAGGGCCTTCTCAATTTCCCAGTTCTCAGTAATACGACCGCCTCCGTCCACAATGCCGCGAAGGGCGTCTTGCAATCCGTTTTTGTTGTGCGTCCGTTCGCGAATGCGCACGTCGGCTACCAGACAGAACAGCGCGCCGCCCCAGTATGTGCGTCCCCACGTATGCGTGTTGTCCAGACCCTTGTCGCCAGGGCCCGGTTGACCTTTAGGCATGTCGATAATGAATTGCTTCCACACGGCCGAGACCGGCAACTGGCCAGCCTGGGCCCTGGCCATAGACTCAACGTATGTTGCTATTCCTTCCTCGATCCAATGGTGGCTATCCGCCATATTGGGAAACGCCGGGTGGATCATCTCGTGGGTCAGCATCCAATCGTCTTTGAGGTCGGCGACGGTCGTGTCCCGGCCAACGGAAATCACAATCAAGCCGCCGCCTTTCGGGTAAGTTACGCCGTGGTGCACTCCGGAGCGATTGTCGGAGCTAATGCGAAGAGTCAGATGCGGAATGGGAAAATGGCCGTAGTACGTCGAGACTGCGTTGGCCGCAGCTTTGACCCAGTCCAGTAAGTCGGTTCGAGAGACCGCCAGTTGCTCATTGGGAAGAGTGACGTCAATCTTGCCGCCTGGAACCAGCAGGACCGTGTCGTCCGGAGCGGACTGTCCGCTCCGGGTCGCACCAACGACGAGTACCGTGACAATAAAGTATTTGCGAATTACCGACAGTGCAGATGTGATAGTCAAATTTTATTGTACTGCCTGGGCTAAGACGCTGTATTCTTGGCCCGAACTTTGGCGATCAGGGTGTCCAGTGAGAACAAACCGGGACCAAAGATCAGAACAATCACGCATGCGAACAGAAACGTGTAAGGAGCGGCGCCGTAGAACTTATCGGGCTCGGAAAAAATCGACTTTAAGGCTTCGCGGTCAGCGATGAAAAACGCTGTAAACATGTTGATGATCAGCGGTACTGAGATTAAGCGGGACGCCGATCGTGGTAGGAATGTGAGTAAGCTTTCCCCATCCGGCCTGTGCCAACTGGTATCCCCAATACAGCCGAACGAACAGCAGGAAGGGCGACTGCAACGACTTGGCCACCCGTACGAACAGTGCATACAAATTGTCGATGGTCTTCATTGCCTACCTCGTTATTTGTCAGATTGGTTACAGAACCATCCCAGCGCGGACCAGTTGGCAAACCAGTCATGTACTTGCCCGGTGACGTGGCTCACTGATCGGTTGCTCCAGTTTACGGAAGCCTCAATCGCTTGCGAAAGGGGCTTGCCCTCGCCCAGGGCCACGAGCAGAGCAAAGGCCGCAGGCTCCAGCCGCTTGTAATAGATCACGTTTTCCTGGCGATGTACCGCCAGATGAATCTTCTTCCGGTTGGGCAGCCTCAGGCGCTTGCTGGCATGGTGCGCCGCGCGTTCCGTAACCACGTTGCTGGCAATGTCGCTTTTTTGCTCTTCTTTGCCGCGGACCTTTAACACAAGCTCGTCGACAGGGTAGGCAAGGTCCAGCAATCGCAGGTATGGTTGGAGATGGAAACTGGGGTCCTCGCCCAGGTTTCGAAGGCCCTCTTCCGTCAACTTGGGTAATTCGGCGCTGTCAAATACGTCAATATCTGCCCATTCCAGGCGCACCATGTCCAACGCCAGACGTTGTTTTCCGGGCGCAAACTCCGGATGGTCCGGAAGCCAGTTTTCCAGTCTTGCCCCGAGGTTGCGCAGGGTGAAGGATTCTGACGGGCAATCCACGAGATAGGCAACGAGAAGCTTGTCGAACTTTTCCTGGCCGATGACGGCCCGCAGCCCGGGAAAATCTTCGGCCAACGACGACAGAATACGAAACCAATAGACCCGGTTATAGATTTCAATTCGTTCGAATGAGGTCAACCGGTCGTTCGGCTTGATGACCTCCTCCACGATCTTTGTGATGGACTTCCCATCGCGAGTGCGCTTCCGCATTCCTTCAGAAGCGGTCAGCGGCTGCTGAATTACGCCGAGCACGATTCGCTGGAGTTGCCCCAGATCCATTAGAGGCCGGCCTTTTCTGTTGCGAACTGTCCAGGCGTGGCGAGTGGCGCGATCGCCCCGAGGGCTGTCTTTGCGGGTGCTTCGGCAGGGAGGAATTGCTTCGCCTTTAGGGCTTCGCCATGAACTTCGTCGAAAGAGGGAATCAGGTCGTCCCACTCCAGCAGTGTTGCCGTGGGACCTGCGATTTCAATTGTCCTCGCGTACAGGCTCCAGACCGGATCGAGCACCGGATGATCGTGGGTATCGAGAATGTATTTCTCGTATTTCGAGTGTCCGGCAATGTGAATTTGCGCGATCCGCTCGGGTTGGACGCTATTAAGGTAATCGAACGGATCAAAATTGTGGTTCTGCGATGAGACGTAAATATTGTTTACATCCAGCAGGATTCCGCAATCGGCGTGTTCTACCACTTCGTTCAGGAATTCCCACTCAGTCATCTCGGAAACGTGATATTCAGCGTAACTGCTTACATTTTCCACGCAAATAGGGACTTCAAGAAAATCGCGGACCTCGCGGACCTTTTGCGCCGTCTTCTTTGCCGCCTCGAAGGTATACGGCATGGGAAGAAGATCGTGCGAATAGCGGCCATCGACACTGCCCCAGCACAAGTGGTCAGTGAGCCAGGGTGTTTTGGTGCGTTTGACCAGAGTTTTCAGACGGCGTAAATGTTCGCGGTTGAGCTTCTCCGCTGAGCCGAAATACATGGACACGCCATGCTGTACCACGCGGTACTGTTCCAGAATCTGGTCAAGCACCTGCAGCGGCCGGCCACCGTCGACCATGAAGTTTTCAGAGATGATTTCGAACCAATCCACCACTGGCTTTTTGTCGAAAATGTGCTGGTAATGGGGAACACGCAGTCCGATACCTACGCCGTAGTCGGAATATCCATTGAAGCGGTTTGCAGGCATAAGCTAATAAGTGCAGAGGAACGATGGGAGGCTGGACGATTGCGCCAGCCCCCCAAAACAGCGAGAGAATGCTGGGTTAGGACTTGGGCATCGGGTGTTTGGGATCAGTGGAGCACTCGCCCTTGCCTTTGCAGTCATTCGTGCCTTTGGTTGACCCGCAGCCGCCCTTGCCCTTGCAAGAGTTCTGGCCTTTGCAGGCGTGTTTTTCTTTCGCGGGTTATCAGAAAGTTGAACTATTTAGTTCAAACCGCTGCTCCTTTTACACCAAATGGAGACAGCAGTTACTGGATAGAATAATGGAATAAAACAAAAAAAAGAAGGACCAGAAGTTGAAAACTGCCGGCCCTCCCTCGTTTGGCGTCCTGCGATTTTGTTACTTCTTGTCTTTGCAGGGGCCTTTGCCGGCGCAGCCTGCTTTTTGAGTGCTGCATCCGCCCTTGCCTTTGCAATCGTTCTTGCCTTTGTCGGCGCCGCAGCCGCCCTTGCCTTTGCAAGAGTTCTGGCCTTTACAGCAGTGTTTTGCTTCTTTTTCTTTGCTGGCTTTCTTGCCGGTGTCCCCAGTGGTGGTGGACGCCATAGCAGTCGTGCCGGCCACAAATCCAGATAGGGCCGCCCCGATTACCAGTGCGCGCATTGTCTTCGTCATTTAAGGAGTCTCCTTTGTGGGTTTCTGCTTTTTGCCGGGAGTTCCTGATCGTCGCTGATCCCGGCTCACTCAGGTACTAAGATTTCACGAGGCCGGAATTGGTTAAGACCGGGCCAGATGAATGTTTTCGTATGTACCATCAGGCGACGCCGATGGTATCACAAAGTAAAGCCATTGGCCAAGAAGGGGATAGAATTTATTTCTTTCGCTGGACCAGGAAGAAAGCCAGATCTTTTAGCATTTCCGCTCTTCCTCCAAAAGAATCCAGCGAATTGCAGGCGGCTGTGACCAGCACGTCCGCCTGGCGGATGGACTCTTCCACTCCAAACAATGCGGGATAGGTAGCTTTTTCTGAAGCCGTGTCCTTGCCTGCGGTCTTGCCGAGCTGTTCGGAAGACTGGGTTACATCCAGGACGTCGTCCACGATCTGGAAGGCCAGCCCGATCGCGCGTCCAAAGTCGCGCAGTCGCTGGATTTCCGTGGTTGATCCTGCTGCATACATTCCTCCAGATACCAGGCTGGCGGTAATCAGAGCTCCAGTCTTGGAGCGGTGGATGTATTCCAGGGTTGCCGCATCTGGCCGCTGGCGCTCGGCTTCAAGATCTTTGACCTGGCCGCCGATCATGCCGTTCACTGTTCCGGTATCGCGGGCGATCTCTTCAATGATCCGCACCCGGGCTTCTGCAGGACACTTAAGGCGGGCCAGCACTTCATACGCCTGGGTCTGTAGGGCATCACCGGCGAGGATGGCCAGGGCTTCGCCAAAGACCACATGACAGGTCGGTTTGCCTCGCCGCAGATCGTCGTTGTCGAGAGCAGGGAGATCATCGTGAATCAGCGAGTAGGTATGCAGCATCTCCAGAGCGCTGCCCAGGTCTTCAATTCCTTCTGGCGCTGTGCCTGCGACCATCCGCGCGGCTTCCATGCACAAAATAGGACGCAAGCGCTTGCCCCCGGCAAACACGCTGTGACGCATGGCCTGGTGGATGGATTCCGGCTGCTGCGTCGCCGCAGGCAAGAGCCGTTCGAGGGTTTGGTCAATCGTGCGCTGGCCCTGCTCGAGCATTTCTTTGAGCATGAGGAGGTGAGTATAACAAGTCTAAGTCGAGTTCCAGCCTGTTCCCAGGCCGTTGTCGAACGTACGGCAAATCATTTTTTTCCCGTTGGCTGAGATTTTTCCGCTGACGGGTCAAAGGCCGTGGCTTGCAGCTTGCCGTTTTGCTTGAGCAAGACTTCAACCTTGCCTTCCGCTTCTTCGAGTTCTCCACGGCATGAAGCGGAAAGCTTGACGCCTTCTTCAAAAAGCTTCAATGCCTGTTCCAGAGGCACATTGCCTTTTTCGAGTTCGTCAACGATTTGCTCCAGGCGCTGGAGACCGTCTTCAAATTTAGGCACAGGCCGGAAACTCCAAATGAGATTCTACATTTTTCGACAGAAAATTCCTTACACTACGACCGTAGCCGAACCTTGTCCATCCAGCACCTTCCGCATTGGGCGCGCGGCCCATGCGTTCCGTAATGGAATCCGGCACTGAGACCCGCAACTCATTCTTCATGAATTCAGCATTACGCACGCTGACCAGCGGCCAAATCCCGGCCAGCACGGGAATACGAAAGTGCTCAATGCGGCGCAGGAACGTTTCCAGCAGGGCTATGTCGAAGACCGGCTGAGTTACGGCATAATCTGCACCCGCCTCGACTTTGTACTCGAAACGCCGGATCTCTTCGTCAATATTGCCGATGCCGGGATTGGCCCCCACTCCGATCAGGAACTTGGTGCCTGTGCCAATCGGATTGCCTCCTATATCCAGCCCGAAATTCAGGTTATGAACGATGTTGACCAGACCAATCGCGTCGACGTCAAAGACCGCTGTTGCATCTGGATAATTGCCCAGCTTTGGCGGATCTCCGGTGATGCAGATCAGGTTGTGAATGCCCGTGCTGTAAGCGCCCAGCAGTTCCGATTGCATGCTGAGCACATTGCGGTCCCGGCAGGTAAAGTGCAGCACGGTTTCGATTCCCGCGTATTGCTGGATGAGAATGCACAAGGCCAAATTACTCATACGAGCTGAGGCGCGCGGGCTGTCCGGAATGTTGATAGCGTCAATTCCGGCAGTCTTTAGATACTTGGCGCCTTCAACTTCTTTGCGGAAGTCGGTTCCTTTGGGCGGAACAATCTCCACCAGGGTGACAAACTCTCCGAGCGCCAGTTTGCTGCCAATCGCGGAGCGCTCGTCGATCGGTGGCGGCGTCACGCCGGACTCCCGCTTGCGCTCAGTGAGTACCTGGAATCCGCCTGTACGGCCTTTGGCATTCGTGCTGCGCAGAGCGGTCTTCATGGCCTTGATGTGCTCGGGAGTAGTACCGCAGCAGCCGCCAATCAGACTGACGCCGGCGTCCACGAACTTGCGGGCATAGCTGGCCATGTATTCAGGCGAGCACAAATAGATGTTGCGGCCTTCCACGTTGCGCGGGATGCCGGCATTGGGCTGTGCGGAAAGCGGCAGGTCAGTGAGACGCCGAATGCGCTCAATGGCCTCCAGCATGTCGACCGGCCCTACACTGCAGTTACAGCCAATGACATCTGCGCCCCAATCCATAAGCTTGGCGGTAAAGGTTTCCGGGCTGGCACCGTCCAGGCAGTTGCCTTCTTCGTCAATCGTGACCTGGGCAACGAGTTGAATATTCGGGGCAACGTCCCGCGCCGCCAGAATGGCTTGATGAATTTCTTCAAGATAGCCAAACGTTTCCAGTATCAGCAGGTCCACGCCGCCTTCGATCAGGGCGGCGATCTGTTCGCGGAACGACGCTCGCGCTTCCTCGCGGGAAGTCTTGCCCAAAGGCTCAATACGGATGCCCAGCGGGCCAACCGATCCGGCGACAAGCACCGAGGCAGCGATCTTCAAATTGAAAGCATCGGCAGCTTCACGCGCCAACCGGGCGCCGCGCAGGTTGATTTCATGGACTTTGTCGGCGAGTCCGTACCGGGCCAGACGAAAGGAGTTGCCGCCGAAGGTGTTGGTTTCAATCACCTCCGCTCCGGCACTCAGATATTCCTGATGAATACTGCGCACGAGGTCAGGTTGGATCAGATTCAACTCGTCATAGCACTTGTTGATGAAGACGCCTTTGGCATAGAAAAGTGTCCCCATGGCGCCATCGCAAAGGACAGGCCCCTGTTTGAGCCGGGTTAGCAAATCGTGTGGCATGTTGTATTCAATCAAGAATACAGCAGTGCAGCCTGACTGACCATCCGGAGGGGACCAGCGCCTGCTCTGGTATAATTGGGCCTTCATTCATGGCATCCATCGATAAACAGTTGAAGACCTACATTTTGCGGGGATGCGTCGCCAGCTTGGCGGCGCTGCTGGCTGCTTGCGGCGGCGGCTCCAGTTCGAGCAGCAAGAGCACTACCCAACCTCTTACCGGATTGAAGAAACGTGTCCTGCTTTCCAATCAGCAGGCTGGGAGCGTCACGATCTTCGATGCCCAGAAAGACCAGATCTCTACGAAAGGCTTCAGTATTTCCGGCGCGACCAAGCTGGTAGCGGCGTCAGGCAACACGCTGGTGATGCAGCAGGGAGTTTCCGCAATCCAGGTCATTAACAACGTTACCGAGCAGCCGACAGTTTCGCTCAGCCTCCTCGACCAGCCATTTGATGTGGCCATCAGCACAGACGGCAAGACCGGCTATGCTGCCATGCGCAATGTGGGTCAGATAGCCGTTTTTGACACCACCAATGGCATACTCCAGTTCATTACGGGATTGCCCTCCGTTACTCGGCTCGTGGAAGGCACCAACCAGCACAAGATGCTCGCGTTCTCCGATGGAGCCAATGGACTGGTGAAACCCAACCAAGGCACTTTTTTTGTGATTGACACCGGCACAAATACCGCTACAGCAATCAATGCACCCGAGCTTCAACTGGACCAACCTTTCTCTGCCGTTTTCGATCCGAGCGACAGCAGTGATAACACGGCGTTCATCCTGAACTGCGGCATTGAATGCGGAGGCACCGCGCCATATTGCCCCCATCCCATTACTAATGCCTGCGCTGCAAGCGTGATAAAAGTGAATTTCAGCAATCCTGCTGCGCCAGTCTTTGGCACTGCAATCCCGGTTTCTGCCGCAACGGTGGGATTGCTCAGCGGCTCCAACTTGTTTGTAGCGGGATCGCCCAGTGCTGGCAGCATTGGTACCCTGCAGAACATTAGCACTACCACCTTGGTCCCCCCTGTCGGGTTCACCACAATCGCAAACGGCCATCATTCAAAGATGGTGATGGCCAGCAATAACCGCTTATATATTGGCGCTTCCGGATGCACTGCGGTTCCCGATCCCGCCACCAACCTGACCCAGGGCTGCCTTTCCATTGTGAATACCAGTTCGAACGCAGTCGTGATTCCGAAGGTTTCGTCGTTCCGGAAAAACTTTGACGCCACGGGCATTCAGCCGATTTCCGGGCGGACCGTTGTCTATGTCTGCTACGGCGGAGAATTGGATATCTTTGACACCAATACGGATACGGCCATCACGACCAGTCCGCCGATTGACATTGTGGGCATTGCCTTCGACGTAGTGTTGATCGATCCTTAACCGCATTCTCAGCATCGCGGCGGCGTTCTTCAGTTGCGAAAATTCCCACTCCTGTCCGCCCATCTTGTGGTAATCTCGTTGCACTTGGACGAATGATCAATGGATCCATTCGTTGCGACTTGCACCCCCGCAGTTACGACACCCTCAAAGAAGTTTCCCGGTAGTGTAGCGCGTCCTTCTCCGTTTTCAGGTTTTTGCGGTCAGGGTACTCCAAATTGATTCGGAGGATTTGAGATGAAATTCGATTCCATCAGCATCCTGAACCGGCGCCGGTTTTTGAAAGGCGCTGCGTCACTGGCTGGAGGCGCCGTTCTTGCTTCCAGCAACCCTTTTACGGCCATGACGGCCTTCGCGCAGGACCCACCTAGCGGTTGTCCGGCGCCGCCCACCGGAGGCACACACTTTGTTCCCGGCAGCGACACGCGGCCGGTCGTTTTACGAAAATCAATCAGCGCGTTTTCTGGCGCGGAACTTACCACGCTGCAAAACGCCTACGCCGCCTTGCGTGCCTTGCCCGCCAGCGACAAACGGACATGGATACTTCAGGCGGACATGCACGCATTGTACTGCAACCAATGCGATAACCTGAATCTGGACATTCACGGTTCGTGGAGTTTCTTCCCATGGCATCGCGGCTATCTCTACTACTACGAGCGCATTCTCGGCTCCCTGGTCGGCGACATAAATCATTTCCGCCTGCCTTACTGGGACTGGGAAAATATCCGCACGCTCCCGAGTCCCTATGCATCTCCGGGAAATTCCGGCAATTCGATGTGGGACAACAGACGCAGGCCTGCCCTGGCAGGCGGTGGAAACCTGCCCTCGACGGATGGGACGGCCGCGCGCATTACCACTTTGTACGGGCTGACGGATTTCGCCTCATTCGGCGGCGATGCTTTTTCCGGCGGCTCCATCGAATCCGATCCCCACGGCACCATTCACGTTGACGTCGGACAAGCTAGTGGGGCGCAACTGGACATGGGCAACTTGGGATACGCTGCACGCGATCCATTGTTCTTTGCCCATCATTGCAACATCGACAAGCTGTGGAGCGGCTGGAACGATCTGGCCGGCGGCGGCAGCGCGTACAAGAACCCCACCGACGCAGGATTCCTGAACCAGCGCTGGTCGTTCTACGATGAAAACCAGCACGTAGTCTCCATTAGCGCAGCAGACATGCTTAATCATCGGAACAATCTGCGGTACGTTTACAAGAACCCCATCTTCGTGGTTCCGATTTGGATCATCCTGGAATGCGAACTGATTTGCTGCCTGCCGGGACCCGATCCGGGGCCATGGCTGAAGGTCAGTGAACAGGTCAGGGAAACCGTCATCCAGCAGGCACGCGCCAATTCGCCCGTTGTGCTTGTGCTGCACGGAGTAAGCCTGCCGCCGGGCATCAGCGGCAATTTTGACGTGTTTGCCACTCGCGGTGAGCGAAGCATCCACGTGGGTTCGATCGGGATGATTGCTCACGGAAGAGACCAGAAGGAACAGCACGCGAGAGCGCACAAACCGATAACTCTCACCTTCGACATAACCCAGGCTGCGCCCGAGCTGTTCCTAAGGGACAAGCCGGCCACCTTGCACGTGTTTCGCAGAACAGAGGAACAACGGCCTGGCATCATGACCAAAGGCCAAAAGCGGGAAGAATTATTTCAGTTGAAGGCCGAAAAAGCAGAAATTCGCGTGGCTAAACGCTAGGCAGCTACCACGCTCATCCTAGAGGCCTCGCTTATGGCGGGGCCTCATTTTTCTGGTGTGAGTGTAAGCTCGTGAATCTTCTGGTTTTGCACCGCAGCGTCGGAGTATGCCAGTGTGAAAGTCTTGTTGCCATACCATGCGTCCCAATGGTCCATATAGTGCGGGCTGAAGATTTGTCCGGACTCGCCGATCAAGATGTTGAACGTGGAGCCGTCAAGGTTGGAAAAATCCACAGTCATACGCTCGGACGGGCCAAAGCGTCTTCCCACTTGTTTTACTGTGTAACTCCCACCCGATTGCGGATGCCGTCCTGGCCCGGACCAGTTACGCAGAACAGGGATGGCCCCGAAAATCGGATGATTGATTTCCACGGGGTATTCCTGCCCGTACTTCCATGAGTGGAGATCGGCAGGCGCATCGGCAATGGCTAATTCGACGGCCTGAGTCAACAAATCGTCGAAGTTGGCGCAGCCTGGAGGCAGCCACCGCGCCGGCCGGGTCTGGACAATAGTCTCTATGGCCACCGCCTGTTCCGACCACACGTAGTCCTCCCAGTTCTCGCCTAGTTTCGGTTCCAGCAGCAGCTTCCACAGAGCGAGACGGGACTTGACCGTTATAGTTGGCGCCGCGGTATCGGCTGCCATGCGTCCATCGAAGCCCCGCATTACATCGGCAGCTTTGTGCGCGCGGTCTGTAGCCTTTGAGCTGTGATCAATCGCGTAGACAAAGTGATTGGCAAAGAACCGGTCGTATTCCGACGTGATGTCGGTTTGCAACGCCAACATGTCCTCCGGCGCAAATTTCCTACCGGACTCCAGCACATGATAGATGCGTTCGACGCGGTAAGGAGGAAACCACTGCGTGGCCAGCAGATAAGGATATCCATCTGGCGTGATGCGTGAATTGGCGGTGGCGATGATGCCGGATGGAGGATCGTATACGCTGGGCAGCTTGTCGAAAGGCAAATAGCCAGTCCAGTCATGCTTGCCGTCAGCACCGGAAACTGGCGTGGTTCCGTCGCCCGAAGCCCGTACCGGAACAAAGCCCATGGCCTGGTAGCCAATATGGCCGTCAATATCGGCATAAACCACATTCTGCGAAGGTGTAGCAAACTGGGAAAGCGCCTGCCGGAACTGCTGCCAGTTTTGGGCAGAGTCCAGATCGAAGAGGGGAATGCTGATACTGCGCGTGTCGTAGACCATCCATTGGAGCGCGATCTTACGAGTTTCGCCAGGGAACAAGTTGGAAATGATCGGACCATGCCGAGTGAGCATTACATCGAAAGCTACGTCTGGTTTTTTATTTACATGGATAATTTCATGTATTACTTCACTTTTCTGCCACCCTGTAGGTGTCTCGTATTCGCCGGATGAGTTGAAGTTTTCAATCACTAGGTCCTGCACGTCAGGATTCAGATTGGTATATCCCCAGGCGATGCGCTGATTGTGTCCTACGACCACAAATGGAAGTCCGGGCAGGCTGAAACCCTCGACGTTGAAGTCTCCGGAATGCAGATGCACTTCGTACCATGTACCGGGAAGCTGGTGGGGAAGATGCATATCGTTCGAGAGCAACGGCCTGCCTGTGACCGTGTGCGCACCGGAGACCACCCAGTTGTTCGATCCCGGAATGCACAACTCACAGTCGCCAACTTGCCGGTTACGGAATATTCTGTTGGATCGGCTGATAGGTTTCTTCGCATCGCTTGTTTCATTATCCGGATCAATGGGCGCAGCTCCGGGATTCGCAGCGGTACTTCCCGGCGGACGGTCACGCCATGAACTGGCTGGGTAGAGGTCGGCCATAAGCTCCGGCGACAGTTTGGCGCCGATCTTCTCGCGCCAGTACTCCATCTCATACTGAGGATTGAGCAACTGGCTCATGCTGACGCCTACCAGTATGGAATCGACGACAGTCCAGGGCTTGGGCTCGTAACCCAGAATGCGAAACTCAACCGGGAGGTGTCTGCGGTTCTGATCAATGTAAGCATTGACGCCGCGCGTGTAGGCTTCAAAGAAAGCACGGTCGCGCAGAGGAAGCTGTGCCGCCACCCGCTCAGAAACCGCATGCAAACGCAGGACACGTTGCAGCTTATCGTGGTCAAGTAACGTGGGACTGGGACGGGCGAGGCCGGTTGCCCGGGAAACTCTTGGTGGCGAGGGACTGGTCACCGGAAGAACCTCTGACAGTTCGCCGCCGGCGTAGCGCCGCGATATGTCCATTTGCCAGAGCCTGTCCTGCGCGGTCACATATCCTTGAGCGAAAAAAAGATCTTCCAGGCTGGCCGCAGTCAAGTGGGGCACGCCGTGAGCGTCGCGGGCCACAGACACCGGGGCATGCAGGCCGGGGACGGCAATTGTGCCGTCGAGCTGGGCCAGAGACGAATGCGCTACGTTGTAAAACCATCCCCAAACGCAAGCCAGGGCAATGACCAGAAGCAACAACAGCGCGACAAAAAGTTTCAGAATCCAGCGTCTCTTGCGGGGACGGACAACAGATGGTGTAACCACGGGTGCGGCCATAGGCCTGCGATTCTAAGGGAAGCTGCGTGAGACCACAAACATCTCCGGCGTCATTGCCCCCATGGCCGTACGTTGACACTCTGCTGCGGGATGGTAGGATGGTGTTGAACCTTGAAAATGAAATTCAATTTTCATTTTCTTTTGCGCCATGCTGCAAACCCGCATTGACGATCACGCACCGCCGACGCGCGAAGCCATGCGCGAAGCGCAGGATATTTTCTTTAAGCATCTCAAGCGCGTTGGCCTGAAGCACACAGAACAACGCGACACCATCCTGCGCACTTTTCTCGAGACACGCGACCATCTTTCCACCGACCAGTTATTCCGGCTTGTGCGCAAGAAAGACCCAAAGATTGGATTCACTACGGTCTATCGCACACTCAAGCTGCTGTCAGAGTGCGGATTAGCGAGCGCTGTGCCGTTTCCCGACGGGATGTCTCGCTACGAGCACCAGTTCAACCGCCGCAGCCACCACCACATGGTCTGCACGGACTGCGGGGCTTCGGTCGAGTTTTTCTCTCCGGAAGTGCGCAAGCTCGAAGAAGAAATTGGCCACAAGTATCACTTTGAAGCCACGCGCCATAACTTCCAGATCTACGGCGTCTGCGAAGATTGCCGCAAGAAGACCTCCAGGAAGCCGGGCTGATCATCGCTGACTGCTGTCGTGACGAAATTGCGCGCATACCGGGAGCAGGATTTCAAAAAGCTACTTGCGGTGGACCATGTCTGCTTCGTCCCGGGAATTGCATATGCTGAGGAAGAACTGCGCCATTTTCTGGGACGGCCAACCGCCATTGTTCTGGTGGCGGAGAAAGCGAGCAGAATCGAGGGATTTGTAATCGCCGATCGTTTTCGCTCACGAGGCGCCAGCCGCTGGATCGGGCACATCATTACCCTGGATGTGTTGCCGGAAGCGCGACGCCACAACTTGGGTTCGAGCCTCTTGACCGAGGCGGAAGGGAAACTGAAAGCTGCCGGCTGTGATGACGTTGCGCTGGAGGTGGCCGAGGACAACACTCCGGCGATTGGCTTCTACAAGAAACATGGCTACACGGTCCTGAAAATCCTGCCGCGCTACTATCTCGATTCCATTGACGGCCTGCTGATGGGGAAGCGTCTGTGATTCACATGGTAGAATCCCTGAGATTGTCCGATGTCCCCACATCAACCCCTCAGAATTGCAATTGACAGCGGCGGGACCTTTACCGACTGCGTCTGGCTCGAGCGGTCCACTCTGCGTATTCTGAAGGTCTTTTCCACGCCGGCTGATCCGTCACGCGCCATTGCTGAAGCCGTGCACAAGATTGCCGGAACCGCCAAGCGGGTGATCGTGCTGCATGGGACTACTGTCGGTACGAATACTCTGTTGCAGCGTAAGGGAGCGCGAGTTGCGTTCGTCACCACCGCGGGATTTGAAGACTCCGTTGAGATTGGACGCCAGGACCGCCCGCGGCTTTACGATTTCTTTTTCGAGAAAGACCCGTCCCTTGCTCCGCAAGAACTGCGCTTTGGTGTGGAAGAACGCACATCGGCCGACGGTAAAGTCCTCCGCTATCCGGACAGCGCAGCGCTAACTTCGCTGGCTTGGCGGATCAAAGCACAGAAACCCGAAGCCGTTGCCTTGTCGCTGCTCTCTTCATTTGCGAATCCGGAAAACGAACGCGCTGTGGCGCTCGCACTAAGCGGGCTGGAAGCGCCGGTTTCCGTCTCGCACCAGATTCTTCCTGAATTTCGCGAGTACGAACGCGCCAGTACTGTCCTGGTGAATGCGTATCTGCAACCGGTCATGCAGAGGTATCTCCAGCGTCTGCAAGAGCGCGCGGGAGAAAAGACAAAGTCCTCGATTTTTGTAATGCAATCCAGCGGAGGTATTACTGCGCTGGCCACAGCGGCCGAACAACCCGTGCGGACGGTCCTATCAGGCCCGGCTGGCGGAGTCGTAGGAGCGTCGGCTGTCGCCAGACGCAGCGGGGCCGAGCGCATCATCACTTTTGATATGGGCGGCACTTCCACCGATGTTGCTTTGGTTGACGGAAGACCCAGCGCCACAAATGAAGCTGAGGTTGCGGGGCTGCCAGTGCGGGTCCCCATGTTGGATATTCACACCGTGGGCGCCGGCGGAGGATCAATCGCACGCTTTGATGCCGGTGGCGCTCTGCGTGTGGGACCGGAGTCAGCAGGCGCCGATCCCGGCCCTATCTGCTATGGAAAAGGTGAACGGCCTACCGTTACTGACGCCAATGTTCTGCTGGGGCGATTGCCTGCTGACCATTTCCTGGGGGGCGAATTTAAATTAGATCTCGCTCGCACTCAAAGAATCGTGCGGCAATGGCTAAATGAGAACGGTAGCCGACTTTCTGTAGAAGAGTTTTCTGCCGGCGTGGTCCGCGTGGTCAATGCCAACATGGAGAAGGCCATTCGTGTGGTTTCCATAGAACGCGGCTATGATCCGCGAGAGTTTACCCTGGTGGCGTTTGGCGGTGCTGGCGCCATGCATGCCTGTGATCTGGCCCAGGCGCTGCGGATGCCGCGCGTGATTGTTCCCGCTTACCCCGGTGCCCTCTCCGCTCTGGGAATACTGATCAGTGACGTTGTAAAAGACTATTCGCGTACAGTGCTCATGCGCGTGAAGTCATTGCCTCGGAAGCACTTGGACGGTGTCTATTCCGAGCTGCAAAAAACGATCGCGGGCGAGCTCCAAAAAGAACACTGGAAGGGAAGAGTTGTGTTCGAGCGCAGTTGTGACCTGCGTTATAGAGGCCAAGGGTACGAACTCAACCTGCCTTTCGGGAATGACGTGCTCACCCGCTTCCATACCGAGCACGAAAGGCGCTACGGGTATAGCAGTCGCGACCGGGAAATAGAAATCGTGACAGTGCGGCTGCGGGGGCGGGTCGCTTCGCCGGAAAAACTCTCAGAAATGAAGATTGAAGGCCCTGCGGGCAAGCTGAAGGCAGGTATTGCCAAAGTTGTTTTTGGCGGCAAGCTATTGAAAACAAGCATCTTACCCCGTGGCGACTTACGCACAGGCCGGCGCTACCGAGGACCTGCAATTATTACGGAGTACAGCGCAACTATTGTGGTGCCTCCGGGTTTCACTTACCAAGCCGATAAGGCTCAGAACCTCCTGGTTGGAATTGGTTGAAAATAAGGCGCTCGCAAGGGCGCCTTGTTTCATTTACGGCCGCGCGGTTCGGCGCTCGCCACGATCTTGATGACTCTTACTGCGCTGCTTTCTTCTCTCCGAAGGTCACCGTGACATGCGTGCCATTATTTTCAGAGCCAACGATGACTCCCACACTATGGCCGCTGTCCTCACCGGTGACTGAGCCGCCGGTCTTGCCGTTTGAGTTGAAGGTGGTGGTTGAAGCATTGAGCCCGCCAGATTTTAGCGCATCCGTGTAGTAGCTCAGCACCTTGTCAACCGAATCCTGAGTAACTATCGTGTAGGTGCCGCTCCGTTTTCCGCCCTCATTGACCGACATGGCGTTCTGTGGGGTAGACCCAGGATAAACCGGCACCCACGACGGCGGCCCGTCTGCGCCCGATCCGATCTTGACTGAACCCTCCGGGCTGTTCACTTCCATACTGGCAGAGTTTCCCGCGCCTGAAATCTTCACTGTCGATTCTTTGCCGTTCTCATCAATGACCACCATGGATTTCTTCTGCGCATCAAACTTCATGGTGACAGTCTTTCCGTCCTTCTTGTTGTGGACGGTGATCGTTCCCGTAGAATCGTCGCTGGAGACTATCTCCAGATCAGGGTTCATCGTGACCATGAGCTTGGCGGTGGCAAGGCCAGGGTTCTTCTTCGCCAACTCGGAATCAAAGCCCATCTGCTTGGCTTTGTGCATGACGAAGAAGCCAGCGCCAACGACAGCCAGGATGATGAAGAGAATGATCCCCCCAAAGATTCCCAGAATCCAAAAAATGGCTTTTGACTTCTTGGGCGGTGGCGCTGCGGGCGGAACGGACGGAGTGCTGGACATGGAGTGTCTCCTTAGATGAACTTCAATCGAGAATTACTGCGGAGAATCAGGGGAATTATACACACGGCCGAGCAGCGCCGGCCAGTGACGTTTGACTCTACAATCGTGACTGTAATCATAAGGTAACTAGCGAGTGTCGCCGCGACAACTGATGCCCAATCCCGCTGAAATCCAGACCATCATCGAAGACGCCATAGCGGACGTTCTTGAAGCCAGTCTGCCTCGCCTGCGCGCCCAAATAGCACGCCAGGCCGCCGAAGAAGTGGAGTCGCTCATAGCGGCTGAGGAATCGACTGTCGAACTTCTGGCTGCGGCCGTCGCTTCCATTCAGGAGACGGTTTCGCAGGCGGAGATCTTGCGCCGTCTTTTGGAAGGAGCAGCCCGGTTCGCCGGCCGCGTTGCCCTCTTCGTCGTAAAAGCCAAGTCCATCTCCGGCTGGCAGGCTATTGGATTTGAGGATAATGACTCTATCAAGACCTTCAATCTGAATACATCGGGAGGCTTGGTGGGCCAAGCAATTCAAGATCGCATCCCAATGAACGGCACAGCCCAGGAATTCGACAGAGGTTTTGAGACAGAAATGGGAGCGCCCCTGGACGGTGCTTGCCTGGTCCTGCCCCTCGTGGTGAAGCAGAAGGTGGCTGCCATTCTCTATGCCGATCAAGGCGTATCTGCCCCGGGGAGCTTGGACACCCACGCCCTGACGTTGTTGACTCAGGTTACGGCGCTGTGGATCGAACTGAATGCTTTGAGAAAGGCCTCCCCAGGCGGAAGCGACGAAGCGCAGCTAATTACGCCTCCGGGTTCGGTGGAAGAGGCTATCGCCCCGCAGCTGCCCCCGGCAGAGGTTGAAATCCACAAAAAGGCCAGGCGTTTTGCCAAACTTTTGGTGGAAGAGATCAAGTTATACAACAGCGCCAAAGTAGAGCAGGGTCGACAGGCAAAGGACCTGTATAACAAGCTCAAAGAGGACATAGAAAAGAGCCGCGCCAGTTACGAAAAGCGCTATGGTGAGACTCCGGCTGCTTCGGTCGATCATTTTACGGAGGAATTAATTCGCGTTTTGGCGGATAATGACGTATCGCTTCTGGGCGATGGTTTTCCGCGTTAATTGAAATCTGTGGCAGTCCGACGCTCTTTATTCGCTCTCTTGTTGTTGCTCCTGGTGGCCAGCGTTCACGGCCAGACGCGCGGGAAGCAATCCCATTCGCGCAAACCTGCGGCTTCCAAACTTGAGCACATCACACGGGCCTTTGTCGCTTCAGCCGAGTTAAAGCCCATGGCGCAGCAACTGCTTGCCAATCGCACTCCACAAGCCTACGCCGGAGTTGAAAACTACGCCCACAACCATCAGAAAGATGATGCTGGTCCGCTCGCCTGGCTGGTCCTGGGATATGCGCATTACCTCGACAAGGACTATGTCAAGTCTCAATCAGCATGGCAAAGTGCCAGTAGCGTGAGTCCGCTGCTGGGAGACTACCTCGATTACCTGCGGGCTTCCGCTTATCGCGATGCCGAGGACTACGCCAGCGTACTCAAGATCGTGGACGGCTTTGAGCGAAAATATCCAGACTCGCTCTACCTTCATGAAGCCGGCCTGCTCTACGCTGGCGCGCTGACCGCAACTGGATCGCCGCGAATCGCCGCCACATATCTCGAAAAGCGCCGCGACCCGGTGCGCGCCGATACGGAACTTCTGCTGGGCCGAGCTTATGAAGGCGCCGGTGACCAGGCCAAAGCGTCTGAAGTGTTTCGGCGCATTTATTTTGAGATGCCGATGCTCACGGAAGCTGACGCCGCCGCTGCGGAGTTGCGCTCACTGGGTGAGGCACAGCCTGTCGGGACATTTTCCCAGCGGCGTTTGCGTGCCGGGCTCCTGGCAAAAGGGAAGCGCTATCAGCAGGCCGTTACCGAGTACAGTCCTCTTGTGGAACGCGCTCCAGTCGCTGAATTAACACAACTACAGATGGAGTTTGCCGGCGCTTTGTATCACGCGAAAAGACGCGACGAGGCCCAGCATCTTT
>WNFI01420868.1_pt1 | contig 18622 bp, 33 predicted proteins | sample 5400471 | NCBI WGS metagenome assembly WNFI01 (sample SAMN13153348, study PRJNA577476) | soil metagenome | isolation source: 100 cm saprolite on Douglas fir-dominated hillslope | place: USA:California | collected 2013-09-17 | reverse complement strand
ACTCCCAAGCTAATCTATAAGCTAAAAGAGTAGATTTCATATGATCTCTAGGTAAGAGTAATAATTGATGAGAATGAGAATCTTGTTTACACCACCAACTAATTACTTCTCTATGAATATTACCTAAAACTCTTTTAGGGTGAACTAAGTTAATAAATTCTATTAAAGAAGATTCAGCAAGGAACTTACGATCTGCTCTTACATCAGATAATTTAACTTTAGATTTATTTAGACTACCCTTAGGTCGACCCAATTTCGTGTCCACCTTTACGAAGATAATCTAATACTTTATCAAATCTACGTTCAAAAAGTTCTATTCTTTCTCTTAAATAACTTACATCTTTAGTTAAAATAGCAGAACTGATAATCACTTGATTCAAAATCTTAATATCTTCTTTAATGTCTCTGATATCACTTTTAATTTCCTTAGCGTCGAATGTTGTCTTCCAATAAAAACCTGATGCGACAAATAGTAACGTTATAAGGGTTACTATAGTCCCTAGACTTATTTCCCAGACAATCATATGTTAAGAGAATTTACCTACTGCTATAACAGAAGAAGTAGTTGCAGCAGCTCCTGAAGCAACAGACCATCCTGGAGTTGTAGTAACTTTAGCATATACTCTTAAAGGAAAATAAGTAGTCGTGTTAGCTGTTGGAGTAAAAGTAAGAATAGTAACATTTCCGTCATTAAGCGTTACTGTGCCTGTAGTTGCAGCACCTGCTGTAACTACTAAACTTTCTAGGTAATCCCCTACAGTACCTGTAGATCCACCTTGGGTAGCACTTAATTTCTGTTGGGCAGTAGTAGCGGCTGCTACAGTATTGTAGAAACCTGCGATACCTCCATCGCTCATATATTGAACCATTATTTTCCTCTTCCTACGGCTGATTTGCCTTTATGTTTTGAATTCCATATTTTAGCAGCTTTAGTCTTTGCTGCTTTAGTAGACATACCTTTACGAATAAAGGAGTCTCTTATCTTTTCATATCCCGCGGGCATGCATACGCCTTGCTTGCGGCTTCTCTGCACTATTCCATCTAGTGCTTGCGGCTTTAGTCGCTATTGCAGATCTATGCTTACGGCTTAATTTAGCTGCTCTAGCATAACCTCCAATACTATGAATGTTTTCTTGGTCTGCCACCCATCTTCCCCATATCACTGAATGTTAATAATTTAGGCTTTATTGATTCTTCTTGTCTTTTCCACCATTGAGCTACTTCAGCCATTACTTCTGCTTCAGTAATCTGTCGACCAGAAGATATAATAGTAGGAGGTGTAGGCGGTTCTGGTAAATTAAGAACTAAAGCTTGATAGAAGAATTGATCTAGTGGTTTAGGTGCTTTAGTAAGAGGCCAATCAAATTGACTAAATGGTAAGGCACCTGTTGGTATATAAATTACTAAATTTTGATTATGATCTCTATACCAATATACTGGGTAAGGATTCTTCCAATCACTCTGTACAAAAGGAAATGTTTCAGATTGTAAGAATTCAGATAAATTTTGTAACCAAGTAGGATCTATTGGTCTATTAACTACTGGAAGAGGAGAATCCACATTCTGAAAAAACGGTACAGGTAACGGTAACTGTGAATTAAAGTCTACCCACCATTGTTGTATCGGAGAATATATTCTAGCTAAAGGCCAATCAGACTGAAAGAATGGATTTTGAGGAATTGATTGAACTGGACTTTGAAACCAGAATCTATCCCATATTATACGTTGAGCATTTGGCCAATCCGTCTGAGAGAATGGTGTAGATACTGGTGTGAAAGGAACTTGTTGTAGATTGTTATTCCAGTCCCTATACCAAATTACTCTGATTGGATTCTCATAATCCCAATAAAATGGTGGATAAATAGTTGGTTCATTGGATACAAATATCCATGTAGGATCTATTCTAGGTAATGGAATAGGATTAGGCCAATTAGTCTGACTAAAAGGTTGAGGATTAGGCAGATTTACTAACTGTTCAGAGAAAAATAACCAAGTCTGTATTGGTTGCTGTACTTGTTTAGGTAAAGACCAATCTGTTTGGAAGAAAGGATTTTGTATTATACCTAAAGTAGTTTGTAGAAGATTTTGATTCCAATCTCTGTACCAAATATTAGATCTGATATTAGTTTGATCTAATGGTAATAATGGAGTTGGGAAAGGTAACTGAACATTACCTGCCTCTAACCAATTTTGATACCAAGTAATTCTAGATGGATTGGGATAATCTGATTGTAAGATGGGCTTAGGATTAGGGAGATTGACTATTCTTTCTGAAAACCAGATATAATTTTCATCTGGTCTGGGATTACCTCTAGTAAGAGGCCAGTCAAACTGATTCTTTGGTATAGGATTAGGTAAATTAACTAGACGTTCTGAATAGAATATATATGTTTCGTCAGGTCTTGAATATGTTCTTGGAAGAGGCCAATCAAATTGATTTGCAGGCCCACCTGATCCTATAAACGTTACTCGAATAATTCCATTAGCACCATGTCCAAATGAAGTGTCAGTAGCATTACCGGCCGAACCTCCTCCTCCGCCGTAGAGACCTCCATTAGCACCTACTGTTACCGAACCAGATACTCCGCTACCTGTGCCTCCACCACCGCCTCCAGGACCGTGTGTAGCATCCCAATCTGTTCCTGGACCACCTACACCTCCAGCATTAGCTGTAGCAGTTGGACCTGATCCGCTTCCACCTCCGCCTGCAGTACCTGCAGTACCTCCAGCTGTTGTTGTACCTCCAGGAGTTCCACCTCCTGCACCTGCTGCGTTATTACCTCCAACACCACCAGTCGTAGCTGTAGGCGTACCGCCTATATTACCTGCACCTGCTGAACCACCTGCACCACCTCCACCAGATGGGGCATCATTATTTACACCAGCACCCCCAGCACCACCGACTCCACCAGAGCCTGCTGCAGCACCACCGCCGATATTACCGCCAATATTCCAGGCACCGCCTGCGCCACCGCTGAATACTGTAGTTCCGACACCTGATCCTGATGCACCACCAGCACCCGACCCTGTTGAAGCTGTCTGACCTCCTTTACCACCTTGTGCGCCTACACTAACAGTTACACCATTAGTAACGGCAATTGCTAAAGAAGTCGCATTAAAATAAGTATCAGTACCCGTAAGTCCAGTTGTGGTTCCACCTGCACCAACTTGAACAGTTTTGGTACCACTTAGTAATAAGAATGTCGCATTATTGTTTGATGAATAAGCTCCACCACCACCTGCGCTACCTGCACCATTCGTATTATTTGCTTCTTGTGCAGCACCACCAGCACCAATACATTCAACTAACTGAAGTGTTCCAGGAATTAGAAAACTAGTAGTACCTGAAAGAATATAAGCAACGCTCAAGAAAATACCTGAACTGTAGTGGTTATTGCTATAGGACGATCAGGAAGTTTAATAGGTAATATAACTGATGCTCGTGTGAACTGTTTCAAAATAGGATCATAGACATCCCCGACTTGAGCTGACTGATGATTGATCAAAGTCTTGCCTTGCATCGTATCCATACTATCGTCAGCCATAATAATCTTCTCGACTATATTCGAAATATTGTCAATAACGACACAACGAGGATCAGTAAACTGTTGTGCCATAGTAGGAAGACCAACAGCAGTTGCTAAATCTGTATAAAACTGATTAGGACCGGCAATATGTGAAGACATAGGAACAAAAACAATACTACAACCAGCCGGTAAATTAGCTTGGATAGTAGGCCATTCAGCATCACTATCTACATAGATATGACCACGAACATGTTTCTTACCAGTCGAGTAAATTATTCCAACTTTACTACCTGTGGTAGGAGTCATGATCCGCATTTGACGGTTGAGAGATCATATACCTGGGTAATAGTTGAATTGCTGCTATTCCAACTCAGTCTGACTAAATTTTTCAAGTATGCTGGAAATTCAGCATTCGTGTTACATACTGTAGTTGGCAATTGGTAACCTTTACCAGAACACCCAGTACATGATGCTTGAAGATCGGCAATAGGCGTATTAGGCGTAAGAGTTGAAGTTAACGGATTATATCCCATACATCTAGTTGTGCTGGGAAATCCTGTACAATCAGGAGCTCCAAGCCAATTAGTGTTAAGGTCAGACTCATTGGCATAGTTTGGATTCACATAAATATTTGTTCCGAAACTATTACTATTAAATTCACATGCACTTTTAGTAGAATCACATGTTCCAAGAGCAACCGTAGATGAACTAAGAAAAACGTTTTCAGTACCTGTTCCACCTATTGTCATAGCTGTAGATGCTGGATTACCTCCAGAAACCAGAGCAACAATATGTTTTGTCGTGCTATCTGAAAGATCATGTGTATTTCTAGCTATATTTTTCTGGATTGTGGTTGTCCACGGTATGCCAATATTCAGACCACCTTGATTTGAATTATTAGTATTTATTTCCGCTCCACCACCATCGTTACCGACATTAGTCAAATTATTATAACAACTATTATTATGAATATTAATTATTGGAGTAGTATTGTGATAGTTTTGATAAAATACTTGAATGCAATTACGCATATTATTCCATGCTGCGTTATTATCAATAACAATCTGACCTGAATAAGCATGGCCATCTAAGGTATCTAATAGTATACCTTCAGCGTCAGAAATTGTAATACATGGAGTTGCAAATGAACTCGAGACAAAAGTATCCTTAATGTACATATGAGTGCCAGAATTAGTATCGAAATTGGCAGGACCGACGATGTCAACCGCACCTAAACAAATACTATCCTGAGCAGCGTTCTCTACAATAACTCCAACCCACGCTGTATAGTCGAAACCGTTACCGGGAACAGCAGTTCCATCGTGAAGACAGCCAGTAGCACCTAATCCTTGGTTAGCATTAATAATTATACTGTTTATCACAGACACGTGATGAACAATTTGTGTACTGCTAAGACATGTATCCATCTGGAATCCACGTCCTGTAGTACCATTACCATTACCTTGCCACCCTTGAATAGACCAATTATTTTTGTTTAATTGCATTACTGCTTTAACAGCATTTCCATGCGTTCCATCCCCTGCACCAGTATTGCAGGCTCCAGTAGCACAGTTAATCTTACAGCCATTAGCACCTAGATCCGTACCTCCACAAAGAAGAACAGCAGCCTGAATACCTCCAGTCCCATCCACTCCACCACTAGTTGATGGACAACTAGATACGGTTCCCCACGTAGAGAAATCTCCATTGTAAGTACCAGAAGCAGCTATAATCACATCACCACAAACAAGATTATGATTCGGAGTAGCCCATGCTGTTGCAGGTGTTAATCCATTAGCAGCATCGCTTCCTGTAGGCGACATATAAAATAGATGTAAGGGCGTGAAAACATGAGTTGCAAAAGTAGGAGGTGTTATAACGGGTTGAGCGGAGACTAAGCCTACGGATAATCCCAGTGCAACAACAAAACTAGTTATATATTTCCATTTTTTCATTAAGGTACCGTAAAGATTGAGACGTTTTGAATTACATCACTTGTTGCTGTAAAGAGAAACGATACGTTGGTTCCGTTAGTTTCTGCTTGCGTAGGTAAATAGTCATATTGACCTAGACCTAGATTGGTTACTGTTCCTCCTCCAGCTGCTTGAGCTCCTCCATCTTTTGTAGTAAAGACAGATACAGTAGCTCCAGTATCCGCTACACCGGATTGAGAAAACATTACAAATGTAACATGTTGATTTGCTACATTTTTATGTAATCCTCCAGTTAAGAACATAAGGTTCTCTGGGATTGCACTAGTAGGAGTTAGTAAGAAACTAACACAATTAGCGTTAGTTTCACTCTGGGTTGGGGCATAGTTATACGCCCCGTGTCCCAATTCTGTTATGGTTCCTGCTCCTGTAGCTTGAGCACCACCATCTTTAGATATATTAATTGTCACTGAAGAACCCAGCCCTGTTAGTGGAGCATCGGTACTTACGTTAATTAATCCGAATGTAACGTTCTGACCTGCAACATTTTTCAATAGACTCATATCAGCTATATTGCCTGTTGAGACTGAAACAGTTACAGTTATAAGCCCACCACAAAGCATAAAGCTCAGTAAGGTTCGTATATGACGTGTGCGTTGGCAGTAACTGATGCACCTGTACCAGCAGTCATGTTCATAAGAACTGATTGACCGAAGGTGACTGGAGTACCTGCAGCAAAGACAGCATTACCAATCATGGTAAACTGTTGAGTAGGAGCTGCATTCCATCGTATGATACCACCGAAACAGTTAAGACCTAAGTTAATCTTAGGTGCTGTAATACCATTGGATGCTTGAGGTCCGTTAGTCGTAGCAGCAACATACGTAGTATTGATTACTGGAGTTGCATTAGATTGGATAGGACCATCGGAGTTGGGAGCTGCTAGAGCTGTAGCACCACCTGCCTGAGCAGTAGAAATGGGGATATAAGCGAATGCACCGACGGCAGATGCAGCAGAAGTACCTGAGATGAGAACTTCTAAGATATCTGTAATCTGAGTAGTCGAAGATCCGACCATAGCCATATAAGTACCATTAGCTAGGTTAGTAGCTAATGCAGTCTGAGTCCAAGTCTGTCCAAATGTATTAAACGATCGTTTAGCCATTAGTAATTATTTCCTTGATTTGAATAGAAAGTATGACTTTCTTCTAGTTGTTGTTGATAAGTTTTATGTACATAATCTGGTAATTTTAGACTGATACCACAGTTATCACAGATATATTTATCACAATAAGAACAATAAGATCTTTCTCTCGTACGAAGAGGATTGATTATTACGACTGTTCCACAGTGATTACAATGATTAGTTTTAGCTTCGAATAATTGTCCTTCGGATACGTGAGAAGGATTGTAACCTAAGGATAAGGCTTCCTTTTCAGATAGACCAGGAGAAGCTCTATGATCTATCATTACGTAACCTTCGTGTATTTGTTTAGATCTCATCGACCTCTGCCAAGAGCTTTAATAGAACCTACGGTACCGCCTTTACTTCTAGAGGCATTCTTATAGGCTTTGTAGGTCTTTGTATATCCGGATTCTCCTTTGTCGTAGGCTGGTCCATGGGTCTCTGCATCTGTGTCAGTAGTTCCTTCAGTATCTCCGGACTGAATGTCTTGTAACGTGAAGTATTGGTTGACTTCATAGCAAGGGAAATTCCTTCGTTGTTTGTTTACATCGACTATAGGGAGGTTATAACTATCGATACTAACACCGGATACTTTAGATAGACCAGTAGAGGGAGGACTATCTCCATATGGTTGTCCTGTTGAATATGTCATTATTGAGGATCCTGACTAGAAGAGTAGTTACCCCCAGAATATCCTGAATAGGATCCTGGGTTAGTTGTTGAAGGTTGGACTTCTGGAGTCATACCTTGACCTTCCTTACCAGGAGGCATACTCATAGAACTAGAAGGAGCTGTCTCTGATCCTTGAGCAGGGAAGGCATTATGGATTAGAGCTCTATTCTTCATTTGACGATCTCTAGATTGTTTCTTCATTTCATTAACTGTTTCCTTTAGATCAGTCATTTACATAGGCATCCCTGATGGAGCTCCGCTATCAGCCTGTCCTTGAAGAAGAGGAGATCCTATAGAAGACCTACCAGATGAATTATCATGAGAACCTACATCAGGTAGAGTTCCATGATTACCATGAGGATGAGAGATCTTATGGGCAGGATGTTTCTTAGCATCCATAGGAGAACCCATTATTCCATTATAACTATCTTGTTTGTTATGATCATAATTCATTATATTTCCTTTAATGTTAATTGATTATGTTGAACTTCTTCATATTCTACTTCAGAACTATATTCTCCTTCAGAAGTATAAGTTCTTTCTTTATGTTCTTTAATACGATCTTTTAGCTCATTAATCAAATTCATATTAATTAAGTTCCTTTTAATTTATACATAACTACATAAGGACTTATTTTATACCAATTCTCTAGAAAGAAACTATTAGTAGGTATTTCTCTTACAGATGGTTTTCTAGGTAAAGTTGTTATTCTACCTATTTTTCTCTTGTCTTTAGGAAAGTTCTCTGATATGCTTATATTTAACATTTAAGCATTATACACACTTTTAATCCTTTGTCAAGTCTTATTTTTAATATAGGAGTAAATAAATGAAAGAAGAAGAATATATTAATCTATTTAATGTAAATCCTTATCCTGAGTATATTAATCAACCTGATCAAGATCTATTAATAGAAATAGATGATCAAGGTAAGTATCACTTCTCTAGACACGAGGAATACACAATTGAAGATTTAATGGAAGATTATGAATAAAGACAATGCTTTAACAAGCACCACAGAAGCCCGTACAGAGCGTTTTACATGGAAGGGGCTACATATGTACCTGAATGGTAGAAAAACTCACTACGGAGTCTCTAAAGGGCTCCCGCACATGTTCTATTGTGAGACTCCTCTAGGCAAATCTCTAGATCATTATAATCTATCTAGAGCTAAACAACATACTAAGACTTTAGCTATGAAAGATTATAACACCTATAAAAAATTGTCAGATACTTTTTCGATGTAATTCGTTGCTGCCTTGACCCCCTATGGCCCCCTATGGAGGGTTTCAGAGAAGCCTTTTAAGGCCCTATTCTAGCTAAATTACTCTATGGTATATAACGTAAGTATCTCTATTATACTATACTAGTATCTATAGTAATTATTACATATTAATAGTATACTATAAGTACAATGAATATATTAAGTATCTTAATGTCATAGATTAAGAGTATTGTAACTACGCGTAGTATATAGCTATATATTACGATAGACATAAAAATAGCCCCTAAGGTTTAATCCCTAGGGGCTATTAGTTTATTAGTTAGTTGCTGTCACGTTCGGAGTATGTCAGTTGGTTTAGTTGTGCTCTCCAATTAACTGCTTGATCTTGAGCAGTTATTGGATAGACACGACATGACATTAACTCAGCAAAGGCCTCAGACTTATAACACCAGATGAAATATAGTTTAGTCGTTTCATCTTGGATTGCATAAGCCTCGCCACAACGATGGTTGAATTTAACTATTGCCATTGTCAACTCCTACTTCATTAGATTGGCTAGTTTGTTCTCTTTAGGTAGAGCGCCATCCAACTTGTTCTTGATCTCTTGATTGTGTTTGTCTGCAAATGCCTTTGCTACCTGCTCTCTCTTACTAGAGTTCTGTTGCTTAGCTCGTTCTCTAGCTTCAGTCTGAATATCCTTGGCTTGTAGTGCCTCTGCTAGTGGTTGAATGGTTTTAAAGACTCCATCCCAAGCCATGCTTAGACTATAGAATGAACGTAGAGCATGTTCATCCTTCCTTAGATATTCAATCCAACTCGACTCACGCTTGCGAGCATCACCTAGACGTTGATCGAAATAAGCAGCTAATTCTGCTAGATATGCGCTGCCTTCTTCATTCGTATTAACCTTTGGTAATCCCGTAGTCGTTACCTTTGCCGCTCTAGCAATGGTAGCAATGACTGCACTATATGTGCCTTGCTTCTCCATTGCTATGTCAACATCAATAGCAAGGAACTCAGTCACGCTTAAATTCATAAACTTGCGTGACTTAGTATCTTGTAGACAGAAAGGCTTGATAGTGTCGGCTATATCCTCACGGATAACACCATCTACATCATGCCTATCTATTTCTAGTTCAACCTTGCATTCCGTGTTGTTGACAATCTCTATCCATTTGTTACGGCAGTTTATTGCACCCTTAACAAGAGACAATAAACTACCCTTACGCTTGGTATAGCGATCTAACATACTAGTTGCACGTTCGGTCGATAACTCTTGATATACCCTTGGTGCATTAGTATGTTGCTTAGCATCTAAGGCTTGCTTTAAACCTTTGATGATCTCGTTGATAGATTTACCAATGGATAGGTTGTTAGTGTACTCTTTCCAGAATGAACGAGGTTCCTTCTTCTTCTGTCCATCCTTAACAACATCAACACTAAACTTATCTACTCGCCTTGTGATGTTGTCCTCTTCGATCGGTCCTAAGTCTTTATCATCTGAACTACGAATGACACGACCATTCTTTGCTTCAGTCCCAGGTATAGGTAATACATCAAGTCTAGATGTATTGACATACTCGGAACCATCTGCATTCCTTTCTATCGTTGTGTATTGATCAATGATATCCTTCATCATGATGACCGCAGCACGTATGCTAATCTCTTTAGCATCTAGAGATCTCTCAGTGTGCTGGTTAAACACAACGTTATCATCCATCTCTCTAGCTAGAGTGATGGCTAAGGCTTGGTTAGATAAGTCCGACCCTGTCACATCGTCGCCGCTTGGTTCACTGCTAGGCTCTTCATCCATGATTGCTGCAAAGATATCATTGATGTCAGTGCTATCCGAATACTCTTGAAGTATATCGGATATTGCATCATCGGATATATTGATAAGTCTGTTGCGACTAGCTTCGAACTCAGACTTAACCTGTTCCAACGTAAACATAACAGTAACTCCGTCTGTTTTGGATCGTTGACATTGCCTTCATCTTGCCCGTCGTTTGTTAGATGTTTAGTAGTAGTCGTTTAGTTCTAAAGGATATGTACACATAGCTTCAATAACAACCGGCCAATCTGCACCAGTTGTTATCATGTCTTTAGCAGGAACGGGGTAGTTTGGAAGTTTATCTCCCCATTTATATTTACAGTAACAAGCAGTATAACACTCATGTTTGCATATCGCATCGTTTTGATATGTACATACAAAACATATGCTCATTGCTTTCTCCTTTAACGGGCAAGGTGGTGGCAATGCCTTCGATCCGATTAACGATGAGAAACAACCCGTGCGTTGTGCTCGGTCTTTTCTTATTGTCCCCATTATATACCTGACTATGGCTAAGTCAAGGCAACATTGTGGTTATACCAAGGTATTTCACACATCGTGCAATTTCAATGGGTTATAGCAGTTAATTCATTGCCAACTCTGCCTTTAACTAATCGGTATAAGCTATTGATTTAATACGTATTCTACTCTTAGTTGGATTCTATAGGCAATACAACCTAAGGTTAATAGGTTCTGTTATAGGACTATCGTAGTCCTATATAATAGGCATACGTCATACCTCAGGTATGACAGGTCGCATCAGTTCGCACGTCATGGTCAGACTATACTATATATACTACGTAAAGACTATCCTTCGGCTAACTATCAGACGTGGGTTATTATATGTAGGTATCTATGGGACTGGTCTTATCTATATATAGTAAGAAATAAGGCTTGTCAAGTGTTATTTTACATATAATGTAATAAAAGTTAAGATAGTAGAGTCTTAGCCTTGACTTAACTATTAGTTGTGTTACAATACTTATACTGAGAAAGCAATTGCTTGACCAGAACATGGAGGAGAAGATGAACAGACTACCAGGCTACATCAAGCTAGATGCAGTCACATGTAGACGAGGTAAGCTAGGTGAAGCCACCTATGATGCTGAGATAGCGTTTCATGATAAACACTATCTAGTTAGTACAGGACATACGGATTGGAAGGAAGCTAAGGCAGCAGCACAGAAAGCTATAGATGAAATGGAACCTTCACTGTTGGAGTGTGGTCGTACGTTATTAAGCCAGTACTCGGAGGCAAAGGAATAGCATCAGTCAATCTAATCTAAATGTGGGAGACTGAACATGTTAGCATACATATCTGAGATAGGTCGTAGATCTAGGAGACTGACTCATCGTGTGTTGGAGGATGAGATAACTCCATCGACTACGATAGTACTTGATATTCCTAAGTTCCCAATATCTAATCCTCGTGTAATTACAAGAGAACGAGGAGACATACCTGGTTGTATTAAACCAGAGAGACAAGATACATTCTTAGAGTCTAACAATATCAAACAATGGCCTAAGTTCTTGAATGGTGAATACGATACAGACTATTACATTGATCAATATGTAGAGGTAACTCAACGTTATATAACTCAGTTGCCTATGACTATGGGCTATGATGAGTATAAACGTAAGAGAGATAATATAGGATTGATCCGTCCTATATCTTGATTGTAGCGACACTGTGCATCTACATGGTGCACAGTACGGTACAATCATCCCGATTGTACTTAACAGGAGCCAATATAATGGCTAAGTCAAACGTTAAGTCCAAGCCTGTATGGCATATGATGGCTAGAGTCAACGGGGTAACTGTTCAAACTAAGAAGTATATCGAAGAGTTTGCAACAACTCAAACTCTCCTGCAAGAATCTTTCTTGAAAGATATGAAGGGAAGAATTCCCGTAGGTAAGAAAGTAATCTTTGCTTATAAATGGGGCATACCTTCAATAGCTGTTGTACCTAAACCATCTTCTGTTGATCTATCAGATGAAGTTGATCCGTTTAATTCCTGAACATCCTTACGTTAACTGCCTCTTGATTGGGTAAGGATGCAACTTAGCCCATAGCAATATGGGCTATTCTTTTAGGTGGGAGATAAACATGAACGAAAAACTTAAGCAGAGACGAGTAAGAGCTAAGAAGATGAAAGAGTATCGTCGAGAACACAGTCTTATCAAATCGAAGGAGAACTTCATAAAGGATGGAGGATGTGTATTAAATGCTAAGACTACACATTCTGCTAAGACTCAATGTAAACGTTTGTTTCCTTTAGGTTGTTTACTTAAAGGTTACGTTAATGTAGTCAATATTGATTTAACAGATCCATATCCTGAATGTATTTACGAGTGTGTAATCTTACCTCAAAGTAGTAAACTACCAGGAGGTAGATCAGCATTCAGTAATAGAGAAGAACTGTCTAAACGATATCACGGTATTAAAGGTCAACCATTAGAGTGGATTAAACCTGAATGGTTTGAAGTAGAACTATACAACTAATGGAGCTGACTATGTCCTGGAAAGATAATCTATCTGAGGTATCTTACTGGATAGTTTTAACTCTAGCTACTGCTCTGATCTTAGTAGTAGCATACTCATGTGCTCATGCTTCTAACTCCTCGCTAAAGCTCGGAACCTGTTGGTCTGAGCCACATCACGTAACAGATAAATATACACATAGGAAGATCGCTGGTGAGAGTAAATTGTGCTGGCACCCCAGTACCACCCATACTAAAATAACTCACCCACGGGCTTCCTACGGGCATGGCGAGCCATCCTATAAGCAGTCCTCCAATGCTGCTATTACGGTCTTAACCAAACCTGTATTAAGACCAGCTACGATGAAAGCAATCAATGACTTTCTTCTGATGCGGGGATTATCTCATGATCAAATGTTGAAAGATTATTTAATCCATAAAATGATTGAGATACAACAGAGGAGTATAGAACCATGAATATAAAAGATCTTTACTTCTGTATGCAGGCTAAGAATCCCAATAAGATCCACTGCTCAGACAATACAGATCCAGACAGTAGACAGCAGTGCGATACCTGTCACATGTTCGAACGTGAGCAAGCTGCTGAAAAAGCAGAACATGATCCGTTGAATACAATAGCTAGCATATGTCGATCACTCACTTATGGTGAGATGATGGAACTAGGTAGACAATTAGCTTTCGCTCATACTGGAGGCAGTGGAGAAAATCTGTCTAAATCAATACACAAATGGAGTAAGAACTATGGGATGGATAATATTAGCGATGGTAACAGCAGCAATATTGATTCCGATATTACTGCTGCTATTAATGATTTGTACACACAAGACAGTAATCGAAGAGAACCCTAAGCCATATGGGAGCCATAACCAATGGCAAGATCCAGACCACAGAAAGGACACTACGTAAACATATCTGGTAAAGGTAACTATACTATTACCAGAATCTTCTGGGATGAAGGAGAACAGATATGTGTTATCGAGAATATGTTCCCTCCGGATGAGCTAGAACCAGAGAGATATCGTCGGATATCTGCTGATATAATGGAAAGAACTAGGAAGTTCTGGCCTGAAGGTGGATGGTTAGTCGATGGAGACTACGTATGACATACGATAATTTAACAATAGATCAGTTGAAAGAAGAACTTAGAGTTTGTGCTAATAGATTAGAAATTCTAGCAGGAACTACAAAACTATGGGCAGAGAGATTTAAAGAGCTAGCTGAGGCTTTAGATACATTTAATGCACAGAAACCTGAGATAAGCAGTTCAGATCCTTGACTTAACTATCTACTATGTTATAATATTGATACTGGGAATTCAACTGAGGGAGAAACCAGTATGGACGGATTAGAATATTGGGTAGGAAGACCTAGACCACCTAGGGAATCAGGTGACTACAACGTATTCGATATACGTAGTGGCCAGTGGATGTGTGTTTGTTGGATGGACTTAGCCAACGGTAACTGGTTCTATGACTATTACATCAACAGATATGGTCCACATTTCATTCTATTTACGCGGAGGAAGAAACATGGGACAGGCTAGCAAGTTGAAGTGGAAGAACATGTTGTCAGTCAATTGTCCTAATTGTGGACAAACTACTAGCCAACTGTGTATAGATCCCAATGGCAAGGAAGTAAGATACGTTCATCCGGAAAGGTTTGAACTGTATGAGCAAGCGGAGAAGGCCAAAGCGACAGGCAAGTAGAAGAGCTTATCTCAAGAAGCATTCTACTAGGTTTAATCCTATATGGAGGAAACTAGCTAACGATGTTCCATTTGATCCTACATCTCTCAACATTAGAGAGAATGAGACGACATGGAAGTCTGACTTTGCTCAAGGTATTGATGAATGGCATACCGTTAATATACGAGTAGGACACTATACAAGAACGTATATGAAGTTTTGTGGTAATAGATATTTCTTTGAAGAATATTACAAATCAAGTATAGGTGAACAGAAGTGGGTAAGTATAGTCTATCCTAATAGAGATATGGCTATGCTAAGGTACAATACCGGTACTATACACTGGCTGGAAGGGGAGATATAAGGGCTTGCTCGCAAGAGCTCGCAAACGGAGTAAACCTCATGGCTATTGGCATTTGTAAATGTGGACGGAGAACCGTCAAACATGACAACTGCGCATATACCTTCAAATGGTTATGTGAAGATTGTCGTCAAAGAATAAGAGAAGAAGTAAATTTAAGTAATCTACATCCAAGTCTAAAAGAATTATTCAATTCAGTTCTGAAACGTAGTGCATGACTCCCTCAGATACCGTGCACTACGTTAGTCTCCTCAGCCCCCCACACTGAGGAGCAGACTCCGGTGGTTGAGTGGTGTCACACGCTCCCACCGGAGTTTCTTTCTCAGCTCTCATGGCGGAATAGGTAGACGCATCAGACTTAAAATCTGATGGATAATATCCGTGCCAGTTCGAGTCTGGCTGAGAGCACTCTTGTCTATAAGCGGGCCGCTGTACCCTCTTGCACGATTTGGTGTTGGTGCAATAGAAAGGTAAACACCCAGCGGTCCACCTATGTACGGAGAAGTAACATGCGTGAAGAGTATGCGCTAATAGTAGTCTTTGGCATGTTAGCTATCCTTATGTACTATATGGTTAGGAACATAGTTTCCTACTATCAATTCATTCCTTACTTTTATAGGAAAAGACTTAAGAGGAAATACAATATGACACCGGAAAGAGATAAAGAGTTGGAGACTTTAGTTGCAGATCTGTTCCTCGAACAGGTAGACAAAGCTTACCTAGATGGGAAGGTGACGAACGATGAAAGATACTTCCTTTATGAAAAGTATGCCAAGGTGTGGTCTCTCGATGATCTTAAGCCAAGCATCAAGGATCAACCACCCTGGGATGAGGTACCTGTACGTGGAGAACTTCCTAAAAAGAAGTCACTCCGTGAACTATTCAATCAATAGAAACTGGGAAGACGGAGAAATACCTATGACTACCGATCTACACAGAGGTTCACTCTTAGTCAAAGAAGCTACCTGGATAGTTCCAGAAGCTGTGATGAAGATACAGGTAGAGAAGAATAAAGGAGGTTGTGGAGCAATTATACACAACGGTACTGAACTGCAATCAGTTCCTGCTGATCATCTCACCCTTGATAAATGGATGACTCTTCAGGAGTCTCTTAAAGATCAGAAGGCCATCTTCTACCTGTCAAACATCACCAACGTCATCCCAGAGGAAGATAAACAGCCTATTGTTCTTCTATCTAATGACGCAGGAGATCCTCTTATCATAGGAGTATTGGAAGGAGAGTTTCCTTCATCCAACGATAGTTCTGCTCATACTCCTGAATACAGAGCAGCACAGAAACTCATGCTCCGGTTCAAGAAAGAGTATAAACTCTTCGAAGGAGATATGACTAAGATGTGGGAGAATATCAAAGATCCTTCCACTCACGATGAGATTGTCTCTGGTCTTATTGGACATCGTGGCGCTATTGGTTTATTCCTTTCTACAGGTAATGCTATTACTTTTGATAAAGATAATAGTTTGGGTGGTGATTTCAGATGGGGCTATGCTTCCAATGCCTTCGGTTATACCGAACAGAATGAAGCAATGACCGATGGTACTAGAACTACTCCAAGAAACTTAGAGGCTAAGAATAAACTAGCTGCCCTGTTGGGTAAAGATCCTTCAGATACTAAAATACCAGATAAAGCTGGTATTGAAGAAGAATTCGAATTAATCGAACCTCCGGTCAACATCCAAGGCAAGAACAGTCTAAGAAACTGGTATGAAAAATTAATGAGAGAGGGAAGAATATCTGCAGTACCAGCTAACTTCAAAGATAGACCTAAGGTCAGAGCTAAGAAGGTTGTCGAGAAGGTTACAGCTAAGTCCTTTGATGAAGCTGCGAGGATACTTCAAGATAAGAAACCTGTCGGACCTTCATCTCCTCTCCCTAACGTCACTTTTGCCGAGAAGCAACAAGCAGTTCTCGACAAAGATCCTACGGCAATCATCCCGACCATAGACGCAGTACAACGTACAGACTTCTTGGATGTCTTCATGAAAACCATCGATGTCAATAATCTAGAGATCATGGATGTTCAGCAAGTAGCTGACTTCGAGACAAATTGGCCTACTTTGTCTCAACAGATGGGTATACCTGAAGAATTAGCCAATGGTCTCAGGATGTCATTCGAAAAGAAGTGTGATCTTGCTGATGCATATCCTAAGATTGCTGCTGTTGGTTGGCAGAATTTAGTCAGTCACCATATACGTCTGTTGGCAGCTTACACTAAGGCTACTGCAGATCTTAAAGCTGCTGAAGAATTACTCGGTAAACCTGCTGATAAGGCTACTACTTCTGTTCCTCTTATCGGTAAACAGAGGTTCGGTATTAGGTAGACTATGCTCTGAACAACTAAAGTCTACCTATAGGAGAGTAGGGAGAGCCGACCTTCCTACTCTCCGACTTATCTTAGCAGGAGAATACCATGGCTATCTTTAAGTCTAAACAGACTGTTGCAGTTGAAGAGTTAGATTTTCGTCCTCCTGCTGAAGTCAATTGGCATAAGCTAGGAGCTAAACCATCGGCAGCATGGTGGAAGAATGCTGAGTCTGAGTGGAATGTAGAAGGAATGCATTGTACTCCTGACATCAGTACAATAGAAGATAACATGTATGACATTTCCTATTCCTTTAGAAACAGACAAGAAACCTATGTTCGAAGACTGGGCTGATCTTAATACAAGTAGATTAGCTCAACCTGCTAAGATCAAAGGACAGTTATTAGCAGTCAGAGGAAATACTATAATTTCTCTTGACAAAGAGTATGCTAATACTGTACAGTATGAACGTAAGAAGGTCCATATACATATACCTAATAGACGTATAGAGTATAAGAATGATGGTCAGACAGATATTAAGATGGCTGACATAGGTATGTGGGTATGGATGTATGTTGGTATCCAGACCTACTGGTCTGAGTTAATTGATATGGGATTTAGGTGTAAACCTGTCACGATTTATAGAGCAAAAGCAATGATGAAGGAGCCGTATTATTACTTCCCAAGTAGTTAATTTACACATTCCATGTGAAGTCTGTGGTAGTTCAGATGCTAAGGCTACCTATGATGATGGACATGGGTTTTGTTTTTCATGTAGTCATTATTTTCCGCCATTAACCTCTCCTTCAACCAAGGAGTTCACCTATGAGTATTGTCCATGGCGTGGCGTCAGTGCGGAAACTTTCCGCTTCTATGACGTCAAAACTAAAATCGATTCCGACGGTAAGCCGGTCTCGATTGGCTATCGCTATCCGAACGGTAGCTACAAGGTTAGACAGCTTAGCAACAAAGATTTCTCCAGCGTAGGAGAGATTAGCAAAGCAGGACTATTCGGATCAGATAAGTTCAACGCTGGTCAACATAAATATGTGACCATCACCGAAGGAGAACAAGATGCGTGTTCCCTTTACCAAGTACTACATCAACCTGTGGTTTCTGTCCAGTCTGCTTCTAGCAGCATACGTGACTGCACAGCATGTAGATCCTGGCTTAGTAGCTTCGATCGAATCTACCTCTGTTTCGACAGCGACAGTGTGGGCAGAGAAGCTACAGCAGCAGTTTCTAAGCTTTTCGACTATGGCAAAGTCTTTGATGTAAAACTAACATCAAGGAAAGATGCCAATGAATACCTTCAGAATGGTGAAGGTGAAGTACTCAGGAACACATGGTTTAATTCCCGCAAATACTTGCCCGAGACCA
>WNFI01394894.1_pt2 | contig 18628 bp, 14 predicted proteins | sample 5400471 | NCBI WGS metagenome assembly WNFI01 (sample SAMN13153348, study PRJNA577476) | soil metagenome | isolation source: 100 cm saprolite on Douglas fir-dominated hillslope | place: USA:California | collected 2013-09-17 | reverse complement strand
CGCGTCGTGCCTTTGAAAGCGACCACCGACGAGGCGCTGAAAGAGTGCCCCGGCGTGAAGAGCGTCGTCGTGCTCAAGCGCACCGGCAAGGAGGTCGGCTTCACACAGGGCCGCGACAAGTGGTGGCACGACCTGGTCAAAGGCGTCCCGGTCGACTGTGAGCCCGAGAAGATGGACGCCGAGGACCCGCTCTTCATCCTCTACACCAGCGGGTCGACGGGAAAGCCCAAAGGCGTGCTGCACACGACCGCTGGCTACCTGGTCTACGCCTCCCTCACGCACGAGCTGGTCTTCGACTTGAAGGAAGAGGATATCTTTTGGTGCACCGCCGACTGCGGCTGGGTCACCGGCCACAGCTACGTCGTCTACGGGCCGCTCGCCAACGGCGCCACCAGCGTGATGTTCGAAGGCGTCCCGCAGTACCCCGACTGGGGCCGCTTCTGGGACGTGGTCGACAAGTACAAGGTCAGCGTCCTCTACACCGCGCCCACCGCCATCCGCGCCATCGCGCGCGAGGGCGAGGCGCCGGTCAAGGCGCGCAGCCGCAAGTCGCTGCGCTTGCTCGGCACGGTGGGCGAGCCGATCAACCCCGAGGTGTGGCTCTGGTATCACAAGGTCGTCGGCGACGGACGCTGCCCCATCGTCGACACCTGGTGGCAGACGGAGACGGGCGGCATCCTCATCACGCCGCTGCCGGGCGCCATCGATCAGAAGCCCGGCTCGGCGACGCTGCCCTTCTTCGGCATCGAGCCGACGGTGGTCGACGACAAGGGCCAGGTCCTGGAGGGCCCCGCCAGCGGAAACCTGTGCATCTCGCGGCCGTGGCCCGGCATCATGCGCGGGGTCTACGGCGATCCCGACCGCTTCAAGAAGACCTACTTCACGACCTTCCCCGGCCGCTACTTCACCGGCGACGGCTGCCGCCGCGACGAGGACGGCTATTACTGGATCACCGGCCGCGTCGACGACGTCATCAACGTCAGCGGCCACCGGCTGGGGACGGCCGAGATCGAGAGCGCGCTGGTCTCGCACAGCGCGGTGGCCGAGGCGGCGGTGGTCGGCTTCCCGCACGACATCAAGGGGCAGGGCATCTACGCCTACGTCACGCTCAAGCAGGGTGTCGCGCCGGCGCCCGAACTGCGCAGCGAGCTGATCGCGCACGTGCGCAAGGGCATCGGGCCGCTGGCCCAGCCCGACGTGATCCACTGGGCGCCCTCGCTCCCCAAGACGCGCTCGGGGAAGATCATGCGGCGCATCCTGCGCAAGATCGCCGCCGACGAGTTCGACTCGCTGGGCGACGTCTCCACGCTGGCCGACCCGTCGGTGGTCCAGACCCTGGTCGAGGAGAAGAAGGCCCGCGCCGGGGCCGGGAAGTAGACGCGGCGCACGATTGACTGAATCCGCGGGGCGGTCTCTAATAGGGCGGGGCACCCGGGGGACCTCTTGCCGGACAACGTCTACGCTCTGTTGCAGCAGGCCTGGTCCGTCTCGAAGACCAGCGACGCCAACGTCTACGGCGTCGAGATCGCCATCGTCACCAACGTGCAGGATCCCGACAAGCAGGGCCGTGTGAAGGTCTGCTTTCCGCGCATGCCGGGAAAACCGGAGAGCGACTGGGCCCGCGTGGCGCAGCCGGCCGCCGGGTCCGGCCGCGGTTTCTACTGGCTGCCCGAGGTGAGCGACGAGGTGCTGGTCGCCTTCGAGCGCGGCCAGGCAAACCAGCCGTACGTGATCGGCGCCTTGTGGAACGGCAAGGACAAGCCGATGAAGGATGCCTACACCTCCGACAACAGCAAGCGGATGATCCAGACCAAGTCCGGTCACCAGATCCTCTTCAACGACAAGAGCGGCGAAGAGAAGATCACCATCGGCGACAAGTCGGGGAAGAGGACGCTGACCTTCGACGTGAAGGACAAGAAGTTCCTCGTCGAGGCGAAGGAAGGCGACGTCGAGATCCACGCCAAGAAGAAGCTCGTCCTGCAGTGCGAGGACATCGAGATCAAGACCAGCAAGACGGGCAAGATCACCATCGGCACCACCTTCGACCTCAAGGTCGCCGACACGGCGTCGTTCAAGGCCGGCCCGAAGATGGAGCTGAAAGCCACCAAGGTGAACCTGAACCCGCCCAGCCTTTCCATCGCGGCTCTGGTGACGGCGGCGGAACAGGCGCTGGCGGCGGCGGCGGCAGCGACGGCCGCGGCGGCCCAGCAGCAACAACAGCAGCAGCAGGCGGCGTCGCCGGCGGCGCCTGCGCAGTCGGTCGTGCCCACTTCCACTCCGGCGGCCGGCAGCGCGGCGGCGACGGGAGCGGGGGCGGGCGGCGCGGCCGGAGCACAAAAAGCGCAGAAGAAGGGCGCCGCGGCGCCGGCCGGCACGGCGTGGACCAAGGCTCCTTCCGCCGCGCCCGCTGCTCAACTCGGCGCTGCCGGTCCGCAGGCCAAACCTCCTCTTCAGGAAAGCGTCGATCCCGTCATCACGCCCGCGAAGCTCAGCGTGGTGGTGAAGAAATACTCCAAGGATTCGGCCGGCACGACGAAGCCCTACACCAAGCCCAAGCGCCAGAAGGTCGTCCTCAAGACCAACAAGGCCTTCGACGAGAAGGGTACGGGGACCTTCACGCGCTCGAGCGACAACATCAAGTTCTTCAGGAGCGCCGACAAGGACGACGAGCTCAAGTTTGACGGCAAGGACAACGTATTCAAGGGCACGCAGCTCAGCGGCGGCGTCACCATCTTCGCGGAGGGCGCGAAGCCCAGCGCTGCGCTCGATGACGTCAAGCTCACGCTCAAGCTCGCGGGCGGGTCGAAGCCCGTCGGCCCCGAGGCCATCACCGATGCCACCTCGGTGGAGTTGACGCTCGATATCTGCAAGGGACGCCCCTCGGCCGGCGGCGATCCTCCGCCGCTGTCGCAGGACGACAAGGTCTCGGTCGGCCGCACTCTGCTCGTGCAGGACACCGCGGGTCACTTCGAGCGGGCGCAACTCATCATCCGGCAGGTCAAGCCGGCGACGTTCAACGGCGCGCTCGTCCTCTCCGCGAAAGGGCTTGTCACCGCCTTCACCAACGAGAAACGGACCAAAGGCGAAAAGGAGGCCCTGCCGTACACCATCCCGGATGCGAGCAAGATTGCGCCCGCCGGCGACAAGACGCTCTGGGCCGAGGGCAAGGCCCCGAGCAACGAAGTGCTCGACTCCGGCTTCGTCCTCGCCCTCAAGGATGTCGAGAACGACGCCGATCACGTGGCGGCGACCGCGGTGCAGATCAAGCTCGACATCTGCCAGAGTCGCAAGAAGGCGACGGGCGATCCCGACGCGATGTCCGCGGACGACAGGGTCAAGGTCGGACGCTTCGTCCACGAACAGGACGGCAGCGGGCACCACGGTCGCGCGCTCCTCGTCGTGCGAAAGATAAAGCCGGAAAAGTTCAAAGGGACGCTCGTCCTCAAGGGCTTCAACGATCCCAAGATCGAGATCTTTCCCAACGAGCTCAAGACGCCAGGCGAGCCCGTGACCACGTTGCCTCACGAGATCGACTTCGATCCAAAAGACCCGAAGAAGAAAAACGAGGACAAGAAGTTCTGGGTGCAGGGCAAGACGGCCAGCGGTGCGCTTCGCGACGTGGTTTTGTGGATCCACCTCAAGGAAGACAACCCGACCAACGGCGACACGATCCTGATGACCGTGGTCAAGTTCAAGAAGGTGATCGCCGACATCCCCTCGACGCCCGCGCTTACCAATCGGGCGGGCAACTCGCCGGTCAATCGCCACCAGAGGAAGATCGCCGACCCGGCGTCCAATGCGGATGACTTCAACGAAGATTATGCCGCCAACAAACCTTTGGTGCTGCTCGAGAACTCGCTGACCGACAAGGATCCGATCAAGCTGTCGGTCGAGGTCGAGCCGGCGAACGTTCCGGTCCGCTGGGCCGTCATCCGCGACCGCCGACCCGTGCCCAAAGACCCAGCAAAAGCTGCGGACGCCGGCGATCACAAGGACGTGATCGGCCTTGCGGGCAACAAGGAGGCCCCGACGATGGGTAGCGACGCGGAGGGGCTGAAGAACACGCTCATCGCCGACGCAGTGGGCAGCTTCCACATCTGCCCCTTCGTGAACTGCAACGGCGGCAAGACGTTCGAGTTCATGGCCAAGGACGGGACCAGGATCGACCGCGAGCCATTCATCATGATGAACCTGGTGCTGGTGCGGGTGGAAGGCGTCAGCAACGACAGCAAGGGTCAGAAGATCAACTGCAGCGCGTTTCCCGCTGCCGGGCAGACCGCGGCCAACTTTGGGGGCTTTACGACTTCCGGTGCCGGCGCCGGTGCTTGGACGGGAGCCAACAGCGGCTGGCACGCCGACGCCAAAGTCGATGTCATCGGTGGGGGGCACGATGGCAGGCGCGGGCTGGACAGGGTCTTTGGAGGGTGGATCCAGCAAATTTTCCTGAACGGCATCCGGGCGGACTACAGCTTCCCAGCCCCGCCACCACCAGCACCTGTTCCTGCTCCCAGAAGCCATCAGTACGCGTTCGTCTCGAATCTCCCGGACAACACCCATTACGGCAAGTACCACTACATAGGCGCGGCGGAGAGCGCGCTGAACGCGGCGGCGGATGCGGCGATGTGCATCAAAACCGCTCCCACCCTCGATGCTGCGGCAATTCTCGACGTGTCCCCGGTCCCGCCGCCGGGGGTCGCGAACGAGGGAACCGGCGGAGACTCCGCCGTGGGCACAGCTGGTTACCAAGGGGGGACGACGGGCACTCACGGTGGCGGCTACCCGGCGCCAACGCCGCGTCCGATCGGGCAACGCTGGCAACGGGAAATGTGGGACGCGCCGGCAATCGGTTGTCGCCGCAGGCACATTAGCGCCGGGGGCACGCTTGCGAAATTCCGGTTCAACCTGGGCTTCCGCACCGACCTGTGCTTCTGGACCAACTCGGACCTCAAGCCCGATCCTACGCCGACCGGTGTGGCAAACCGCTTGTACGTTTCCGTGTACAAGTGCACATGGACTCCGGATTTCGAGATCAAGTTCCACCCGGCAACCGGTGTCGGCACGATCACCATTGCGCCGAAAATCGCCGTTACCAAGGAAAAGTCCGCGGCGAACGGCCGGGCGGTGGCGGTCGACGGGTTTGCCCTCGAAACGCGCAGTCCCTTTGCACTTGCTTGGTACGCCGTCGATGCTCGGACCTGAGTTCACAGCCGTGGTTCTCGCTCTCGCCGCCGGAGTTGCGGTGTGCTCGCCGCAGCCTGGACGGTTTCGCGCTCCTCGTGGTGATCAAGCCATGATACAGACCTCTCATAGTGCGCCCAGGTCGATCGTGCTGCGCTCGACTCACATCCTGCTGGTGAAGGTGATTGCTGCCAAGGAGGGTGCGTGGGTGCCGTCGAAGCCGGGATTCAAGTCCCGCACAGTCGACCTGTCGCTCGAGATCTCCGAGACGCTGCGCGGAAAGGTCGATCCTGTCCCCGGCGAACCCGTGCGCGTCACCATCCCGCAGAGCGACTATGACGGCGAGCTGATGATGCAGCCTGTGCCCGGATCCTGGTCGCGGGTCCCACTCGAGCCGGGAACCGAACTGGTCGTCTTTGCAGAGAGCCGGGTGCCACGCGTCGACCAGGTTCTCGCAGAGCCTGCCTGCACGCGGGTCGTCCCAGCAGAGCCGGTGCTGCCCGGGCTGCACATCGCGGCCAAGGCCGAGGCGGATCGCCTGCCTTTGGCTGCCACGCTCGAGTTGGCGGCGCCGGACACTGCCCGGCTGGATCCGACGTTCGCCGAGTTCCTCTGGGACAAGTACGGCGACGGAGCGCTGGCCTCGCAGGAGGATTTCGATTTGCTCGCGGACTTTGCCGAGAGGAAAGGCCTGGACGCCAGAACGCGACAGGAACTCTTGGACGGCGCGTACCGCCTGGTGGGACTGCACGGCGACGCGACGCCCGGGCGTGCGCGGCGCCTTGCGCTGGCGATGTGCCGCGTATTGCTGATGGCCGAGGCCGCAGATCTCCACGAGAACCTGATCGGCACTTATCTTCCGAATCTGCTGGGGATAACGAGCGGCTTGCCCCTGCAGCCGGCATGGGCTGTGTTCAAGGACCGCGAGGCCGAGCGCGATGCCCTGGATGCCTTCCTGCGTAGACACGCTACCGATGCCGATGCGACGCCGCTTTTGGCGTGGCTCAGCGTCAAGAGAGGGTGACCTCGCTCAGCGCTCCGACGCCTTGTTGGCGATGTCGTCGATCGCCTTCTGTTGCTCGCGGGTCAGCTCGCCCGCGCGGTTGCGGAGGTTGTCGAGTTGGCGCTTCGCCTGCGTGGGCTGGTTGGGGTTGCCGACCGCGGTGCCCTCGAGCTGCATTTTCACCACGAAGGCGACGATGGTCAGTCCAAGCAGCAGCACGATGATCCCGCCGAGACGCATGCCGTCAGCGTCGCACCGATGGCCGGCGCCGTGCAAGTAATCTCGTCCCCAAACGCAGAAGGCCCGAAACCTCGCGGTTCCGGGCCTTCGCGTCCAGGCGTTCTAGCGCCTGCTTAGACCGGCTTCACGTTCTGCGCCTGCAGGCCCTTGGGCCCCTTGGCGACATCGAAGCTGACCTTCTGGCCTTCAGCGAGGGTGCGGAACCCCTCGGCGCTGATGGCCGTGTGGTGGCAGAAGACGTCCTCGCCACCATCGTCCTGCGTGATGAATCCAAAGCCCTTCGCATCGTTGAACCACTTCACGGTACCAGTCGACATGCTCTTCTTTCGCTGTTGCTGGCGGTCTGTCCGCCCGCGCCCCTCGCTGTTCTCAACGAGGAAGCGCGCACCGTGTATCCCGTCGCCGCAAGGAACACAAGCAATACGAGCAGGCGCCTGGTTCCAGGCGCTCAGGCCTTGGCCGGCGGATGGTGCGCGGCGGAAGACTTGCCTTCGCCGCCCTGTTCCGCCAGCGCTTCCTTGCGGCTGAGCCGGATCTTGCCCGAGCGGTCGACGGAGACCACCTTGACCATCACCTCGTCGCCCTCCTTGAGCACGTCCTCCACCTTCTTCACCCGCCCGCTGGCGAGGTCGGAGATGTGCACCAGGCCGTCGGTGCCGGGGAAGATCTCGACGAAGGCGCCGAACTCCATGATGCGCCGCACGGTGCCGAGATAGGTCTTGCCGACCTCCGCCTCCTGCGTCAGCGCCCGGATCATCTTGATGGCCTGCTCCACGCCCTCGCTGTTCGGCGAAGCGATGGCCACCTGCCCGTCGTCCTGGATGTCGATGCTGGCGCCGGTGCGGGCGATGATGTCCTTGATCACCTTGCCGCCGGGGCCGATGACGTCCTTGATGCGCGACACCGGGATGCGGATGGTGGTGATCTTGGGCGCGTACTTGGAGATGTCCTGCCGCGGGGCTGCCAGCGTCTTGGCCATCTCGCCGAGGATGTGGATGCGGCCCTCGCGCGCCTGTGAGAGCGCGTCGGTCAAGATCTGCTTTTCCACGCCGGTGATCTTGATGTCCATCTGGATCGAGGTGATGCCCTTGGCGGTGCCGCACACCTTGAAGTCCATGTCGCCGAGGTGGTCCTCGTCGCCGAGGATGTCGGAGAGGATGGCGATCTTGCCTTCTTCCTTGATCAGGCCCATGGCGATGCCGGCGACCGGCGCGGCGATGGGAACGCCCGCGTCCATCAGCGAGAGGCAGCCGCCGCAGACGGTGGCCATCGACGAGGAGCCGTTGGACTCCAAAATATCGGAGACGATGCGGATGGTGTAGGGGAACTTGTCGTCGGGCGGCAGCATGGCCTTGAGCGCGCGCTCCGCCAGGATGCCGTGGCCGATCTCGCGCCGGCCCGCCCCGCGCAGCGGCTTCACTTCGCCGACCGAGTAGGGCGGGAAGTTGTAGTGCAGCATGAACTTGCGGAAGGCCTGGCCTTTGAGGCTCTCCATCCGCTGCTCGTCGTCGGCGGTGCCCAGCGTCGTCGTCACCAGGCCTTGCGTCTCGCCGCGGGTGAAGAGCGCGCTGCCGTGCGCGCGGGCGAGCAGCCCCACCTCGCAGGAGATCTTGCGGACGGTCCTGGTGTCGCGGCCGCCGATGCGCCGGCCCTCGTGCGTGATCATCCGGCGCATGTACTCGTACTTGAGGTCCTCGAGCGCGGTCTTGACGTCCTTCTCCTTGCCCTGGTAGGGCGCGCCCTCGGCGCAGAGCTGCGCGACCACCTCCTTCTTGATTTGGGACAACATGCCATACCGCTCGTGCTTCTCGTTTTGGGCATACGCGGCCTTGACGCGCTCGATGGCGATCTCCCGGACTTTCTGGGCGACGCCCTCGGCGAGCGGCACCTTCTCCCCGCTCGTCCTCGCTGGGGTTGGCGATGAAGTTGCCCGCGACGCGGCCGACGCGCACGCCGGCGAACTGGAAGGGGAAGGGGATGTCGGAAACCGCCATCGAGAAGGAGGCGCCGGTCAGCGCCAGCACGTCGGTGTCCTGCTGGTTGTCGGCCGAGAAGACCGTCGCGATCACCTGGGTGTCGTTCTGGTAGCCCTCGGGGAAGAGGGGCCGCAGCGAGCGGTCGATGAGGCGCGAGATGAGCGTCTCGCGCTCGGTGAGGCGGCCCTCGCGGCGGAAGAAGCTGCCGGGGATGCGGCCCGCGGCCGAGAGGCGCTCCTGGTAATCGACCGTGAGCGGAAAGAAGTCGAAGCCCAGCTTGGGCTCCTTTTGCGAGACGGCGGTGACCAGCACCATGCTGTCGCCGGCGCGGAGCACGACGGAGCCGTCGGCCTGCTTGGCCAGCTTGCCCGTCTCGATATGGATGTTCTGGTTTCCGACTTTCGCGGTCGCGTTGATCGCTTCCATTGTGCAACGTCCTTTCGCGCGAGCCCATGCTCGCGCTTTTCTTTCTTTCGGTTGTCGAGTGGTTGGATCCGGGAGCGGCGTTGGAACCTGATCGCGGCGGCAAGAACGATCATCTTGCGGCTCCGATGAGGGTCCTACTGGCGCTTCCGGGTCCTCCCTCTCGTTGAAACGCCGCCGGCCGCACCCTGGAGGCGCGGCCGGCGGCCAAATCGATTACTTGCGAATGCCCAACCCATCGATCAGCTTGCGGTAGCGGGTCGAATCCTTCGACTTGAGATAGTCGAGCAGCCGGCGGCGCTGGCCGACCAGCTTGAGCAGGCCGCGCCGGGAATGGTGGTCCTTCTTGTGCGTCTTGAAGTGTTCGGTCAGGTAGTGGATGTGCTCGGTGAGCAGCGCGACCTGGACCTCCGGCGACCCCGTGTCCTTCTCGTGGGTGCGGAACTTCTCGACGACGGACGGCTTCTTGCTCTCGTAATGCAACGGGCCCTGGGACATCTGGTTCCTCTGTTGAAACCCCCCGCCCTCCGCCGGCCGGGCGGGAAGGTGAGCAGGCGCTTCCCTCGGACAAGATTATCCGGAGGGCGCGGGAACCTACAGGGGCGGGACGCCGCGGTCAAGAACTTCAGGCTTCAGGCCTCAGGCCTCAGGCTTCGGGCTTCAGGCCTCGGGCCTCAGGCCTCAGGCCTCAGGCTTCAGGGTGATGACGACGGATTTGGAGGCCGGCGTGTTGCTCGTGTGCGCAACGTGGCGCGCGGGCACGAGCGTGTTCGCTTCCGGAAAGTAGGTGCAGGCGCAGCCGCGCGGGATGTCATAGGCGACGGCGGTGAAGCGTCGGGCGGTGCGGGTCTCGCCCTGGAAGTGGCTGGTCAGGTCCACCGTCTGGCCGTTTTGCAAACCCTGCTCGCGCAGGTCCTCGGCGTTGACCAGCACCACGCGGCGGTCGCCTTTGAGCCCGCGGTAGCGATCCTCGAGGCCGTAGATGGTGGTGTTGAACTGGTCGTGGCTGCGCACCGTCATCATCAAGAGCTGGCCCTTGCGCAGCTCGTGCTTCGGCAGCGTGTGGACGGTGAACTTCGCGCTGCCGGTCGCGGTGGTGAAGTTGCCCTCGCGCGGGCCGTTCGGGAGATAGAAGCCGCCCGGCTTGCGGACGCGCTCGTTGTAGCGCTCGGCGCCGGGGATGACCTGCGCGATCAGGTCGCGGATGCGGTCATGGTCCTTCGCAAGCCAGCTCCACTTCACCTTGCTGCGCGCTCCCAGCGTCGCCTCGGCGAGCCGCGCGACGATGGCCGGCTCCGAGAGCAGATGCTCCGATGCAGGTGGGACGCGGCCCTGGGACATCTGCACCACGCCCATCGAATTCTCGGTGGTGACGAACTGGCCGCCGTCGGCCTCGGTGCGGCCCAGGCAAGGGAGGATCACCGCCGTCGTCCCGGCGACCAGGTGCGAGCGGTTGAGCTTGGTCGACACGTGCGCCGTGAGTCGCGCCGTTCGCAGGGCGGCAGCGGTATACTCAGTATCCGGCGTGGCCTGGAGGAAGTTTCCGCCCAGCGCGAAGAAGACCTTCGCCTTTCCGGCGTGGAGCGCGTGGATGGCTTCCACCGTGTCGAGGCCGGGCTCGCGCGGCGCGCGGATGCCGGTCGCCTTCTCCAACGCGTCGAGGAATGCGGGCGGCGGCTTCTCCCAGATGCCCATGGTGCGGTCGCCCTGCACGTTGGAGTGGCCGCGCACCGGGCAGACGCCGGCGCCGGGCTTGCCGAGGGAGCCGCGCAGGAGGAGCAGGTTCACCACCTCGCGCACGTTGTCGACGGCGTTCTGGTGCTGGGTGAGGCCCATCGCCCAGCAGACGATGATGCGCTCGTTTTGCGCGACCAGCTGCGCGGCCTCGCGGATCCGGGCCTGCGAGATCCCGCACGCGCTCTCGATATCGGCCCAATTCAAGCTGCGCAAATTCGCCGCGTACAAGAGCCAGTTCTCGGTGCGCTCGCGGACGAACGCCTCATCGACCGCGCCCGCCTCGACCACCGCTTTGCCCAGCCCCTGGAAGAGCGCCACGTCGCCGTTGATGCGGATCTGCAGGAAGAGATCGGTCAGCTGCGTTCCGGCGCCGAAGAGCCTCAGCGCTTCTTGCGGATGCTTGAAAGCGATGAGCCCCGCCTCGCGCAGCGGATTGACGCTGACGATCTTCGCGCCCGCGCGCTTGGCCTGCTGTAGCGCGGTCAGCATGCGCGGATGGTTGGTGCCCGGGTTCTGCCCGGCGACGAAGATGACTTGCGCCTTCTCGAAGTCGTCGAGGCGGACGGTGCCCTTGCCGATGCCGATGGTTTCCGAAAGCCCGCTGCCGCTCGACTCGTGGCACATGTTCGAGCAGTCGGGGAGGTTGTTGGTGCCGTACTCGCGAACGAAGAGCTGGTAGAGGAAGGCGGCCTCGTTGCTGGTGCGGCCGCTGGTATAGAAGATCGCTTGGTCGGGACTTTCCAGCGCCCGCAGCTCGGAGCCGAGCAGGGCGAAGGCCTCGTCCCAGCCCAGGGGCTGGTAGTGGGTCGCGCCGGGCTTCAGCACCATCGGGAAAGTGAGGCGGCCCTGCTTGCCGAGCCAGTGGTCGCTCTGTTTCGAAAGCTCGGCGACGCTGTGGCGGGCGAAGAACCCGGGCGTGATGCGCTCCTTGGTGCCCTCCTCGGCGACGGCCTTGGCGCCATTCTCGCAGAACTCGAATGCGCTGCGCCGCTGGTCCGGCTCGGGCCAGGCGCAGCCGGGGCAGTCGTAGCCGTCGACCTGGTTCAGCCGCGCGAGCAGCCGGCTGCCGCGGACGAGGCCGGCCTCGCCCAGCGCGTACTTCATCGACTGGACGATGGCAGGAATGCCTCCTGCGACCGAGGGCGGAGGCCGGGTGGCGAGGGGCACGGCGGTCTTTGGCGGCTGCGCGCTGGCGCTGCGAGGGTCGAGCAGCGAGTCCGGCGCGGCCTTCTGCAGCGCTGCCGTACTCTTTCCCTCCGGCCCCCGCTCGTCGGTGAATGCTGGCATGGACCTCTTCAATCCGCGCGCGCGACGTTCTCTACACCAGACGCTTCAGCCAACTCAAACCAGAAGAGCGCGCCGCCCTCCGCGCCCGTGCGAACGCCCACCGTGCCGCCGTGCGAGACGACGAGCCGCTTCACGGTGGCGAGCCCCAGCCCCATGCCCGGCACATCGCTGTTGGGCCCGCGCACGTAGGGCTCGAAGACGCGCTCGGTGAGCGAGGGAGGAATGCCGGGCCCGGTGTCCTCCACCTCGAAGAGTATGCGCCCGCGTCGCCGGCGCACGCGCAAGGACACTTTGCGCACCTGCGCTTCGCCCAGGTACTTGATCGCGTTGCGCAGCAGATTGCCGAGCAGGCTGAGCAGCACGCCCGGACTGCAAGGCACCGAGCAGCGGGGCAGCGGCTCGAGGTGCAGCACCGCCGCGCGCTCGGCGGCGAAGGGTGCCAGCTCGTCGTGCAGGCCGGCGACCACCGGCCCCACCTCGGTGCGCGCAAGAGGGTCGGGCTGTGCCCCCGCCCGGGCGAACTCGAAGAGGCCGTCGACGAGGCCGCGCACCCGCTGCAGGGCGGAGTTGCCGCGCGCGACTACCTCGTGCACGGCCGGCGCGCTGCGGGCGGCGACGGTCAGCGCGAGCCCCACCGCAGAGAGCGGGCTGAGCACGTCGTGCGCGACGCGGCCGGCGAATTGCTCCAGCTCCTCTGCCTTGGCCTCGACGAGCCGCTGGTGCGCCTCCTGCACGGAGTGCACCTGCCGGACCACCCGCAGCGCGAGCAGCGCCGCGGCCATCGCCAAGAGCGCGCAGAGCGCGTCGAGTTGGTAGGCGACGCGATTCGCCCGGGTGCGCTCCTCTTCGATGCGCATCGCCGCCTTCTCCGCCAGGCGAGCGTTGTAGTCGACGAGGTCTTTGGCGATCGCCACCGCCGCATCGCCCTCGGGCCGCGCCTCTTGCAAAAGCGTGTCGCGTGCAGCCTGGACCTGCCCCGCGCGGGCCTCTGCCATCGCCCGCTCCGCGGCTTCGTCGAAGGCGCGCAGGTCTGTCCGCAGCTCGCCCAGCTGGTTCTTCTGGTAGGGATCAACAGGCAGCGCCAGCGCCTTTTCAATCAGCGTATCGATGCTCGTGCGAGCCCTGGCCACCAAGGCGCCGTCGCGTGTGACGACGGCCCGGTTCGCCTCCAGCTCCAGGCTGCGCAGCTCGGCGCGCAGGTTGGAGAGCACTTCGATGGCCGGCGCCGCCTCGCGCGAGATGACGAGCGTGTCGGCGTCGATGCCCCGCGCCGCATGCTGTGCCCAGATGGTCGCTCCGATGAACGCTGCCACCACGGCGAGAAAGGCGACCAGGAGAGCGCGAGAGGACGTCGCCATGGCGCTTTGGTAACCGCTCCCAGCGCCACATGCACCCCGCTCTCATGGTCTGTGCGTGTTCTCCAGCGGAACGAGCTGAGCGTACCCGGTATAGCGCTCGTCGATGTGGCGCACGTAGTCCACCGGCTCGCTGCCGCGGCAGAAGCCGAAGCGCGCCTTCTGCGCGTAGCTGCGGTCGGAGAGCTTCAAGAGATACGGCGCCACCTCGCGCCAGCGCGCCGGGTCCTTCCTCTCGGCGCGCGCGAGGTGCCGCGCGTCGTCGACGTGGCCGAAGCCGCTGTTGTAGGCGGCCAGCGCGAAGCGATAGCGCTCGATGGGATCGGCGACGTCCTGGTAGTGGTCGCAGAGCTGCTTCATGTACTTGAGCCCGCCGCGGATCGACTGCTCGGGATCGGTCGGATCCTGGATGCCCAGGCCCTTGGCGGTGGCGGGCATGATCTGGAAGAGCCCGAGCGCTCCCACCCAGCTCTTGCGCCCCGGATCGAAGTGGCTCTCCTGGTAGATTTGCGCGGCGACGAGGCGCCAGTCGAACTGGTGCTGCTCGGCGTACTTGCGCACCATCGGATCGTAGGGCGAGAGCGTGCCCGTCTCCGAGGCGTAGAACTTGTCCTTGCGCTCTTTCTTCAGCGAGCGCTGCGCCTCGAAGTACTTTTTCTTGAGCAGGTTGAAATCGGGCTTCCGGCGCAGGTCGCGGAAGGTGCGGTCGATGGCCTTCTTCAGCTTCAAGTCGCCGGGCCGCACCGCCCAGGCGAGGTCGCGCTCCCCGGTGATGGGCGGGCCCACCACCAGATTCTCCCAGTAGGCGGTGTGGACGTTCGCGAGGAGGTCGTCGGCGACGGTGTACGCGATCTCGCCCTTCGAGACCGCTTGCAGAACCGTGTCCGTCTCCCAGTCCTCGGGCACCGGCGTGAGCGTGATCCCCGGCTTGCCTGCGGCGGCGAGCTTCGCGCTCAGCGCTTGCAGCGATCCCCAGTACGTCGAGCTCTTGCGGACGTGGACCTCCTTGCCCGAGAGGTCCTCCGCCGTCTCCAGCTTTGTGGTGCCGTCCTTCCAGACCGCCACCTCGCGCGTATGGCCCCAGGGCTCGGCGAAGAGCACCTGCTTCTTGCGCTGGTCGGTGACGGTGACCTCGGCGGCGATGACGTCGCCCTCGCCCTTGAGCAGCGCCGGCACCATCTCCGCCCAGCTCTGGGTGATGATCATGTCGACGCGGATGCCGAGCGACTGCGCCAGCTTCTTGCCCACCTCGTAGTCGAAGCCCATGCGGTGGCCGCGGTAGATGAAGAAGCTGGTGTCGTTGTTGCGCGTGAGGACGCGGAGATAGCCGCTCTTGACGATCTCCGCGAGGGAGCGCGGGTGGTCGGGGCGGCCCGAGGCGCGCGAGACGATGCCTTCGGGCGCTGCGTCTTCTCCGGACTCAGCCTGCGGGATGTAGCGTGCGTCGGCGACCTGCGCGCGCACCGCCGCGCCGGCGAGCAGAAGGGCTGCAGCGAGAGCGATCCTGCTCATACCAAGCCCGATCGTAGGTTTGCGGGAAGCATGTGGTCAAGCGCTCGCGGATCTCAGCCTTGCCTGTACGCGCCTTGGCGCGCGACGATGCGGCCGTGCTGCAGCTCCAGGGGCTCACCAACTTCCTCGTCGCGCTGGGCCTCTTCGTCCTGGTGGGCCTGCTCCGCGGCGCCCTGCGCACCAGGCGCGTCAATTCCGCGCTCAAGAAGTTTTTCGACGAGCTGGCCGCGCCCCAGCGTCTGCTCTTTTTGTACCTGGTCGCAAGGCTTGCCGGCTTCTTCTGGGGCCGCGAGGTCCATCCCAGCGTCGCCCACGCCGTCGAGACCGCCTCGCTCTTCTTCGGCATCGTCGGCGTGCTGCGCCTCTTCGATACGCTGATCTTCGCTTTCTTCCGCTGGCGGGGTCGCGTCGGGTTGCCGCGGATCTTGCGAACGCTGGCGGTCTGGGCGCTGACCTTCCTCACCGGCTCGGTCCTGCTGCGCCTCGAGTACAAGCTCGACCTCTCCAGCCTCTTCGCCACCAGCGCGCTCCTCTCGGTAGTGTTGGGCTTCGCGTTGCAGGAAACGCTGGGCAACCTCTTCGCCGGCCTCACCCTGCACGCCGAGCAGCCGTTCGAGGCCGGCGAGTGGGTCAGCTTCGGCAAGTATTGCGGCCGGGTCCTCGACGTCGGCTGGCGCTCGACCCGCCTCTTGACCTCGGACGAGGACGAGCTCCTGGTGCCGAACAGCCTCATCAGCCGCGAGGTGGTGGTGAACCACATGCGGCCGCAGATCACCGACGTCATCGAGCTGGTGATCTCCATCGACCTCGAGGTCTCGCCGGCGCGCGCCAAGTCGGTGTTGCGCGAGGCGGTCAAGAGCTGCCCGCTGGTGCTGCCGGAGCCCGCGCCCACCGTCAAGCTGGCGTCGTTCACCTCGAGCGGCGCGAACTACCGGATCAAGCTCCACACCGAGGGCTTCCAGGTCGAGAGCACGGCGCTGGACCAGGTGCAGGAAGCGATCTGGTACGCGCTGCGCCGCGCCGCCATCGACATGCCGTATCCGCAGACCATGGTGAGCTACCGCGAGCGGGCGGCCGAGGCGGAGGAGCGGCGGAGCCGCGAGCATCTGGCGGAAGCGGAGGACCTGCTCGGGCGCATCGACTTCGTAAAGGCTATGAGCGCGCCGGCGCGCAAGGTTCTGGCGGAGCGCGCCCGCTTCCTCGAGTACGGGCCGGAGCAGGCCATCGTGCGGCAGGGAGAGCAGGGCGACACGCTCTACCTGGTGGCGCGCGGCGAGGTCAGTGTGCGGATTCGCGTCGAGGGCGCTGCGCGCGACGGGCGGGTGCCGGAGGGGGCAGCGCCGATCGAGCGCGAGGTAGCGCGGCTCGGGCGCGGCGCGCTCTTCGGCGAGATGAGCGTCTTGACCGGCGATCCGCGGACGGCGACGGTGGTGGCGGTGGGCGACGCCGGACTGCTGGCGGTCGACCGCGACGCTTTCGAGCAGATCCTCAACGCCGAGCCCGATCTCGCGCAGCGTGTCGCCGACGTGATCGCCCGTCGGCGGCTGGCGCTCAATGCCGCGCGCGCCGAGCAGCAGGCGCCGGCGCTGGAGAAGGAGTCGTCGAACCTGCTCTCGCGCATCCGCGGCATCTTTGGATTTCAGAAGAAGGCGGCCGGGTGATAGAGCGGGCGCGTGATCGTCGACGCGCACGTGCACCTGTTCCCCGATCGGCTGGCGGAGGCGGTCCGGCGCTGGTTCGCCACGCATGCGTGGGAGATCGTGCACCAGCTCTCGGTGGACCAGAGCGTCGCCACGCTGCGCGAGGGCGGCATCGACGCGATGGTCGCGCTCCCCTATGCGCACAAGCCCGGGATGGCGCGCGCGCTGAACGACTTCACGCTGGAGGTGGCGCGGCGGCATCCATCGGTATTGCCCTGCTGCACGGTCTTTCCGGGCGAAGAGGGCGAGGAGGAGATCCTGGAGACTGCGCTGGCCGGTCCGTTCCGGGGCGTGAAGATTCACTCGCACGTGATGAAGATCGCGCCCGACGACCCGCGGCTCGACCCGGTGTGGCGCGCGTCGGCGAAGTTTCGCAAGCCGGTGGTGATCCACTGCGGGCCGGAGCCGGCGCTGCACGGCTATGGGGTAGATACGCGCGCCGTGTCGGGTGCGGACCGGCTGCGGCGGGCGCTCGAGCGGCATCCGGAAGCGGTGGTGATCGTGCCGCACCTCGGGTTCGACGACACGCCGAAGTTCGAGGCCATGCTGGACCGGTTTCCCAACCTCTACCTCGACACGACGATGGTGATCGCCGGTTGGTTCGAGCGGCAGCCCGAGGTGGAGATCCTGCGGCGGCGGCCGGAGCGCATCCTCTATGGGACGGATTTTCCCAACCTGCCCTACGCGTGGGACCGCGAGCTCACGGTGCTGCGCGCGCTCAAGCTGCCTCCCGCGGATGAAGCGAAGGTGCTGGGCGGGAACGCGCTCCGACTCTTCGGCGCGCCCTCGAGCCCCGGCTGACGGCAGAAGTCTTGGCGGATCGAGTGCGCGGGGACGGGTTCGGACGCCCTCAATACCGCGGGACCGAAGGATCGATCAGCTGCGACCACAGGTCGATCCCGCCCGCCAAGGACAGCGCGGTGGCAAATCCGGCGTTGCGCAGGATCGCGGCGGCGCTGAGCGACCGCACGCCGTGGTGGCAATAGGCGACGACCAGCTGTCCCGGCTCCGGCTGCACTTCATCGAGACGCGCCGGCAGCTCGTGCAGCGGAATCAGGAGATCTCCGGGCAGCCGCGCCGCCTGGTGTTCCCACTCCTGCCGGACGTCGAGCAAGCAGACGCGCTCGCCACGCTGCAGCCGTTGCGCCAGATCCTCGGGGCGAATCTCCATCGCTCGGCGTCCCGCGTCAGTGGCCGCGCAGCCGCTTGTGCATGGTGCGGCGTATGGTCTCGTAGCCGAGGTCCTTGAACAGGTCGCGGGCGCGCCGGTTGTTGCCCGCCACCTCCAGCGCGATCACCTCGATGCCCTGCTCGCGCGCCGCCTGCTCCGCCTTCTGCATGAGCAGGCGCCCGTAGTTCTTGCCGCGCGCCTCGCGGACGATGCCCATGGTGGTCACTTGTAGAGTCGGCGTGCCGTGCCGGGCGTCGTCGCGGGCGGTGAGCCAGAGGTGGCCGAGGTATTCGCCGGCCTCGCCCTCGAGCACCCACAGCTCGGCGCCGGGGCGGCGGAAGCCCTTTTTGCTGAAGCCCATCTTCACGTCGAGCAATGCAGGGAGGCGCTCGCGCAGGGTGGCGCGCTCCCCTTCCGTCGAGTCTCCCAGCGAGTCGAGCTGCGTCTCCAGCTCCAGCGCGAGGAAGTGCGGCCAGTCCTTTTCGGCGTAGGGGCGGAGTCGGGGCATGGGCCGCCTGTTAGCGAAATCTGGCTGGGCCGGCAAGCTGGCACTTGCATCTAGCGTCAGTTTCCGCTTGAAGGTGCGGGCGGAAATTCCGGAGGCAGCGTGGCGAGAAAGCAGCGCAGCAAGGACAGGAGCGGACCGCCGGCGCAGGTTGCGCTTGTGCAGCAGCGTCCGCAGGGCGCCGGTGGTGGTGGCGGTTGGGGGCCGCTGCGCGATTCGATCCGCCGCGACGTCGAGCAGGCCATCTCGGCGCTGGCCTTCGCCGAGCGGCTGCACCAGAAGCTCGACACGCAGCGGCGCGTCTTCCTCGATTTCCCCCGGGCGATGGAGCAGCTTCGCTCGGGCGCCCTCGAGCGAGTCACCGTCGCGCTCTCGCGGCTGTACGAGGGAGGGCAAGGCTTCGACCTGCAGCGGTTCCTGCGAGATCTTCCGCTCGCGCTGGGACAGCTGGCGGCGGCCGACCGTTCGAAGTCGGCGCCGCCGCCGGCGACCGAAACCGCGACCGCGACCCCGACCGCGACCCCGACCGCGACCCCGACCC
>WNFI01147359.1_pt1 | contig 18629 bp, 18 predicted proteins | sample 5400471 | NCBI WGS metagenome assembly WNFI01 (sample SAMN13153348, study PRJNA577476) | soil metagenome | isolation source: 100 cm saprolite on Douglas fir-dominated hillslope | place: USA:California | collected 2013-09-17 | reverse complement strand
GAACCTGCGACCCCCTGGTCCCGAACCAGGTGCTCTACCAGGCTGAGCCACTCCCCGAAAAAGTCGCTCCCCCGCGCGAGGCGGGGCGCAGGGAAGTAACGTAAAGCCAGGCGTGCGTCAATCGCGAGGTGACGGCCGGCCGGCTGCTTGCCGCGCGCGTCCGCCGCAGGCATCCTGCGCCGCGGTGACCCTCCTCGCCCTCTCTCGCTACGTCTCTTTCCACGCCCGCGGCGAGGCCGCCTTCGCCTGGCACGGCCTCACCGGCGACGTCGCCGAGATGAGCCGCGACGTCCTCGCGCTCCTGCTCGCCTTCGATCCGCCTGCAGACGAAGCGCAGGTGCTGGCCGCGCCGCCCGAAGGGCTCACCAAGGATCAGACGCAGGAGTTCGCGGGCATCCTCCGCTCGCGCCGCTTCCTCGTGCACGCGGGCGCAGGCGGGCGGCACCCGGACGAGATCTCTCCGCTGCTCGCCGGCGTTCCGCGCATCCCGCGCGCCACCGTCTACCAGCGCAGCGGCGAGGACGTCACCATCTACACGCGCGCGGGCCAGGCGCTGAAGCTCGACCCCGTCACCGCTCGGCTCTTCTCCCGCTGCGACGGCGAGCGGACGCTCGGCCAGGTGCTCGCCGACGCGGGCCCGCAGGCGCTGCCAAATCTCATGGCCCTCGCTCGCGCCGACGTTGCGGCGCTGAAGATTCTCGCCAAGCCGGTCTCGCAGGGCGGCGTGCAGCTCAATCCCGCGGCCGAGTCGACGATGCCGTACCCCGAGCTTCCCGACGCGCGCGCGTATGCCAAGGGCGGCCCGGCGCCGCAGCAGAAGGCCGACGACGAGCCGACCTTTGCCTCGCTCTTCGCGGCGCCGCACAAGTGCCTCGGCGGCAGGACCTACGCGCGGGCCTTGGCGGACGAGCTCGTCCGCCGAGGCGCCTTCGAGGCAGTGCGCGGGCGGCAGCCGCGGGTGCTGACCTTGGGCGTCGATCTGGCCGAGGCGCTGCGCAAGCACGCACCAGAGGTGCAGGTGGAGACGAGCGTCGCGCGCATCTCCGAGAGCGAGTCCTTCGACGCGGTGGTGGCGAACGAGGTCGCGCTGCAGCTCGGATTCGCGGAGGGCAAGAACACAGGCGCCATCGCGCTGGTGAGCGACGCGGCAGCGGCGCTGGCGCCGGGCGGGATCCTCCTGGTCGCGGACTACGGCGACCCCAAGGCCGACGCGAGCCCGACCAGCGTCCGCTTCGCGGACCTGCAGGCCGAGGCGACCGCGCGGGGACTCGGCGCGCGGGTGATTCCGCTCGCGGAGGCGATCGGTCTCGACACCGCGGAGCTCTCGCTCTCGACCACCAAGGCGTCGTTCCCGGCGCTGCGGGCGCTGTTCAAAGCGCACGGCCTCGAGCTCGATCGCCGGGCGTGGCTGCGCAGCGAGATCGAGAAGCTGGCCGAGGGAAAGCTCGACCTCGCCACCGTGCAAGGCCTGCAGTGGGCGCCGCTCTCGGAGCGCGCCCTCGGCCTTTCACCGAAGCAGTTCTGGGCGCTGGTCGCGCAGAAGCCGGAACGCACGCTCCACTAGCGGGCCCAGGGAGCGAACTCAGGCCCCACCTGCCCCCGGTCCTGCCGGTATTTCTCCGGCACCGCAAAGAGCGGCGACGAGATGATGTGGTCGGCCGAGCTGCGGTTGCAGGCGATCGCCACGTCGTAGAGCACGGCGAGCCGCAGGAGCGCCTTCACGTCCACGTCGTGCGGCTGCGGCGTCAGCGGGTCCCAGAAGAAGAACACGGCGTCGATGCGGCCCTCGGCGATCAGCGAGCCGAGCTGTGAATCGCCGCCCATCGGGCCGGAGAGCAAGAGGTGCATCGGCGTCTCCAACTCCGCCTGGAGCGTCAGGCCGGTGGTGCGCGTCGCGTAGATGGTGCAGCGCGAGAGCGTGCCGCGGTTGAAGTGGGCCCACTCCACCATCTCTTCCTTCCGGCGGTCGTGCGCGACCAGCGCGATGATGGGGCGGGGAGAATCTGGCCTCAGCAGCAGCGTCACTTTTCCGTCCATTCCCGATCACTGGACGCACTGTGTCACGGCGAGGTCACGGCGCAGGGAGCGATCTCGCCGCCTCGCGCAGCGCGCGGATGGCCTCGGCGTAGTCCTTGTGCCCGAACACGGCGGTCCCGGCGACGAGCACCGACGCGCCCGCGTCCACCACCCGCTTCGCCGTTTCGGGCGCGATGCCTCCGTCCACTTCCACGCGCGCCTGGAGGCCGCGCTTCGCGATCCAGCCCGCCAGCTTGTCTATCTTCGGCAGGCAAGCCTCGATGAAGCTCTGCCCGCCGAAGCCGGGATTGACCGTCATCACCAGGACGAGATCGACGGCCTCGAGCACGTACTCGACGCTGTCCTCCGGCGTGTGCGGATTGAGCGACACGCCCGCGGTCGCGCCGGTCGCGCGGATCTGCTGCAGCGTCCGGTGCAGGTGCGGCGACGCCTCGACGTGCACCGTGATGTTCGCCGCTCCCGCCTTGGCGAACGCCTCGACGTACTTCTCCGGCTCGACGATCATCAGGTGGCAGTCGAGCGGCCGCCGCGCGACCTTCTTCATCGCCGCGACAACCGGGGGCCCCCAGGTGAGGTTGGGGACGAAGCGGCCGTCCATCACGTCGACGTGGATCCAGTCGGCGCCCGCCTTCTCGACGGCGCGGATCTCCTCGCCGATGCGGGACAGATCGCAGGAGAGCAGCGAAGGGGCGATGAGCAGCGTACTCACGAAAGCCTCCTCAATCTTGCGGCGAAGAATCCGTCGGTGCCGGTGCGGTGCGGGAGCGTGCGCAGAAAGCCGCGCGGGCCGAGGCATTCCTTTGGGAAATGCGCTGGCGGCGGGTCGAGGTGGAACTGCGGGTGCGACGCGAGGAAGCGATCGACCTGCTCGTCGCACTCCTCGGGCGTCAGCGTGCAGAGCGCGTAGACGAGCAGGCCGCCCGGCTTCACGTAGCGCTGCACCGACGCGAGCAGCTTCGCCTGCAGCGCGGCGAGCCTGTCCACGTCCTCGGGCGTGCGGCGCAGCTTGACTTCCGGATGGCGGCGCAGCGTGCCCAGCCCCGAGCAGGGGGCGTCGAGCAGGACCAGATCGAACCCTTGCTCCGCGGCGCCCGGGATGGGCAGCGCTGCATCGGCGGCGAGCGCCTGCAGATTCTTGAGGCCCAGCCGCCGCGCCGCCTCCGCGATGTTCTTCGCCTTGCGCGCGTGCAGGTCCACCGCCAGCACGGAGCCGGCGAGCTCCGCGAGCTGGCATGCCTTCCCCCCCGGTGCCGCGCAGGCGTCGAGCACGCGGGCGTCGGGCAAGGGATCGCAGTAGGGCGCGACCAGCTGCGCGCCTTCGTCCTGCGCCTGGAAGAGCCCTTCCTCGTGACCCTCGATGTCGAGCGCAGGCGGCGCGCCCGCCGCCAGCACCAGCGCGTCCTTCGACCAGCGGCCCGGCTGCGACTCGATGCCCGCGCGCTCCAGCGCCGCCTTCGCCTCCGCGAGCGCGCCGCGCTTCACCCGCACCACCGCTCTTGCCGGCTGCTGGTTGGCGAGGCAGAGCTGCTCGGCTTCGCTCGCGCCGAGCCAGCGCGACCAGCGCTCCACCAGCCAGCGCGGGTGCGCGGTCAGCGCGGCGACGTGGCCCACCGGATCCACCTCGCGCAGCGGCGGCGGCGGCGGCGCGCGCGTCTCCGACAACCGCCGCAGGACGGCGTTGACGAAGCCCGACCCGCGGGCCGCATTCAGCTCCTTGGTCAGCTCGACGGCTTCGTTGACCACCGCCCGTTCCGGAACCTTGGCGTGGTGGAGCAGCTCGAAGGCGCCGAGCCGCAGCGCAACCAGCACCGTCTCGTCGAGCTCGGAGAGCGCGCGGTCGCTGTGGGCCGCGAGCGCGCGGTCCAGCTCGAGCTGCCAGCGCAGTGTTCCGTAGGTCAGCTCCGTGGCCAACGCTGCTTCGCGCGGCTCCAGCACGCCCGCCTGCCGGAGCGCTGCGTCGAGCGCGAGGTTGGCGAATGCGCCGCCCGTCGCCACCCGCAGGAGCACCTCGGCCGCGATGCGCCGCGCCGGCGTCGTCATTCAGTGAGGACCTGCGCCGCCAAACGCGACTGGGCCTCGGCGGCGGTGCTTTTGTCGCCCGACGCGCGCGCCGACTCCTCGAGCCCCCAGAGTGCGTGCAGCCGGTTGGGTCGCAGCGCGAGCGCCGCGCGGAAGGCCTCTTTCGCCTCGGCGAAGCGGTGCGACCGCACGAGGAGGTCGCCCAGTTCTTCGCGCGCCGGCGTCGAGATCGACGGGCCGGAGGCCGGCGTGCGATCTTCCAGGTCGGCGAGCGCGCGGGTCGCCTCGATGGCGTCGTTGACGGAGCCGCTGTCGCGCAGCGAGTGCGCCTGTGCCAGCCTGGCCGCGGTGACGAGGCGCCCCAACTCGGCAAAGCTGGCGTGGCCCCACTTCGCGGCGAGGCGCGTCCGCAGCGCGGTCCACTGCTCGGCGAGCGCGGCCACCTTGGTCTCGTCGCCGGTGGCCGCCGCTGCGTCGAGCCGCGCGCGCGCCGCGTACAGCCGCGCCAAAAGCTCGTAAGACGCGTGGTGACAGCCTTCGTACTTGAGCTGGGTGTCGACGTAGCCGGGCTCGTCCTCGGCGGCGAGCGGCGCCATCGCCAGAAGCTCCTCGGTGCGCGCCCACTCCTGCGTCGCGGAGAGCCACTTGAGCGCCAGCTCCACCTGCACCGACCGCAGCGCCGGGTCCTTCTCCCGTGCCGCCAGCTCGCGGACGCGCGCGATCATCGGCAGCACCTCGTCCGACTTGCCCAGCTCGAGCCGAGCCGAAGCGAGCCAGCTGTAGCCGTGCCAGTCGGCGCGCGAGATGGGCGGGAGCGATCTTCGCGTACCTGCGGGCCGCCTCGAGTGCGAGGATGGCGTGGTCCGGCGAGTCGCAGGCGTGGATGAGGTAGTGCGCCGCGCCCGGGTGATCGGGATTGCGCTCGAAGACGCCCTGCGCGATCGCCGCCGCCCGCATCTCTTGCTTCACGCTGCCGCCCGCGTTCGCGTAGATCGAGAGCGCGTAGAAGAGCGCCACCTCATCGTCCTTAGGCAGCTCGCCGTGCAGGCGGGCGAGCCGATCCATCCACGCCCCGCGCCCCGACTCATACAAGGCACGCGCCGCCTCGACCAGGCCGCGCTCCATCGGCGACAGCTTCGCGTCCGGCGGAATCTTCGCCAGCGCGGCCCTGCCCGCCGCGGTGTCCTGCTCGCGCCAGATCGGATGATCGTACGTCATCGCCTCGCCCCAGAAAGCGATCGGGCAGGGCGAGGCTTTCTCGGCCTCGACGAACGCCTCGCGGGCGTCCTCGTAGACGAAGGAGTGCAGCGCGAGCACGCCTTCCAAGACGCGCTTTTGGCATGCCTTGGGCCCGGTGGCGGTGAAGTGCGAGACGCCGAGGCCGGCTGCGAAGAGGAGGGCGAGCATGCGGCCCATCTCATACCGCTTGATCGGGGCGGGCGCACCCGTTACGGTGTCCGCATGAAGACCCTGACCCGGAGCCGGCTTTGGAGGCGCGACAGCCTCCGTGGAACTTCCCGGTGACCTGCTGACGCCCTTCGGCGTCTTCTGTCTCCTCGACCAGAATCGCGACGGACGAGCCGCCATTGCCGGCGTCGCCAGCGGCGCCCCCGAACAAGGCGGAGCACTCGAAGGCGCCTTCCTCTTCGAAGGCGCGCTCGGCCGCTACAGCTACGTCGGCGCAGGCGGCGAGCGGCTTGCGTTCGGCGGGCAGCCGCTTGAGACGCTGCGGGCCGCGCTCCGCGAAGAGGAGACCGAGCGCGCCGCGGACCTGCCCCCCTTCTGCGGCGGCTACGTCGGCTACCTCTCGTGGGCGGCGGCGGGCTGGAGCGAGAAGCTGCCGCAGCGGCTCGGGCCGGACGCTCTTTTCCCCGCGGCGGATCTTCTACAAGTTCGCGAGCTGGTGGCGTTCGATCACCGCCAGGGGCGGACCTGGGCGATCGCGAGCGGCCCCGATGCACAGGAGCGGGCAAAGGCGCTGGCGACGCGGGTGCTGCAAGGCTTCGCGCAAGGCCAGTTCCCCAGCGCGCTGCGCACGCCGGCCGCGCAGTCCCTGGGGGCGCGGCTCTTCGGCGACAAGCGCAACGGCTCGCGGATGCTCAAGGGTTCGTTGCCCGAGCCGGTGCCGGTGGGCGGCGGCGAGCGGCAGTTCAAGGCCGCCGTGCGGCGCGCGCTGGAGTACATCCGCGCGGGCGATCTCTTCCAGGTGGTCCTCTCGCAGCGCTTCGAGCTGCCCGACTGCGACGGCTTCTCGCTCTACCGCACGCTGCGCGCCGCGAGCCCGGCGCCGTATCATTTCTATCTGCGCCTGGGCGGGCGCGAGCTGTTCGGGGCGTCGCCCGAGCTTCTCGTCGAGGTGACCGCCGGCAAGATGACCCTGCGGCCCATCGCCGGAACGCGGCGGCGCGGCGCTTCTCCGGAAGAGGATCTGCGCCTGGAAGCGGAGCTGCGCTCCGATCCGAAAGAGCGCGCCGAGCACACCATGCTGGTCGACCTGGGCCGCAACGACGTCGGCCGCGTCAGTAAAATAGGCAGCGTCCGCGTCGAGCGGCTGATGGAGACCGAGCGCTTCAGTCACGTCATGCACATGACCAGCGAGGTGAGCGGGTTGCTCAAGCCCGGGCTCTCCGCGGTCGACGCCTTCGCGGCGGCGTTCCCGGCCGGCACCCTCTCCGGCGCGCCGAAGATCCGCGCCATGGAGATCATCGACGAGCTGGAGGGCGTGCAGCGCGGCCCTTACGGAGGCGCGGTCGGCTGGTTCTCCAGCGCCGGCGACGTCCAGCTCGCCATCGCCATCCGCACGCTCTTTCGCTCGGGCGGGCGGCTCTTCGCGCAGGCGGGTGCGGGCATCGTCGCCGACAGCGACCCCGCCGCCGAGTGGCGCGAGGTCCTGGCCAAGGTGCGCGCGTCGGTGGGCGCCGCCTACGGGGCGGTGGCGGGGAGGGCGGCCTAGTGAAGCGCGCTCAGATCCTCCTCGTCGACAACTACGATTCCTTCACCTTCAACCTGGTGCAGCGCCTCGGCGAGCTGGGCGCGACCTGTGAAGTGGTCCGCAACGATGCTTTGAGCGCAAAGGAAATCCTCGACCGCAGCCCAGGCCGCATCGTGCTCTCGCCGGGGCCCTGCACGCCGAACGAAGCGGGCGTCTGCCTCGAGCTGATCGCGCGCGCCTGCGGCCTGGACGGTTTTGCGAAGCCGCGCCGGGCAATCCCCATCCTCGGCGTCTGCCTCGGCCACCAGAGCATCGGGCAGGCGTTCGGGGGGCGCGTGGTGCGGGCGCGAGAGCCGGTGCACGGCAAGGCGGAAGAGATCGTCCACGACAAGAGCGGACTCTTCCGTGGCCTGCCCGGCCGCTTCGCCGCTGGGCGCTACCACTCGCTGGTGGTCGAGGAGAAGTCGCTGCCAAAGGAGCTGCGCGTCAGCGCGCGCACCCGCGACGGCATCGTCATGGCGGTGCGGCATGCCAACCTGCCGGTCTTCGGCGTGCAGTTCCATCCCGAGTCGATCCTCACGCCCGACGGCCAGACGCTGCTGGGAAATTTTCTGGGGATGCGCCAATGATGCGCGAAATTCCCCGAGTGCTGCCTGGGAAAGTGTCGGTCTAGATGCCGCTGCGCGAACAGATCAAGCTGGTGGTCGAGGGCAAGAACCTGACGCGCGCGCAGTCGGCGGCGGCGCTCGACGCGATGCTCGACGGCGGGGCGCCGGCCTCGCAGATGGCGGCGCTCCTGGTGGCGCTGCGGATGAAGGGCGAGACGCCGGACGAGATCGCCGGCGCTGCGCAGTCGCTGCGGTCGCGCGCGGTGCGCGTCGAGGTCTCGCAGGAGCGGCTCATCGACACCTGCGGCACCGGCGGCGACGGCGCGCACACCTTCAACATCTCCACCGCCGCCGCCTTCGTCGCGGTGGCGGGAGGCGCGCGCGTCGCCAAGCACGGCAACCGCGCGGTCTCCTCGAAGTGTGGCAGCGCCGACGTGCTCACCGCCCTCGGCGTCGAGGTGGAGCTTTTGCCCGCCGCAGTCGCCGGCTGCATCGACGAATGCGGCATCGGCTTTCTCTTCGCCCCGCGCCACCACGGGGCGATGAAGCACGTCGCGCCGGTGCGCAAGGAGCTGGGGCTGCGCACGCTCTTCAACCTGCTCGGTCCGCTGGCGAACCCGGCCGGCGCGCGGCGGCAGCTCCTGGGCGTCTACGCGGCCCACCTCGTGCCGGTGCTGGCGCAGACGCTCGTCGAGCTGGGCTGCGACCGCGCCTTCGTGGTGCACGGCGCTGGCGGGCTCGACGAGATCTCGACCAGCGGCCCGACGCTCATCTGCGAGGTGCGCTCCGGCACCGTGCGCAAGTTCGAGTTCTCGCCCGAGGACGCGGGCATCGAGCGCGCGCCGCTGGACGAGCTGCGCGGCGGCGACGCGGCGGAGAATGCCGTCCTGCTGCGCGGCGTGCTGCGCGGCGAGCCCGGAGCACGGCGCGCGTCGGTGGTGCTGAACGCAGGCGCGGCCCTGGCGGCGGCAGGAGTTTGCGAGACCATTCCTGAGGGAGCGCGCATGGCAGAGCGGGCCATCGACAGCGGCGCGGCGCTCGACCGGCTGGAGCGGCTGATCCGCGTCTCGCAGGCGAGCAAGCGATGACCGATCACCTCCAGACGCTCGTGCAAGCGGCCATCGCCGAGGTGAAGGAGCGGCGCAACACCGAGCTGCCCGATCCTCCCGATGCGCCGCGCCCCTTCGTCAAGACGCTGCTCGAAAAGCGCGGCTCGCTCATCGCCGAGGTGAAGCGCAAGAGCCCTTCGCGCGGGGCGATCAATCCCGCGCTCGATCCGGCGCAGCTGGCGCAGGCCTACGAGCGCGGGGGGGCGGCCTGCCTGTCGGTGCTCACCGAGCGGGCGAATTTCGGCGGCTCCCTCGACGATCTGCGCGCGGCTCGCGCCGCCACCCGGCTGCCGGTCCTGCGCAAGGACTTCATCGTCAGCATGTTCCAGGTGATGGAAGCGCGCGCCCACGGCGCCGACGCCATCCTTCTCATCGCCGCAGCCGCACAGGCTGCCTTGCTCGAGCAGCTGCGCGAGCTCGCGCGCGAATTGGGGATGGCGGTCCTGCTCGAGGTGCACGAAGAGGCTGAGCTCGAGACTGCTGCGCTCTGCCAGCCTGACCTTTTGGGCATCAACGCGCGCGACTTGAAGACGCTCGAGGTTCATCCGGAGACGTTTGCGCGGCTCGCGCCACTGGCGCGACAGATCGCGCCCCTGGTCGCGGAGAGCGGCGTGAAGACGGCCGAGGACGTGCGGCGCTACCGCGCTGCGGGCGCCTCCGCGCTGCTGGTGGGCGAGGCTTTGAGCGCCGCCCCCGACCCCGAGAGCGCCGCGCGCGCATTGGTGGAGGCGTGAGCGTGCGCATCAAGCTCTGCGGCGTGCGCACGGTCGAGGACGCGCTCCTCTGCGCAGAGGCCGGCGCCGACGAGATCGGCGTCATCTTCGCCGCGCGCAGCAAGCGGCGCGTCTCCGTCGAGCAGGCGAGAGCCATCCGGGCGGCACTGCCGGAGGCGGTGCCGCTGGTGGGCGTCTTCCTCGATGCGCCGCTCGACGAGGTGCTGGGCATCGTCCGCGAGGTGGGCCTGCAGGCGGCGCAACTTCACGGCGCCTGGCCTGTGGCCCCGGCTCCAGTTCCCCTCTACGCCGCCCTGCAGATCACGGGCGAAGAATCGCTGCAGCCGCGGCCCGGCGCGGCGCGCGTGCTGCTCGACGGACCGGCCGGCGGCTCCGGCAAGAGCTTCGCCTGGACGCTGGCGGAACGGGCGCGCGCTTTCTTCGACGCGCCGCTCTTCGTCTCCGGCGGCCTGACGGCGGACAACGTCGCGCAGGCGATCGCGCAGGCCCGTCCCGACGGAGTGGACGTCGCCTCGGGCATCGAGAACGCGCAGGGCTTCAAGGATCCGGCGCGGGTGCGCGCCTTCGTGCGGGCGGCGAGAGGGGCCGCTTCCAGATGAAAGAAATGCTGCCGATCCTTTCAGGTGCAACCGAAGCCCCGCCCGACGCCCGCGGCCGGTTCGGCGAATACGGCGGGCGCTTCGTGCCGGAGACGCTGATCCCGGCGCTCGACGAGTTGTCGCTGGCCTGGACCGCCGCCCGCGCTGACGCGGGCTACCGCGCCGAGCTTTCCACGCTGCTGGAGACTTACGCCGGCCGCCCCACGCCCCTCTTCCGCGCTGACCGGCTGGCAAAGGCGCTCGGCATCGCAGGCCGCGTCTACTTGAAGCGCGAAGACCTGCTCCACACCGGCGCGCACAAGCTCAACAACACGCTCGGCCAGGCGCTGCTCGCGCGCCGGATGGGCAAGAAGCGCGTCATCGCCGAGACGGGCGCCGGGCAGCACGGCGTCGCCACCGCCACCGTCTGCGCGCTCCTCGGGCTCGAGTGCATCGTCTACATGGGCTCGCTCGACGTCGCGCGGCAGGCGCCCAACGTCTCGCGCATGAAGCTCTTGGGGGCGGAAGTGCGGCCTGTCGAGTCGGGCTCGCGCACGCTCAAGGACGCGATGAACGAGGCGATCCGCGACTGGGTTACCAACGTCCGCACCACTTATTATTGCATCGGCAGCGCCGCCGGACCGCATCCGTATCCGCTGCTGGTGCGCGAGCTGCAGAAGATCATCGGCGAGGAGATCGCCGCGCAGATCCTCGCGGCCGAGGGCCGGCTGCCGGATGCGGTGGTGGCTTGCGTCGGCGGCGGCTCGAACGCCATCGGCGCGCTCCACCGCTTCGTGCGCGAGCCGTCGGTCGCGCTCTACGGAGTCGAGGCGGCGGGCCATGGGCTCGAGTCCGGCAAGCACGGCGCGTCGCTGGCGAAAGGGCGGCCGGGGGTACTGCACGGCTCGCGCTCGTACCTTTTGCAGACCGACGACGGGCAGGTGAGCGAGGCGCACTCGATCAGCGCCGGCCTCGACTATCCCGGCGTCGGGCCCGAGCTCTCGCACCTGCGCGACCTGGGGCGGCTGCGGACGCTGTCCGCCACCGACGCGGAGGCGCTGGCCGCCTTCCAGGTGCTGGCGCGCAGCGAAGGGATCCTCTGCGCGCTGGAGTCGGCGCATGCGGTGGCGGCATTATCGAAATTACCGAAATTCCCAGTCACCGTCGTCAACCTCTCGGGGCGCGGGGACAAGGACCTCGCCACCATCCTGGAGGCGCTCCGATGAGCCGGCTCTCGGAGGCATTCTCGGCGGCCCGCGCGCAGGGGCGCACCGCGCTGGTCTGCTACGCGATGGGCGGAGACGGCGACACCGCCGCCCTGCTCCAGGCGCTCGACGAGGCCGGCGCCGACGTCATCGAGCTGGGCCTGCCGTTCTCCGACCCCATCGCCGACGGACCGGTGCTGCAGGCGGCGGCGACGCGCGCGCTGGCTTCAGGCGCGACGGTGCGCGGGCTTTTGCAGATGGCCGGCAAGCTGCGCCTGCGCGCGCCGCTCGTCGCCATGGGCTACATGAACCCGGTCGAGTCGATGGGCGCGCAGAAGTTCGCCCGGGCGCTGCGCGAGGCGGGGCTGTGCGGCGCGATCATCCCCGACCTGCCGCTGGAGGAGGCCGCGCCCGTGCGCGAGGCGCTGTCGGCGGAAGGGCTCGATCTGGTGCCGCTGGTCGCGCCCACCACTCCGGCGGCGCGGATGGCCGAGATCGCCCGCAGCGCGCGCGGATTCGTCTATTACGTCAGCGTCACCGGCGTCACCGGCGCGCGCGCGGCCCTTCCGGAAGATCTGCAGCAGCGCCTCGCCGAGCTGCGCGCGCTCTCGCCCGCGCCGGTCGCCGTCGGCTTCGGCATCTCCAGGCCTGAGCAGGCGGCGGCGCTGAAAGGGAAAGCGGACGGCGTCGTGGTCGGCACCGCGCTGGTCGCGACCGCGCACGACCGCGGCATCGCCGCCGCGGCCGATCTTGTCCGCTCGCTGCGCGCGGTATTGTAGTCAGCTCTTTCCCGAGGCCTGAGGCCCGAGGTCCGAGGCCCGCTTCACCAGCCACTCCAACGCCTCGAGGTACCCCGCGACGCCTTTGCCCAGCACGCGGTGGGCGCAGACTTCCTCGAGCAAGCTGATGCGGCGCCACGGCTCGCGCTTGCTGATGTCGCTGAGGTGCACTTCGACGACGCGCAGCCTGGTGGCGACGATGGCGTCGCGCAGCGCGTACGAGGAGTGCGTGAAGGCGCCGGGGTTGAAGATGACGCCGCCGGCCCAGCGGCGCGACTGGTGCATCTCGTCGATGAGCGCGCCCTCGTGGTTGGACTGGAAGGCGCGCAGGTCGGCGCCGAGCTCGCGGGCGCGCTTCTGCACCATCTGCTCCAACTCGGCCAGCGTGGTGGTGCCGTAGATGTGCGGCTCGCGCTCGCCGAGGAGGTTCAGGTTGGGGCCGTTGAGGAGAAGGATGTTCAAGCGCGGCCTCTGTCGCCTTAATTGTCTTCAAGGGGCTCCCGGGCCCCGCCCAGGATCAGTATAGCGCGAGGGTCTGACATCCCTGTGCCCGCCACGCCGAGGGGTCCCAAAATCGGCGTCCGATTTCGCCACGGGGGTCCAAAACGCTCCCCGAAGAAAAATTTTTTTTATTTTTTTCGGGTCAGACAGAACTGCCGGCCGGTACCCCTGGCTCGTGCTCGTGCTCGTGCTCGTGCTCGCCGTCGCGGTCGTGCTCGCGGTCGTGGCCGCGGTTGTCATCGTCGCCGTCGATGTTCACGTCCGACGCTCACGTCCCCGACCGTCAACGCCCGCCCCTTCCGACGAGCCTCGCCTTCGATCGCCCCCGCGTGCGCGCCTCACTCCGCGAGCGCCGCCGCGAGCGCGCGGGCGCACTCCTTCTGCGACACCTCGCTCACGCGCGGCGAACCGATCGCATCGAGCAACACGAAGCGCACCTTGCCCGCTCGCGCCTTCTTGTCGCGCGACATCGCCTGCAGCGCCGCCTCGCGCTGGTCGGAGTCGAGCGCGGGATCGGCCGCGACTTGCAGTCGCCGCACCAGCTTGAGCGCGCGCTCCCGCTCCGGCAGCGGCGAGATGGCCAGCGCTCCTTTGAGCCCGAGCGCCACCGCTTCGCCGTGGGTGAAGCGCGCGTACTGCGTCGCCGCCTCCAGCGCGTGCCCGACTGTGTGCCCGAAGTTCAAAAACGCCCGCGCGCCGCCTTCGCGCTCGTCGCCCGCCACGATGCGCGCCTTGAGCCGCACCGCGCCCTCGATGAGCGGCGCCAGCGCCTCCGCATCGCCCGACGCCGCGCGCTCCAAATCGCGCTCGCAGAGATCGAGCAGGTCGCCGCCCTCGAGCAGCGCGCACTTGACCACTTCGGAGAGCCCGCTCCACCGCTCGCGCGAAGGCAGCGTCGAGAGCAGCTCCGGATCGCAGACCACGAGGCGCGGCTGGTGGAACGCGCCGACCAGGTTCTTTCCGGCGAGCAGATTCGCGCCCGTCTTCCCGCCGAGTCCCGCGTCCACCTGCGCGAGCAGCGTCGTCGGCACGCTGACCCAGGGCACGCCGCGCAAGAACAGCGCCGCCGCGAGCCCCGCCAGATCGGTGAGCACGCCGCCGCCCACTGCCACGACGAAGCCGTCGCGCTGTACGCCGCGCGCCGAGAGCGCCTCGCACATCGCCTCGACCTCGGCCAGCGCCTTGCGCGCTTCGCTCACCGGCCGCGCCAGCGGATCGCCGAATGCGGGTCGCAGCGAGACGAACGCCTCGCGGTGCAGGGAGAGAAGGCGCGCATCGCAGAGCAGCCCTGCCGTCCCGGAGAGCTCCGCCGCCGCGCACAGCGCCGGCAGCCGCGCGAGCGCCCCGCGCTCGATCACGCAGGTCGTCCGCGGGCCCGACGCGAACTGCACCTCAATGGTGGGCACGCTGCGCCTCCAGCGCGGCGACCACGGCCGCCGCCTGCGCGGCGAGCTGCTGCGGCGTCGCGCCGGGCTGCACTTCGACCACGCCATCGGCGAGCCGCGCATAGAGGGGCTCGCGCGCCGCCGCGAGATCCGCGAGCCGGGCCGCCGCATCGCCCGCGAGCAGCGGCCGCCCCGACGCCGCGCGCTCGCCGCAGAGCGACAGCGGCGCGCGCAGCCAGAGCAGATGGCCGGTCTTGCGCACCGCCATCCGCACCGCTCGGGTCGTCACCGCGCCGCCGCCCAGCGAAATCACGCTGCGCGGACCACGCGCCGCAGCGCGCACCGCGTCCGCCTCGAGCGCGCGGAAACCTTCCTCGCCTTGCGAAGCAAAGACCTCCGCCACGCTCTTTCCTGCGGCGCGCTCGATCTCCACATCGAGCTCCAAGGCGGGCAGCCCCAGCGCGGCGGCGAGCACCGGCGCGAGCGTCGTCTTCCCCGCACCGGGCAGGCCTGACAACCAGATGTGCCCTGCAAGCGGCCGCGCCCGCTGCCAGGCGAGGCGCAGCGCCGCGTGCACTTCCGCCATCGAGTCGCCGCCGAGCTTTACGAGGAGTGCGTCCGCTACACAGAGCGCGACCACCGCCTCGCCGACCACGCCCGCCGCCGGCACCGCGCAGGTGTCGCTGCGCTCGACGTGCGCGGAGTCCGCCTCGCCGCTCGCCAGATCCACGCTGCGCAGCGCGGCCGGCACGGTTGCGATGGGCTTCATCGCGGCACGGACCACCAGCGGCTCGCCGTTGGTCACGCCGCCCTCCAGGCCGCCGGCGTGGTTGGTGTCGCGCGTGATGCCGCCGCCGGCCCGGCCCATCGGGTCGTGCACCTGGGAACCGAACAATTCGGCAGCGCGCCAGCCGTCGCCCAGCTCGACGGCTTTGATGGCCGGAATGCTCGCCAGCGCCCGCGCCAAAAGGCCGTCCATGCGCAGGTCCGCCTGCGTGTAGCTGCCGAGGCCCGGCACGAGGCCGGTGACGCGCACCTCGAAGATGCCGCCGATGGTGTCGCGCCGCGCGCGCGCTTCCTCGATGGCGTCGCGAAACGCCTCCTCCGCCTGCGGATCGATGCAGCGCACCGACGACTTGTCCGCCTGCAGCGCCAGCGCCTCCGCGTCCTCGATACCGAGCAGGCCGCTCAGATCGCGCGCGTGCGCTGCTCCGATCGACGTCGCCCAAGACCCGACGCGAACGTCCAGCTCGTCGAGGAGCCGCCGCGCCGCCGCGCCGAGCGCCACCCGCATCGCAGTCTCCCGCGCGCTCGCCCGCTCCAGCGAATTGCGCAGATCCTCGTGACCGAACTTGATCGCGCCGGTGAGATCCGCGTGGCCCGGCCGCGGGAGCGTGACGAGCTTGCCGGGGTCCGCCACCGGCTCGACGGCCATGCGCGTCGACCATGCCTTCTGGTGGTCGGCATTCTCGATCAAGACCGCGAGCGGCGAGCCCAGCGTCCGCCCGTGCCGCACGCCTGCGAGGATGCGCGGCTTCTCCGGCTCGATGGCCATGCGCCCGCCGCGGCCGTAGCCGAGCTTGCGGCGCTGGCAGTCGCGCTCGATGTGCTCCGCGAGCAGCGCGAGGCCGGCCGGCAATCCGTCGAGGATTCCCACTAGCGCCGGGCCGTGCGATTCGCCGGCGGTGAGGAAGCGGAGCCCGCTCATGCGAGCGCCGCCTCCCGCAGCGGCGCGGCCAGCCCGTCGAGCTGCGGCCGCGAGAGCCAGATCTCCAGCGAGGCGATGGCCTGGTGCACCAGCACGTCGATGCCGTCCACTTTCGGGCCGCGCGTCACCTCGAGCAGCGCCGTCGGGCCGCCGGGCGCGTAGACCAGGTCGACCAGCGCGCAGGCAGGCGAAAGCAGCGCCGGATCGAACGGTAGCGCCTGCGTCCCCAGGCCGATCGAGGTGCACTGCACCACCAGCGTCGCTTCCCGCAGCGGGCCTTCCGCATCGAGCGGCGCCGACTCCGCCGCGCATCCCGCCGCGCGCACCAGCGCCGCCAGCGCCCGCGCCTTGCTCTCGGTGCGATTGAGGATCGTGATCCGCGAAGCGTGCGGCACGAGGGCCCAGGCCGCCGCCCGCGCCGATCCACCGGCGCCGACGACCACTGCGCGCGCACCCGCAGGATCGATCCGCCGCGCCCGCAGCGCGCGCAGGAGTCCCGGCGCGTCGGTGTTGTGGCCGACGAAGCCTTCTTCGGTTCGCATGACGCAGTTCACCGCTCCGATCCTCTGCGCCGCCGGATGGATCTTGTCCACCAGAAGCGAAGCCTGCTCCTTGTGCGGCACCGTCAGGTTGAACCCCGCAGCGCCCAGCGCATGCAGCCCGGCGAAGGCCACGGGCAGTTCCGCTGCGGCCACCTTGCAGGGCGCGTACACCGCATCGACGCCGAGCAACGCGAAGGCGCGCGCGTGGATCGCGGGGCTCCGCGAGTGGGCGACCGGGTCGCCGAGGAGGCAGTAGAGCGCGCGCATCAGGGCAGGATCTCGACCTCCGCGCCGAGCCGCCGCAGAAGGCCGAAGAAGCCCGGGAAGGAGACGTCTGCCCACTCGGCGCCGGAAATGATGGTGGGCTCCTGGGCGGCGAGCGCCGCCACCGAGAAGGCGAGCGCGATGCGGTGGTCGCGGGCGGAATCGATCTGCGCGCCGCCGTCGAGCCGCCCGCCGCGGCCCTCGATGCTCAGGCCGTCGGGAAGCTCCTCGACCCGGGCGCCCATCGCGCGCAGGCCGAGCGCCATCTGCGCCAGCCGGTCGGACTCCTTCACCCGCAATTCCCCCGCGCCGCGGATCACCGTCGGCCCTTCGGCGAGGGCGCCCAGCACCGCCAGGATGGGTACCTCGTCGATGGCGCGCAGCACGAGGTCGCCGTCCAGCGCGGCGCCGCGCAGCTTCTGCGCGGAAACCGTCATGCGCGCCGAAGGCTCGGCTGCGTGGGTCCGCGGCAGCTCCAGCTGGATGCGCGCGCCGAACATCGCCAGCGCGTCGAGAAAGCCGGTGCGCGTCGGGTTGACGCCGACGTGCACGAGCCCCAGCTGCGAGCCCTTGGGCGCGACCAGCGCCGCCGCGAGCAGGAACGCGGCGGAGCTGAGATCCCCCGGCACGTCGAGCGCGATGCCCGACAACTTCGCCGGCCCTCTCACCGCGACGGTGTTGCCGCGCTGGATGACGTCAAAGCCCATCATCCGCAGCATCCGCTCGGTGTGATCGCGGCTCCGCGCCGGCTCTGTGAAGGACGTTTCACCCTCGGCGAAGAGCCCGGCGAGCAGCACTGCGCTCTTCACCTGCGCGCTCGCCACCTCGGACGCGAGCGCGCCCGCGCGCAGCGGATGCCCGCGCCGGACCACCACCGGCGGCTTGCCGCCCGGCGCCGTCTCCACCGTGGCGCCGAGCGCGCGCAGCGGGCGTGCGACCCGCTCCATCGGCCGGCCTGACAGGGACGCATCGCCGGTCAGCGTCGCCTCGAGTCCCGCGCCGGCGAGGATCCCGGTCAAGAGGCGCAAGGTGGTGCCGGAGTTGCCGCAGTCGAGATGCCCGGGCGGCTCGCGCAGGCCGCGCAGGCCCTGGCCGAAGACGACGGCGTCGTCCGGTCCCATGCCCTCCTCGCCGCGCAGGATCCGTACGCCGAGCTGCGCCAGGCAGCGCGCGGTCGAGCGCACGTCGCCGCCCGGCGCCAGCCCGGCGATGCGCGACTCGCCCTCGGCCAGCGCCGCGAACATCAGCGCGCGGTGCGAGATGCTCTTGTCGCCGGGCACGCGGATGCCCTGGGCGCTCACCGGCTTCCGCAGCGGCGAGATGCGCGCCTTCATGCGCGCGCCACACGGTGCAGCTTGCGGCCCATGGCGAGGGCGATCTTCTCCACCTCGCGCATCAGCTTCTCGAAGCCCAGCAGATTCAGGGACTGCATGCCGTCGGAGAGGGCGCGGTCGGGATCGGGATGCACCTCGATGATGAGTCCGTCCGCCCCGCAAGCCACCGAGGCGCGGGCCATGGGCAGGACCGCGCTGCGGATGCCGATGCCGTGCGACGGATCGACCACCACCGGCAGGTGCGACTCGCGCTTCAGCATGGGGACCGCGTTCAGGTCGAGCGTGTTGCGGGTCATGGTCTCGAAGGTGCGGATGCCGCGCTCGCAGAGGATCACCTGCTTGTTGCCGCGCGAGACGATGTACTCCGCGGCCATGAGCAGCTCCTTGATGGTCGACGACATCCCGCGCTTGAGCAGCACCGGCTTGCGCAGGTCGCCCACCGCTTCGAGCAGCGAGAAGTTCTGCATGTTGCGCGCGCCGATCTGCAAGAGGTCGGCGGTCTCGGCGACCGCGGGCAGCGTCTCGGTGTCCTTGACCTCGGTGACGATCTTGAGGCCCGTCTCCGCGCGCGCCTTGGAGAGCAGCTCGAGGCCCTCTTGCTTCAAGCCCTGGAAGTCGTAGGGGCTGGTGCGCGGCTTGAACGCCCCGCCGCGCAGGAGCGACGCGCCCGAGGCGGCCACGCCGCGCGCGGCGCTCAGGATCTGCTGCTCGTTCTCGACGGCGCAGGGCCCGGCCATCACCACCAGATCCGGGCCGCCCACCGGCACGCCGGCGACGTCGACCACCGTGTCGTCGTGCTTCACCTCGCGCGAGACCAGCTTGTAAGGCGCGGTGACGGGGATGCAGTCGGCGACGCCGGGCAGCTCGCGGAAGTTGCCGGGGTCGACCGGCCCC
>WNFI01701493.1_pt1 | contig 18630 bp, 24 predicted proteins | sample 5400471 | NCBI WGS metagenome assembly WNFI01 (sample SAMN13153348, study PRJNA577476) | soil metagenome | isolation source: 100 cm saprolite on Douglas fir-dominated hillslope | place: USA:California | collected 2013-09-17 | reverse complement strand
CTTGCTCAGGTGGCCGCTCGCCGTCGAGCGAGAGACATTGGCGCAGTAAGCAAGCTCAGTGGCCGTCAGCGACTGGCCGCCCATAAGGGCGTTAAGCATTGTCGCTCGCGCGGTGTCACCCACGAGAGCGGCCACTTCCACCAGATTTGCCGCCGCGACCATCCCTAACCCTATCGCTGATACCAGAAGCATATCAATCGAAGACAGTTCGGCACGGGCCAAACTGTTCACGCGAGACAATTGCGAACCTCGCAGCAAGAATCCGGAGCCCGGCGCGGAAGCCTGAGCAGGGGATATCATCCTCCGGGAGTTAGACGTCATGTTGATCCACGCCCTTCATTTCGAGCAAGCACGTATCATTGCTGCCGTGGTTTGCAGCCTGATCATCGCCGGCCTCCTGAAGGGGATAATCGGGGTCGGCATGCCAGCCGTCGCGCTGCCGCTGCTGTCACTGTTCATCGACATCAAATCAGCGGCCATGTTACTGAGCATGCCATTGATCTTCAGCAACGTGCCGCAGGCGCTGGAGGGTGGAAAGACTGGACGATGCCTCATGCAATTATTGCCGGTGTTTCTTGGCATGATTCCCGGCCTCTTCCTTGGAGTTCGACTCCTGTTGGCGTTCGATGCGAACATTGCAAAGATTATTGCAGGCCTAGTGCTTATGGGTGTTGGCGGCATCACGCTGCTCGCGCCGAAGCTGCAGCTTCATGTTCGCGCCATGTCCGCTTTACCCCCAAAAGCGGACATTGCAGTCCCGTTTGACAATTCCGCCTAAAACGTTTGGAAATTCAAAGATCGCTCGCCGCCGAAAGCGAGCGCGTGCGCTTTGCTGTGCTGGAAAGTTTCCGAGTTAAAATGTGCTTACCAAGATGTCACGGATCACGACCGCCCGCTTAGCCGGGGCAAAGGGCTTTGATGTTAAAAGTCCGGCCGTCCGATCACGTTATCGATGGAATTATCCGCATGACACTTGTGGAGCAATATAGGAAGTCTGCTGGGGGTCTTCGCGGCAAAGCGAACAATGACGAAATCGCAAGCCGCGATCCCATGAGCAAATGGGTCATCATTGGCTGGATCATTTCGTTCGCGGGGGCGATCCTCTGGTTTTATGGACATTTTGAGATTGGAAGTCCTCCTCTAGTCGATTGGTACTCGGTTGAACCATTGTGGGTTGCACGTTTTTTTCGGAATATTGAAAGTGAGTCCGGCACGGCAGTCGGCATCACCGGAATGATCCTGATCTCCTGGCCGCATCTGCGGTGACAGGTCTCTGCTGAGTTTGTCGGATGCAAAAAGTCTACAAATTTTTGAGAGATGACTCGGGCGCGATCGCAACCGAATACTTCAGCATGATTACCGTTTTACCACAGCCAATTGGTCTGGCTGCGATCTATTTACCCCTAAAGAAGGGCCCTGTGCATTTATCGGACAAAGTCTCCGGCGAAAATTTTGGTCAAACAGGGAGAATCCTAGACGCCCTCACCCCAGCCCTCTCCCCAGTCGAAGTCGGATGTTTTCGACTTCGACCGCTATTTAGTGCCGAACTCGGATAAATCCGAGTTCGGTAGGGAGAGAGTGCGCGCCGCGCTTGTAGCGCCGCTCAGTGCCTTATTCCGGGCACGCTGAGCTTGCGCCCGCCATTTAACGACGCGAGGTAGATTTCCAGGTCACCATATTCCTTGGCATCGGGCGGCAACTCGTCACCGCGAATGTTGACCTGGCACCACTGGAAACGTTGACGGATATCCCAGATCGCGAGAAGGCTCGTGCGCCAGGTCGGGAAATGGTCGTACTGACCCGCCGGCTCGCCCAGCCACTGGCCACGAATCCAGTGGTTCGCCGATTTGCCGTGACAATCCGTGCAAGCAAAATTCAGCTCGCCGACCTTGCGATTGGCCAGCACCTTGCCACGCGCGATTGCCGCCTTGGACGCGGCACTGGCGGTATCGACCCGGATCGGTGTCCCGTTAGCGAGATAGCGCAAGTAGACCGACATCGCGCGGTTTTCATCGGTCTCCATGAGCCACGTTGCACCAGTGCCGCCTGCTTCCAAAGCTCCTGCGCCCTGTCCACCGCCCACATGCCGGGATTTTCGATCGCGTCAAGATTGTCCCGCTTCTCGACCGGCGCCGGGCGCTTGTCAGGATTATCGAGCACGGTCTTGAACGCCGCCGGCTTTTTCAGCGTCTTCAGGAACGCGACCATGTCGCCGATTTCCTGGTCGTTGAACATGCCATGCCCGCCCCAGGGCGGCATCACAGTCTCCGGATTGTAGACCCGCGCGTCGAAAATATAATTGAACAGGTACTCGTCCTCGCGCCCGGCATTGCCGATTTCTGACAAATCCGGACCAACATTGCCCGGCAGATCCGCGTTGCCCGCCTGCCCCATCACGTGGCACGCCAGACACGAACCACCACGATTTCGGTCCGCGACAAGTTTCGCGCCATTGGCCGCATCGCCAGTAACCGGAGCCGACGGTTTACGCGGTGCTTTCGGTGTTGGCGGTGACGAGACCCTTGCAAGAGTATTCCACTTCGATTCATCGCGCGACGGCCAGCCAGCGTAGCGCTTCCATGGCCGCGCCGAGGCGTCGCCCTTGATGTCGAGTGGCGCTTCCTTCTTCTTGGTTTGGGCGCTGGCGTCCGACCCCGCAACAACAACAAACGCGCCCACCGCGAAGAACGCTGTGGCGGCCGCGGCGCCCAATAGAACCCCTCCACGTTTCATTGGATCCTCCCGGACGAATTGTTATCGTTGCCCCGCTTCGCGCTTTGGTGCGCAAAGTTCATCGTCAGCTTACGGTGATGCTTTCTTCCGCCGTGGTGACCGTACCGTCGTCGTCGGTCCAGGTGAACTTGAACGTGCCGCTCTCGTCCACCTTGGCAAAAAACTGCATGTAGGGATTCGCGGCGATCGCCGGTTCCAGGTTCGCCGTAAAAACCGGCTTGCCATTAAACTCACAGACGAATTTGTTGATGATCTTGCGTGGAATTGCTTTGCCATCTTTATCTTTGCGCTGGCCGGACTCCATAATGTGCGGCAACAGCGTTTTGATTTCGATCACTTCACCCTTTTTCGCTTCTTTGGGAAGCTTGAGCCGCGGCTTTTCCGCCATTGGTTATCTCCTGAATTTCTCTGATCAGCCGCCGCAGCCGCCAATGGTGACCTTCACCAGCTTCTGACCGGTGAAGAACTCGCCCTTGCTGGTCTTGGCAATCGCGATGATGTTCTGGGTCGTCGCAAGACGAACTCGGGTCGAGGCTTCCGCCTTGCCCGACAGCGGAGAGAACCGAAAGGTCGCTACGCCCGGATTGGGGTTGCCGTCCGCCACAACGAGAATTTCACTTACGTAATTGTCGGCTTTCATCGGGCCTTCGACCGAAACCGACAACGGCACGGTGTTGCCATTCTCCGCGATTTCGGGAAGCTCGATTGTGACTTTGCTTTTCTCAGCCGCCACGCCGCCCGTGAATTTGGCAATTTGCTCGGCCGCCTCTTTGGCCGCCGCCGAAGCACGGTCGTTCCAGCCGATGAACGTGAGCGCCGCGCCCGAGGCGCCGATCGCCAAGGCGTTGCGACGAGAAACCGCTCGCATCAGTAAAATCCTCCCCGATTGATCTTCTGGCGCTGCTATTCGCCCCGATTGATTCGACCATAGCGGTGGTCCGGGCCTTGTTCAAATCATATTCACAAAAAAGAATGTGCGTTTTACGCCCGGACACATCAAAGGCAAAAGATTTCAACCAGACATCGACTTGAGGTACTCGAGAAGGCTTTTGCTCTCATATGCTTTTTCGTGCACGTAGCGGAACATCGCGAGAAAATCGTCGGGCCGCAAATACCCGGGTGATCGCGCCACTTCGCGTCTGGCCGGGGGCAACGTCTTTAGCGCGGCGGCGTCCTCCGCAAAGAACTGGAAAGTCGGTGTGAACCGCACGCCGTATTTTGCGGCGAGCGCCTTTTCCGAAAGCTCGGCTCCGTCGAAATCGGTAACCTTGCGCGACCCGATGATATTGAGTTGCAGCACTTCGAAATTCGATTTTATATAATCCGAGATGCGCGGCTGCGCGAAATTGACGAGATGTGTTTCCTTGCAATAAGGGCAGCCCTTGAGCTCCCACATCACGACAAAGCGCTTACCTTCTTTACGGGCGCCTTCGAGGTCGTCTGCGAGATCGAGGAAACTCTCCAGAAACCATGCCTGCTTGTAGAGGCCGTCGTCGGTCAAAATCGGCTCGTCAGCGCGCGCTCGCGGCACGGCGAATGTCGCAAAAGATGCGGCGCCAATCAGCAAATTTCGCCGTGAGAGCATCATCCGTTTCCGTAAATGACCGGGGAAGGCATACCTCGCCGCCCGTCGCTACCGCGCATATATTCGTAGCCCTAAAGATATCTGCGTCAAAGCCAGCCGGTGAACGCTGATGCTTTTCTGGGTTGCTCGGATTGCATGCTTTGTTGTGGTTCTGTCGGGGTGCGCCGCCAGCGCCGACGACCTTGCCGACTTCAATGCCGCGCTCGAATCGGCAAGCAGCCATAACCGGGTCGCAATCGGCTACCTGCGCACCGGCAATGCCGACCTCGCGGCGCTTGAAATCGAGCGGTTGCGTGATTCCTGGACCAGACTGGTCGAGCGTTTTTCGGGCAAACGCCCCGAAGCTTTCGACGGCAACCAACTTTACGGCAACCTGTTCACGGTCGTGAGCGCACGCCTGGTCGGCGCCGACCTCATGCTCAAGACCGGCCGGCTCGATGCCGCACGTAACTCACTCGATGCCATTCGGGGCGACCTTTATGACCTGCGCAAGGCCAGTGGCATCGTGGTCCTGGCCGACTGCGTACGTGATGCGAATGCGGCGATGGATGCACTCATGGCCTACGACGACCGCGCGCTCGATCTGAAGAATATTGAAACACGCAAGGAAATCGCCGCGAAAGCTTCCAGTTATGGCTCCACCCTCGGACGATGTGACGGTATTGCTAACGAAACCGTGCACAAATCACCCGAATTCCGCCGTTTGGTGGATGGCGCCCAAGCCAGTTTAGGGCTTGTTTCGAAGGCCGTTGCGACACGCGACACCGATCTTTTGCATCGTGTGTTGATCGAGCTGCGTTCGTTCGACAATTTGCTCGCGTTCCGCTTTGGCTGACAATTCGGCTTCGTCGCATCGACGGGGCGACGCTGATGATATGTTTCACGACGAACTCGCATCCTCCGTTTGCGATAGGGAATAAAGTTGGTTCGCACGCCACAAATCGCGCAATATTCTTCTCTTTGGACGCTTATCGTTGCGTTGTTCTTCACATCGACGCTCGCAACCGTCCGCGCGGCTGAGCTCATCATGTTCGACCAAGTCGGCTGCGACTGGTGCGAAACCTTCAATCGCGAAATCGCGCCTATCTATCCGAAGACCGCTGAGGGCCGGCGCGCGCCCTTGCGACGGGTCAATATCGATCAATCCATCCCTCCGGACCTTGCATTCATCATGATTGAGCGGATTGCGCCGCTATTCGTGCTCGTCGCTAACGGCCGCGAAATTGGCCGCATCCGCGGCTATCCTGGCGAGGACCACTTCTGGGGATTGCTCGGGGTTCTGATCAAGAAACTGGACAACCCTGGAACGGGTGGAGAACAACAGTTGCGCTAAGAAAAATCATTGCGCACGACGGGTTGATCGTCTGTATTCAGGCAGCGCCGGAAACGCGATTGTTGGTGTACGTATGGAATTGCATCAGTTGGAAGGCCGCGCTCGTTCAAACGAACTCGACCGAATGGTCGACAACGCGAAACGCGCGAGCAATTTTCTCAAAGCGTTGGCGCATGAAAGCCGGCTGATGATTCTCTGTATTCTCGCCGAGGGCGAAAAATCGGTGAGCGAATTGGAAGATTTGCTCAGCCTTCGCCAGCCAACGGTATCGCAACAGCTCGCACGCTTGCGCGCCGATGGGCTTGTGTCGACGCGGCGCGACGGAAAAGCAATTTATTACAAACTGGCGAGCGAAGAGGCCCGCATCGTGATCGGCGCAATCTATGACGTATTTTGCCGCAAGTCGCGCAAGCGCTAGCGCCAACCGCGCTGAAGAGCTTCAGCGTTTCTTCTTCCAGTCCTCGTAACGTTTTTTGTTTTCTTCATTGGGCGGATAGAGGCCGGGGAGCTTCGCCCCCTTCTCCACCTCCTGCACCAGCCAGCTTTCCATGAGCTCGTGTTCCGCACCTTCGTTCGCGACGAAATCCACCAAATCCTTCGGGATCACCACGGCGCCATCGTCGTCGGCGACAATAACGTCGTCGGGGAAAATCGCGCAGCCGCCGCAACCGATCGGTTCGTTCCACCCGACGAAGGTCAGCTGATTGACCGAAGCAGGTGCAGCCACACCCGCGCACCATACCGGCAGACCGGTCGCCAGAACGCCGTGCTTGTCGCGCATCACGCCGTCGGTGATGAGCGACGTGACGCCGCGCTTGACCATTCGCATGCAGAGGATGTCGCCGAATATACCGGCGCCGGTTACGCCCATCGCATCGGCGACGACGACGCAATTCTCCGGCATGGCCTCGATCGCACCGCGCGTGGATATGGGCTTCGACCAACTTTCAGGTGTCGCGAGATCCTCGCGGACCGGAACAAATCTCAGCGTGAATGCCGGACCCACCACGCGCTTGCCGGAAAACCCGAACGGCATTGCGCCTGCCATCCAGGACCGGCGGATGCCCTTCTTCAGCAGCATCGTGGTGATGGTGCCGGTGGTGACGTCGCGCAGAATTTCGGTGGCAGAACTCATGGTTGGCCTCACGCAGCTTTCAGGCCGAGCCGTTCGTCACGGCGGCGTAGATACGCAACAAAAGGCACTGCGAGCAGCACCATCCAAAGTTTGCCGACGACCTGGCCAGGAAGGAATTCGAGCGACCCAAACGCGAGCCACAGAAACACAATCGAATCGACAACCAGACCGACGATGCTGGAAGCGATGACCGCCGCCACCAACCGGCGGCGCGCCAATGGCGTGTACACCGCAAAGTCGGCGAATTCCGACAGCAGGAACGCTACGGCCGACGCCAGCACCAACGAAGGTGGAGCAAGCCCGGCCGAAATTGCGGCTCCAGCGACGATTGCAGCCAATCCGAACTCGACGCCCAGCCGGCGCTGGACCAGATCGCGCAACACAAGAGCGGCCCCGACCAAGAGCACGCCGGATGGCGCCATAACTCCAGGCGCAACCGGAACCAGGCACGGCCCGCTCGGAACGCACGTCGTTCCCGCATGCCCGATCATCCAGTTGGCCGCGGGGATTGTCAGGCAGAAGAGCACAAGAAAAATGCTGCCCTCAACATTTCTCCGTTTTTCATTATCGATCATGATTTCCTTCGCCCGATGAATTCGGCATAGCCCTTCGCACGTAACTGGCAGGCCGGGCACTCGCCACATCCATAGCCCCAGTCGTGGCGTTTCGTGCGGTCGCCCAAGTAACAGCTATGGCTGTCCTCGATCACGAGATCAAGAAAAGCTTTGCCGCCGATCTGCTCGGCCATGGCGAATGTATCGGCCTTGTCGACCCACATCAGCGGCGTGTGGATGGTGACGCGCTTGTCGAGCCCGAGCGTTAGCGCGACCTGCATCGCCTTAATGGTGTCGTCGCGGCAGTCCGGATATCCCGAATAATCGGTCTCGCACATGCCGGCCACGAGGTGGCGGGCCCCGCGCCGATAGGCCAGTGCGCCGGCGAAACAGAAAAAGACCAGATTTCGTCCGGGAACAAACGTGGTCGGCAAGCCGCTGTCGGCGATCTCGATGGCGGTTTCGCGCGTGAGCGCCGTATCGGAAATCGCGGCAAGGGCATCGAGCTTGACCACATGGTCTTCGCCAAGGCGCGCTTTCCAGTCTGCGCGCAGATGTCCCATATGCGCACGAAGTCGCGCGCGCACCGCGAGCTCAACCGCGTGCCGCTGGCCGTAGTCGAAACCGATCGTCTCGACGCGCGCGAAGCGCTCGAGCGCCCAAGCGAGGCAGACAGTTGAATCTTGTCCGCCGGAAAAGAGAACGAGAGCTGTATCAGTGCGAAGGGTCACAGGTACCTTGTAGCCTCAATCCCACTTCGGTGACCACGTCCAATCGACGATACGATTGCCCCGGCGGGAAAGGCCAGCAATTTCCCGCATCTCGGCATCGCTTAATTCGAAATCGAACAAAGCAATATTCTCTTCCAGCCGCTCTATCTTGCTGGTTCGTGGGATCACCACAATGCCCTGTTGAACCAGCCACCTCAGGCAAACCTGCGCTGCGGTTCTACCGTGGGCCTTGCCAACCTTTTCCAGCACCTTGTCGCCAATGGCGCTGCCGCGCGCGATTGGACTGTAGGCCACGACCGCCATTCCGTGTTTCCGGCAAGCGGCAACGACCTTGTCCTGGTTGAGAAAGGGATGACACTCAATTTGATTGCAGACCAATAGCTCGCTTGAAATCTTGTTGGCCTCATCGAGCAGCGCCACCGTAAAATTCGAAACACCGATCTGCCGCGTGTAACCCTCGCGTTTCATCTTGGCCATAGCGCCGAGCGTCTCGGCAAGTGGCACGCGCGGATTCGGCCAATGGATCAAAAGAAGATCGATGACATCGAGTTGCAGCCGCGCCAGGCTTTCCTTCACCGAACGTTCGAGATCGTGTGGTGCCAGCAGCGTCGGCTGCACTTTGGTGGTGACCATGACCTCTGCGCGCTTGCCCGAGGCGCGGACGCCCTCACCGACCTCGCGCTCATTGTCATACATTTGAGCGGTGTCGATGTGGCGGTAGCCAAGGCGGATTGCCCGCTCGGTCAGCCGCGCGCATTCACGCCCGCGCAGCGCCCAAGTGCCGAGCCCGACAACAGGAATTCTGAAGCCTTTGGCTTCGACCGCGCGCATCTCAAGCCTTCATTTTCTCTCGGCGACGTCATTCGCAAAGCCGCGCAAGTACAGCGCCTGCAGGCCCGTCGCACGGCTGACACACGCGGCGATCATCGGGTTGGCCATCGTTCCCTGGAAATAATCGTAGAGAAAGCCGCAAGTCTTGTCGCGCGATGCAATCCAGGCGCGCTGCATCTCGCGCAACTTGACCACCTGCTCAGCGTCGAGCGCCTCGCGCAAGCGCTGATAGGATTTGTTGAGGATGTCGTCCCATACCGCCTGCTCCCTGTAATAGCAGGCGCTCACCTCCGATGCAGGCATCGAAAGTTCGTTCTTCGCGCACGGCTCGGAAATCAGTCCAATGCACTGTTCCCACGCCCAGTTATGTCCGGTCTTGGCCTTCATGCAATTTTTGACCGCCGCGGAATCCTTTGGGCTCGGCTTGTCTTGCGCCAGCGCGGGGATTGCGCTCAACGAAACGAGTGCGGCGATGACGAGACGTATCACGGCGTATCCCATTTCGGCGCGTGCGGCGGATTCACCACGCGCATATTCGTTGCATTGAGCTTTTTGAGTTCCGCCATTTCGGCGTCCGACAACTTGAAATCGAACACATCGAGGTTCTGCTTAAGGTGTTCGGGCGTGGCAGTCCGCTGCGCTGCGGTTTTTCCGTGCGCCTTGCCGATGCGCTCAAAAACGTCGGCGCCCGGGACTTTGCCGCGCGCGATTGGACAATAGGCGACGACTGCCATGCCGTGTTTCTTGCAGCTGGCAAGAACCTTGTCCTGATTGAGGAAGGGATGCATCTCGATCTGATTACAGACGAGCGGCTCGGATGTTACTGCCCAGGCTTCGTCCAACATGGTGCTCGTGAAATTGGCGACGCCGATATGTTTGGTCTTGCCTTCTTTCTTTGCCTTGCACAACGCACCGACTGAAAGCTTGAATGGCACATCCGGGTTGTTCCAATGGATCAACAAGAGATCCACGAAAGGCAATTTGAGATTAGCGAGGCTTTGTTCTAGCACTTTGGCGAAAGCGTCCGGCATCAAGTCGCCCTGCCGCACTTTGGTGCAAACGAATACGTCCTCTCGCCTGATCCCCGACTGACGCAAGCCTTCGCCGTTCTCTTTTTCGTTGCCGTAAAAGGCAGCCGTATCGAGATGGCGGTAACCGATCTGCAATGCGGTTTTGACCGCCTGTACGCAGACGTCATCCTTGAGTGTCATGGTGCCAAGACCAATGGTCGGAATGCGGGCGCCATGAGCTTCAACAACTTGCATTACAGTCTCCTTGGAGCATTTTGGAACGGGCCTGAGGCGGGGTCGCGAAGAATGCCTTGTCGTCAGGCCGCTGCCAACGGGGGTTCCTGCCGGCCGCGGCGTGACGGGATATGCCGCTAAAGACCACGTAATTTTTTTCTTTGGAACAAATCGGGACAATACTTTGCGGCACAACCTGCTCGCGCCAGTTCTTACATTGGAATAATTCAAGACTAAAAGAAAGTTATTGCATCAATGGCATTTAATGCTTTTGTGTCCGCCATTCTCTACCTTGAGGGCCGGATGCGGACGGTTTTTGCGGCTTTGGGAGTCATTGGCCTGCTGGCTTTGGTCGCTGCGCCCGCGCGCTCCGATGACTATGTGCTGACCATCAAGGACCATCGGTTCACGGCGGCCGAATTAAAAGTGCCGGCCAACCAAAGAGTGGCCGTCACTGTGATCAACGAGGACCCAACCGCCGAGGAGTTCGACAGCGGCGCACTAAAGGTGGAAAAGGTCGTGGCAGGAAAATCGAAGGGTGTTGTTCGCATCGGGCCGCTGAAGCCCGGCCGGTATCCCTTCATTGGCGAATATCATGAGGCCACCGCCAAGGGCGTGGTCATCGCGGAATAAATCATGCTCGGCGCACTCATCATTGTCTTTCGCGAAGTGATTGAAGCCGGCCTCATCGTCGGCATCGTGATGGCGGCAACGCGCGGCGTCGCCGGTCGCGGCCGTTGGATAACGATCGGTATCGGCGGCGGCGTCCTCGGCGCCAGCGTCGTCGCGATGTTTGCCGGCGTCATCTCCGACGCATTCCAGGGCGCGGGCCAAGAGCTGTTCAATGCCGGCGTGCTCAGCATCGCCGTCGTCATGCTGATGTGGCACAACGTCTGGATGGCGCGGCATGGCCCGAGGTGGTGCTGTTCCTGTATGGCATCATGGCATCCGGCACGTCGGGCTCTGCCTTGCTGGTTGGTGGCGTGCTCGGAATTGCCGCCGGCGCGGCATTCACCGCGCTGACGTATCTGGGTCTTCTGGCAATCCCGAACCGCTATATCTTCTCGGTGACGACTTGGCTCATCGCTCTGCTCGCCGCGGGCATGGCGGCACAAGCCGTGCAGTTCCTCAACAACGCCGGTGTTGTGGTGGCGCTCGACCGCACCCTCTGGGATACATCCTGGTTATTGTCGGAAAAAAGTATTTTCGGCCGGCTGCTTCACACACTGGTCGGTTACATTGATCAGCCGACCGAGATGCAGCTCATGGTCTATATCGCAACACTGTTCGCGACGTTTCTGCTGATGCGGATCGCGCGCCCCTCGCCGCGCCGACACGCTCCTGCGGCAGCCGAGTAGCCGTTCAGCGGCGCCTGCCGCCAAGCGTCGCGAAAGCGACGTCCGGAGCCTGATCGATCAACTTGAGCAAAGCGCGCGCTGGGCCGCGCGGGTGACGCTTGCCCTGCTCCCAATTGCGCACGGTCTCGATCGGCACCTCAATCTTTTGCGCAAAGGCGGCCTGCGTCAGTCCGCAGCGCGCGCGTACGTGCCGCACAAATTGTGCCGGATCGTTGTGATCGACTGTATTCTCAGTGCCATCGGGCAAGATTTCGACGATCCGCCCGTCGGCCTTCAGCCGCACCCGCATCATGGCTGCAATCCCCATCACCGTTGATGTCGGCCAATGCACTACCTGATTCGGCGTGGCGAAAAGTTAACGGCTCGGCGCTAGCGCGTCTTTTCGAAGATCTCTCGACCGATCAACATGCGGCGGATTTCGCTCGTTCCTGCCCCGATCTCGTAAAGCTTGGCGTCGCGCAAGAGCCGGCCGGTCGGAAAGTCATTGATATAGCCGTTGCCGCCCAAGCATTGAATTGCCTCAAGCGCCATCCAAGTGGCGCGCTCTGCGGCATACAGGATCGCACCAGCAGCATCTTCCCGGGTGGTGCGGCCCTCGTCGCAGGCGCGCGCCACCGTATACACGTATGCCCTGGCCGCATTCATGGTCACGTACATGTCTGCGAGTTTAGCCTGCACAAGCTGGAAGCGCCCGATGGCCTGCCCGAACTGCTGGCGTTCGTGCACGTAAGGGATCACCACATCCATACAAGCTTGCATGATTCCCAAGGGACCCGCCGCGAGGACGACGCGTTCGTAATCCAGCCCCGACATCAGCACGTTGACGCCATTGCCGACGGCCCCGAGCACGTTTTCCTCCGGAACCTCGCAGTCGGTGAACACCAGTTCGCTGGTGTCGGAACCGCGCATTCCAAGCTTGTCGAGTTTTTGCGCTGGCGCAAAACCCTTAAATCCCTTTTCGACGATAAATGCAGTGATGCCGCGCGCGCCTGCGGTGCGATCGGTCTTGGCGTAGATCACCATCGTATCGGCCACTGGTCCGTTGGTGATCCACATTTTGGACCCGTTGAGCACGATTGGAATGGGCGCCATACGACAGACCGACCGAGGCGCTGGCGCGCGAAATTTCTTCCATCGCGACACAGTGTTCGAGATAGCCCAGGCCGGAACCACCAAATTCCTCCTCGACCGTTATGCCATGCAAGCCGAGCGCGCCCATTTCCGGCCACAAGTCGCGCGGGAAGTCACTCTCGCGATCAATTGCATCAGCGCGCGGGGCGATGCGGTCCTGTGCGAATCCGCTGACCGTCTTCCGCAACATGTCGACGTCGGAGCCGAGGCCGAAATCGAAGCCCGCCCATGCATTGGGGATCATTCGCCGCCCTCCACGCGTATGCCCGGCCGGGGCATCGGTTGGCGATTGACTCTATAAGCTCAATGTCACGCTGTCAGCGTCTCGCCCGGCGCCGGGAGAGCCTTGCCACCCTGTTTCGCCTGAGCCAGGAGCTTGTCGATCGCCTTGGCCGGCGCCGGCTTGGCGAACAAGAACCCCTGCATCTCGTCACAGCCTGCCAGCCGTAGAAGAACGCGTTGGTGCTCGGTCTCCACACCTTCGACAAGCACCGACAGCCCAAGCGCTCGGCCCAATGCCACAATCGCCTGGATAATCACGCCACCGTTGGCCGAGCGGCCTAAAGCAGCAACGAAGCTCTTGTCGATTTTTAGTTTGTCGAGTGGGAAACGTTGCAAGTAGCCGAGATTGGAATAACCCGAGCCGAAATCGTCGAGCGCCACCCGTACGCCGAGGCTGTGCAGATCTTTGATGCGCTTGACCATTTCGTCCGGGTTGTCGATCAGGACGCCTTCGGTAATTTCAAGTACGAGCCGCGAGGGCGCGATCGCGCTTTCGGCCAGCGCAGAGCGGACCAAATCGACGATGGTTCGGTCGCGCACCTGTAACGGTGACAGATTTACGGCCACATAGAGATCATCAGGCCACCTCTTGGCTTCCTGCAACGCACGACGCAGCACAAAAGCGCCGATCGTGTCCATGAGGCCCATTTGCTCAGCAACTGGAATGAAAGTCGCCGGCGGAATCATGCCTCGCGTTGCATGAGTCCAGCGCAACAGTGCCTCGACGCCGACCATTCGTCCGCCGTGGGACGAGACAATTGGCTGATAATGCACTTCGAGTTCGTTCGCGCTGATCGCCCGCGGCAGTTCGCGGTGGATGAATTTCTGGTCGGTCGAAACGGTATCGATCGACAGATCGAACATGATGACGGCACCCGGCCCTCGCCTGGCAGCTGCACGCAACGCAAGGTCGGCGCGGCGCGTCAATTCGCCACGCGTGGTCGCATGGCGCGGCGCTTGCGCGAACCCCGCATGGGCGCTCACTCGCACCACTGTATCGATCCAGTGCGGCCGTGAGATCGTCTCAAGCGCAGCGCGGATAATCGCTTCAGCGTCGTCTGTTTGGTTGGACGTCAACGTAACCGCAAACTCATCGCTCGCTATCCGGCCGCACATGGCGGGCGAAGGCAACGATTCTTTGAGCCGCTTGGCCACCGCGACAATGAGCTCATCGCTACCCAGGACGCCGTGGTTGGCCGTAACATCTTCCATGCCGTCGAGCTCGATCAGCGCGAAGGTCGTCCAGTCGTCGTCGTCGCGCTCAACCAGCAAGAGGTTGATCGCGACAACGAGCGGCGCGAGCCGACTTATCGCGAGCATCATGGGACGCGCCGTATCCCAGGTGAAAAAGCCCTCGATGCGGCCATCCGCATTCATCGCTGGCCGCGTTTCGCGGCCCGCCGTGTTCGGATCTCTTTCAAATTTGAGATTGTTCACGCCCGCGGTCTGCTCGACGATGCGCACGATATGCGGATCAATTTCGGCAGACGGACTGAACGGGGAGCGCATTTCGGAAACAGCATTCCGAACGGCGGCGTGCTGTTCGGATGTCAACCGCTCATCGCTTTGATGTGCGAACCTGTAGCCGACGCTTGCACTGAGGACGGTCGCGACGATGACGAGTGCAGTGAAAACGATGATCAGCCGCGACGCAGCCAAGATGCGTTTGGTGGGCGCAGGTGGCCCAGCCATAGCTCCTTGCATGACCCGCCGACGCCATGCCGAAGCCAGTAGCCAGCGGCCGGGGTTTGAGCCCGCTGCTCCAGTATTGACTTCGTGCACCGGGATGCTCCCAGCCTACGCTTCGGCGTCTGGGTATAGGGTTACGGGCTGGGCTTTAAACGTTGGTCAGTAAATAGGGTGAATAAGTCGTAACCGCGCTTTGCCCTCACCGCAGGCCAAACCACATACTGGCAATGCTCAAAAACGAGAAAAAGCCAACGACATCGGTCACCGTGGTTACGAATGGGCTTGAGGCCACGGCGGGGTCAATCTTGAGCCGATGCAGGGCGAGAGGAATGAGAATTCCGCCGAGCGCGGCCGCGATCAGGTTGCAGATCATCGCGAGCCCAATCACAAACCCGAGCCCCGGCACCTTAAACCAGACGTAAGCGGCCACGCCGGTTATGACCGCAAAGGCCATCCCATTGAGCAGGCCAACCATGAGCTCGCGCATGATCACGCGCCAGGCATTGGTATCGCTTAGTTCGCGCGTCGCGAGCGCACGCACGGCGACTGTCATGGTTTGAGTGGTCGCATTGCCGCCTTGGCTCGCCACGATCGGGGCCAGGACCGCCAGCGACACCATTTTCTCCAACTGACCTTCAAATAGTCCCAGAACCGACGACGCAAGGAACGCGGTCGCAAGATTGACCAACAGCCAATTAAAGCGGCCCCGTGCAATCGTCCATACCGTGTCAGACAATTCTTCGTCGCGGGTGATGCCGCCAAGGGCGTGGATATCCTCCTCCGCCTCTTCCTCGATCACGTCAGCAACATCGTCGAAGGTGATGACACCGACTAGGCGGTCGCTCGCATCGACAACAGGTGCCGTCACCCAATTGTAGCGCTGAAACAAGCGCGCGACTTCCTCCTGGTCCTGGACAGCGCTCACGCGCGGCCGGTCATGTGCCATCAGGTCCGAAATTGGCACCGGGCGTTTACTGCGCAACAAGCGGTCTAACGGGACCGTCCCGAGAAAGTCACCGTTTTCATTCGTCACATAAAGTTCGAAAAAGCGGTGCGGCAATTCGACGGTCTCTCGCATATAGTCGATCGCTTGGCCAACATTCCATGTTGGCGGCACAGCAATGAACTCGGTCTGCATGCGCCGGCCTGCGGAGTCTTCGGGATAGTCGAGACTGCGCGCCAGTGCGGCTCGTTCAGGCTGCGGCAATTGATCGAGGATTTCTGCCTGCTCATCCTTTGGCATATCCTCGAGGATCGCCACCGCGTCATCGGACTCGAGTTCGCTGACGCCCTTTGCCACGGCTTGGGTCGGCAACTCGTCGAGGATTTCCTCGCGGACGGTATCGTCCACCTCAGTGAGCGCGGTGAAATCGAAATCGATGCCGAGCAGTTCGACAAGCCGCGATCGTTGTTCCGGGGGGAGCGCTTCGATAAGCGAGCCCATATCGGATTCATGCAGATCGCCGACTGCCGCGCGTAGACCGGTGGCGTCCGCCGCCTCGATCCTGCGAGCGATGCTCTTCACGAAGGTCTTGCGAACGGAGCCGTCCTTGTTGCGCGGCAGTTGCGCGGACTCTGTGCCGTTCGTTTGTTCCTGATCGAGCATATCGATGACTGCCGGCGTGCATGAAAACGCGATGCTTGTACGCCCGATCACAAGCTGCCGGCAAATGATTAACGCATAAATATGTTCTTCACAGTGCGCTTGCCGGTCGGCGGCGGCATTGAATATATGACCATGATGCGCGCATTCTTTTTCGCATTCACACTGGCCCTTGCTCCTGCGATGGCCTCAGGTGCCACGTGCCCCGGCAATCCCGCGGCGCTTGGGACAGAGCGGGTGATCGAGATCGACGCGAAGACCACGCCACGGGTCGGCCGCAAGCAATTTCCTGCAACACTGCCCTTACAGTCCAAGGAGCTTGTGTTGACCTTTGACGATGGCCCCTGGCCCGGCACGACACCAAAGATTCTAGACGCTCTCAGGCAGGAATGCGTGCGTGCGACCTTCTTCCTTCTGGGTCGTAATGTTGCCGCACATCCGCAAATCGCGCGCCGGGCTTTAGCCGAGGGCCACACCATCGGCCACCACAGCTATTCGCATCCCCTGCTCGACCGCATGTCCATCACGAAGGCGGAGGCCGAGATCGACCGGGGTATCGCTGCGGATGAGCTCGCGCTTTATGGCGTGCAACGCACAAAGCCAACAACGCCATTCTTTCGTTTTCCAGGTTTCGCCTCAAACCGCGCCCTTCTCGACCGTGTGAACGAGCGCGGCTTCGTGGTCTTCGGCGCGGACGCGTGGGCGAGTGATTGGGTGTCCATGACGCCGGAGCAGGAATTGCGCCTGATCCTTTCCCGCATAGATCAGATTGGACGGGGCATCGTGCTGTTTCACGACACCAAGGCTCAGACAGCCCAAATGCTGCCGGCGTTTCTGCGTGAATTGAAGCATCGCGGCTACAGTATCGTGCACGTCATTCCGGCGGGAGACCGCGGCGCACACTAAAAGAGTCGCTTTTTTGCCTCAGTCCGCCAAAAATCGTTGGAAAACAACGCGATCTGCGTTCCCAACGCGTAATCATCCATTAATGTCGCGCATCATATTGTCGGGAGCCTCCAGTTGGAGGTGGACGGCGCGGGCGGTCCGGGGGGCCTGATGCGCGGTGTAGTGTTTGTCGTTCTTTGGCTGGCCGGCGGCATCGCTGCGGCCGCAGGCGAACCGTGCCCGGGCAACCCCGACGCACTTGGCACGAGCCGCGTGCTCGAGATCAGCCCGAGCGAATTCAGCCGGGTCGGCAGCATGCAGTACACGCAGACGCTGCCGCTTGCCGATCATGAAGTGGTGATCACTTTCGACGACGGGCCTTTACCGCCCTACTCCAATGCCGTCCTCGATACGTTGGCCTCTCAATGTGTGAAGGCCACCTATTTCCTCGTCGGCGAGATGGCGCAGGCATATCCGTCAATCGTTCGGCGAATTTTTAATGCCGGACACACAATCGGCACGCACAGCCAAAACCATCCATACGCATTTCAGCGCCTGTCAATGCAAGGCGTCGAACGGCAAGTCGATGGCGGCATCGCCTCAGTCGACGCCGCACTGGGCGATCAAAAAGCGCTTTCGCCATTTTTCCGAATTCCGGGCTTGGGCAGAAACAGCGCAATCGAAGACTACTTGGCTTCTAAGTCGCTGGTGACCTGGAGCGCTGACGTCGTTGCGGATGATTGGAAGCACATCGGCGCCCGTGAGATTGTACGCCGCGCGATGCGGCGGCTCGAAGAAAGAGGCCGGGGCATACTATTGCTACACGACATCCATCCAGCAACTGCGCTCGCACTGCCGACCTTGCTCAAGGAACTAAAGGACCACGGATACCACGTTGTTCAGGTGGTAGCGGTGGGCGAGCGCCCGGAATCCTTGCCCGAACTTGTCGCATCACCGGACGCAAACAAGGGCGCTTGGCCGCGCGTGGTCCCGGCTAGCATCGGCCAAGACTCCGGCAGCAAGACCGCAATACGACACCGCGCGAAGAAAACTATTACCGGAAAGCACCGGCGGCCTGCGGTCGCGAGCCTGCACGACGACAACTCCGGCGCTGCTGCTAAGGACTGGCGCCAAAACCAGTTCTAGGCCCTTTTCACTTAGTTCTTTTCAGCTTGGTGCGGTCGAGAGTTTGCGCACAGGATATCTTAAGATCGGAATGCATTTGGTTGTCGCATATACTGTATTCATAGTATGAGATCGCAATCTGATTAAACTTCATGATCGGATTTCTTTCTGTTTGCGCTCGACGAAGATGCGGGAAAAGGTTTGGGCAGGATGCGCCTTAAAATTGTTCCCAGAGCATCAAATAGAGTTGCAATATGTTACAAACTAAAACCGCGCCAGATCTCAGTTAACGAGCCCTCCTGTCGTTGGTGGGAACCAACACCAGCTGCAGTGCCACATTGATTTCACAAAATTATAAGACACGATGCCTTGCGCGGGAGTCGTTTTCGGCCAAGGCCATCGCTGCCGTGC
>WNFI01020939.1_pt1 | contig 18630 bp, 14 predicted proteins | sample 5400471 | NCBI WGS metagenome assembly WNFI01 (sample SAMN13153348, study PRJNA577476) | soil metagenome | isolation source: 100 cm saprolite on Douglas fir-dominated hillslope | place: USA:California | collected 2013-09-17 | reverse complement strand
CGGTAGAGCGAGCGGTGAGGCCTTGAGCAAACTGCAACGCGAAGGTGCTGGACGGGTCCGGAGGAACTAGCGACGACGGGCGCCCTCCACTCCATCATTATCCGGCGGCATCGCCGACGCTCCCGCTTTCGCCTCTCGGGGCAGAACCATCACCGCAACAATCCTGGCGGTTACGCCGGGCTGATGCCAGAGGCTGGGCTGAACGACGAAATCAAAACTGATGGCGTCCGGCGCGGTTGCGCGTACGTTTCGGACCCACTCTCCGCAAACCTCGTCATCGACAAAGCACATTCCGGCCCATCCGTTTACGAACGCGTGCTGTGGTGGGGTTGGCAATGGGTATTGCGGAGCCAACGGCCGCCGGCAGAGCGGATGATCCGGACTGTAGAACTCTGTTGCAAACATCAGCGAATCATCTCCGCTGACTGCCGGAAGCGGGGAGGAAGATACCTGGTGCCATCGGCGCGTTAATTCGAGCGCAGCCAGCCGGTAAAAGCTGCGGCCCTCATCGTAGCCATAGGCATTTCGATAGAAAGCATGCACCGGCGCCGCGAGGGTCACCGCCGCGAGAGCGATGCCGATCACGAGCACTGCCAGGTTGACCGTGTAAAACCGTTCGATCGGATAGCTGGCGCCGCATACGATAAGAATTCCGATGAGGAACAGCCCCTGCATCGCCCAGAGCGAGGTCATGTCGGTGCCGAGCGCGACGGCTACGATGGGAGGAAAGCCAATGGTCCCAACGCAAACCAGAAACAGAAGCCATAAGCCCGAATTCATCGCCCTGAAATCAGCCGGAAATCTCTTCAGCCTGGATTCGGCGATCAATACCCAGGACAACGCGGGGATTGCTAGAATAGCGCCGATCCCAAGGAGGAACATGCAGGCTTCCAGGATCGACGGCCAGAACTCCCTCCCACCATGGGCCTGCATGGCATATTCGAACGGGGCGGCTCCCGTTGTCGCCAGCCAGTAGAGATGAGGCGCAAGGACGATCAAGCCCACAAGAGTCGAAACCCACGGCGCCTGTGATCTGAAATAGATTCGGCGCTGCGGATGACAAACGGCTGCAAAAATGAAGCCGCCGACCAGAAATACCGAGTAATACTTGCCGAGCATCGCAACCGCGGCCAGCGCGCCGGCGGCAGCAGCCCATTTGATCTGACGGGTCTCGAACGAACGCAGGAAGCAATAGGTGGCCAGCGGCCAGATCGCGAGTAACACGGTGTTGGCGTTGAATCGCTGGGCATGGAACTGGTAGGCCGGCAGCAGCACGAGCGGAAACACCAGGGTCCAGGCGTGAGCTACCCACCCCATCAGCGGCGGGTGTTTGGCGCTGCCCCAAGCAAAACTTCGGCCGAGCGACCAGGTTTCCAGCACGTCGGGATGCAGGTCGCCGCTCAGATAGGCGATCATCAGAAACAGCATCCAGGCCGCGGCGAACCCCACGATCAACACGGGGATTCCCCATCCTTTTTCGATTCCGTCGAGCCACGCAAGGAACGGCCGGCGCCAGCGTGCTGGCGCAGCGTCCGAACGTTCCGCCATCGCTTCGAAAAGGTCCAAATTCAAATGGAGCCCGGATGATGTTGATGCAGCGCGGAGGCCGCCAGAAAAACTCTAGGGGGAAACTCTTAGGAGTGAATTAGCGCGCTATCGGACACGAAAAGCCGCGCGTGGTCTGTTCCTCCCTCAACAACAGACAATGTTGCCATCGAGGGATTTTAAGTGATCTTCGTAACTTATTGATATCGCCTATATTATTGTCCATAATAAGTGAAAATGTGAAGCTGTGCAAGTTTTTGGCGTTTGAGCACTTTCAACGGCGCATCACCTGGCCTTCATGGGTCAATAGCGATTTTCCGGCGAAGACCTCGCTGTTCATACTGGCGTAATTCTCGTCGAGATAGACATTCTTGGTCTCGAGCGTGACTTGGTTTCGAGCGTGCGTTTGCCGCCGTGGGGCATCGCGTCACGGGCGTTGAGCGCGAGATTGAGGATCACTGTGGTGAGCTGGCTGGGATCGACCCAGAGCGGGCGATGCATCAGCCGCCAACATCGAGTCGATTTCGATCTGCTCTCCCAGCGTCGGCCTAAGCAATCGAGCCGAATCGACGATCAACGAATTGACGTCAACTTCACGGGGCTGCAGCGGTTGTCCGCGAGCGAATGCCAGCAGTCGCTGGGTGAGATCGGCGCCGCGTGCGCCCGACAGATTGCTGTGTCCAAAGTGACCAGAAGGAAGGTTTGGCGCCGCGCCATCCGTGGCTTGCGGGTGTTACCCCTTTCCGCCAGTGCGGATTGATGGAACACTCTAACTGATTAAAAGCCGCGCATATGCGGCATGAAAATATCAATGATCATCAGATCAAAAGTCGAACTGTCGAGGGCGCCGAGGCCAGTGATACCATCGTCAGCAACAACAACCTCAAGGCCCTCGCGTTCGAGCCAGAGCTGAATTGCCTGGGAAACTAGCCGGATCGTCGTCAACAACGAGAATGCGTGGCACGAGGGCCCCCTCCCGCGTTAAAAGGTTCGTTCCGGCCAACCCATCGAACTTGTGCCCCGTATTCGCGGAACTCGAGGTGCTACAACTCTTTAGCCGGACACATTCGTGTTCGCGTGTCGGTATAGAATTGACCACTCGCTTGGTTGGCTCCAGAGAGAGACCAGTCGCTCCAGATCCATTTCCGCCGTAGCTATGGCCGGCCAGGAAACCCTGTTTTCAGGGTTTGCTTTTTTTGAGCTGCGGCAAAGCTTGCGAGCTCGTGCACCGGGGCTTGGCGGGCTGTTGCGAATGCTCCCTGGTCCGGCGGAAATGGAAATAACGCGCGGCGCAACGAGGATCAATCTCAAGGATATCATCTAAGAATGTTTCCCAAACCGGCTGCTCTCCGGTGCACCAATATGAAAAACATGTTCGCCAGTTGCGGATCGGGTGCTGCGTGCCTCCAACATGCCAATCAGGATTTTTCCCGCACAGTTCCGCAGGAAGCCTCTCAAGCGTTTGTACGGCAAATTACGCTGCGCGGATATTGACAAGGAAGCGATCAACATCGGCGCGAAGTGACGCGGCCTGGCCGCTGAGCTGTTCGGCGGAGCGGAGGACCTGGTTGGCCGCGGCGCCGGTTTTGCCAGCCGCCTGATTGACGCCGACGATATTTCTCGACACCTTGCCGGTGCCTTGCGCCGCTTCCTGGACGTTGTGTGCGATCTCCTGCGTTGCCGAACCCTGTTGTTCAACGGCCAAGGCGATCGCGGTGGCGATCTCGTTGATCGCGCCGATTGTTCCGCCAATGCTTTCGATGGCCTGCACCGCTTCCGTCGTCGCGCCCTGCATGGCGGCGACCTGCGCGGAGATTTCCTCGGTGGCCTTCGCAGTCTGACTGGCCAGCGATTTCACCTCACTCGCCACTACGGCAAAACCCTTGCTGGCTTCGCCAGCCCGGGCCGCCTCGATCGTGGCATTGAGCGCCAGCAGATTGGTCTGGCTGGCGATGTCGCTGATCAGCTTGACGACGTCGCCGATTTTCTGCGCCGCCGCGGACAGCCCCTGCACCGTCATGTTGGTGCGGTTCGCCTCTTCTACCGCCTGCCCCGCGATCCGGGTCGACTGAGTAACTTGGCGCCCGATTTCGGATACGGAAGAGGAAAGTTCCTCTGTCGCCGCGGCAACGGTTTGCACATTCGCGGAAGCCCGCTCGGCCACGGCGGCCACCGTTGTCGCCTGCTGACTGGCCTCTTCGGCGGTCGCGGACATGCTCGTCGAGGTCACCTTCATCTCGGTCGCCGCTCCGGCAAGCGCGTCGAGCGACTGGCGAACGCCGCTCTCGAAATCGTCCGCGAGTCTGCTCAGGAACCCCTTCTTATCGGCCTCGCCCCGCACCTTCAACTCCTCCTGCTCACCACGGAGCCGGACGGCCTCGATCATATTGTCCTTGAAGATCTGAACCGATTGCGCCATCGCGCCAACCTCGTCCCGACGTTCGCGCGCCGGGATCGCGGTCTCGGTATCACCCTCCGCGAGTTTACGCATCGCCGCGGTCATTCCGGCGATCGGTCGGAGGATGCTGCGACCAAGCAGAAGCGACATGCCGACGACCAGCAGCAGTGCAACGCCGACCAACGCGCCGATCCGCCACAGCTGCGACCAGAAGATCGCATCGATGTCGTCAAGATAGATGCCGCCACCGATAGTCCAGTCGTACGGCTTGAATTCGACCGCGTAGGAGATCTTCGGAAACGGGGTGTCCGCGCCGACGCGAGGGAAGCGATAGGAGACGAAGCCGCCGCCCTTGGCTGCTATTTCGATCTGCTGGCGCGTGAAGAACACGCCGTCGGAATCCGGCGCGGCATACATATTCCGGCCTTCGACTTTCGGGTTCGGATGCGCCTGTACGAGTCCCTGCTGGTTGAACGCGTAGAAGTAATCGTCTTTGCCGAACGAATGTATTAACTGAAATTGATGAAATAGCTCCTAACGACAGATGCAATCGCCATCGCATCATGGCGACGCATCGGTTCCTTCGCTGTGACCGCGGCCTGATTGCGGCGGGCCGTCAGTCTATTCCGCCGGTATCTTGCAGCTGATGATGCAGCGAAGACCCGCATCGAGAAAATCGGTCTGCACGTGTCCGTCGAATGGCGCCAGCGCCGAAGCAAGCAGCCTGGTGCCAAAACCGGTCTTTTCCGGCTTTGTTACCGGCGGCCCGTTGTTCTCATCCCAAATCATGCTCAGTCGATCGCCAACCATTCGCCATGAAATCTGCACGAATCCGGTGGGCGTCGAAAGCGCTCCATGCTTCGCTGCATTGGTAGCCAGTTCGTGGAACATCAGGCCGAGACTGACCGCGAGCTTTGGCGGGACGTGGAGAGGACTTCCCAGAAGGGTAACACGCGAGTCGCCGTAGGGCGCCGTTTCAAGCTGCAGCAACTCCGCGATGTCGCAGCCACCGCGGTCGGATCTTGATATCAGATCGTCGGTAGCACCAAGAGCCCGCAGGCGACTGTCAACCGCAGCCCACATCTGTGGCTCGTCCCGCAGCACCTGGTGGACCACCGCATGAACCGTAGCAAGTGAGTTCTTCAGGCGATGTGACAGCTCCCCCACAACCAGTTTTCGATAGGTCTCTTCCTTTCGGAGCTGGTTCGACAGGTCGCGGTAGTACAGAGCGATGGAGCGGTGGTGTTGTGCAGCCCATATGATGAGGCTTGAGACGACGATATAGATTGCCAGAAAAACAATCCGGTCAGGTCCGGTCGGAGCATCGGCAAAGCCAATCACGGTGCCAAGGACGGCGCCGATCATCGCAGTCCACAGGCCGACCCGCAGGCCGCCGAACACCGTCGTCAGGAGCACGGCCGGAAAATAGAGAGAGAATGGGGCATCCGCCCGAAGGTGGGAAATTCCCCACCGCGCCGCCGTCGCCAGCGCCAGACAGACAATCACGAAACCAAACGAAGCAATCGGCGCAGCTTCCCTCTCGCCGCGCCAGACCTGCTTGAATTGTGTCAGCCACGCCAACCGCGATCTCCCTGCTCGTTCCAAGCCTGACGGCCTCACCCTTGGCGGGTAACTTTGTCGAGATGGATTTCTTCGGCCCGTTTATGGCGGATTGCTGTCGCTTTCGATGCGGCTCACAGGTTGCTTGCCGCTACGGACCGCTCCCCGGGTCTGACACGGTCGCATGCGCCCTTGATATACGAGCGCCGACTGGCATCGCCAGCGAGTTCAATGGCGAGCCGCATTTTCAGCGAAGGTCACGCTGCCTATATAGCAAGGCTCGAGCGGCCGAGCGGCGGCGATAGCATCGCTGCGAACGCGCCGAACGCTTCACTGAATCGCGCCTTTGCATCCCAAAACAGCCACTGGCCGGATTTCGGATCGCGCCTGCGCCGAAGGATTTTGTCGGCTTTTTCGGGGGAAGGCTTTCCAGTTCCAGTCGTGCTGGCCAGAATATCACAATCGCCTGGTCGATTTCGAGACCGCTGCGATGTCCTCTCATTTTCCAAAAAATCCGCCGGCCTGAATACAATCCAGGCCGGCGAAGATTCTGTCAGGCGCGCAGCCTCACCGCCGGTCTCACTCCGACTTGTCGATATTCCAGAACACCGGCGTGGCCGGGCCGTCGAGCACGCCGGAAAGCGACTTCCGCCACACGCTGGGCGCAACGTATTGGCCCAGCGGGATGTAGACGACCTGTTCATAGGCATGGACCTGGATCTCGGCGGCGAGCTTCTTCTGCTCGTCGGGCGAGGTCGAGCGCGCGAACTTGTCGCGCAGCTCTTCCATCTTGGCGTCTTCGAACCAGCCGAACCAGCCGCCGTTCTTGCCCCTGCCGCCGATCGACACGTTGGCAACAGGGTTGAGCACGTCAGGCCCGGCCCAGTTGGTGAAGAACATGTTCCAGCCGCCCTCCTTCGGCGGCTTCTGGCAGCAATTGCGCGGCGACGATCGGCTGCGCCTTCAGCGTCACCACGTCGCCGGGCGCCATCACCACCACCGGCGTGCCGTCATAACCAGACTCCGCCAGCGCCTTCTTCGCCTCCGCCATACCGTTGCCCTTGACCAGCGTTTCGGAGCCCGCATCGGCCGCCAGCGGCGTGTTGCATCCGAAGATCGCGCCGCACACCTTGTAATATTCGGGATTGCCGACCAGTGCGTCGAGCACCGGCTTCTGGTTCATCGCCAGGAAAGCCGCGCGGCGCACCTTGATGTTGTCGAACGGCGGATAGAGAAAATTCATCCGTCCGAGCGTCTGGAAGCCGAGCGGGCTCAGCGTGTGAACAACGAGGCTCTTGTCGGCTGCCAGCACCGGCAGAATATCGAACGAGGGATTCTCCATGAAGTCGATATCGCCGGACTGCAGCGCGTTCACCGCGGTCTGCGCGTCCGCCATCGTCACCCATTCCACGCGGTCGACCTTGACCACCTTGCCGCCCGAGGTCCAGCTTGCCGGCTCCTTGCGCGGCACGTAGTCCTTGTTCTTCTCATAGACCGCCTTCACGCCGGGCTGGAATTCGGCCTTCACGAACTTGAAAGGACCGGATCCGATCTGTTCTGGAATGGACGTGCCGGGGGGCGTCTCCGCCAACCGCTTGGGCATCATGAACGGCACCAGGGACGACGGTTTTCCGATCGACTCCAGAACCAGGCCGTAGGGTTCCTTCAATTTGAGCGTAATGGTCTTGGCGTCGGTAGCCTCGATGCTCGCCGTAAAATCCATCAGCTTCTGGCCCATGCCGTCGGCCTTGCCCCAGCGCTTCAGCGACGCCACGCAATCCTCTGATGTGACCGGTGCGCCGTCATGCCATTTGAGGCCGTCGCGCAACGTGAAGGTATAGGTCAGCTTGTCGTCGGAGACTTTCCAATCCGCCATTTGCGGCTGGACCTTGAAGTTGGAATCCATTGCCAGCAGCGTGTCGTAGACCATGTAGCCATGATCGCGCGTGATATACGCCGTGGTCATGCCGGGATCGATCACGCGCAGATCAGAATGCATCACCGCGGTGAGGGTCTTGGCGTCCGCCAGCGTTGGCAGCGCCAGCGCCGAAGCCACGATCAGCCCCGGCAACGCCCGTTTCGAGAACGTCGCGAAACACCATCCACGCGAGATATAGGACATGCGATCTCTCCTGATTTGAAACTGATCACCGGCAGGTGATTCGCAGATGATTGATTGTGCAGGGCGACAGATTTTTAGGCGCGGCGCTCGCACGCCGTATCCTTTAGGCATTAAAGACTTGCACCAAGCGTGCAGCGCGTCAATCGTGATTTCACCACCGTCACGACGACAAAGCATCGATACAGAGTTACACAGCTGTGTATGTTGCGACGAGGAGCATATCGCTGTCGAGCAAACCTGGGTGCGCGATACCGCGCAGGCCCGGCAAGGCTTCAAAAGACGTAAAGGCAAGATACAATGAACCATGCCAACCTTCCGTTTGATTCCGAGGCGATGCTGCTGGGATTGCGCGCCTGGGTGGAATGCGAAAGCCCGACCTGGGATGCGAGCGCTGTCAATCGCATGCTCGATCTGGCGGCGCGCGACATGGCGATCATGGGAGCGACCATCGAGCGCATCGCGGGACGGCGAGGGTTTGGCGGCTGCATCCGCGCCCGCTTCCCGCATCCGAAACAGGGCGAGCCCGGCATTCTGATCGCCGGCCATCTCGATACGGTTCACCCGGTCGGCACGCTCGAAAAGCTGGCGTGGCGCCGCGACGGCAACAAATGTTTCGGACCCGGCATTTTCGACATGAAGGGTGGCAATTACCTCACGCTGGAAGCAATCCGGCAACTCAAGCGCGTGTCGTTCACGACGCCGCTGCCGATCACCGTGCTGTTCACGCCAGACGAGGAAGTTGGCACCCCTTCGACCCGCGACATCATCGAGGCCGAAGCCGCACGCAACAAATATGTGCTGGTGCCCGAACCGGGCCGGCCCAACAACGGCGTCGTCACCGGCCGCTACGCCATCGCCCGCTTCAATCTCGAAGCCACCGGCAAGCCGAGCCATGCCGGCGCGACGCTGGCCGCCGGCCGCTCCGCGATCCGCGAGATGGCGCGCCAGATCATCGCCATCGATGCCATGACCGGCGACGACTGCACTTTTAGCGTCGGCATCGTCCATGGCGGACAATGGGTGAATTGCGTCGCCTCAAGCTGTTCAGGCGAAGCACTCAGCATGGCGAAGCGACAGGCCGATCTCGATGCCGGCGTCGAGCGGATGCTGGCGCTGTCCGGCACTGCCAACGATGTCAGCTTCACGGTGACGCGCGGCGTTACACGCCCGGTATGGGAGCCGGATACCGGAACCATGGCGCTGTACGAGAAGGCGCGCGGCGTGGCCAGGCAGTTGGGGATCGACCTCACCCACGGCAGCGCCGGCGGCGGTTCCGACGGCAATTTTACCGGCGCCATGGGAATCCCGACGCTCGACGGGCTGGGCGTTCGCGGCGCCGACGCCCACACCTTGAACGAACATATCGAAGTCGACAGCCTGGCCGAGCGCGGCCGTCTGATGGCGGGATTGCTGGCGACGCTCGATTGAGGCACGAGAAGCAAAATATTCTCCGTCATGGCCGGCCTTCGTCCCCGCGCCGGATGTTTCTGACGTGGGAGGACAAGCCCGGGCATGACGAGACTTGGAACTTCGCAAGCGCTTTGACGGATCGTTCGCGGCGGCCCAAGATAATCGCAATGGCACAGTATTTGCTGCTTGGAAGCGCCCGGCTTGCAAAGAAACTGAGGACATAATTATCGATGCTCGGATATCTCGTGCGCCGCGTCCTTGCCGCCGTTCCCGTGATGGGCGTGGTGGCACTGTTCGTGTTTCTGCTGTTACGGCTGACGCCCGGCGATCCTGCCGCGATCATTGCCGGCGACAATGCAAGCCCGGAACAGCTTGACCGCATCCGCACCTCGCTCGGGCTCAACGAGCCGCTCTACGCGCAATTCTTCACCTGGATCGGGAAGTTGCTGCACGGCGACCTTGGGGTATCGCTGATTTCGCAGGTGCCCGTTATGAAGATGATCGGCCAGCGCATCGAGCCGACCATCAGCGTCGCGCTGTCGACCATCATCCTCGCCATCGTGGTCGCGGTGCCGCTCGGCGTCATTGCGGCGTGGAAGCATGGCACCTGGATCGACCGCTTCGTGATGGGACTGTCGGTGGTCGGTTTTTCGGTGCCGGTGTTCGTGATCGGCTATGTGCTGATCCAGGTGTTCGCCATCGACCTGCGCTGGCTCCCAGTGCAGGGCTTTCGCAGCATATCGGCGGGCTTCGGCCCGTTCTTGGAGCGCATCATCCTGCCGACCTGCACGCTGTCGTTCATCTACGTCGCCCTGATCGCCCGCATGACGCGCGCGGCCATGCTGGATGTGCTCGGCGAGGACTACGTGCGCACCGCCCGCGCCAAGGGCATCACTGAGAGTGGCGTGCTGCTGCGCCACGCGCTGCGCAATGCCGCGGTGCCGGTCATCACCGTGATCGGCACCGGCTTCGCGCTGCTGATCTCCGGGGTCGTCGTCACCGAGAGCGTTTTCAACCTGCCGGGGATCGGGCGCCTGACCGTCGATGCCGTGCTGGCGCGCGACTATCCGGTGATCCAGGCGATGATCCTTTTGACATCAGGCATCTATGTCGCGGTCAATCTCCTGATCGACGTCGCCTATACGATGCTCGATCCCAGAATCCGTTACTAGGGCACGATACTGATGGCGATCGAAACTCTCCCAGACTCCGTGCTTCCGGTCCGCACCCAGCAAAGCGGGCCAACGCTCGGCTTTCTCGCCGCCACCCCGATCATCGCAGTCGCGACCGTCTGCCTGGCGCTGGTAATCGCTTCCGCCATTCTCGCGCCATGGATTTCGCCGCACGATCCGCTGCTGCTGGCGCCAGCGCAACGATTGAAACCCGCCAGCGCGCAATTCCTGCTCGGCACCGACGGCTACGGCCGCGACGTGCTGTCCCGCATTCTTTATGGCGGCCGAATTTCGCTGCTGATCGGACTTGGCGCCGCGCTGGCCAGCATCGCCGGCGGCCTGCTGATCGGCCTCGTGTCCGGCTTCTTCCGATGGGTCGATGCCATCCTGATGCGGGTGATGGACGGACTGATGGCGATCCCGAGCATTCTCTTGGCGATCGCCGTGGTTTCGCTGTCGGGCGCCAGTCTGACCACGGTGCTCGTGGCCATCACCATCCCGGAGATTCCCCGCGTCGCGCGTCTGGTTCGCTCGGTGGTGCTGTCGGCACGGGAGGAGCCCTATGTGGAAGCCGCGATTTCCGTCGGCTCCAGCCTGCCGAAGATCATGTGGCGGCATCTGATGCCCAACACCATCGCGCCGCTGATCGTGCAGGGAACCTACGTCTGCGCTTCTGCCATACTCACCGAAGCCATCCTGTCGTTCCTTGGCGCCGGCATCAGCCCGGAAACACCGACCTGGGGCAACATCATGGCCGAGGGCCGCGCCTATTTTCAGATCAAGCCGTCGCTGATCTTCTGGCCGGGACTGCTGCTGTCGATCGCAATCCTCAGCGTCAATCTGATCGGCGACGCCGCGCGCGACGCGCTCGACCCGCGCATGAAACAACGGGAGAGCGGCAAGTGAACGCGCGTAAAATGCCAAACGTCGTCATTGCAAACGAACAGCATTCCCAGCCTCATCCTGAGGAGCGGCGTCTTCGCCGCGTCTCGAAGGATGATTGTTTCGGCATCATGGTTCGAGACGCGCGCAAGAAGCGCGCTCCTCACCATGAGGTCGTTCTTGCGGCGAAGCAATCCAGCCGAGTTGGCACGGAGATCGCTGGATTGGTGGGACACCCGGGATGAAAAACCTCGTTCTCGATATCGACAAGCTGGTGGTCGGACTAGGCAACAAGCCGCACGGCGAGAAGATCATCGACGGCATCTCGCTCGGCGTGCGCGACGGCGAGACCCTGTGCCTGGTCGGCGAAAGCGGATCGGGAAAATCCGTCACCTCGCTGACGGTGATGGGCCTGTTGCAGAAAGGCTCGCTGGTGCCGTCCGGCGGCAGCATCAAGCTGGTCGGCGAAGAACTTCTGACCGCAGGCGACCGGCGGCTGCGGCAATTGCGCGCCACCACCATGGCGATGATCTTCCAGGAACCGATGACGGCGCTCAATCACGCATCTTCGCGTCCTACCCGCACCGGCTGTCGGGCGGCCAGCGCCAGCGCATCATGATCGCGATGGCGCTGGTGCTGGAGCCGAAACTGCTGATCGCGGACGAGCCGACCACCGCGCTCGACGTCACCACGCAGAAGCAGATTCTCGCCTTGATCCGCGACCTGCAAAGAGATCACGGTACCGCCGTGCTGTTCATCACCCACGACATGGGTGTCGTCGCCGAGATCGCCGATCGCGTCGCGGTGATGCGGCATGGACGGCTGGTCGAGACCGGAACCCTCGACGCCATTCTACGCACGCCGACCATGGAATATACCCGCAACCTGCTCTCGGCGGTGCCAAGCCTGGTGCCGCGCGCGCCCCGCGAGGATGATTCCGTTCCGATGGTGGTGCTGGAGGCCAACGAGCTCGGCAAGGTCTATCGCGAGCGCGCGTTGTTCGGCCGCGGCCGCGAGGTCGCCGCGGCGGAGAATGTGACCCTGATCCTGCGCAAGGGCCGCACGCTGGGCATCGTCGGCGAAAGCGGGTCCGGCAAGTCGACGGTGGCTCGCTGCATCGTCAGATTGATCGATCCGACCTCCGGCGGCATCCGCCTCGCCGGCCGCGAAATCTCGGATCTGTCGCGCCGGCTGCTGCAGCCGCATCGCAAGAAGATCCAGATCATCTTCCAGGATCCCTATCGTTCGCTCAACCCCCGCGTCACCGTCGGCGAAACCATTGCCGAGGGACCGATCAACTACGGCATGCCGCACAAGCAAGCGCTGGCAAAGGCGAGCGAACTACTCGAACTGGTCGATCTGCCGGTCGATGCCATCTCGCGCTACCCGCATCAATTCTCCGGCGGCCAGCGCCAGCGCATCGCCATTGCCCGCGCGCTGGCGCTCGATCCCGACGTGCTGGTGGCGGACGAAGCAGTTTCGGCGCTCGACGTCTCGGTGCAGGCGCAGGTGCTCGAACTGCTCGACGAGATCCAGAAGCGGCTCGGCATCGCGCTGTTGTTCATCACCCACGATCTGCGTGTGGCGGCGCAGATCTGCGATGAGGTCGCTGTAATGCAGCATGGCCGCATCGTCGAACAGGGTCCCGCCGGCCAGGTCCTGACAAATCCGCAACAGGCCTATACCAGGCAGCTGCTTGACGCCGCGCCCGGACGGGAGTGGGATTTCGCCAACTTCCGCCCGGTGGCGGTTGGCGCGACGACTTGAAGTCTCCGCGAGCCAACGGGTCGGCGCAAAGCGCCGCCCGATGACGGGCTCCGCGAAGATTCCAGACTTGTCCCGCCACAAGCAAGACTGGATTGTTTCGTCGCGGAGTTTATCATCGGGCCGGCCGAAGGCCGGACCCGTTGGCCCCTCGCAATGACGGCAAGGTTCAATGCGAACCAAGCAATCCAGAAATGGCGCGATGCCATGCGGGACTGGATTGCTTCGTCGCTTGCGCTCCTCGCAATGACGAGTTTAACGTCACGCGCACGGACAATTGGACGAGATAGAATTCATGACACGCATCGCTGTTGGCGGCTTCCTGCACGAGACCAACACTTTCGCTCCGACGAAGGCGACCTACGCTGATTTCGTCCATGGCGGCGGCTGGCCGGCAATGACGCAGGGCGCGGACGTTCTCAAGACCATGCGCAACATCAATGTCGGGCTGGCCGGGTTCGTCGCCGCGGCGGAAGCCAATGGATGGGAGCTGGTGCCGACCATCTTCGCCGCCGCCAGCCCCTCGGCGCATGTCACCAGGGATGCCTATGAGCGCGTCGCCAAGGTGATCGTCGAGGGCATCACAGCGGCGGGTCAGCTTGACGCCGTCTATCTCGACCTGCATGGCGCCATGGTCACGGAACATCTCGACGACGGCGAAGGCGAGATTCTCGCGCGCGTGCGCAAGGCGATCGGCAACGAACTGCCGCTGGTGGTCAGCCTCGATCTTCATGCCAACGTCACGCCCGACATGGTCGAACATGCCGATGCGCTGATCGCCTACCGGACCTATCCGCATGTCGACATGGCCGACACCGGCCGCGCCGCGGCGCGGCACCTGGCGCAGCTGCTTCGGACCAGGCAAAAATTCGCAAAAGCGTTCCGGCAATTGCCGTTTTTGATTCCGATCAGCTGGCAATGCACCAGCGACGAGCCCTGCAAGAGCATCTATGCGAAGCTTGCTGCACTCGAAAGCGACGCGGTGCCGACGCTGTCGTTCGCGCCGGGCTTTCCGGCGGCGGATTTCAAGGATTGCGGCCCAAGCGTGTTCGCCTATGGCGCGACGCAAGCCGATGCCGACGCCGCCGCGAACATCATCACCGCGCTGGTCGCCGGCCATGAAGACGATTTCGACGGCCGCATCTTTACGCCCGACGAAGGCGTGCGCTACGCGATGGATCTGGCGACGCGCGCCAGCAAGCCGGTGGTGATCGCCGACACCCAGGACAATCCCGGCGCCGGCGGCGATTCCGATACCACCGGCATGCTGCGCGCGCTGGTCCGCAACAACGCCAGCCGCGCCGCCATCGGCGTCATTTATGATCCCTCGTCGGCAAAGGCCGCGCACGCCGCCGGCGAAGGCGCGACCGTCACGCTGGCGCTGGGTGGCAAGTCGGGCATTCCAGGCGATGCGCCGTACAAGGAAACCTTTGTCGTCGAAAAATTGTCCGACGGACAATTCGTGGCGCCGGGTCCTTATTTTGGCGGTCGCGACATGGACATGGGGCCGTCGGCCTGCTTGCGGATCGGTGATGTCCGGGTAGTCGTGAGCTCGCACAAGGCGCAGCTCGCCGACCAGGCGATGTATCGCTTTGTCGGCATCGAGCCGACCGAACAGTCTATACTCGTCAACAAAAGCTCGGTGCATTTTCGCGCCGATTTCGAACCGATCGCGGAAGAGCTCATCATCTGTGCCGCGCCGGGCGCGATGCCCGCGGACACCGCGACGCTACCCTGGACGCGGCTGCGCGGGGGTATGCGCACCAAGCCAAACGGCACTCCCTTCGCTCCCGCCAAATCACGCAAAACCTTTCCCGCCAACGGATAACCCATCATGCCCACGATCGACCACATCGAAAACTTCGCCGACGAACTCACCGCCATCCGCAGAGATCTGCATGCCCATCCGGAGATCGGCTTCGAGGAAGTGCGAACCTCCGGCATCGTCGCCGACAAGCTCAAGCAATGGGGCGTCGAGGTGCATCGCGGCATCGGCGGCACCGGCGTGGTCGGCGTGCTCAAAGGCAAGGGCTCCGGCGGCAAGCGCATTGGGCTGCGCGCCGACATGGACGCGCTGCCGATGGAAGAGAACACCAATCTGAAATGGCGCTCGACCATTCCGGGCCGCTTCCACGGCTGCGGCCATGACGGCCACACCACCATGCTGCTCGGCACCGCGCGCTATCTGGCCGAGACCCGCGACTTCGACGGCACCGTGCATTTCATTTTCCAGCCGGCGGAAGAAGGCCTCGGCGGCGCCCGCGCCATGATTGCCGACGGGTTGTTCAGCAAGTTTCCCTGCGACGAAATCTATGGGCTGCACAACGCCCCCGACCTGAATCATGGCGAAATCGCCATCTTTCCGGGGCCGGCCATGGCCGGTGCCGATTTCTTCGACATCACCATCCATGGCTATGGCGCTCACGGCGCGATGCCCGAGCGGTCGAAAGACCCGGTGGTGATCGCGATGACGCTCGGTCAGGCGCTGCAGACCATCGTCAGCCGCAATGTCGATCCATTGAAATCGGCGGTGCTCTCGATCACGCAGATTCACGCCGGCTCGGCTTACAACGTCATTCCCGGAGAGGCGAAGCTCTGCGGGACTGTCCGTGCATTCTCCGACGAGGCCCGCGCGCTGATCCGCGAGCGGATGCGGGCGATCTGCGCGGGCATTGCCAGCGCATTTGAGGTCGAGATCAAGGCCGACATCCGCGATACCTTTGGCGTGCTGGTAAATCAGGAGGAGCAGGCCAACGCCGTCACAGCGGTTGCGCGCACCGTGGTCGGCAACGACAACGTCTTCACCAAGTCGCGACCGAAGATGGGCAGCGAGGATTTCGCCGACATGCTGCACGCGGTGCCCGGCGCCTATTTCTGGCTCGGCCATGAAGGATCGGTGCCGGTGCATAATCCAGGCTACATTCTCGACGACAGGATTCTGCCGATCGGCGCCAGCATGTTCGCGCGCATCGTCGAGACCCGGATGCCGGTCGGCGCCGATGTCTGACGGCGTTGCAAAGATGGCGACTGCGCTGCACGATCTTCCCGCCGTCGACCTGATCGCCGGCTTTCGCGGCAAGACGTTTTCGCCCACTGAGGTGCTGGAGGATGTGCTCGCGCACGTCGCGGTGTGGGAGCCGCATATCAAGGCGCTGTACGCCTTCGATCCGGACGGCGCGCGCACGGTGGCGAAGGCGTCGACCGAACGCTGGCACAAGGGCGCACCGATCGGGCCGCTCGACGGCGTGCCGACTACCATCAAGGAGAATATTGCCACCAAAGGTGTCCCGGTGCCGCTTGGCGCCGCGACCACAAAGCTCGTTCCGGCGGCTGCGGATGCGCCACCGGCGGCGCGGTTGCGCGAAGCAGGTGCTGTGATCTTTTCCAAAACCACCATGCCGGATTACGGCATGTTGTCGTCGGGCCTCTCAAGCTTCCATCCCCTCACCCGCAATCCCTGGGATCTTTCGAAAAATCCCGGCGGCTCTAGCGCCGGCGCCGGTGCTGCGGGGGCGGCCGGTTACGGTCCGCTGCATGTCGGCACCGACATCGGCGGTTCGGTTCGGCTGCCGGCCTGCTGGTGCGGCCTGGTCACGCTGAAGCCGAGCCAGGGGCGGATCCCGATCGATCCGCCTTACGTCGGCCGCGTCGCCGGCCCAATGACCCGCAGCGTCGACGATGCGGCGTTGATGATGAGCGTGCTGTCGCTGCCCGACAGCCGCGACGGCATGAGCCTGCCGCCCAACGATTTCGACTGGAATGCGCTCGACATCGATCTCAAGGGATTGCGCATAGGCCTGAACCTGAATCTCGGCTTTGCGCTGCCGCTGGAGCAGGACGTGCGCGACATTGTCGTCAAGGCCGCCCGCGCGTTCGAGGCCGCCGGCGCCATCGTCAGCGAAGTGCCAGCGGTGATGACACGCGAGCTGCTCGATGGTCTCGACGCATTCTGGCGGGCGCGATCATGGGATGATCTCGCAAGGCTGACACCGGCCGAGCGCGCCAAGGCGCTTCCCTATATCTGTCAATGGGCGGAATCCGGCGCAAAACTGTCCGGCGTCGACGTGATCAGAGGCTTCAACGCCACCATGGCGATCCGTGCCGCAGCTGCAAAGCAATTCGCCGACATCGACTACCTGATATCGCCGGTGTCGCCGGTTGTGAATTTCGCCGCCGAACTGGCCTCACCGACCAACGACCCGGACAAGCCGTTCGAGCATATCGGTTACACGGTGGCCTGGAACATGTCGGAGCAGCCGGCCGTATCGATCAACGGCGGTTACAGCGCCGCCGGCTTTCCGGTCGGCGTGCAGATCGTCGGCCGCCGCTTCGACGACCTCGGCGTGCTCAAGATGGCGAAAGCCTTCGAGGCCCTGCGCGGTCCGCAAAAACCATGGCCAAGGCCGCCGAAAGCGTAGTTAAACCGGCACCGTCATGCGCCGGCTCCTCAGAGCCGGAAGAAATACCGACCTCATCTGAGGAGCTTGCGAAGCAAGCGTCTCCAAGGATGGACGCAACGCAAGGACTCGCGGCCATCCTTCGAGACACGCGACCGGACAGCGCAAGTGCGCTGCCGGGAGGGCGCGTTCCTCAGATGAGGGCCGTGTATGCAGGAACAATTGGCAAGCAAAGAACAAAAACTGGAGGAACACCCCGATGGCCTATGAGACGATCAAATACGAGGTCGAGGACCAGATCCTGACCATCACGCTGAACCGGCCCGACAAGCTCAACGCCTTTAACGCCACCATGCAGAAAGAACTGATCGACGCCTTCGATCAGGCCGATCGTGACGACAATGTCCGCGCCATCATCGTCACCGGCGCCGGCCGTGGATTCTGCGCCGGCGCGGATCTTTCTTCCGGCGCCGACACCTTCGATCGCGATGCCAAGCTCGGACCGGTGAAGCGACTTGCAAACGGCGACGTCGATTACAGCGACCCCAATGTGCGTGACGGCGGCGGACAGGTAACGCTGCGCATCTTCAAATGCCTGAAACCGGTGATCGGCGCCATCAACGGCGCCGCGGTCGGCATCGGCGTCACCATGCAGCTGGCGATGGATATCCGCATCGCGTCGGAAAGCGCGCGGTTCGGCTTCGTGTTTTCCCAGCGCGGCATCGTGCCGGAAGCCGCATCGAGCTGGTTCCTGCCGCGCATCGTCGGCATCAGTCAGGCGCTGGAGTGGTGCTACACCGGCCGGGTGTTTCCGGCACAAGAGGCGCTGGCCGGCCGTCTGGTCAGCAAGGTGGTGCCCGCGGACGATCTGCTGCCGACGGCGCGCGCGCTCGCCCGCGAGATCGCCGACAAGACCGCGCCGGTCTCGGTGGCGCTGATCCGGCAGATGATGTGGCGCATGCTGGGCGCCGATGATCCGATGGAAGCCCATAAGATCGACAGCCGCGGCATCTACGCCCGCGGCCGTTCCGAGGACGTGAAAGAAGGCGTGGTGTCGTTTCTGGAAAAACGCCCGGCGAAATTCAAGAACAAGGTGTCGGCCGACATGCCCGATTATTTTCCGTGGTGGGAGGAGCGGAAGTACGAGTGAGATCCTGACGAAGACAATCGGGTTCATTCGTCCTGTCAGCGAAACGAGACCTGCTCTCTCCCCCCTTGTGGGGGAGAGGTGGAGAGGGGGTAACTACAGTCTCGGCATTCGTTGCTCACCCCCCTCCCTAACCCTCATAGGCGCTAGGTTAAGCGTGGGTTGAGATAGTCGCATTGTTTTCGACGCCGGCGCGGTGGCTCACAGAGGTGACGACGGATTCGGGTGAAGAG
>WNFI01335838.1_pt2 | contig 18640 bp, 18 predicted proteins | sample 5400471 | NCBI WGS metagenome assembly WNFI01 (sample SAMN13153348, study PRJNA577476) | soil metagenome | isolation source: 100 cm saprolite on Douglas fir-dominated hillslope | place: USA:California | collected 2013-09-17 | reverse complement strand
GGATCGAGTTGATTTTCGGCGGACATGGATGCGAACTACGGTCCAAGAAAGCCGACGGGCCACGCAATGGAATTACTTCTGAATCTGCTTTGGCTATCGCTGGCATTGCCCGCCTTCTGGATTTGGGGGACACGCTCGGTCCCGGCTCGCGATTCGCTCGCCCGCATTCGTTCCTTGGTGTTCTTAGGCTGCGCCTTGGTGCTGCTGTTCCCCGTAGTCTCAGCTACTGACGATTTGCGTGCGCTCCAGCCCGACCCGGAAGAAGTCAGCATATCCAAGTGCGCGGTGAAACGGTCGCCAGGCATTAAATCTGGAACGCAACCCAGAGATGGTACGTCGCCCGCTCATCCCGTTGTTCTGGCCTTCTTTAGGCCTGGATATCAATCGTGGGAGACGGCGGTTGCCGGCAACAGTCATTTTCTTGAAAAAATTTACCTTGGCACATCTGCCTGTCGTGCTCCTCCGTGCCGCGCCTAGCTTGGAGCGCCCCGTAACTTCTCTTTAGGTATTCACCCTAACTTTGCCCTCACGCGCGGGGCACGAGTGCTGGTTTCAACAGCACTGCAGCTTCCTCGCGGATATCAGAATGGAAGTGCAATGTGTCGACAGTTATGATTTTCAAGAAATCGCCCATTCGTTTTGCGAAACAGATATTGATCAATCATCATGAAACAATCCGCTGGCTGATACCTGACCGCTATTTCGCTTTTCCCGGGCTTGGGGGACGGATCTACCTCAACATTAAGGAATCCTCCATGATGCTGGCGCGAGCTCTTGGGCTCTACGAACTGCGAAAAGTGAAAGCTGTGCAGGCCCTACTAAAATCGGGAGACACGTTTATAGATGTGGGAGGAAACAAAGGCGATTTTGCGCTGCTGGCTGCGAAGATAACCGGGGAATCGGGCAAGGTCTTCTGCATTGAACCGGAGCCCACAAACTGCAAATGGATTGGCCAAAGTATCCGGCTGAACAAGTATGAGAATGTCGAATTGTGTAGTGTTGCATTAAGCGATCATAATTCCGAGGCTTTGCTCTACCTCGGAACTAAGAGTGGGTTTCACACATTGCTGAGCGGTCAGCCCGAACGAAATCAGGGCTGTCTGAAAGTTACAACGCGCACACTGGATAGTCTTCTAAAGGAACGGAAAACACCTTCCGTCCAAATGATCAAGATGGACGTGGAGGGGGCGGAGCTTCAAGTGCTTAGAGGAAGTGTTGAAACCATCAAAAACAATCCAGATATTGTCCTGCTTCTCGACATCCATCCCTTTCTCGGCGTAGATCCAGCCGAGGTGTTTGATTTCCTGAGAAGTCTGGGATTAACCGTTTGCCAAATGCGGCCACCTTACAATGTCCCGGCAACACCCCATCAGGGAATCGACGATGTGGTAGCTAGAAGATTGTGAAGGATTCCGGGTCTTCAATCGTGAGATATGTCTTGGAACTTCAGAGCCACTCACGATCACAAGATTTCTGACTTCTTATCGATAAATCTGCTTTATCGCCCTCATAAATCCTGCTTCTGTTAATAAACTTTCGATGCGCCGCAGAAAAAGTATGCGTTGGACTACTTCTTCATAGATCGCTAAGGTCTGCGTGCTGGCAGCGGAGGCGCACGGCATCCGTTGTATGCACCAGGGGGAAAGTGAGTAACCTAAGATGAATCGCTCCCACACAGGGGCAGCTATCGTTTTTGTAAGTCTCTTGCTAGTATCCGCCGGTAGCGCGCAGGAGCCGAGTGGTACTCCGCCTACCAACGAAGCGATCCTTCACCAAATGCAAGAACTGCAGAATGAGGTCAAGGCGCTCCGCGCCGAAGTTACCGCGCTAAAGGGCGCACCTGCACCTGCACCCGCGGCGACTTCGCCTGCACCGGCCGAGGCGACTCCGCCAGCAGCGGCTGTAGTGGCCTCGACCAGCACGCCCGCCGCCGCTCCGGCTCCCACCGGATTGGCCGGCCTACTCGGCCCGACCACGCTTAGCGGCTTCGTAGACACCTACTACGGTTACAACCCGAACCATCCGTTCACGCGGCAGAACGGGTTGCGCAACTTTGACGTCAATACCAACCAATTCGGTTTGAACATGATCGAGTTGGTAGCTGACAAATCCGTCGACGCCACGAGCCGCGTCGGGTACCACGTAGCGCTGGGATTTGGGCAGGCGATGAATATTGTGAACTCGGCAAGTCCGACCGAGTTGGGCTTCGACCAGTACCTTAAAGAAGGCTATCTGGAATACATGGCGCCGGTCGGCAAGGGCCTGCAAATCAACGTCGGGAAATTTGTGACTCCGGCTGGAGCGGAAGTCATCGAGACCAAAGACAACTGGAACTATTCGCGAAGCCTGCTTTTCTCTTGGGCCATTCCGTATTTCCACTTTGGCGCCAATGCTAAGTACGCCTTCAACAGCAAGTTTGCGGTTACCGGGTATGTAATGAACGGCTGGAACAACAGCATCGACAATAACACCGGCAAGACCTCGGGCTTCAGCGCGGCTTGGACGCCGAATGCCAAGTTCAGCATTATCGAGACTTATCTTGGCGGACCGGAGCAGCCTAACGACAACAAGGATTGGAGGCACCTGCTGGATACGGTGATCACCTACAGTCCAACTGCCAAGCTCTCGTTGATGGCCAACTACGATTATGGCCACGAGGATATAGGTCCGGCCCAGCAGCGTCTGTTCACGCTTGCCAAGTGGAGTGGCCTTGCCGGCTACGTCAAGTATGCTCCCAACGACAAGTGGGCGGTTGCTCTGCGCGGCGAGTACTTCGACGACAACCAGGGCTGGTCTACCGGGACAGCACAGGAACTCAGCGAATTTACCGCTACTCTGCAACGTACGTTTTCCGGCAAGCTCATAAGTCGACTTGAGTTTCGGCGGGATATGAGCGACTCGCGGACGTTCTTACGGGGACCCGCGAACATCGGTGTCGCGGGGCAGAATACCGTAGCGCTCGGATTGGTATACGCCTTTAGCAGCGCGGACGCCAAGTAAGCGAACGGAGACAGAGACGTGGAAGCAAATTTGTTTTCGGGCAGCCAAAACCGGGGTTGCTCGTGATGTGGGGATCAGCGGCTTGGGCTCAAACCCAACTAACCCCTGGTGTCAGCGTCCTCGCCGCCCCCCGCCAGCTTGCTGGGTTCATGCAACAGCGAGCAACGAGGAACGATTTTGTGAAATAGAAACAAATCACAGGAGAATACCGATGGCAGAGACCACCGAAATGAAAAAAACCTTGGGCCTGACTGGTTTGACGATGAATGCCATGGCCCTTATCGCTCCCGGTGCTTTTCTTTGGCTGACGTTTGCCGGGCAGGCGGCCGCTGGCGCAACGGCTCCGGCTATGTGGATCGGCATCTTGTTTGCGACGGTGTTGTGTCTGGCGACCGCCGTCTGTTATGCCGAAATGGCCAAGTTATATCCCGGGACTGGTAGCTCTTACTACTTCGCTGAGCAGTCGTTCCTCAATCACGAAACCGCGTGGCCGTACGCGCGCCTGGCTAAGTTCATCGTTGGCTGGGGTTCGCACCTCTACTACTGGATCTACCCCGGAGTTATGGTCGGCGTCATCGGGGTGATCTCCGGTTATCTGGTGGGAACGTTGTGGCCGAATTTCATGAGCGCCACCAATCCCGGTCCGATGTTCATGATGCTGATCGCCATTGTGTTCTCGTTTGCCGTGGCCTATATCGCTCATCGGGGCGTCAACGGCTCAACTTCGGTGAACATCGCCATCAACGTCATCCAGATCAGCGCTCTGCTCTTGTTCTCGGTCGTTGCCTTGAACTACCGCATGAGCCATCCGGCAGGCAGCACCAGCTACCAGTTTGATCCTCAAACCAGCGCTGCTTACAGCTATGAGTACGCCACGACTTCACAGGTGGTGAACGGCCAGGCGACCGATGTTGTGGTGCGTGACGCGAACGGCGTGCCGCAGCCCAAGCTGGACGTTTCCGGCAAGCCCGTTCCTTTTCACATCAGCTATCCCGAGCGCGACTCCAGCGGTGCATTCGTCTCCCATCCCAATCCCGCCTCCGTAGTGCGCATGCATAACTTTGGTTGGATGTTTGTTCAAGCCACCATCGCGATCCTGATTCTGGTGGGATTTGAGTCGGTGACGTCCATGGGAGGTGAGGCAAAGAATGCTCGACGCGACGTGCCCATTGCGGTCATCACTTCGCTGCTGGTGCAGGGCTGTTTCTGCTATCTGTTCGAATATTTCGCGGCGAACTACGTTCTCAATAATGGATACACGATGACGAATGCGGCGGGCTCTTCCGCGCCCATTGGGGATCTGATGATTCTGGTGGGCGACACCTTGTTCGGGCCCGGTCGAGGACGAATCTTCATGCTGGCGGAGGCGGCGACAGTATTTCTGGCGCTGATCGGCACCACGCTTTCCTGTATCAATACGGGGGCCCGCGTGACCTACGCCATGGGGAAAGACAAGGAGTTGCCGGATTCCATGGGAATGTTGCACGCGAGAAATGCAACTCCGCATCGCGCCATATGGACACTGGCAATTATTTCGGCCGTGGTCGGATGCATCACCGTTGTGATGTACTTCGGCGACGGGGGTGCTCCGGCGGATGCGGCGATTCAGGCATTGCCGCATGGCTTCTGGTCCAGTTTTGGATACTTGACTCACGACAAAATGGCGGCACTGCCGAATTCCTTCCTGACCATGACGTTGGCTTCGAACTTCGGTACGTTCTTGCTGTACATGTTGAGTTGTGTCACTTGCATCGTTTGCTTCCACAACCACCCGCAGTTCAAGTTCATGCGCCATCTGGTGATTCCCGTGTTCGGGCTGATCGCCAACCTGGCCTGTATGCTCTTTTACGTGGTTGGCCCTTTTATGGGCTACGGCACCAAGATGGAACCCTTGCTGGCCCTGGGGATCGCACTGGTATGGGGCATTTACGGCGGGATTTATTTCCTGCGGGCAAGCAAGGCAGCGGGGCGAACGACGCTCGTCGAAAGCCGCGTGCCGTCCGCCTAAGAAGCGGAGGGCAGCTGTTCTTAGTTCGGGAACCACGAAGGACACAAAGTTGCACGAAGGTGGAATTCTGAGCTCCCCTTCGTGCATCGTTGTGTCCTTTGTGGTGAAATTTTGGTACTGCTCAAGAATTTAGCAGTCCTATGCTTGACGTCGAGTTCTCGCAACTTTCGGATGTGGGCACGGTTCGCCCGCGGAATGAGGACTATCTCGGATATGTTCTCCCGTCCTCTCCCGCACTGGTCCGATCCCACGGCTGGCTGTTTGCCTTGGCGGATGGGGTCGGCGGACAACGCCAGGGGGAAGTGGCTTCCCGTGCCGCGGTGGAGGAAGTGCTTGCGGGCTTTCGGCGCGCGCCAGCCATGGAATCCCATGGCACTTTGTTGAACCGGTTGGTACAGGCGGCAAACGCACGCATTTGTGAAACGGAGGCTCTCGCCGGTCCTGCGGGCGCAGGCATGTCGTCCACGGTCGTGGTCTGCGCCTTGCGCTTCGATCGCGCCACCATTGCTCATGTGGGCGATTCGCGATGCTATCTGCTTCGCAACCAGCAGGCCCGCGCAATCACGCACGATCACACCGTTGCCAGCGAGCAGCTCCGACTCGGTATCCTTTCCAAGAACGAAGCGAACTCGGTGCCCACGCGCCACGTCTTGAGCCGGTCACTGGGAACCGGACTTTTCGTAAAAGCCGAAATTGACCAAGTCCAGCTGTTGCCGGATGATGTTCTCTTACTCTGTTCCGACAGCGACAACGTCAGCGTGCAATTGATTCGCGTTCGCAGTGTTGAGCGCGTGGGTATGTATCGCGGGCGGCCCTATAAGCTTCGCTGACCGCGGGGATTTCAGGAACCCCCGCGATTCTTTTATGAATTCCTTACACATTTTCTGGCATGATGGAGTCATCTCTCCGTCCAGAGAGTGCAGCTGCTGAGTTTTTCGACTCTCGCGGCTTCGATTACGATGACCTCTCTCCATCCCGGCGATCAGCTCGATCATTACCGGATTGACGCTCTAGTCGCCCGTAGCGGCATGGCCTCCATATTTCGCGGTACTGATGTGCGAAATGGCCGGCAGGTCGCCATCAAGGTCCCGCATCCAGAGGTTGAGAGCGATCCTGCTCTGTTCGACCGGTTCCAACGCGAAGAAGCGATCGGCAAAACTTTGGATCATCCCGGCGTGATGAAGGTCTTCGCTGACGAGGATCGCAGCCGGGTTTACATGGTAATGGAGTGGGTGGATGGGCTCCTGCTGCGAAAGATTCTCGACGAGCAGCACAAGTTGCCGCCGGAGCGGGCGGTGCATCTGGCGCTGCGCATTCTGGACGCGCTGGAATACATCCATTCGCGCGGTGTGGTGCATCGCGATCTGAAGCCGGAAAACGTGATGGTCGACAAAGACGACAACATCAAGCTGATTGACTTCGGCATCGCCGCCAATGCCAAGTCCCGGCGCCTTACTTTCGCCAAGCTTTCCCAAACCATGGGAACGCCGGATTACATTTCGCCTGAGCAGGTCAAAGGCAAGCGCGGAGATGCTCGCAGCGATATCTATGCGCTTGGCGTCATCCTCTACGAGATGTTGACGGGGAAAGTGCCGTTCTCTGGCGAGAATGCCTTTCTTATCATGAATGATCGCCTGCTCAATAATCCGACACCGCCGCGGGAAATTGATCCCTCGATCACTCCGCAATTGCAGGAAATAATCTACCGCGCCCTGGAGCGCGACCCCAGGAACCGGTACGCCACCGCTCGTGACTTTGCCAGGGATATTCAACATCAAGATCAGGTGGGAGTCTCCGAACGCGCGGAACTGCACAACTGGAAAGATCGTCGCACGCCTTGGGGCAAAAAAATCCTGTTCTACGTAGCGCTGGCGCTGCTGCCGGTGGTGATTTTTGCGCTGCTACTTTACGTGGCACGGCACAGCTAGAAGGATGGCTAGTGCTGAGTGAACTCGTCGCTGTGGACGACAAATTCAGGGTAAGCTCCGGCGCCAAGTTCGTAGAGATCCATTCCTTGCCACTCGCCATCCCCGTCCACGCGATGCGGGTAGACTCGATCGATCAACCAATTCAAGCCGTGCGTCAGAGGCAGGATGAGACCAAGCAGAGTCGCGATTCCGATCAGTTGCGCCAGCCATTGGCCCCGCGATCCTCCGCCGGCATCCGATAAAAGAGCAACTGCAAGCAGGCCCCACAGGCCCCCTATGGCATGCACTGAGATTGCGCCGCCAGGGTCATCGATGGTCAGGCGGAACTCAAGCACGTCGATGGCATAAACCACGAGGACGCCCGCAACAGCACCGGCAAGAATCGCCGCCGGGGGTTTCAAGAATGCGGCTGCCGAACTGCTGGCGACTAACCCCGCCATCCAGCCGTTGGCAGCTAAAGATGCATCCGGGCGGCCAAACCGTAGCTTCGTAACGATTGCTGCCGTCAACACGGAAGCGGCAGCCGACAGCGTAGTGTTTACCGCAATCAACACCACGGCTGACGGCTCACAGTGGTTGAACAAAATCGCACCTGCAGAATTCAAACCGAGCCATCCCGCCCAGGCAAGCAGGCAACCAAGCAGAACCTGCACAACGTTGTGCGCGGGAATGGCGGAGGGCCCTCCATCGGACGAATATTTTCCACGGCGTGGACCTAAAATCCAAGCCATTGACAGCGCACTCAGGCCACCCATCACTTGAATCGTCGCAGCGCCGCCAACATCCACAAAGCCTTGTCCCAGCCCGTAGAGTGAACCGAGTTGCGACAGCCAGCCTTCGCTCCACACCCAATGGGCAAACAGGGGATAGGTCCAGCCCGCCAGAAAAATTGTCGAGATACACGAAGCACCGAGCTTCCAGCGCTCCGCCCCAGCGCCTAACGGGATCATCGCAGCTATGCCCACGCTGAACATCTGCAAAAGCAACACCAGCGACGCCGGAGAAAGATCAAGCCGCAGGCCGAGCAGAAAAAGGGGCTCGGCTGCGATCCAGTTCCACGCCTTGCCGCCAATCATGAGGACGTGAGCCGGACGCGCCGGAGCTCCCTGCCATGAAAATCCGACCATGACATAGACGATTGCGGCTACTGCAAAAACGCAAAGTGAAGCCAGCATAACGTGCGCGGCGCTGCGCGACCGGGCAAGGCCAGTATTGACGAGCGCCAGCCCCGTTCCCGCCAGCGGAACTAACAGAATGAGGACGACGCAGAGTGTTGCGGAAGTTTCGGAAAGGGAAGGAGTAGCCGCCAACCCGTTATCCTTTTAGAACCAAATGGGAGCGTACGACAAGACCGAGTCCCATCAATTCCACGGCCAGCCCGGCCGGCACGAATCCAGCGCGCATCGGCAAAGACGGCAGCAGTGGCAAAGTGGCGACAACAATCCCCCATCCCGAGAGTAACAACAGAAAACCGGCCAGCTTCATTTCCAGCCCGCCCCAAGAGATTGCCCAGAACCTTCGCGGCGGAAGAAAATAGCCATTGGCAAGCTATTGCCACGGGCCGCCGCACGGGCCTTAATCTCAATCATCAGCAACCTAATGCCGCGGCTATCATCCGTCCAATCGATTTTTTCTATCGCTCTTAGAAGAAGAACAGGTGGAAGGGCCTTCCATTCCCACTACAATGGCGGCACGTTCCGTCTCCTATGAGAAACTTTCTCGATCACATCATCGCACATCGTAGTGGCGCTTTCCTTGTTCTTTTGCTGGCGGCCTTTCTGGAAGCATATGGCGACTCCTGCTTCCAGACAGCTCTCTATCGTTCCTCCGGGATGAGCCGGACGATTGCCTTCCTGGGCGGGGCTGCATCCCTCGCTGCTTATGGATTGGTGGTCAATGTCCCGCGTTGGGATTTCGGTAAACTGCTGGGCGTGTATGTGGTTCTGTTCTTTCTTCTGGCCCAGATTGTCGCCCGGGTAAGGTTCGGCCAGACGCCCACTCTGCCAGTCGTCTTTGGCGGTACGCTGATTGTCGCCGGCGGCGTGATCATTTCTGTTTGCGGTACGTAGTTCTCGCCTACGACCTGATCTGCCCTGTATATCGGCTTGCCTTCTTTTGGCTGCCGGCAAAGGGAATGTTGCGGTGTGCCCACTACCACCTCGCCCTTGCAAACATTGTGTCGCACGGCGACAATCGTCACGTGAATAAAAACCGAGAGGAGAAACCTTCTCCGTTCCTTCGACGTGGGCCCTCGGGTTCCAACACCCAGTATTGCTCCTTGCCAGGAGCATTGGTCAGCGCCGCTTTCTCCAGATCCAGGAGAAAGGTCCGGGAAACGATCGCGGCGCTATCTGCAGAAGACTGGGGTCTGAGAAGCATTGACCTGTCATCGAGTGGCCGAATGCTTCGCGGCTCCGAGGTGCACACGGGGGAGAGGCCTGCTTGAAGTTCTCCCACATCTTTACAGCACCCAACCAACTCACTTTGCTGCGGATGATTTTCGTCCCATTCATCGTGATTCATCTGGTCGAGGGACGCTATCTCTGGGCTCTGATCGTCTTCGTAATCGCCGGCTTCAGCGACGGATTGGACGGCGTGCTCGCTCGCACTCTTCATCAGCAGACGATTCTCGGACAATATCTCGATCCCATCGCGGATAAGCTCTTGTTAAGCACAATGTTTTTGGTGCTTTCTATCCTCCATAAAATTCCGTGGAAGTTTACAGTTGTGGTCTTCAGCCGCGACATTTCGATTCTGGCCGCCAGCGCAGTGCTTTTTGCGATTGCGGGCCTCCGCGACTTCCGTCCCAGCATCTTCGGCAAGGCCAACACCTTCTCGCAGATCAGTGCCGTATTTTTCGTTTTGCTGTTTCAGGTCCGGCCGGTTCGCTGGATATGGATTACGCGTACCGTATTCCTGCGCGCCACCTTCTTATTTACGATTGTCTCGGCCCTGCATTACGTCATACTTGTGCAGCGCCGCTTGCGCCAGCACAGCCATGTGCTGCCGGCACAGACTTCGCCTCCCCGGACCACGATTTGACCCTCTTTCCGCAAGCCCCCTAGAATCGTAGGTTCGCCGCAACTGCTCGCCAACACTATGCCGCTTCGTCTCTACAACACCATGTCCTCGCAGGTTGAGGAATTCCACCCACTCAGCGATAACGAAGTCCGCATGTACGCCTGCGGGCCGACGGTGTACGACTACGGACATATCGGCAACTTCCGTACCTTCGTCGCAGTCGACATTTTGCGCCGTTTTTTGCGGCAGAGTGGATACCGGGTTCGTCACGTCATGAACATCACCGACGTGGATGACAAGATCATTCGCAATGCCGCGCGCGATGGAGTAAGCGTTCAACAGTACACAGCCAAATACGAGAAGGCGTTTCTCGAAGACGCAGCCCTGATCGGGATCGAGCAGCCGACTCTGGTACAAGCTACCCAGCACATCGCAAAGATGGCGGAATTCGTCTCCAAGCTTGTGGAGAAAGGGCTCGCATACCGCACCGACGATGGGTCGTACTATTTCCGGATCGCGAAGTTTTCCGAATATGGGAAGCTCTCGAAGAGGGATTTCGGGGGCATGCTCGACGGCGCCCGCGTCGATCTCGACGAATACGACAAAGACAGCGCCCGCGATTTCGCACTCTGGAAGGCGCCGAAGCCAGGCGAGACTTCGTGGGAAAGTGCCATCGGGCCCGGCCGGCCGGGCTGGCATCTTGAGTGTTCCGTCATGTCGATGATGGAACTAGGCGAGACCTTCGATCTGCATGCCGGAGGGGAAGACCTCATCTTTCCGCACCACGAAAACGAAATCGCGCAATCCGAATCAATGACGGGTAAAACTTTCGCTCATTTCTGGTTCCACGCACGTTTTCTGCTGGTCGAAGGCGAGAAGATGTCGAAAAGCCTGGGCAATTTTTTCACTCTTCGCGATCTTGTGCTGAAGGGATACAGGCCGTCCTCCATCCGGTATCTGCTTGCGTCCGTCCCCTACCGCCATCAACTCAATTTTACTTTCGACGGCTTGAAGCAGGCCGCGATTTCGGTAGAACGCCTGCGTAACTTTCGCGTACGTTTGACCGCAGGAACGTTTCCGGACGGCGCCGGGAACGATATGCAGGCCCTTGCCAACAGTACGGTAGAGCGAATGCGAGCAGCGCTGGACGACGACCTGAATACCGCGCAGGCGCAGGCTGCGATCTTCGATATGGTTCGCCGGGCCAATGCTGCCTTTGACGCGGGCGAGATTAAAAAAGAAGATGTTCCGCCGCTGCTGGACGCACTCGCCAGATTTGATGAGATTTTTGCGGTGCTCAACGACGATGATGGTCCCAAGCTGAAGGAGGTTTTCGACTGGGCGCTGGCTGAGGGACGAGAGAAAGATATCAGCGACGAGTTGCGAGACGCGGTCCGGTCCGGAAAACTCTCCGACGCTGACATCGAAGAGAAAATTGCCGAGATGGAAACCGCCCGTCGGGCCCGTGACTTCAAAACCTCCGACGCAATCCGCGCGCAACTCACCGACGCCAGCGTCATAGTGGAGATCACAAAAGACGGCGTGCGCTGGCACAGAAAATGATCGTAGAGGTGTAAGCTGAGAGCTGACGGCTGCTTTGTGAAATCCCTCGATGAATATCTCCGCGACGCTGAGCAAGCCCACGGACATCTCTGTGCCGGGCAAGTCCTTGGCGTGCGGCTCGCGATGCTCGGGCTGCAGAAACTCGGCATCGATGACCCGCACGGCAAAGACCGCAAGCGTCTCGTCACTTTTGTTGAGATCGACCGCTGCGCCACCGACGCTGTCGCGGTGGTCACGGGCTGTCGACTGGGCAAACGCGCTCTGAAGTTTCGCGACTGGGGAAAGATTGCGGCGACTTTCGTGGATGTAGGCAGCGGAAAAGCCATCCGCGTGGCTGCCAAAGAATCTTCGAAGGCGCTGGCGCGACAGATGCATCCCGAAATCTCCGACAAGAACCAGCAGCAGATGCTGGCCTACCGCGAGATATCAGACGGCGATCTCTTCGCCACACAGTGGGTGAAAGTTGAGTTGCCTCCCGAGGAGTTTCCCGGATACAAGGGTGAGCGCGTGGTATGCGAGACATGTGGCGAGGGCATCAACTTTCGCAGAGAAGTGCGGCGCGAAGGCAAGATCCTCTGCCGCTCCTGCGCCGGCGAACGATATTACGAACCAATCTAGCGCATAGGTTCTACGCAGCTTGCTCGTAGGCGTGTGCCAACCGCAAAATCGTTGCCTCGTCAAAATGCTTTCCCAGGATCTGCAGGCCGATGGGCAGCTTATCTCTATTTTTGCCGCATGGCACTGATATCCCCGGAATGCCCGCCAGATCGGCGGTTACGGTGTAGATGTCGGCCAGATACATGGCCAGCGGGTCATTCGATTTTTCACCCAGACGGAATGCTGCCGTGGGACTTGTAGGCGTGACAATCGCGTCGACTTTGCTGAATGCCTGCTCAAAATCGCGGGTCAGCAGCGTGCGCACCTTCTGTGCCTTCAGGTAGTAAGCGTCGTAATAGCCGGCGCTCAGAGCGTAAGTGCCGAGCATGATGCGGCGCTTCACTTCCGCGCCGAAGCCCTCGTCCCGGCTGCGCCGGTACATTTCCGATAGCGTCTTTACTCCTGATGTCCGATGGCCGTAGCGCACTCCGTCGTAGCGGGCAAGGTTTGACGATGCTTCCGCCGTCGCCACCAGATAATAAGTAGGAATCGCGTATGGCGTGTGCGGCAGAGAGACCGGGACGATCTCACACCCCAGGATTTTCAACTTGTCGATGGCTGCTTCCACAGCCTGTCGAACTTCATCGTCCAGCCCTTCGCCGAAATATTCTTTGGCTACGCCTAACTTGAGCCCGCGTACCGGCTTTTCGAGTTCGGCGACGTAATCAGGCACGGCCACGTCGACTGAAGTTGAGTCCATGGGATCGCGGCCGGCAATCGTTCGGAGCACGATCGCCGCGTCCTTCACGGTTTTAGCCAGCGGTCCTATGTGGTCAAGCGACGACGCGAACGCAATCAGTCCGTAGCGGGAGACGCGGCCATACGTCGGCATCAGCCCCACTACACCGCAGAACGATGCGGGCTGGCGAATGGAGCCACCCGTGTCCGAGCCCAGCGTAACCACTGCCATGCCCGCCGCCACTGCCGCGGCGGACCCTCCCGACGAGCCTCCGGGCACGCGATTCAAATCGTGAGGATTGCGCACCGGATGGAAAGCCGAGTTCTCGTTCGACGAACCCATGGCGAACTCGTCGCAGTTCATCTTGCCCAAAATCACCGCGCCTGCCGCTTCCATGCGCGCCACTGCAGTGCAATCGTAAGGGGGAATGTATTTGGCGAGAATCTTCGATCCCGCGGTGGTGCGGACACCTCGAGTGGACATCACGTCTTTAATTCCGACCGGCACACCGGCTAGTGGCGGTAGCGCCTTACCTTCAAAGGCCATGCGGTCGATGCGGTCCGCCTGCTCCAGGGCGCGCTCTTTCGAGAGCGTCAGATAGGCACCGATTTGTCCGTCTTCTTTCTGGATGCGCGCGTAGTGAGCCTCTGCCAGTGCGAGCGCAGTCGTGTTACGTGTCGCGACGGCAGAGCGGGCGGCGTCGACAGTAAGTGATGTCAGGTCCATGCGGTCTCAGGGTCCATTCAAGGTGGGTGGCGGCTAAGTCGTCCCAAAACAGTACTTGAACAGAGCTTGGGGGGCCCCCTCCCCCCTGTACCTCGACTGATCTATTTGAATCTTCAACTTAGAGAAAATTTGCGAATTAATCCTAGGGCCTCAATAAGTTACGGGCAAAATCCTGAAAACAAAAGGCTTACAGGCTCACGCAATGCCCTGTGAGCGTACGCCTTCACCAAGATCAGCTAAGGGACCTGGGAAAGGCAAGGTTAGAGGTCACAGTAGCCGATTCAAGATTCGCGGTGCCGTGATGGGCCAAAAGTCCCTGCGGCTAAAGCCGTTCAGAATTGTTGCCTTTGTCGGCATCGCTGAAGCGATGCCCTGATACGGATCTTTTCCCAAACTGCACCATTACTGAAAGATAGCGAAGCCTGCGCCCTCTGCGTGATCTTGGCGGCATGCCTGAAGGCATGCCCTGATACGAGTCACGTTTCACACCGCTCCACCACTTATCTTTCAATCACTTTGGGAACCAGAAAAAATGTCCCATCGGAATCGGGCGCATTGGCCAGACCTTCTTCACGGGGCAGGGATTTGCGCAGACCTTCGGGAACATCTTCACGGCCTGCGTGCGCGTACTTCGCGCTTCCCGGCTCCGCCTGTTCAATCCCATAGCGATCTGCAACCTGCGCCATGGGCGAAACGTTTGATGTATCGAGCTCGTTCAGCCGATCGACATAGTCAAGAATGGAATTCAGATCACGCACCATACCAGTGCGCTCTTGTTCGCTGAGTTCCAGATTGGCCAGGTCCGCTACATAGTCGACATCGTTTTCCGTGACTCTCATTCTGTAACTCTCATTTTTGGACTGTTATTTCGTGACGGTGACGGCTGCGTGAGGCGCATCAGGAAATCGTGACCATCTCACTTCGCCCGAGCGCCTGTTTGACTCTCGTTCGTGTCGCTCGCAATGACAAACTCAATCCTCTGTACGCCTGTCCGGACATACTGATTAATCATCGCCAAATAGCGCGGAGCCAGCGCCTGCAACTCACGTTTCCATCCGGGATTCGCGACCTCAACCGACAAGACTCCCGCCGTGAAACCCACCGCCTGCGTGCGCTCGGCCACGGTTGAGCCGCACACCAGCGACCAGGCCATCAAGGGCGCTTCGGAAGGCGGCAGGCGCCGTAAAGAGTCCGCGACTATCTTCTCTAAACCTGTCCCAGCCTGCTCCAAGAAAGACTCCTTAGCCCGTTGCGGCGACGACCAGAGAGTCTCGATTCTAGCATTGCGTGCGTGGAAGTGCTGACTGGCCGTCGTCCGTTTCACAGCGGAAACTCGCTCTTCAAAAACGCCAGCGCGGCGTCCCTCGAAGGCAAACGGCCTTCGAGCTGCGCGTCCTCTACGGCGTTCAAAATTTCCTTGAACCGCGGCCCGGGGGCGTAGCCCGCCGCGATCAAATCATCTCCGGTGACCAACGGCGATGGCCGCATCTTCTCTGGGGGGATTACAGCCAGTTTCTCCTGGGCGAACTCGTAAGTGCTGAGATCGCCGTGACTGGCCAAGCAATCGGCGCGATGCAACGCAAGGTGCTCATCGAAGCGGGGCATGCGCAGAAATTTCTTCAGGGTCGACTCTTTCATCCGAGTCGCGTGCCCAAAACGCATGTGATTGTCGATCAACGCCAGGACCTGCTCCGTGTCATCGGTGGAAAAGCGCAGGCGCCGGCAGATTTCTTGCGCCATCTTCACTCCGACTTCCACGTGACCGTCGAAGCGAATCCGATCGGGCGCCACACGAAACGTTGCCGGCTTTCCTACGTCATGCAGCAGCGCGCCCCATGCCAAAGCAGGGGAACACGGCACGGGCAGATTTTCCAGCAGCAGCAGCGTGTGAACGAACACGTCGCCCTCGGGGTGAAACTGCGGAGGCTGCTCGACGCCTTTCATGGCAGAAATCTCAGGCAAGACTTCCGGAAGCAGGCCACTTTCGTCGAGCAGCAGGAACGCACGGCGAGCCTGCCTTTCAGTCAGCATGCGGGTCAGTTCATCGCGAACCCGCTCGCGGGACACAACCTGGATTTCATCTGCCAGCTCCTCGATGGCGGCAAACGTGGCCGGCTCGATGGTGTAGCCGAATCGGGCAGCGAACCGGACCGCGCGCAGCATGCGCAACTTGTCTTCGGCAAAGCGCTGCCTGGGATCACCGATGGTGCGAATAATCTTCGCGTCCAGGTCTTTTCGTCCGCCGACAAAGTCGAGAACCTCCTTGCTGACAGGATCAAGGAGCATGCCGTTGATGGTAAAGTCGCGGCGGGCTACGTCTTCCCGCGGATCCGCGCTGAAACGCACCTCGTCCGGATGGCGGCCGTCGGAGTAGCCAATGTCGCTGCGAAAGGTTGCAACTTCTACGTCTCCCTCCGGCGTCGGCACGAGCACGACGCCAAACTGCGCTCCGACCGCGTAGGTCTCGGGAAAGATGGACATCACCTGGTCTGGAGTAGCACTCGTTGCCACGTCGTAGTCCTTGGGCTCGCGCCCCAACAACAGATCGCGCACGCATCCGCCCACCAAGTAGGCTTGAAAACCTTGCTGGCGAAGAGTTTGAACGATTTTGGTAGCGAAATCTCTCAGCATGACTTTGACCATGAACGGAGATAACACTCCGTCACCAGTTTCGAAACCGCACTACGGTCTGGCGTGTCCGGTAAAGATGATCGACTGGTTGCGTCGCGGCACTCCAAAAAGAGTCGATCTGCCATCGCAATCACCTTGTCAATCGAGTACTTGCCGGTACGAACGCGGACTAGCAGATCGCGCTCCGGACGCGGCAGAGTGATGCCGCCCTCCGAAACGAGTTCCTTCCACTCGTAGAGAAGTCGCAATGCATGCATCGCAAACTTCACGTCGTAACCGTATTTCACCTCGAGTTCCGGACGTTGACCTTTCTTGCCGCGTCCCTTTTGACCTGTCATCCGCTTGAGTTGGTCGTCAGCGAATCCCGTGAACTGCTTCGCACAAGAGCGCGCTAGGAAGACATGTTTATTGGCCACAATGTCGGCCCAGATCGGACTCTGGATTGTGCCCTTCGCAAATAGGAAGTGGAGCGCGGTTGGATTTCCCTTGCATGCCAATCCTGCCCACTTCTTCAACGAATAAAGAGTGACGTCGACATCCTTCGGGCCGTTCCGACGGTCGTCACCAGCAGTCGACCACACGAAGTGCGGCACGGATTCCAACCCTAATACTTTCTCCGCCGGCTCAATGTAAACTCCGTAAATGTCGAGGTCGTCAGTGCCGTGAACCTTGGCCCCGTGGAGTTCGGAGCCACCAATAAACAATTGGATTAAACGATCAGGAAAGAGGAACCCCGCCTCCCTCACGTGGCTGAGCAAATCTGCCATGAAGTTCTAATAATATAGTTTCATGCCTGACGCCTACATCCTCGGCATTGAGACTTCCTGCGATGAGACTGCAGCGGCCGTGGTGCGCTCAGGCGAGCAACTTATTTCCAACGTCGTGGCCTCGCAGATTGCAATGCACCAGCCTTACGGAGGGGTCGTCCCCGAGCTGGCGTCGCGCGAGCACCTGCGATCCATCGTGCCAGTTGTCCGCAAGGCGCTGGATGAAGCAAAGCAGAGCTACTCGTCCTTGGACGCGATCGCGGTCACGCAGGGACCGGGGCTCGCCGGAGCGCTGCTGGTAGGCATCAGCTATGCCAAGGCTCTGGCCTTCGCCCTCGACAAGCCGCTAGTAGCGGTCAATCATTTGGAAGGCCACATCCACGCGGTATTGCTCGAGGAGCGGCAAAAGGGCAATCACGAACTGCAGTTCCCCGTGCTGGCGTTGGTCGTCTCGGGAGGCCATACCCACCTTTATCTGGCGGAGCAGCATAATCAAGGTTGGACTTACGAAAACATTGGACACACCCGCGACGATGCCGCGGGTGAGGCCTTTGATAAAGTCGCCAAACTTCTCGGCCTCGGTTATCCCGGAGGCCCAGTGATCGATCGCCTGGCCCCGCATGGCGATCCCAATGCCGTCAAATTCCCTCCCTCGCAGCTAAAGCATCCTGACCGCCGTGATCACCGCCGTTACTCACAAAGCAAACCAAGACAGCCTGATTCCAATCGTCCACGTTTTGATTTCTCCTACAGTGGGATCAAGACGGCTGTTCTGCGCCACGTCGAAACTCACAAGATGCAGCTCGCCGTCGAACTACGCCGTAAGGCCGTGGCGAATACTTCCAAGCCCAGCCTGGAGGACTATCTCAGGAATTGCGACCAGCAGACGCTCGACTTGGTGGCTTCATTTCAGCGGGCTATGGCGAAAGACCTGGTGGGCAAGACTCTGGCTGCAGCTCGCGGTTACAACGTGGCAACGTTATTCGTTACTGGCGGAGTCGCCGCGAACAGCGAGCTGCGGCAGACGTTCGAGAGGGACGGCGCTGCGGAAGGCTTGCCCGTCTATTTCCCCTCGCGTGCGCTTTCCACCGACAACGCTGCCATGATCGCTGCCGCTGCCTATCCGAAGTTTCTGGCCAAGGACTTTGCGCCGATGGATTTTTCAGCGGAGGCAGGCTTAGCGCTGCGCTGACTCATTCCTGATTGATATCGCGAGGTCTATTTTCCTGCGGTTTGCCTGCGGCTGTCTTTTTTCCACACCGCATCCAGCGCCTTTTCGAGCTGCGCTTCAATGTCGATGTCCTTGTAGATGGCGAAGTCGGCCCGCTTTTCCCCTTCATCGAAATCGCTGCCGCGTCCCGCTACAATAATGAGCGGAATGGTCGCGGTCTCCGGGTTGCTTTTCAACGCCGTGATGAGCTCACTTCCCGACATCTTCGGCATTTGCATGTCGGTGACGATCAAGTTCGGCTGCACGCGCGCAAGGACTTGCAATGCTTCCAGTCCGTTTGTGGCAGATTCCACAGCAAAGCCGCGCTCTTCAAGAAAGCGGCATACGGTGTAGCGGATCAGCATGGAGTCGTCCACAACCAGCGCGACGATTGACATAATGCGAGTCCGCCCTCCTCAGTCCCCGTTCGGACACTAGCAGACATCCTCT
>WNFI01061154.1_pt1 | contig 18641 bp, 14 predicted proteins | sample 5400471 | NCBI WGS metagenome assembly WNFI01 (sample SAMN13153348, study PRJNA577476) | soil metagenome | isolation source: 100 cm saprolite on Douglas fir-dominated hillslope | place: USA:California | collected 2013-09-17 | reverse complement strand
CGACCACGTTCGAGTTGAAACCCGCGCTGACCCAGATGTCGATCCCGCCGCACACGGGGATGGTCACGCCGACAATGAACCTGGCCTCATCGGACGCAAGGAAGGCAACCACCGCGGCGACATCCGACGGTTGGCCCGGGCCCATCGGGATGGCCTCGGTTCCGGCGGTGTCCAACCCCTCCAGCGTCGGATGTACGTTGCCTGGAGAGATCGCGTTGATTCGAACTCCGTGGTGGGCCGCCTCGAAACCGGCATCGCGGGTCAATGCTGAGATGGCCGCCTTTGTTGCCGCATAACCTGCATGAGGAACCGTGTAATGCGACGCGGCGATAGAGGCAATGTTGATCACGCTTCCGCTGCGTCGCTCGTACATGCTCGGCAGCACGCGGCTCATGAACAGGTGGGCTCCCATGATATTTACGCGCAACTGCTGCTCCATGTCAGCGTCGGTGTGCTCGACGTAAGGTTTCAGCCGCCAGATACCAGCGTTGTTGACCAGGATGTCAACCGGTCCGTGCGTCGAAACCGTGACGTCCACCGCACGGGCGACGTCGGCCGCGTCTGCGACATCACACTCAACGCTCAGCACGCCGCCATGTCGCGCACTCAGCTTCGAAGTCGTGTCTTCCAACGCGGCGGCCTCACGATCGACGAGCGTGACGAGGCATCCTTCGGTCATCAGCCGCTCCGCAATGCCTCGGCCGATGCCTGCCGCGGCGCCCGTCACAATGGCTACTTTTCCTTCAAGGCCGTACATGGCGACTTCTCCTGCTTCAACTAAGTGGCCTGATCGCCACGGACGACGCGACATTCTGGTCGTTCGTCATAGGAGCGTCCACATCCGTACGAGCGAACCGAAACCGCAGCCCCTCGCCGAAGGCCGACCGGCGCGCATGAGGCGCCGGCCGGCCGCGAAGACTGCGGTCACTATTTCGCGATAACGTTCGCTGGGATCTGTGCCACAACCCTCGTGGATCCGTCGCTGTCGAAGGTGAGCACCTCGAAACCGGTCGTGATGGTGTGATTTACGAAGTCGACCGAGCTGGCCGCTCCCTCGAAGTTGATCTTCTTGCCTTCCTTGATCAGCTTGACGCCGTCAGCGTAGTTGTAGACCGCTTCTCCTGGCGGGTTTGTCACGTAAGTGAGTTTGGTTGGCCAGACGGCCGGATCCGTCGAGCCCGCCGCAGTCATAGCCAGTGCCACCGCGATCGTCGAGTCATACGTGAGCGCCTGATATGGCCCTGCATCCTGGTTGAACTTCGCCTTGAAGACTTCATTGAAGTGATCGGTCGCGGGACCGCTTACAGCCTGCGGGGCCATCCCGGTGATCCACTGGGAGAAACCACTAAGGCCAACTGCTTTGGCTACGTCGAGAGATGAGAACTTGAGTGAACCAATGAATGGAACCTTGTAATAACCGAGCTGCCTCGCGTTGCCGAAGACGGTTGCGGCGGTCTGTGTGTCCAGGTCGACGAAGACGCATTGCGGATTCGCATTGAACAGCTGGACGAGCTCGCTTCGATACGATGTCGAGTCGGGGGCGAGCACGATGGTCGCGACGATCTTTCCACCATGGGCCGCCAGGTCAGCGGTCACGGGCTTCACATAAGACTGCGAGTTCGCTGTGTTATCCACGAGCAGGGCGCATCGAGTTAGGCCCTTCTGCACCGCGTAGTACACCATTGCCTTCGACTCATCCGTATCTGAGCCGTTGGTCCGGTATACGTACGGATCGCTGAGAGTGTCGAACTGCGCGGATGGAAGCAAAGCCATGTCCGGTAGGTGATCGCCATCCACAATCGGCTGCATCGCGGTGAACTCGAGCGACGTTCCACCGAACAGCACCGAAGGGTTATGTGTGAGAATCTCACGGGTCGCCGGCACCGCGTCGACGGTGGCACCCTTGGTGTCGCCAACATAGAAATTGACCTGGCGACCGTTGATGCCCCCGTTTGCGTTTATGTCGACAATCGCCGTTTGCGAGCCCTGCAATAGCCACTGCCCGAAATCCGCCGCATCGCCTGACAAAGGCCAGAGCTCGCCAAACGCGACAGGCCCCGTGGCCTGAGCGGCGGACGAGCTCCCACAAGCGGCTATGACCAAGACCACTACCGGTAACGCCCTGAACGTCCAGTTGGACCACCAACGTCGAGCCGTCATTTAACGCATACCTCCCGTTTTTTCCTGTCGATATCGCCCGTCCTCTTCGCTTTGCGCGACCCCGTGACTGGTCTGGCCGAGAAAGATTCCTTTCAGATCATTTGCCTTGATGGCTGGCGCGCTCCCATCGATTCGATTCTTTCCAGCCACCAGGATGTAGATCCAATCCGCGAATTCGACCGCCAGGTCCACGTTCTGTTCGACAACAACCACCGCCACTCCGGAGTCGGCGATGGTGCGTAGTCGCTCCATGACCTCGATGGCCAGACGCGGCGCGAGGCCGCTCGAAGGCTCGTCAACGAGCAGCACCCTCGGTTCAAGCATCAATGCGCGAGCAATTCCGAGCATGTTCTGCTGCCCGCCACTCAGATCGCCAGCCCGCTTGCGCATCGCGGCGACGAGATCCGGAAACATGCTCACGACTGAATCGGCGCGCTTTCCGACGTCGCCTCGATAGGTGAACCCCCCGATCTCGAGGTTCTCGCGCACCGTCAGGGACGGAAATACATTGCCGCTTTGCGGTACGTAGCTGACACCGCTTTGCACGATGCGGTGGGGCGGCAGTCCTGTCAGGACGACATCGCCGATTGTCGCTTGCCCGGCTGAAGTTCTGACCAGGCCGACCACTGTCTTCAGAAGGGTGGACTTGCCGGATCCATTCGGACCCAAGACCGCGATCAGGGACTTCGGGTCGGCGCTGAGGTGGACGTGATGGAGAATAGGCAACTTGCCGTAGCCCGAAGTGATTCCGTCGACTGTCAGCACGATACGGTCCGGCCAAGATACGAATCGACAACCCGAGGATTTGACGCGAGCTCAGCCATCGACCCCGATGCGACGACCTGCCCCTGAACCATCACCGCGACGGGATGACAGATTCGCTCGACAAGCGCCAGGTTGTGCTCAACCAGCAGGATGGTGACGCCTGCTTCCTTGATATCTTCCAGGTGGCCGACGATCTGGTCTATCAGGGACGGGTTGATCCCGGACATTGGCTCGTCCAGGAGCAGAAATCTAGCTCCGGTCATCACCGCCCGGGCCAGCTCGAGCAACCGCTTCTGGCCTCCGCTCAGGTTGGAGGCGTAGTCATCGCGATGCCTGTGGAGGTGGAACTGCTTCAGCAGCTCGTCGGCGCGGATAACCAGGTCTCGCTCCGCTCGCCGGCACAGGCCCGGTCGTAATAGCGCGTTGAAGAATCCCTCGCCTGGGTGCCGCTGTGACGCGACGAGCATGTTCTCCATGACTGTCAAGCGCTCGAACGCGCGGCCGATCTGGAAGGTCCGGACCATTCCGTGCATCGCGATACGGTGCGGAGACCAGCCGCCGACGTCGACGCCGTTGAACTTGATGCGACCCTTCTGCAGCGGGATAGCGCCGCAGATCACCTGCAGGAGAGTGCTCTTGCCGGCCCCGTTGGGACCGATCAGACCGCTGATCGTTCCCTCCTCTACGGTCCAGTGACAATCGTTGATCGCGGAGACGCCGCCGAACCTGTGGCCGACGGCCTCGATCGACAAGATGCTAGGTCGATTCATGCGCGACTCCGCGGAGAACGTCGATCGATGCCGGAAGCTCGTAGAATCTCCGTTTCGGCTCCGGCAGGATGCCCTGAGGCCGAAACCAGAGAACGAGGATGATCAACGCCCCGACGACGATGAACCGGCCGCCGAATACAAAGTAAGGAAGACCGGGGATCGGCGGGATGAGTCGACTGCCTTCGAACAAAAGGATGGGCACGAACAGCGAACCCAATATCGAGCCCCAATTGTTCGCTCGGCCGCCGACAAGCAGCGCGGCCCATATGGTGAATGTCGCCGTGCTTGACCATCCGGTCGTGTTGAAGGCGGTTACAAATTCGACAGTAAGGCCTCCGGCAATGCCTGCGAAACCGACACCAAGGACGAAGGCGATCATTCGGAGTCGAAACGTGTTCTTGCCCAGGGCCTCGGCGACATCAATGTCATCCCTCATCGCGCGTAACGCTCTGCCCAGAGCGGAGTTGCATATCCTGTTCGCGACGAACCAGCAGCCAAGCATCACAACGCCGCTGAGGCCGACGAAGAACACCGTGTACGAATTGAAGTCAAGCCCGAGCAGCGACTGCAGCGGAGGTTGGACTCCTGAGAGGCCCTGCGCGCCATTGAAGATTGCCCCGTCGTTGGTGATCAGGTCGTAGGAGACAAGGCCAAGCGAGAACAACACCATCGCGAGGTAGTCGCTGCGCAGCTTGGTGAACGTTATGAGCCCGACCGCAAACCCAATCGCGGCGGCGGCCAGGGCGCCCGATACCAGCGTTAGGGGAAACGGCCAGGCAAGCCCGAGAATGTACTGAACGTATTGCGATTGCGACGGCGCCAGCGTGACGATCACGGTGACCAGGTAGAAGAAAATCCCCAAAGAATCCAACCCTTAGTGCCTCCCTCGCGCGGGAATCAATCCTTGCGGTCGAAAGAAGATGAAGATGATGAGCACGACGAACGCGATGTCGCCCTTGTAACTCGGATCGATGACAGCTGCCGATACCTCGGTGGCCATGCCGATGATCAGCGCGCCGAGCATCGTGCCGTACGGTTGACCGATTCCGCCGAGGATGACCGCTGAAAAGATCACGAAAAGGAAGTCATTCCCAAACCACGGCGCAAAGCTCGCGAAGTTGAGGGCGAGTACGCATCCAGCGAGCCCCACCAGAAAGCCGCTCAACAACCATGTGAACGTGACGATTACCTCGGCGTTGATGCCGCTTACCTGCGCGAGCTGAACGTCATCCGACATGGCACGCATCGCCTTTCCGATCCGGGTTCGGCGCAACAGCAGATGTACCGAGCTCAGGGTGGCGACGGAGATCGCGATGACCAGCAGCTGCGAGGTCGTGAACAGGAAGGGGCCGATGTTTGCAGGAGTCTCGTCGGCAAGCCTGAAACCTTTGACGTCAGGGCCAAAGACAACGACGACCGCGTTGGTTACAACCAAATTCAGGCCCACCGTGACCATGAGAAGGTAGACCGGTGGGAGATTCCTACGGGCAAATGGCTGCAGGATTGCTCGACTGACCACCACCGAGAAGAGGCCCATCACAAGCGCGCTGATCGCAATCGCAAGCCAGATGTTGATGCCGAGCCTGACGTTGGCTATCCAGGCGATGTAGGCGGCCAGAGCAATGTAGGCGCCATAGGCGAAGTTGATGTAGTTGGTGACACCGTACTGAAGCGTCACCCCTACGGCAGCCAGCGCAAGCACGGAAAAGGTGATGGCGCCAAATCCGACCGACAGGACGAGCGCGTGGATCACTGTCTGCGATTCAAGGTGCGTCCGACCTGGCCGCAACCCAGCGATCACTAGTGGCTCGCAAGAAGTACTGCTCCTCCTGAAACCGCGGGCTCCCTGTTGCGCGTCGGGTCGTCGCTATGGCCGCGTAAAGCTATTGAGACTCCGGACAGGTGTCAACGCGGAGATGTGCGGAATTCCGCTCGGTCACTGAGTTGATGCGAATCGATCGCCGCGGTCCCGACCGAAAAGCGATCAGCCGAACGCGCGATTTCCAGTCGACGGTCGTACACGCATTCCGTCCCAGCCGGGTCTTCCAGGCAGCGCAAGCCGCCGGTTACGGATGGGGCGCAAAAGCGTGACTGCCGCTTGTCAAGGCGCCCACCGCAGCTCTCGTAAGATCGAACGAATGGTCAGGCGACAGGGTTCGGGCCCAGATATCCAACTGACCGGCTTCGTCGGGCGCGAAAAGGAGCTGGACGAGGTCGCGCGGCTCCTCGGAACCAACCGGTTGGTGACCCTTACTGGACCTGGAGGAATCGGCAAGACCCGGCTCGCCCTTCGGGCATCCGATCAGCTCGCAGGGCTCTTCGCCGACGGGGTCAGGGTAGTCCACGTGGGTGAGGTTCCGAACCCGCAGTTGCTTACGCAGGCTGTGTTCGGCGCGGTTGGACTCAGCGACAGAACTCGCAGGTGGCGAGAGTCCGCGCTCACGGAGCTCCTCCAGGATCGGCACATGCTGCTCGTATTCGATGAATGCGAACACATGCTGGATGCCTGCGCCCGCCTTCTCTTGATGCTCCTGCGGGAGTGCCCCACCTTGCAGGTCCTCGCGACCAGCAGACAACCTCTCTCCGTGGAAGGCGAGGTCAGGTTTCGCATCCCACCGCTGTCCGTGCCAGACCGGGCGGTACGGACGAGGGAGGCGGCCCTGTCTTTCGAGTCTGTCCGGTTGTTTGCTGAACGCGCTGCGGCGGCGGAGCCCGGCTTTGTGATCACCGAGTCCAATTGGCGGAAGGTGGCCGAGCTTTGCCGGCGCCTTGACGGCATTCCTCTTGCCCTTGAGTTGACCTCTGTTCGCCTCGATGCCTCCAGCGTCGACCAGCTGATCGAAGAACTCGACCATCAGCTCGCCCTGGCGGAATCGCACGATCGAGGCGGCGAGCACCGACACCACACGCTCAGAGCGACCATAGATTGGAGCTACCAGCTTCTATCGGATCGGGAGAAATCGCTGTGGACGCGGCTCGCGATCTTCTCCGCCGACTTTGGAGTTCAGGCTGCGACCACAGTTTGTCAGGGTGGCGAATTGGTCAAGGCGGATGTGCCGTCGTTGCTGGGCAGCCTGGTCGAGAAGTCAATGGTCATCCGTCAATCGGTCGAGGGCGCCGCGCGCTACCGGTTGCTCGAACCAATGCGTCAATTTGCCGCGGAGCAACCTCAATTCAGAACGACGGAGTCCGAGCTCAGGCGCCGTCTCGTGACCTGGATAGCCGAGCTGGCACATTCGGCGCATTCGCCTGGACCACAGTCCGAGAACTTTCAGCGCGTGCAGCTCGAAAGCGCCAGCGTATGGAAGGCGATCGATATGTGCCAGCGCGAGCACGAATATGCCGAGCAAGGCATCGCCATCATGTATGACCTGTGTCTCTATTTCGGAAACCGAGGATCGCTTCCAGATGCCCGACAGGCAGTGGAGCACCTCCTGCAAAACGCACTGCCTGAAGGTCGGGCGATGGCACAGGGACTGTTCGCAGCGGGGGTGTTCGCGGTCGACCTCCGAGACATGACTGCGGCGAAGCGTCACCTGACCGAGTCGATCCGCATCGCGAGATTGCTCGGCGATCCCGAGATGGTCGGCTGGTGTCTATTTCATCTGGCGAGCGTGGCGTGGGAAGAAGGCGACCGCGTAGCCGAACTCGACCAGACGCGTCAGATGCTCGAGCTGAGCCGCGCGATGCAGAACGAGTTTCAGTATTCAGCCGCTCTCTGGCGTCTCGGCTTGACGGAGATCGAACGGGGCGATCCCACGCGCGGCCTTCAAATGGTTGAGGAAGCGCTTGCCACCAGCGACCACTTGAACGAGGAGTATTACCGCTCGTTGCAGCTGTGGAGCTTGGCAGTGGGACGGATGAGGCTGGGTCATTTGAGCCAAGCCGAGACTGCTGGACGCGCTGCGCTCAAGCTGGCAGCAGGCCTCGGTGATGGTCACAGCCTGGCTATCACAAGCGAATGCCTGGCCTGGATCGCCGCCGAGCGCCGCGACGCGGTCAAGGCGGCGCGACTTCTCGGTTATGCGATGGAAACTTGGAAATCAATGGGTGGCCGCCTGTTTCCACCCCTCATTGGCTATCACGAGCGCTGCGAGAGCTATGCCCGGACCGCGTTAGGAGACGAAAGGTTCACGGACGAACTTCGACATGGTGAAGCACTAACGCAAACGGAGGTCATTGACCTGGCTTCCCTCGACGGTGCGGGCAAGCTCAATGCTCCGGTACGTCCGTGGGCCCAAACGCCGGCGCCGTCTCAGACCGACCTGACAGGGCGAGAATCCGAAATTGCCCGAATGGTGACCGGAGGTCTGACCAACAAGGAGATCGCTGCAGAATTGGTTATCTCCGCACGAACCGTGGAAGCGCATGTCGGCCACATCCTCAATAAGCTCGGACTCAATTCCCGCATTCAACTGGCGAGCTGGGTTGCGCGGCGCGAGCCCGCGAAATCTTCGCCGGCGTCTGCCGACCGCTAACGCAGGCGTGCCGTAAGGCGGAGCAGCCGAGCCTTTCGAACTTCAGCCAGCCTCTCGCGTCCTTGGGCCGAGATCGTGTCCTCTGACCAGTCGAAGTTGTGATCGAACTCAACGTTGACATCGGCAACGCCGTCGACGCCTGCGAGACGCTTGTGTATTTGTTCCGGAAACTGGACCACGCCGATTATGCACCCAGGCGATGTCAGCCTAAGAACGACAGTGACGTTGCCTGATGGATCGACGGACAAGTCACGCACCAGGCCCATCTGCACTAGGCCCAGCGCAACTCCGGCACTTACGCTGCAAGGATCGACCACATCGTCGAGTGCAGCAAGAACGGCTGAGCGAAGCGCGTCGCTAGTGGGCTTTGCACGCGGGGACTCCTCTGCAGGTATTTCACCACTGGCTTCGGAGTCGCGATACGACCCTGGATTGGTCACGAAAGGTAGGTGCGCTGCACAGTATCTATCCGATCCAGCAGGTTCTGTCCCGACGATTCGAGGACGACGCTTCCACGCTGCATTACATAGGCGCGATCGCTGATCGACAAGGCCAGAGCTGCATGCTGCTCAGTCATGAGGACGCCCGCACCGCTGTCGGCCACTCGACGCAATATCTGGAGCAGGCGCTTCACAACGAGCGGTGCTAGACCCAGTGACAATTCGTCAGCCAGAAGCACCTTTGGCCGCTGGATCAGCGCTCTTGCCAGAGAGAGCATCTGCTGCTCACCCCCGGAGAGCAACCCCGCTCGGCGACCAAGCAGTGGCTCGAGCACGGGGAAGAGATCGACCGCCTCCCTGATGCTCCCGGAGCCAACCCGCAGATTGTCGCGAGTCGATAGTCGGGTGAACACGGAACGTCCTTCGACAATCAGGCCAAGGCCCATCCGCGCACGTTGGTCGAGCGGAGCACGCGTGACAGAGCCCCCGATCAGCACATCTCCAGCCGATTGCTTGATGACGCCGGCGAGAGTCAGCAGCGTAGTTGTCTTCCCCGCTCCGTTGGCCCCCAGAAGGGTGACCAGCTCTCCCCGCCGGACGACGAGATTGATGCCCTGAATAGCGGGTACGCTTCCATATCCCGCCGAGACGCCGCGGGCCTCGAGAACCGGCTCGGACATCGAGGGCGCACCATCGACAATGGTCACCAACTTCTAGGCCTCTGTGAGAACGTCGCTGATGGTCGGAGTGGCAGCTTGCGTGTCTCCAAGGTAGGCCCGCACAACCTCCGGGTGGTATCTGATGACGGCAGGCGGTCCTTGTGCGAGAACTCGACCAAAGTTGAGCACGACTATCCTGTCACTGACGCTCATCACAAGGTCGACGTCGTGCTCGACCAACAAGATGCCGATACCCCAGTCACTGGCAAGGCGCGTCATCAGTGCGCCAAGCTCGGCACGTTCATCGAATCCAAGACCTGCCGCCGGCTCGTCGAGCATCAGGATCATTGGCGAACCAGCGATCGCCCGTGCTATCGCTGCGAGGCGTCGTCGTCCATAGGGCAATTCACCTGGACGGCGGCGTAGCTCCGACGCGAGATCGAATTCGTCGACAGCCGCGGCTGCGCCCGCTGTCAAACGTTCGCGTTGCGGAAACAGGGCGTTGGTCAGGTAGCTCAGTGGGCTTCGCTTGGTAGTGGCCGCAAGGAGGTTCTCTTCGACCGTCATGTCCTCGAACAGCTCGAGAGACTGGAATGAGCGACTCAGTCCAAGTTGGGCGCGGCGATGCACCGGCATCCGGCGCAGCGATCGACCCTGAAACTGGATGTCGCCCGCGACCGGCTGCACGAATCCGGTGATGACGTCGATCAGGGTGGTTTTCCCTGCACCATTGGGGCCGATCAGCCCGACGATTTCGCCGCTATTGATCTCAATGGACACGTCATCAAGAGCGGTGATGCCGCCGAATCGAACCGTGACGCCGCCGATTCCCAGCTTTGCCGGCCTCGCCAGTCGGGTGACGCGCGGCTGCGGAGCCGTGGAGCCGTTCGTCGACGGAGAGTCGCGCGTTGGCCACCGCGATCGAAACATCGACAGGTGGGTCAGGTTGTGAGTTTGGGCCATCCCATTCGGATTGAGAAGCAGCACCAGTAGGAGAAGGATGCCGGCCACCGACTCCAGGACGTTCTCAATCGACGGCACGCCCGCCCAGATGTGGAAACCCACCCCACCAACCGCGAGCGTCGATCCGAACAGTGGCCCAATCACGTAGCCGATACCACCGATCATCGCCGCGAGAGTGCTCTGGATCGACGCCGACAGCGAGAACCCCAGGAAGTCGACGTGGTTAAGCCGGTAGGCGATGAGAACGCCCCCCAATCCGGCGATACCCGAGGCAATCCCAAAGGCGGTCAGCTTCACGACCGCGACATTGATTCCGAGCGCGGCGGCCGCCCGTTCGTTACTGCGGACCGCGATAAGCATTCGGCCCAGCGCTGAGCGGCCGAGATTGGCTATCAGGATCATCAAGACCACCATAACCCCGGCGACTAGAGCTGCAAACCGCCTCGGCTCCGCTATCGGTCCTGAATGACCACCGCCAATCCGATCGTCACGACAGCGAGGTTCACACCCCGCGTTCGCAGCGCCGGCAAGCCGATCAGGAGACCCAGCACGATGGTTCCCGCAACACCAACTAGCAGCCCGATTTCAAACGGAAACCCGTGAAATGCAACCAGGGTTGTGGCGAGCCAACCACCGACCCCAGCAAGCACGAATTGCGCCAACGAAAGCTGGCCGCTGTATCCGGTCAGGACGACGAACGAGAGTAGAACTACGCCATACAGAAGGCTCGTCGTGAGTGCATCCAGCCAATCAGCAGGCGAAATCGCGACTATGGCCGCGAGAATTGCGACGGCGGGGACGACCTTCCTCCAGTCAGGAAGGCGCGAGCCAAGCTCCGGTAGGCGATCGATCAGGTCGGACCTGAGGGGCAGGGCGCGGCCCTGCACGATCACGATTCCGATGATTCCCAGAAACGGCACCGACTCAGCCACACCCGTCACCGGAACATAGAGCGTGAGCTCCGATTGAGCGATGCCCATCAACAGACCAGCCACGAACGTGGCTGCGAAGGATGAGAACCCTCCAAACAGCGCGGCGGCGATCGCAGGCAAGACGACGAGCGACAGGCCGTTGACATCGAGGCCCACGATCGGAGCAATCAGAATCGCGACACCAGCGGCCAGCCCGCCTGCGACGCCCCAGTTCAGCACGGCGATGGTGTCCGGCGATTGGCGAAGGGCCGCGACCGCCTGCTGATTCTCCGCGACAGCGGAAGTCCTTAACCCAAAGCGCGTGAACCGGTAGACCAGACCGAGGATCACAGTCAGGCCAACCGCCAGTGCGACAAGAACGAGACGGTCGATTGGGACGAGCACGCCTGGGATAGGCTCGACGACGCCACGCGGAAGCATCGAAGGCACGATCTGAAGGTTCACGCCGTAGCGGATCGCCAAGCCGTACTGGATGGCAACCAGAAGGGCGAGCGTCGCGATTACTCGCGAAAGGGCTGACACGCGCCGAAGCGGCCGGAGAACCAACTGCTGGGAGGCAACGCCGAGTCCGGCGCCGACGAGGACACCCGCGGCGAGACTCAGAACGGCCGGCACCTGGTAAGTCAGCAACAGGTCGTAGCCCACCATTGCCCCCGCCATGCCAATCGCCCCTTGCGCGAAGTTCAGGGTTCCAGACGCTCGGTAGGTCAAGACAACTCCAAGGGCTGCGAGCGAATAGAGGGCGCCCGTGCCGGCGCCGAGGAGTGCGAACTGGATCGCGTTTGACAAGATCAGGCTCCGACCTGGTTGTGAGCAGAAGGGATTCGCCCCTGAGGGGTCCCGACCTGAACGACCGGACGGATTCGCTCCTCGATGGGAGGCTGGCTGCCCACTGGTAGTTCAGCGGCTGATCCTAGCCCCTGGGTTACCGCATCGGCTAGATCCACTCAGCAGTTCATTGCGCGGAACAGGTGCGGAAAAGCGTCCTGGGATGCGGCGCGCCACAGTGCGTCGCCGTTTCCTGCTTCGGCAGCTGAGCCACCGGGACCTGAAGTCAGCGCGCGGCGCATTCTGCGGAGGCGCGGAGACCGCCGGATGCGCGCAGAGAGTCGGCGAATTCGGCAGGCGCCGACATACTGCACGGTACGCGATGCAGACCGTCCGACTCGCTCAGTCGGTCTGGTCTGCATGGCAGGCAATGCATATGATGCGCGGCGACATGGCTGGCGAGCTCATCGATGCGCAGGTCCACCTAGGGCGTGCCGGCGAATCAGATCTAGGCGTGACCGCCGATGAGATGGTCTCCGCTATGCACGAGAACAGCGTCACGGCAGCGCTGATCACTGGCCGGACTCAGATCGATCGCGACAACGCTTACATGCTCGAGGCCGCTGCGAATCATCCATCCGAGTTCGGGGTTATAGGGGTGGTCGATGCGGCTTCACCGGACCTAGACCATGAGATGGGCGAACTGAAACGGCATGGAAGCTTGCTGGGCCTCCGCATGTCAGTGATCACCGAGCAGGATCGAGCGAAGTGGAGAGTCGGGGCATTCAACCGCCTCTTCGCATCGGCAACACGGCATACCCTGCCCATCTGCGTTTGGTTGCCCACACTGCGATTGTCCGAGCTCGTCCCGCTTGTGAAGGCGCATCCCGATCTGCAGTTCGTCCTGGATCATCTGGGCTTGCCCCAACCGACGCGGATCGTGCGGGCCGACAATCCTCCAATGCGGCGTCTCGCAGATGTCGTGCGACTCGCTCAGTATCCCAACGTTGCCATCAAGATCACCGGCGCCCCTACATTGTCACAAGGACTTTATCCATTCATCGATCTCTGGCCCGCCCTGCACCGAATCATCTCCGCTTACGGCCTTCAGCGAACGATGTGGGGCTCCGATTGGACACGGGTCAAATCGTGCACCTATGCGGAAGGCATCGATTACATCCGCCTCTCGAATGAACTGTCGCCCGGCGATAAGGAATGGCTGTTTTCGCGGACCGTGCGCAGGATCTTTCGGTGGCCGTCCACAGATAAGACCAGAGGGTCACTCCGGGAAAGCGACGACCACGCGAGGTCGTGAGGTAGGCCGGCGCGGGCCTGCGCAGTGAGTTAACCTCGCTGCTTCGCTTTGCCCGCCTCTGTCCGCCGCGGGTCGAAGCCGGCGCTGACCCAGATGTCGATCGCGCCACAGACCGGGATCGTGACTCCTGAGATGAAGCGTGCGTCGTCGGAGGCCAGGAAGGCGACGACACCCGCAACATCGGATGGCTGGCCCGCTCCCATTGGAATGGCCTGGCTAGCGCTGTGAGCCGCGTTGTCCAGGTTGGGCTGGATGTTCCCCGGCGCGATGGCGTTCACGCGAACGCCGTAGTGGGCGGCTTCGAAACCAACGTCGCGGGTCAGAGCTGCCACCGCCGCCTTCGTTGCCGCGTAGCCGGCGTGGGGAACCGTGTAGTGAAAAGCGGCGATCGACGAGAGGTTGATGATGCTTCCGCTGCGGCGGTCCATCATGCTCGGCAACACGCGGCTCATGAAGGCATGCAGCCCCATGAAATTCACCCGCCACTGGAGATCCATGTCGGCGTCGGTGTGCTCGACGTAACTCTTGATTCTCCAGACGCCCGCATTGTTCACAAGGATGTCAACCGGCCCATGAGCTGAGACCGTCTCATCCACCACTCGGGCAACATCGGCCGCTTCCGCCACATCGCATTGCATGCTCAAGACGCCGCCGTAACGTGCAATGAGCTTTGCACTGGTGTCCTGCAACACGGCAGCATCGCGATCCACCAGCGTGACGCGGCAACCTTCCGCGGCGAATCGCTCCGCAACGCCTCGACCGATGCCGGATGCCGCGCCGGTCACAATGGCAACCTTTCCGTTAAGCCCGTACACGATATTTCTCCATGGTTCGTGAGAGTTGGCGGATTCGCCACCGACGCCGCCACATTTTGTCCTTTCGCCGGAAGGCATCCAACTGTCGGTCAAGCTCGCGCCGCTCAAAGCCTCGGCGATCGGGCGACCGCATTGTCCGGTGCGGTGAAATCCATTCATGGTCCCGGCGCACATGCTGTGCTAGCCTCGGCCGCAGATGACTGACCGATTGGGTACAGTCGGCGAAGCACCACCATCGCTCTCGGCGGGTGAGCTCGCGATTCCGGCTTGGGCGTCGGGAGACGCACTTGAAGACCTGGCGCGAAAGAAGCTGCCGCAAGCCACATTTGATGCCATCGCCGGCGGCGCGGGTGATGAACTCACGGTGCGAGCCAACCTCAACGCCTTTGAGCGTCTTTATCTGCGGCCGCGAACTTTTGTGGATGTAGCCGACAGAACAACCAGGGTGACGGTTCTTGGGAGCAGTCTGGCAGCTCCCCTCTACGTGAACCCAATGGGCGGCCAGCAGCGCGTCCATCCGCTGGGCGAGGCTGGCAGTGCAGCCGGGGCTGCGCAGGTTGGGGTCGGCTTCATGCTCGGCGTCGCAAGCTCCATCTCAATGGAGGAAGTTGCCGCTCGGGCCGGTGAGGCGCGCTGGTTTCAGTTCTACTTTTCGACACGAGACCGGGGTGCGATTGTCGACCTCGTAGACCGCGCTGCGGCAGCCGGGTTCAAGGCCCTTTGCGTGACCGGCGACGTGCCGGTGGTAACGAGCCGGAGAAGGGAGTTGCTGCATGAGGCCGAAGGCCGTATCCCACCCCCGACCCACTTGGTCGCGAGTGACCCTGGCGTCCGCGCTTCACAGACATGGAAGGACGTGGAGTGGCTGCGCCAGGCGACGGCACTCCCAGTCCTCGTTAAGGGTGTCATGACGGGTGAGGACGCGCGCATCGCAATCGACTGTGGCGTATCCGGGGTAGTGGTATCCAACCACGGAGGCAGAATTTCTGATCACCTGCAGGCTAGCATCGATGCGCTGCCAGAGGTCGTCGACGCGGTCGGTGGACGGGCAGTTGTTTTCTTCGACGGCGGTGTCCAGCGACCGACAGACGTCGCGATTGCCGCCGCGCTGGGCGCAGATGCTATAGGGATAGGCCGGCCTGTCTGGTGGGCCCTCGCGTACGGTGGATCGGCTGGGGTTGCCAGCCTACTTCGACAATTCGTGGTTGGACTCAATCAGACGCTGGCCCTGGTGGGCGCGAGGTCGATTGCAGACTTGCGGCCCTCTCATGTCGGCCGACGAGCCGCGGTGTAACGCGTTCCCTCGCCCGCCCGCTTGGCGGGCCTCAGTTGAGTCGATCGCGGGCCCGTTTCAGCTGACGCGACGCGACCCAGTTGGCGAGTTGGGTCCGAGAGCTCAGTCCAAGCTTGGTCAGGATGTTCCCCACATGGGTTTCGACGGTCCGGGTGGACACCATAAGTTCGGCGCCGACTTCTTTGCTCGTTAGACCGGTGGCAACCATCCTCGCAACTTCCTGCTCACGCGCCGTCAACGCAGCCTGCCTGGGGGTCGTCGATGCCCAGGGCCTTACTGACGTGTCGAGTTTGCCAGGCGTTTCGCTGGTCGCCAATCCAATCAGCTCCGATCTGGAAAGCGTGGCACCCACGCGTTCCTCCTCGACGAATCGCGGCCCGAGCGCGGTCCTGGCGTAGCTCTCGCACCGATCGTGGTATGGATCGAGCTGGTGGAACAGAGGAGCCCCCATCGACTTCCACATTTCCGAAGCCGCCCCCAGAAGTCTCGCAGCTTTGATGCCATCACGACGCTCGGCAGCAATCCAGGCAAGGCACTCGGTCGAAATCGCAAGGCTGTGCCCCGCACCCAGGGCGGTGGCCAGCTCAAGTGCCTCGCGAGCTGCCGTCTCAGCCGACTCGAGCTCGCCAAGGTGCATCCGCCCGACCGCAAGATTCGCTCATTGCCCATTGCGCGGCTGAGGTGGACCAATTGCTGTATGCAGTCGGTCTCGACATCGCCCTGCCCTTCCTCCCATGCGACCGCGGCAAGGTACAGTAGGCACCAACCCACCACCTCGGCATTTCCCAGCAGTCTGGCGACGCGTATTGACTCTGTAAGGTGACGTTTCGCCGCATCGATGTCACCGACAGCCAATGAGAACTCGCCAGCCGCGTAGAGGCCCTTGGCGAAACCGATGCTGTCCGTCGCCGTGACCTGAAGCAAGCCTTCGACTGCCTGAAGCGCATTCGGCAGCGACTCTCGGCTCCGGAAATACCAGGTCAGGTCGTAGAAGATGCTCAGCCCCACCGGGCCGTAGACAGGCTCACGCTGGCACATGTCGATTGCACTCCAAAGATTGGCGCGTTCAAGGTCCACACGCTGGAAGTTCACCGGTTGGTGCTCGAGCGAACGCGCCCCGGATGCAAGGTCGGCTATCCACTCGATCAGGCGCCGCTTGAGCTCTGGTACCTCTGAGCGAAAGCTCTCTTGTTCCGTGGCGTACTGACGCATCGGCTCGAGCAATCGGTAGCGCTCGGCGCCAGCGATGGGTTGCCGCATCAGCATGGACTTCTCCACCAGACCGCCAAGGATCGATGGCACAGCGCCTTCGCTCAGCTCAGGCCCATTGCATACGAACACCGCGGCAGGCATCCCGAAGTCTCCAGAGAAGACCGCTAGGCGGGTCCACAGTGCTTTTTCTGGACCTGAGAGGAACTGGTAGCTCCTGTCGATCGTGACTTTGAGAGACCACTGGCGCTCATGACCGCTTGGGATTCCCGACTCAAACAATGGGACGTGATCGTTGAGCCAGTCGATCAGCTGATTGACGCTGTAGGCATCCAGCCGCACAGCCGTCAATTCGATGGCAAGCGGTATGCCGTCTAGCCTCCGGCACAATTCCGCGATCGCTTCGAAATTTTCATCGTTGGCAGAAAAGCCAGGTTGGACTGCCGCCGCCCTTTCCACGAAGAGCTTGACTGCGTCGAACCCGAGAGCAGCTTCGGGCGAGCGGACCTGGCCAGGGTTTTCCGGTGTCGACAGGGGGGGAACGCGTAGACGCATTTCGCCCTGCACACCAAGGGGCTGACGGCTGGTGACGATCACCTTGATGTCCGGGCACTCGCGCAGGAGCGTTGTCAGCAGGACAGCACAGGCCTCGAGCAAGTGCTCGCATTCGTCAAGCACCAGAAGCATCTGTTGGTCACGCAGGAAACCGACCAGTACGGAATCCTGCCACCTGCGGGTCCTGTCGTTCAGGCCCACTGCAGCACATACCGCCTGCGTCAGCAGCCGCCGGTTCGGCACCTCGGCGACACGAATCGTTCCGACTCCGTCTGCGTAGCTCGGAGCGAGTTGGTTAGCCGCCCGGATGGCGAGGCATGTTTTCCCAATTCCTCCCGGCCCGGTCAGCGTAAGCAAGCGGTTGCTGGTGAGAAGCCTTTCGATCTCGGCAAGTTCATGCCGGCGACCGACGAATCCACTCAGCTCCGCCTCAAATCTGGTGCGATGTCCTCCGCCCATATCCGTGGCGTTCCTCCGCAGCATTCTAGGAGAAGCGCACCTGTCACTCGTCAATTCACGTTGAACTGTGTCGACAGGCTGAGCTGTCTCTGAACCAAGGGCGTTGGAACGTTGTCAATGCAACAGCCCGCACCGATGGTTAGCGCGGTGCGGATTCCAAAGCGCCTCGATAGGACCGCGGTTGTCTATAAGCGGTTGGTTCTGTTCGTCGCTCTGGCATTGGTCGTGATGGGCAACAACGTGCTGACCCCACTGATGACCGTCTACGCCACCCGCTTTGGGATCTCGTCCCTGGTCGTGGCCCTGAGCTTCGCAGCCTACGTGGCGACGCTGTTGCCGACCCTCCTGTTCTTTGGCACATTGTCAGACAGACTTGGCCGCCGCCGCGTGCTCCAGTTTGCGCTCGGGACGATGGGACTGGGCGCAATCGTGCTTGCGACAGCCTCATCGGCGCCAAGCCTGGTATTGGGTCGTGCGATTCAGGGCATTGGCGTTGGGATCGGGTCCGCCGCTGGGACCGCGGCCCTCGTCGATGTTTCGAAGTCTCCCGCGAGGGCCGGCGCCACGGCAGCCCTGGCGATGCTCGGTGGAGCCGCCCTGGCCACCATAGCCAGCGGCCTGATCAGCCAGAACTCTACGTGGCCAACGACCACACCCTTTATTGCATACGGTGCGTCGCTCATACCGGCCGCATTGTCCCTGAACTCAATACCCGAGACAGCGCCTTCGGCCCCCGCGGAAACATCCCTGTGGAGGGTCCCTCGGTTCGGACTCGACCCCTCTGCTTTGGGCCGCTTTGTAACAGCCGTCGGCGTCGGTGGCTGCAGTAACGGCGCCAATACGGTCGTGGTCACCCTTCTTCCGCTCATCCTCGTCGCGGTGAGCGGTGTTAGCGACCGCGAGGCAACTGGAATGTTGATCGCTGTATATCTTGCGATTGGTGGGTTTGCTCAACTGGTCTGGCGGCGGCGAGACAGCGCCGGAAAGTGCCTCGTTGGATTGCTTGGACTATCGGTTGGTCTCCTCACGGCGGCGCTGGCCCAGGGGCACGTCAGCATC
>WNFI01016187.1_pt1 | contig 18643 bp, 16 predicted proteins | sample 5400471 | NCBI WGS metagenome assembly WNFI01 (sample SAMN13153348, study PRJNA577476) | soil metagenome | isolation source: 100 cm saprolite on Douglas fir-dominated hillslope | place: USA:California | collected 2013-09-17 | reverse complement strand
ATGCCATGCGTGAAGCTGAGTCGACGAGTAACAAGGAACGGGAAAAATTAGAAGGACGGATTTGCGGCGGCTATCAAATTGTGTTCATTAGAACACTATGCCATCTTTAAGCCCTGACCCTGGTTTCGACTACTACTACAAAGCCTGTCGCAAAGGTGATCCTGCCGCGAAGGAGGTAACCGTCGGTCAAAGCGCACCCAGAGCCCTCGCCGATGCCAGCGAGATTACTGGACTACCGAGGGACAACTTCGAGGTCCACGAGATAACGAAAGAGGAGTTTGAAGGGTTCCAGTCGCGCTAACCGCCAGCCTCATCCTTTAAGGTGATCCTGAATAGCGAGTAGCTGCTCGGCCGTGGGTTCCTGTCGGCCGGCAAACCAATTAGAAACCGTCTGCTTTGTGGTATCTGCCACTTCGGCAAGCTGGTTTTGTCGGCCGCGCTCCTGGTCGCACCACTCTTTGAGCGTGCTCAAGAATTCTTTCACTCTTCGTCCCATAAAAGTACAGTAAAACAAAACTTTTCACTTGCAACACTTTGCGGGTACAGTTTATCTGTACTTAGCATGAACGCCACAACCAACCGACCCCGAACCGAACTCGACGCCAACCAGGTCTGTGACCTGTGCGGCAAAAACGAACTCCGCATCTTCGCTATTGCGAAGTATTTGGGAATCGCTCCTCACCAGTTCTCAACATGGCATACGGAAAGCTCCGCAATCGCTCGCAGCCTCAACGCCACTGCCGCGAATCCAGCAGAGACCCTTCGGTACATCTTAGACCAAATCGCCTAACCAACCGGCTCGGGGGAGTGACTAACCCGAGCCAGTCTCTTATGCAGACGTATTGGCGCCGGCCGCCGAATCCGAGGCCGCCAGGAAGGCTTTCCGGCTGTTCGCCGATGAACTGCTCGCCATGTCTATCGAAATAGCCAACCTCGAGCCACAGGAGTCAGACATTCACGAGGTTTTAGCTATGCACGGCCGGCGCAACGCCATATGAAGAACCCTTTCAAGACTCCGATGTCCGGTGCATCCATATTTGTCTGGACGATCACGTTGATTGCAGCAATTCTTGCTATCGTCTGGATCCTAACCGGACAGCATAGGTAAACCAGTACTAACCTTAGCAGACGGAGGTTCGGCGAACGCGCGCGCCGGTACCAAGCCTCCTAGCGGCAACGAACGACGCCTCCACGGCAATGGGGGCGCGTATCGTTTTTAGGCATCTCCGCAAAATTCAAGAAAATCGGACGCTCACATTTGGCCGTAGATGCGTTTTGATGAGGTGACCGCTATGATGGGACCCCTCCGGGATTAGGTCACGGCAATTCAAGCCCGTAGTGGAGCGGCACTAACATCGAGATGCTCACACCAGAAGATGGTGAGGCTTGGTTTGGTATTCGGCGGTGATGTGCGCGGGGGAAACACGCAATGATAGGGTTACACTTCGTCTAGAGACACCTCGTAGCCGGAAACAGAGTAGCCCGAGTATTGTTCACCGGAATGCATTCTGTGTGATCATTGCCTAGTTATCGGCTGTTTGCTGCACCTATTTCCTTCGCCTTTTTTCGATCCTGCGCAGCCTCAGAGGATTTCCCCAACTTATCGTAAGCATCGGCACGGCCGTCATAGAAATCAGAAAAATTCGGCGCGAGCCGGATCGCTTCGGTGCAATCGGTGACTGCGCTTTGGTAATCTCTATTACCTATTTCATGAAGTGCTCGACGGTGGTAATCTTCGGCCGAGCCCATAGCTACGTCTGGCGTGGTTTGAGATGATGATTTAGCAATCGCATCACGAATGGTTTCCGCAGAAATCGCAAAGTTGAGATTTTGACCCTCCCGAAGCACTTGCGTTGCCATGCCGATCACGTCGCCAGATTCGTCGAGAACAGGAGAACCGCTCGATCCGGGAGACACTGGTGCAGTGATTTGGATCATGGTTCGTCCGGCTCGAAACGCCGAGATAATGCCATCAGAAACGGTGCCTTCTAGGCCTTCGGGATTGCCGATCACGAGGATGCGCTGACCCTCTACAGCGCTTAACGAAGATCCCAAGGTTAGATAGGAAACATCCGTGGCAAAGAATTGCAGCTTCGCGATGTCATCCGATTCGGAGGCGGTAACAATATTTTTCAAGAAGTATGCGGCGCCGGTCGGCGTCTTGGCCATGATCGAGCTACCCCCGGAAATGACGTGATAGTTAGTGAGTAGTGCGCCATCCGGTGAAACGAAAAAACCGGTGCCGGTCTTTAACAGCCTGTTCTGTTGGTCGTAGGTCAGGATTTCAACAACCGCTGCCTTTGCTTTCTGGACCAGTGAGGGAATATCTGCTCCTTGAACGGCGGACAAAGAAAAGACCAGAATCAGAGTGAGGAGCCCGAAACGCGTCAACATGATGAAACAGAAATCGGATCTTCTTTTATAACCTTTAGCCGATTTGAACCAGTAGAATCACACACGGTGCGTAAGGCCGTTGGCTCCGAGTCGCACTACCGCCCATTCCACGCCCTCAACGCCTCATCATAACCTTCCCGCTTCGGTTCCGTGGCTTCACAACGTGGGGGGGAGAAACCGAAGATTCTTAAGCCGTTCGGGAAATATTTGCGCTGCAACCGATGAATCTGTTAGAATCAGCTGCCGATGCGCAATAGCGATCCACTGCTCTTCATCGATACCAATATCTTTCTCGACTTTTATCGCGCAACCGGCTCACAGGATTTCAAGCTGCTCGACCGCCTTAAGGAAGTTGACGAAAGCATTATCACTTCTCATCAGGTCGAGATGGAGTTCCAAAAGAATCGTCAGGGCCGAATGTCGGAGGCCTTTGAAAAACTTAGGTTCACCGGTCCGACTGAAATACCCGGAATGTTCGTCGGGACTTCGGAGCTTGATGAGCTAAACGCGGCTGTTGAGCAACTCGAAAACAAGCTGAAGATCCTTCGCGATCGATTGACTGGCGCTGTCGTAATCCCCGCCGTGGGTGACTTCGTCTACAAGACGGCGAGAAAGATCTTCTCGTTTGAGTCCGCTTTCAATCTGACTCGATCCAAGCCGGAGTACTCTCGAATACTCCGACAGGCGCGGCGTCGCTTTATGCTGGGCTATCCGCCAAAAAAAGAAAAGGATACGTCGATGGGTGATGCGGTAAACTGGGAATGGATTGTTGAATGTGCGACTACTAGCAAACGAAATGTCATCATCGTTTCTCGTGATAGTGATTATGGTTTGCGTTTCGACAAAGTACGACACTTAAACGAATGGCTTCTACAGGAGTTTAGCGAGCGGGTTGGAAGCAGCAGGAGCGTCGAACTGACTGACTCCCTGTCCACCGCCCTCAAGAAAGCGAACATTCGTGTAACAAAGGCTGAACAGAAGGCAGAAGAAGAACTTATCCTAGGAGCCCAAGAGCCTAGTTTTACTGAAGAAGAATGGACTAAAATATTCGAAAAAGCCGTGACAATCTCGGGTCACTCTGCTTTTCCGAGTTTCACCAGTGCCGAATCGATTACATCAGAACCGGGACCGAGTTACCTACAGCAGACAAAAGGTAAGAAACTGGAACCAAGTTACCTACCGCAGCCCAAAGCTAAGAAAGGCAAAAAGCAGTAGCCGGAGCGACCATTAATTAACTACGTCCGCCGTCGTCATCACAACGATTCCCGCTTGACTAACCTGCGCTGTTAGCCTAACTTGGACCCGACTTCAAATCCGTCATTTCACCCTCCCTCGAGGGAATTTCTAAGCTCCTAAATAGGTCATTTCAGCCTAATTCACCCGTCTCCGGAGGAGAATCGTGTCGAATTTACCATGAAATGACTTTTTCAAAATGTCGTAGCTAGCGACCTTTCGGGTTCTTATAGCACCCGCGTCCGTGCCACCCCTGTCACAGTACCTTGGGTTTATAGGGATTGCCCTCACCTCGAGCCGACTAACTAGGAGGGTAGCGGTTTCATTACTCAGCGTGGTGGTAGTCGGTCCGATCGAGCCGGTGATGGCCAGGGATATGCTAGGCGATGAGATGCCGTCGCCTTGAACACAGAACGATCGTTCACTCGCATGCATCGATGGATTGTTTGTTGCGATGGTAATCACGTTGTGTGGATCACGCCGCACAAATGCCAATTACTAACATTACCATCGGCCGCACTGGGGGGAGATTGTGGGGGCAGGCGCCTACAACCGCGATGTTTTGAAACAACTCACGAATACATAGGCAATAGGTGCGGCTTAGGTATTCCCAAAGGGGGGGCGACCGTTAAAGAACAAAGGCTCGGCGTTTCAACCGAGCCTGCATTCGTTTAACTATGCGTGACCTATCGCTCGAAGCTTTCTTTCACGATACCAGATCTGACCGTACAGACTCTTGTACTCGCGATTGGCAGCGTACCAAATGCGATTTGCGGATCGCTTGCAATTCCGGCACTTCGGTTCGGCCTTGCTCGCATAGAACTCCGAGCTGGGCTTCGTTTCGTGACAGGATGTACAGGTACGATTCACTGTTAGGCCTTGCTATCCGCTGCGACGTGGTCGCGCAGCTCGACTAGCTTGCTGCCGATGACATCAGCCCTCTGGGCAACTTCTTGGGGAGTAGAATTGACCATGAATAAGCTGACGACTTGAAACTTGCGCAGATCAACGATCCGTTTATGGAGTTTCAGGTCATTCCGCCTATCTTTCGAAATCGCTTGAATGGACACCGGGTGACCGAACCATGAAGTAATTATCTCGGTCTGGACCTTGTTGGTCAATAGCTCGACGATTTTCTGGATCGAGCTCTCCGCCTTCGAGACGGACGCGTTATACACGTCTAGGGCACTGCCCTTAGAGACCAAGTCTTCCATCCGCTTTTTTGCGTCATTGGCTGCGGCAAGGAGCTGATTGTACTCGAGCGTTGCATCGACGAGAGCTTTAGCTGTCTTGCTTTGTCCTTTCTCGTCTTTATCTCCTTCGAAAGCGTTTGCAGCGTCATTGAGATCAGTCAGAGCGCTATCGATCCGGGAGGGGAAATTTATTGTCTCTGTCTCGGTAGTCTTAGGGTTAACGTTGGGCGCAAAAGACAGCGGGAATGAATTGAGTTGGTTAGGATAGTTTCTTAGTGACATGATATTATCGTTTCTTTTCTGTTGATTCGTTCAGGAGGTGGTTAGGATAGTTTTCTTTCGTTGCGGACCTTGTGAATGGCATTGGTCAGGGCGTCTGCGGTCTCTAAGGCAGCCTCGCCGCCGAGCCTACCTATCGCTAACTGCTTTTCGCGTTCGGCGATTGTAGCCTCGCGGTATGCTTCTGTGATTAGTTCGCGCTCCTCGGGAGAAGCATCACCTGGAATTTTGTAGTTCATTGCTAAAATTGATTCCCTTGTCATCTGCGATCTGCGATCTGAACCGTTGACAGTTCTCCGGAGTGCCTAGTTCATTTCTCTGTTTCTTCTGTTGTTCCATGACGAGGCCCGATCTTAATAAGGTCGGGCTTTCGTATTTCAAAACTTGTCATGGCATTAGACACGGGCGCCGTATGAGTGACCTCACAGGAGAAAGCACGCAGACGAGCACGCTACGAAAACATGACGCCGGAAGAGCTCCAGAAGCGTCGGGATTATAAGGCCGCTTGGGCCAGGAGGCACCGTGCGGCCGCTAAGGACAAATTAGGAACTGTTACTAATTTGGATACCGAACACAAGCCCTCTCACGCCGTCCAGGCTGCTTCGGATACACCAACCGCCCCCATGACACCCCCCACTCCTAGAAACCCGCCACAGACCAAGCATGCGAAGTCCGGTAAGCCGAAAAGCGACCGCGCTCAACGCCGTGAATATCGAGCAACCCTAGCCGAGTATCTTGAAGACTGTCTGACTGACCCTTCCGCGCCTATGTCCGGTGAATTGTACGAACGCTGCCGGATGACCGCGTTCTGGATGGGATGGTTCAAGAAACTGGATCAACTCGAAGCCTGCGCCGATGGTAAACCTGACTTGCTTTCTGAGATGCGGCTATCGATCGCTGTTGAATGTCTGCGCAGGCTTACCGGCGAAACTCCGGCCAGATCGGCGCAAGCGCTGCCACACAAAGCCGCTTAGGCTAGATCCTCGCACGGAAACCAGTTTCGGCTTTCGATTTGGCTCCTTTTTCAGGCGATTTGCTCTAGATTTGCTCTAAGGAGATTCTTTCGGTGACAAGCACCAGCATCCAGATACTCGCCGAGGGAACGAACACGGCCACGTCTGTGCTGCCTTCGATAGCCACTCATTTAGCCATCGGCGGAGGTTTGTTCTATGGGGTCCAGAAGTTTTTCGAGGAAATCGAAAAAAAGTTAAGCGTGGGTACAAAGGATGACATTGCTCTCTGGCTGTTGGATTTACACCCTTCTGGGAAGTTTAGCGATTGGCGTCCAACATTCGCGAAGTTGTTCGACCGAGTTTTCGGTGAGAAACAGCTGTCCTGGAAATGTTTCTGGCGGTCGAGCCTGGCGTCGGTAATCACCTCGTTGATCGTTGTAATTGCGGCGTCCCTGACAGGTGCTTTTCGTTTTAGCATTGCTCCGCCGATTTTTTTGTTGTTTGCTGGCAGCGCCGTTCTAGGCAATCTGATTCCTGATTACTTCTCTCTTTGGAAAACCCGACACCTGTTCCGCCTAGGTTGTAGAACTAAAAGCATATCTCTTAATATCCTTCTTTTTCTGGCGGACATTGCGGCAAGCATACCATTCGCATTTATCGCATTCATTATTGGGTTCTCAGTTGAAGCGTTGTTAGGGCATGCTGTTTGGAGTTTTTATCTCAAAGCTTTGGGAGTCCAAGGCCCGGTTATGTTTTACGCGAATCAGGTTGTGTTCCTTTGGTTCATCCCAGCATTTTTTGGTCGTCTTTGGCTGCTGGCTTACTTTGGTTCGGGAATGCTTTTGAAAACCGCTCGTCGTCTCGACATCGGATTCGCCTGGTTCAACAAGAAGTTCGACGTCGAAAATCACCCCTTGCAGTGCGTAGGACTCGTCGCCGGGACACTCTGTGCATTAGGCTATTGGATACTTGCCGCAATTCATTTGGCACCATAGCCATCGCTCAGAGTCCGCTTTAGAGCGATCCGACCCGCGATCCGCTGTGATGACCTTCGGCGGGTGCTTAGAACGCGAGCTGGATGGCAAGGCGTTGCGCCGTCCGGCCGAATGCGGTTCCCGTCCAATTTCCCGGAGCCCGTTCCGCTAATCGTTGGAAAATCAATCAATCTAAGAATCCACACGCAACCTTGCGGTTGCGCTTTTGACAGTAATATGTTAGTAGCAATTAACCAGCAAACAACCAACAGAACCAACTACCAAACATGAGCATCACCCTAGAAAAGCAACTCAAGTCGATCTCCTCTGAGTGCTGGGACATGCGAGACAGCAACAAGAAGCTATGGAACGAGATCTTTCGACTCGGTATCCAGGCTGAGCGCAACCGGCTCAAGCTCCGATCCGGTGGGCGTAAGTAACCTCATTCCGCACGCTCCTCTTTTCTCTTTTCCCTTACTCTGCCGCTAAAGAGCCTGAGACTTTGGGAGTGCGGATGCGACGGGACAAGCGTCCGTCGCTCCACGAAGTCTAGGCTCACTGACTTTGCATAATTGCATTATATATTATAGAATCCTGCAATCTTGCAATCTGGATAGTAAGTCATTGATTCTAAGCCTGTTACAACTTTGCAAGCAGGTTTGCAAAGTTGCATGACACGTCATCCTTAGAAGCCATCACTCGAAGGGGTCATTTTCCGGCATTTCGACAGCTGTCGACTCTTGTGCGGATTTGCGGCTTTTCCGCTCATGCTCGATACCTTCCGGGGTCTTAACCCATCTGGTAACGCTGTCTATCTTGGAATCATAGACGAGTCCGTCCTTCTTAAGATTTGACCGGTGTTCGTTAAAAGTGCGCTCGGACATTCCCGTCGCAATCTGTACTGCCTGATACCAATCGTCAGAAGTCGAGCCTCCCTTATCCGGCAGAAATTTTAGCAAGTCGTCTTTGGAAAACTTCGGCTTAGCTCCTGGGATTCCCTTTAACCGCTTGTGATCCAGATCGTCTCTACGCTCAAAAAGCGGCGTTCCCTCGATCTTAGCGACAGCAAACGGCTTGATAGGCTTGAAGTTTCTCAGAGTAAATTCCGCAACCATTCTTCCGTCATCTAGTCCAAGCTGTTCCTCGAGCTCGGAGAACGTCAGAATAACATCAGGATCACGAGCGTTCACGCCGGAGCCGCTGATACGGTCTATTGATGAACGAAGCGCCATGTTCCCTTTGGCAAAGTGATCCGCGTAAATTAGCGCGGCACCGGCTCGCTCTGCGATCTGCTCAAGTTCTGACAGAATCTTCTGCATATCGCCGGCCGCATTTGCGTCTGCTCCGTTCAACAGCTTGTAAAGAGGATCGACGATAATCACGTCAAACTTCTCGTTTCCGACCCGCTCAAGAATTTCCTCCTTGAACGATTCGGCGGTCATGAAGTGACCACGCAGAGTCCACGTCTGTAGGTTTGGAACGCCTCCTGAATACTCACGGATCTTCATTATCAGCCCACCCCGTTTGCGAAAGAATTGTTTTTGAATCTCAAGGTTAACGTACAACACGCGCCCCTTGTATGTCTTGATTCCAAGCCACGGCCGGCCGTTTGCGATTGCGAAAGCTAGATCCATAAGGAGCCACGTTTTACCCGCCTTAGATGCTCCGCCGACGGTCATCTTCGCTCCCTGGTTCAAAACGTCTTCTATCACGATCTTGAGTTCTGGAAGTTTGGTTTCCTGGAGATCGTCCCAGGATTCAAATTTCGGCAAAGGCTTAGGTAAGGACGGACTTAGCGTGGACACCCACTCGCGCCACTCACTCCATGACTTACCGGCAACGTTAGTTTCCAGCAAGCGCGCTTGGTCGATTATCGGGTTGCCGTCCGCTCCTAACACTGGCTCAGCCGTCTCCTTGTCTTTGCGCATCCGGTTGCCGTTGGGCATTCGACTATAGCGAGCGGGGTTCTTGTTCTGAGTATCAACCTTGATTCCCAGCGCTTGCTCACAAAATAGGTGAACTAGCTCAACGCGTTCGTCGTATTCCTGGCGGTCTTTCGCATCAACCCGCACCCATGCGTGAATGGACTTACCTGCACTGTCGATGATTACTGTAATCGGCAAACCAAGTTTGCGTAGTGCGCCTAACTGTTCTTCTTTCGTCCCTCTATCACACTCGACCAAGCAGTGACGAAATGCGGTCACGTCACTGTCCTTTGTGCCGAGCTGCTTCATAGGATTAACTCGAATAAACAAACCGTTCTTATCCGTGAACTGCTTGTTGATCGGACGAGTCTTTAAATCCTCCAGCCATTCCTCCCGAGTCAGTGTTACGCCGGAGCTAGGCATGGGCTTACCGTCTTCGCTCTCGAAGGTATCACCGATAGATACGAACTCGTTAGGCTTGAACGCGGTTTCCAAAATAACGCGATCGCCTTCGGTTATGTATTTTTCCGGTAAATTCTCTGGAGCTGTTTCGATCTTTGAGAACTTGATCTTAGAGGACCTCACCGGATTGCGAAATGTCCTACTGTTCAAATTCCGCGAACTGCCTACGATCGGCTCGCGCTGTTCGCCTTCGTATGCTGACGCAATGGTTGAGCTGATCTCTCCGACGTTCAGACCGTCCGCTTGCGCTCTCGGATCCAATCGCCCCTGTGCCGCGTCCAAGCCGTAACCCGCATCGCGGAATTGCTGCGCTGCGTTGAATAAGGCTGCGTTGCGCTCTCCCTCTGGAGCTCCGTATTCTAGGTAGTCCAGGGTAACCCGCGGAAGCGATGGGTCGGCTGATCCTTGTCGATATGTAGACATCAGATCGACCTCCAATCTAGTGGACAGCACCGACCGTCGTTGTACTCTCCCACTCTGGTACGTTCTGGCGCCTGTCGTTCGGCAAAATGACAGGCGCCTTTTTCTTTTTGGTCCGGTGATTTCATGAGCGTGTTCAGTAGCGAGTGATTCATCGGCTGTATGGCGGTATATCCGTTGCCTTGCGCTCCCGAGTCACAACGCGGATTCCGCCGCTAAACCAGAATTCGTCGGCGATCGTCAGCCAGCGTTTTTGACTTCGCTCGTCGGTGGCCAACTCCGAAAGGCGCTCTTTGATTGCCAGGGCAATCTCGGTGCAGCCAAACGGAGGGATCTCCCCCGACTCGACGCACGCGTAGAAGTCTACGCCGATGGATTTCAATGCAGACACCAGGTCCCCGATTTCCTGCTGGCTAAAGGGGGGACGGTGTTTTGAGTAGTACGGGTGGTCTTGCGTCGGATTGATATATGACAGGGTGATCAAAGAGTTCGGTTGTGGGGCATTCATCGCAATGCCTCCACGTTGACGTGAGCGACCCTGGACGGTCGTGGGTGGTTGTGAATGTATTCGGCCAGATCACTCGGCCAGATTTGCCAAGTGTTGCCGAACATTGTCGCCTTTAGATTCCCGACTCGGATAGCGAGATAGATTGAGTGCGGGTGAAGCTTTACGCGTTCAGCCGCCTCCTGTATGGTCATCGGTTTTGTAAACATATTTTGCTTTCTGTCTTGGTGTTTCTTGTCAAATAAAAGGCCGTCGTTTTATTTACACACTTGACAGCATAAAAGAGACGGGCTCTATTGGTGCCGCTGGGCGTGTGTCGATGCCTTTTTGTGTCATGAGGCGGTGAATGTATCGGATCGGTTCTTATCAGTCTAGGGGAACTTGGCGCGAGTTGTAACCAGCTCTGGCTGTGGATACTAGGCCAGCTTTAAAACACAATAGCGCTATCGAACCACGCTTCGCCTTGCGCCTTTGTTAGGATACGCAGGTAATGTTTGCGACAGCTCGCCTCCGAGTTTCCAGCGTACCGCGCAACCTCGCCAACACCGTGCTCCGGATGTGCGGCCAGCCAATATGAGATTGCGCTTTTCCGCAGACCATTCTCGATGAAATCGACTTTGGCTTGCTCGAACACCTTATGGATTCGGCGACGGAAAGCCGTGAGAGAGCAATTCACAACTCGGCCGGAATGATCCTCGCCTATCCTCTTTGAGACAATCAAGCAATGGTCGAGAGATGAATGAAGGGGCGTGAATCGTTCGTTACTGCTCCTCCTGGTATGCTTCCCGACTTCCTCTCGAACGTGTATTTCCTTGCGGTCCCACAGGATATCCTTCCACTCGAGAACCGGCTCGTTGTCCAGGCGCCGGACAAGCTCCCTGGTGCGAAAGAACGCCAAAGCTGACAACGCAATGAACCGGCAAACATCTCCGTCAAGCTCTATCGCCTTGGAGAGCAGCTTGTTTAGATCCGCGGGCGTGTAGACGGTCCTAGGTTCCTTTCCGGTTTCTGGTGGTCGCAGCTCGTCGAAAGGATCCGCGATCAGCCACCTCTGGCGTTTAGAGAAGTCGAAAAACGGTTGAAGGCGCTTGTAATGGCTCTTTCGACTCCAGCCTGTAGGAAACGTCTTGAGATACGCTTCAATCGATCCTGGCGTGATCTGATGCAGTTCTGTGGTCGCGTAAGCCTTTCCGAACCGTCGCAATCGCCAGCGGATATCGTCCAGAGTCTTTGGGTTCAGATTCTCGCTCTCTCGGTCCCGAATGAACGCTTCGGCCGCTTCGTGCGCAGTGATTGACTTTACTCCTTTCCCCGTACGGCTCCAATGGTCTAGGACTTCCCGCAACCGGTCCAGGCTCCCGAGCTCGGTCCTGGCTACATTTATCCAATGTCTTTCTTCACTTGAAACGGCTTGCCTTCCATGCTCTTGTCGTTCTCCCAAAGTTTTGGAAATGAATTGTTCAGCAGATTTCTTAGTATCGAAGTACTGGTCGCGACGGCTCCCAGTATCGGAGAACTTTGCCGGGACCGTAACTCGCCACCTTCCGGAGGCATGCAAGGACGGTTCCCACTTGGGGCGTTTCATTACCGCACTTTACCGCAAAAACTTCCTTGGAGAATCAAAAACGGTATGCAACAGAATTGCTAGCGTGTTAGGTTCTCCTCGGAGAAACGTTTGACCCTATCGTCCAGTGGCCTAGGACACCGCCCTTTCACGGCGGTAACACGGGTTCGAATCCCGTTAGGGTCGCCATCTACTCAAGTAGTTGGCGACTAAGCACTTGTGATAGCGACCCAGCAGCGGGTGGTAACATGTCCATCTGCGCTCACATGCCATCACTACGAACCGGTCCTCAGCTGGGATGGTAAGAGGCTATCATTCTCAGAAAACAACGTCAGTACGCACAACCTCTGGATCGATGCGGCGTAGCGGCGAAGTACCTAGTTCTCGCTGGGGCTTGTCTCTTGTCAACCACAGACGAAGCCGATTTAGCGGGCTCCGCCCGGAACTCGCCTGATTTCGCATTCGTACGCAAGTTCCTTGCAATGAAAGGCTCAATCTACTATTAGCGAGGTCGGCAGGACGCTTTCGGCTCGGGGTACAGGAAAAGGCAAGAGCTTTTTTTGCATTGAACTCGCCAGACATTTTCAGCGTCCGGGCTCCAATCCAAGCCCCTGGGCCCAGATTCCGTCAACAATGGATCTGCAGCTAATGGCCAACGACCGCTTTTTCACCTTCCCTTTGAGCCAAGAATGAACAGAGCCATCACATCAAATTGGAGGCAGCTTTTGCACGCCTTGTACGCATTCCTTATCGTCGTGGCCGGGCTTTGGGCCATGCCCAGAAACGCCCGCGCAAATCTCTATATAACCCAGGCAGCGACTGTAGGCGTACCCACTGGGGTTGTGAGCGAATACAACGCCAGCACGGGAACTCCGTTTAACAAGAAGTTCATCACGGGGCTCAATGCACCCATCGCACTGGCGTTGTCTGACGGCATCCTCTTCGTGTTGAATAGAGGCAACACGTTAAACGCCAGCACGGTTGGCGAATACAACGCCGCCACCGGAGAGGTGATTAAGGCCAACTTCATCACCGGGCTGAACCAAGCCCAGGGAATCGCCGTCACGCAATAGCAGAAACCATTTGAAATGAAGTAGCCATGCCAATGTAATGTTTGACTGGACATTCTTGCTCAAACGTCGAGACGGTATCTCTGTCTAATGAGCGGAAAGTTCTTCCCATGGATCTCCATCAATTCTTGCTAAGCTCTCCCCGCGAGGGACTTATCGAATCAGGCGAGCTCAGCCACTCAAGCAGCGGCTTGATCCATTCATCACCAGCTTTCGACCCGCTAAACCCTTTCTAGATGCAATGTCAGCGTCTCATACGAACTACATAAAACCGATGTACGTGGTTGAGCCTGGTAGGTTGCTAAATAGTAATCCCCAAGATCTTTGGGCTTATCGAGAGCTGTTTGTACTGCTCGTCAAAAGAGATTTCGTGGCTGCCTACAAGCAGACTGCACTGGGGCCGTTTTGGTTTTTTGTCCAGCCCTTCGTAGCATCTCTCACGTTCATCGTGGTCTTTAGTCAGATCGCTCGCCTTTCCACGACGGATTTACCGCCGCTGGTTTTCTATATGTCGGGCATCATCGTCTGGAATTTCTTCTCAAATTGCTTGAGCCAGGTTGCCTATACTTTTCTCACGAACGGACAGATCTTTCGTAAGATCTATTTTCCCCGGCTGATCATGCCGCTGAGTCAGATCGGCACGAATGTGCTCAATTTTGTTCCCCAACTCGCGGTCCTATTTCTAGTGGTCGCATTCTACGAACTAACTGGCAAAGGCATCGAGCTCAGTCCTCGATTATTTGCTCTGCCGTTGATTCTCGGGCTGATGGCCTTGTTAGCTTTGGGCCTGGGTTGTTTGATCGCTGCGGCGACCGTGAAGTATCGAGATCTCACGATCGTCGTCGGTTACATGTTAAACCTGTGGATGTATGGCAGCCTCGTTATTTGTCCGCGCAGCGCGATACCGCCCAGTTTGAGCTGGCTGGTGGGGCTGAATCCGATGGCCAGCTTTGTAGAATGTTACCGATCAAGCTTATTTGGTACCGAACACGCACAAGTCGAGCCAACCGTCACCGCCATTGTCGTCACGCTGGTACTGGCTGCAGCCGGCATCGCTTGCTTCAAAAGAGCTGAACGAACTTTCACGGACACGATCTAATGTCACTCGCGATAGAAGCGCACCATATCTCAAAACGATTCTTTCTGGGCGAGCGGAACCAGAGGACATTCTTCGAAGACGTCTGGACCGGAACCCTATCCCGAGTGCGGCGCGTGTTCCGACCGACCGAGCTCGTGTCAATTAGATCTACCCGCCGCGATTTTTGGGCGTTACGCGACGTTTCGTTCCAGCTGCATCGAGGCGAAACGTTAGCCATTATCGGCGAGAATGGGGCGGGGAAATCGACGCTACTCAAAATTTTATCGCGCATTACCCAGCCAACCATCGGAAAGGCCATGGTTTATGGTCGATTGGCGAGTTTGCTCGAGGTGGGTGCAGGGTTTCATCCCGAGTTCTCCGGACGGGACAACATCTTTTTGAATGGCACCATGTTAGGATTTTCCAAAAAGGAGATCCGCCACCGGTTCGATCAGATCGTCGACTTTTCTGGATTGGAAGAATTCATCGACGTTCCGGTTAAGAACTATTCGAATGGGATGTACATCCGATTGGCGTTTTCGATTGCAGCGTGCCTTAACCCGGAAATCGTCATCCTGGATGAAATCTTGGCGGTAGGAGATGCCGCCTTTCAGAAGAAATGCTTCGAGCGGATGAAAGAAATCATAAACCAAGGCCGGACCGCTATCCTCGTAAACCACGAAATGTCGCAGGTCCGACGGATGAGCCAGCATTGCCTATGGCTTCGGCACGGCCAGGTAGAGATGTTTGGGCCCACTAACGAGGTGGTTTCTTACTATGAGCAGGAGACCGGCGGACCGGCCAAGTCATCCGTGAAAGCGACGAAATTGGCCCATTTCGCTTAAAATCGTCGCCGCTTCTGGAACGCCTGAAATCCGCGCGTCCCGGGGACCCAAGCCGGGTCACCGTCTTGTCGTGAGCCGACGCGGCCGTTGAAACGTCCATCTTTCGTTACAAACCGTCCATTTTCTTGGACAGATAATATTTCTTGTAATTTTCAAATTGACCATAGGCCAATCCGCTATTCTACTGCATCGGCAATTGTTCCCAGGGGGAATCAATGAAAAACAATGGTTGGTGGGTGTTCTTATGCACGTCGAAATCCGATTGTCACTAGAATCAGAGCCGCTTGGAACGCTCCAACTTAGCGTTCCTTGCGGCTATTTCGCGTTGGTATAGCGGTCGGGCTCAGAGGATCCCGTTTCAGCAAAGCGTCCGATACTCTAAACTTCTCCGGCGACGCTACCCAAACGTCTGTTCGCCCTGTGCCCAGTATTTACCCGGCACGTCTGACATCACCAGGTAGACGTTGTCAGCACTTATCCCGAGATGTTGCGCCATACATTTGGCCAGCGCGCCAGGAATTTTCTCTCGGCCCGATTCCGGAATCCCAACACTCCGCAATTCAAGAAACGCGGCGCCGTCCGGGTGACCATCGAAGATCATTTTTGGAGCTGGCGCCCAGGCGACCATAACGTACTTCTCCGGCTTATTGAGGACCGTCGCTACGACTTTCGAAGCATCTGCTAACAACTGGCTCTGCTCGTTTTCGCCGAGTGGCTTGTTGGTTTGGATGAATAAGTAAGGCATAGATAAGTTCGAAGTTTTAGGTTGTAGGTTGTAGGTTTTAAGTTACCGGCGCGCCGATCGAGCGACAACTTACAACCTATAACTTAAAACCTAGAACCTAAAACTTATAACCTAGAACTTATAACCTAGAACCCGTTCCCCGGTGGAATCTTTCAATTATCTGTCGGTCCTGATCTCAATCATCCTGGGATTGGCAATCGCACAGGCTCTACAGGGTGTGCGCGGCCTGATTCTAGCAAGGAGAAAGGTGAAGCTTTACGCGCCCACTGTCATTTGGACCGGGATGGCTCTCCTGCTGGCCATCCAGGGTTGGTGGGCGGCTTTCAGCATGCACGAGCAGGCGACCTGGAATTTCTTAGGGCTCCTGGTCATCGTGCTGCAGGCGATCAGCGTTTACATGATTGCCGCCTTAGTGCTACCCGATCCGAAAGACGATGCCGTGGTCGATTTGCGAGCGCATTATTTTGCGCATCGACACTGGTTCTTCGCCGCTGTCCTCGGGAGCGTCATCTTTAGCTTATCGAAGGAGCTGCTACTCTACGGCCGCCTTCCCGGGCCGTTCGACCGCAGCTTTCAATTTGCTTTCGGACTCATCGCCATCGGAGCTATCATCGTGCGCCAGGAATGGTTTCATAAAATCCTAGCGCCCGTCAGCGCCCTTCTTGTCGTTTTCTATATCGCGCTGCTTTTTTATCGCCTGCACGCTTGATTCGGTCTCTTAGGCGAGCGCCTGCTCTCCCAAGGTGAGACGTGATTGGTATTGGTGATTAGTGAATGGTGATTGGTCGGGCCTGGGTAAAATCGCGATATAGGAAGTGGCACGAATAGGACCTATACGACCTATATGACGTATAGGACGCAAGCTTCACCGATATCCTGGGCACGGTTTCGGTGAAGAATGGCCTTCCACCGATCACCAATCACTAATCACCTCTCACGTAGGACAAGCAGGCGCTCGTCCCTACCCAATCGCTACTCGGTTGAGCAATTCATCAATCGCGTTCCCGAGATCAGTCAGCATCATCGACGTAGCCGGTGGCCAATCCCTGGTGTTAATGACACAAGCCCAATCAATGCCGTCGTTTCGGGAAGACGCCAACGACGATGCACCCGGGCTGCTTCCGGTTCGAGTATAACCAGCTGTTCTAGGACCGTTGCCCCAGACCGCGTGCTGATGGATAAACCGGGTCAACGCTTGAGCGGAAGCTCCCATACCATGATTGGCATCCCCTACTTCGTTGATCTGTCCGTTGCCGCCACTTTCAGATACTCAAAGTAACTTAGGCCGGTGACATGCTCCACCACCGCTCCGGCCAGGAGATAGCCGTAGTTCGAATATTTCGCTTCCGTACCCGGCGTGAAATCTAACCACCGCCTATACATGTAACGGACGACATCCAGCTTAGCGACTGGGTGCGTCAGACCCAGCTCTAACGCAATTCCCCGCATGTTGTAAGTTGGATCAAAGCTCAAATCGGGAGAGCTATCATCATAACCGCCAGTGTGGTCTAAGAGTTGTTGCATCGTAATGGTATCTGCCCGCGGATCCAATGGGCCGGAAAAGCCCAGCAGCGGATAGACTTGCGTTCCCGGCTTTAGTTTGCCGTCGGTGTAAAGACATTGGACGGCTGCTTCCAAAAAGATTTTGCTACAGTTCGCCAGAAGGAATCGCGTGGCGGGTTCCGTAACCGGATATCCCGGTTCAGCCCAAGTGTAAGCCCGCGAGAATAGGATCAAACCTTGCTTGGAAATCGCTAGTTGTGCGGCCCGCACTCCGTTGGCCTGCATAAATTCCTGCATTATCCGGTCGAGCTCGGCTAGGTCCGGAACCTCCGTGCCGGTTATGCTCCATTCGCGATTAAACGGGAGATCCTGAGTGGCAAAGATCGCAGCATAGATCGGATTTGCCGTAGAACCGCCACCCTGCGTGCAAATCGGATAAAACCCATTTGCCATCTGATGATCGAGTTCCGCCTGGTACTCCGGCCCGGTCATGCCGTGTCGCGTTATCCACGGGCCCACCACGTCGTCTTTGAATACTGAGCAATACAGTAAGTCACGAGAAAGTGAGACATACGCCGGACGATAGGCTGCGAGATCGTAACCGGGTAACTGGGCCTCCGAGTCGAGTGTACTCTGGTACTTCGATCCGGAGTCCGATGAGTGTACATGCGACTTCACATAATCCGGGTTCGAATGCCAGACCGCAGCATATCTCCGGTCAGCGGCAGTTCCATAGATCGCCACTGAGCGCAGAATCATTTTATGAGCCAAAGCGTTCGCATTCTCGTTCTCAAAGGTTCCGGCACTTTCTACCGGTCCGCTGGGCATGCCGTAACGGGCCAGCCAAGGATCGGTAATCCCCCGCTCGAGTACGGCGGCGAAAATCGTGTGGCTGAACGATCCGGTAGCGGAGATCAAAATGGGCACGTATCCCTTCCCGATCCACAAATCCAAGAACGCTTCGTAACCGGCGCCATCCACACCATGGACCGCCTCCCAGGCCGGCCCAAAACGTTGGACCCAAACCGCTGCATAGAGAGGGCTGTCAGGATCACCATACACACTGAGAGAAATCATGCGGTAACCCTGCACCGACCATTCGTCGAAATGTGCCTTATGTTCATCACCCGTGACACCGTGATAGGCGTAGAAAGCCGGACGGGGGCTGGTGATCTGGGTCCGTAATGAAACGCCCGGAAGCCGAACGTTCAGGCGGACAGACTTCATGAGAAGAACGCTAGAATATCTGATCAGGCATTGCGGAGCAATGCGTTAATACGACGGATCGGTAGGATGAGCTCCTGCTCATCCGTGGCGGTCCGCGCGGAACACAGAAAACCGGATGAGCAGGAGCTCATCCCTAACGGGGTAACCACCGCGGCCACACCAACCGGTAGAAGCCCGTTTCGATATCGTCGACCAAAAACTCTCTTACCTTTGCGCCCGCCCGCATCGCTTCGCGAAGCGTTGCGGGCGGGTCTTTGCGTCCCTGGCCGACGT
>WNFI01602624.1_pt1 | contig 18646 bp, 17 predicted proteins | sample 5400471 | NCBI WGS metagenome assembly WNFI01 (sample SAMN13153348, study PRJNA577476) | soil metagenome | isolation source: 100 cm saprolite on Douglas fir-dominated hillslope | place: USA:California | collected 2013-09-17 | reverse complement strand
CGGCTTTTATACGCAACCGGAACTGGAAATACTTCAATGGGAAAAAAGAAAGCAACAGTCAGCTATCGTGTTACACGAGCGATATCCCGATCCGTCCGCAACCCTAAAAAACTAAAAATCCTCTATTATCCGATTAAATACCAGGGCGGCTGGTACTATTGTGAACCTTCAGCCATGAGCCGCACAACTTGGATCCTATTTATATTCTACCAGTCTTTTCTCCAGTCTTTTTTCATTGGGCTACTTTTTTTCTTACAGGTTATTTTGTTCCCAAAGCATATGACACCAAGGGCCCTGCAAAATTTGTGAAAGACCGTGCTATACGGCTTGGATTTCCAACACTGTTATATGTTTTTCATCCGCCTGTATTAATTATAATTGCCCGTCAGCCGGGCAATTTGCATCCGCTGCTTAAATTTCCTTTGCTTACTGTATTATTGGAGTTTCCGTAAATTCTGTTAGCTCTTTGAATCAAATGTAATGCGGTCGCGGTTTGAAGCATTTTGAGTGCTGCAAGGATATAATTTTTCATTTCTTGCTATGTATCCTAGGCTGCACTGTCAAAATGGCCTTGAAGAAGTTTCCTCAAAAAAATGCGTCCAATTTCGTAAAATGCAAGTACCAACTAAACATTCATACGATCATGGAAAACTCCAATACAGGTAATTGTTTACAATAAATAAAAAAAACATAGTAGTTTTTTAACTAGTTTTTCTTATTAACAATCTGCGTATTATATTTAAGGAAACCTTGTCATGAAAAAGATCGAATCAAAGCTTGCCGATTTTTTTGCGGAACTCCTGGGTTCGTATGTTAATGCCATCCCCTTTACAATAAGTTCCATGACACCCTATCAATTATTGCAACATTTTTATCATGGCAAAGTAAATGTCCATTGCAGCTATAAAAAAACCTCACATGCTCTTTACGAAAGAAACGACAAGTTAAGTGTTTCAGATAATAAGGATCTCATGAATGAAGTATTTGCCTCCCTACTCCCTGATAGAAATATGGAGACATCTCTGACTTAGTATTGTAAGAATGAGTTCATTCTTAAAGCTTCGGTTCATTAACCATTAAACCAACCTAGTTATGCTAACCAATCGCGATGACATTATCCTTATTTTGGGAATCAAGAAGTATATAGAGTACCATTTTATGGAAAGCCTTACTATAGATGACCTCTGTAAAAAAGCAGCTATTAATTCTGACAAGTTCAAGGCCGGCTTTCATCAGGTAGTGGGAATATCCCCACACAGTTTTATACAGCAGTTACGAATAAATGAAGCAAGATCACTGCTCAGTACTACTCAAAAATCTATTAAAGCTATTTGCCTGGAAACAGGCTACAAGAGCAAGACCAGTTTTGACAAAACGTTTAAAAAGCTCTGTGGCAATACCCCACTTGAATATCGGAAGCAATTTGAGAAGTAAGGGTTTATATCTAAAAATAAACTTCCGAATGGATAATACAAAAATTTTAAACCCTCTACTAGAATTCTTAACTTGCTATTGCTTTTAGAAAAGTAATATCGCCGGGAAACGAAAAAACAGGTGAAGATCCAATTCTGCGTATATATGGTGATTCATTCCGCCATCGAGGCCTACAGGTCAAAGTATGCAACTGCATGATTATATTCAATTCAAAATAACTGTCTTTAACTGGTCGAACAAGAGACCAGGTCATAATCCCTAACCTTTGGCTCAGTGATCAGATTACAAGTAGTATAATGCTAACCTTGCTGCAATATGAAAATCTTTCCTATGCACCTTAAAGAAGTCTCACGACTTACTCACTATGACCTTTCTTGTGTTGGAAATGCCATAAACTTTATAGACAAGAATTATTCTGACCACATTTCTGCCGATCAGCTCTCCCTGGAAGTAGGGCTCAGTAAAAAGAAGCTACAGGCAGGTATCCGTCAAAAGACAGGGTTGACCCTTCATGGCTATATCCTGCAAATTCGTATTGAAAAGTCCAAGCCCCTCCTGGCTGATACAGGCCTGCCTCTCAAGGCCATTGCAAGGACTATTGGATTTAAAACCTGCAGTCATTTTTGCAAGATCTTTAAAAATCTTACTTCTAACACCCCTATGGAATACCGGCTTCAACATGCATACTAAATGCCTGGCATTATAAATTGGAACCAACCCGCGATGAAATGCTTTAAAATAAAAACAGGATTAAAAAAACTCCAATTTGAACATAAAACGAGTTGATTTGAACATGAGCCTGGTGTAACTTGCATGGAGAATAATTCTTACTGGGTCTAATTTTCAACGGGATCAAATATATGGACGGGTCAAAGGTTTTCTGATTAGCAATTCACATATAGAGCAACTGGCAAATTGGTGACCTGCAAGCTATTTTGCGGCGATGTAAAAACGGCCGTTGTTGAAGCATTACTGCATGAGTTTGGAGTGAGCAACCAACATGCGGGGTTTGCAGGTTACTGACGCCAGGGCTTCTGTTGATTAATCATTGAAATTACTATTAGCAAAACTGCTGAAATATGAATGCTCATTAAAAGTTATATTATAGCATGTATTTTTTTATGCGCTCTTCTAATCGCGGAAGGTCAGACTCTCCATACAATTCGAGGGACTGTCGCGGATTCAACGGGAATGCCCTTACAAGGAGCTAATATAAGAATATTTTCTGAAAAAGATACGCTGGCAATGCTTAGCAAAGCTGATGGGAGTTTTATACTGGAGAAAATCGAGGGTGACCATTTTCAATTAATTATCAGTTTAACCGGATTTGAATTATTTTTAAAATCGATTACTGCAGACAATAAAAAGATAATAAATCTGGGCACTTTATACCTTTTAAGAGAGTATCATCAATTAGATTCATTTACAGTTCGAGCTGTTGTGCCCATCTCCTTAAAAGGGGATACACTTGAATATAAAGCCGGTGCTTTTAAAGGCAAGCCTAGTGACATGTTGGAAGACGAGATAAAGAAATTTCCGGGAATCACCATCGATCCCAATGGTCAAATTACGGCTCAGGGCAAGAAGATAGCCCGGATCACGGTCAACGGGAAAGATTTTTTTGGGGACGACATCCAGGTAGCACTCAAAAACCTGCCATCCGATATTGTCAAAAATATACAGGTGATCCAGGATTATGGGGAAGTTTCAAAACTGACGGGTATGAAGTCCGGGCAAGCTGTCCAGGTTCTCAATATTAATACCCGGGAAGATAAAAGTGCCGGCCATTTTGGACAGGCATCAGCGGGAACAGGTTTTGATGGGCATTATCAGGTGAACGGCTTTGCCAATCAATTTAATAAAGAAGACAGGTTGGGGATAAGTTCCGGAGCCAATAATATAGTTTCCGGGGGAAACACCGCAGGTATCAACCATCAACTCTCCTTCGGCATTAATTATGTCGATAAGTGGTCCGATAAATTATCTGGTAACGGCAGTCTCCTCTATGGCCATAACTCTAATAGGATAAGCAATTATATCGAACAGCGCGGTGTTTTCTCTAATGAGTCATTGTTGAATAAAACAAACGGAACGGCCAACAACAATGGCGCATCTCAAGATCTGAATTATACTTTTTTATATAACCCTGATCCATCCAATACCTTGTCAGTAAGGACCACCCTGACAAATTCACCCTCCAGCTCTAACAGCACCAATGATTTTACTATTGATCAAACCGATAGTCTAAACCAAAAGACTACGGTTGGCCATTCCCAGGTCACCAGCGCCAACAAGAATCATACAATCGGAGCAGGATTGATTTTTGTCCACAAATTTACTAAACCCGGCAGGATGCTGAATTTTAATACAAATATTGATCATAGCAATAGCCGGCAGGACAACCAAAATATTACTAATACAGCGATCTCGTTCAATAGGAATCCGGCTATTGATTCCCCTCTGCATCTAAAGACTCTTACTGACAATCAGGTTAACAACAGGGGTATAAAAGCCAGCTATATAGAACCATTCTCTAAAGCTACAAGACTGGTGGTAAATTACGAACTGACCAGTACACAGAATACATCCGACCTGAATACTTTTGTTCCCGACCCCACAGGTGCAATGGTTGTTCCTGTAGATAGCCTTAGTGATCGTTATCATTACACGGTAATTACCCAGTTAGCAGGATGGGGGATTAACGGAAGCAATACACACCTGGAATATACCTTCAATCTTTCCGGGCAATCCATTGCACTGAATGGGAATTCATCCTCCAGACATTTAGATGTCAGGTATACTACCTTTCATGTCATTCCTGCCATCCTATTGACCTATAAATTCAGGAAGTCTATGAGTTTTACTATAAACTATGGAGTACCCGCAATCCCCGGTAACCGGTAATCCTGCCCTTAAAACTTCTCTTCAACATAATCTTGATCTGAATTTCACTAAAATCAGTTTAACTACCGGAGATTTATTCGTTATTAACTTCGGGGGTACCGCTATCCGGAACAGCGTCGTCACGAACGTGATCAATCAGCCCAATCTGCTTTCCGGGGGTGCCGGCACGGTTGTCCAGGAAACACATTATCTCAATACTAATGGAGTTTATTCGCTCAATGGTTCTTATAATTATTCCAAATCATTTTTGAGCCGGAAATTGTTGGCCAGCCTGAGAGGAGGGATCGGGTTTAATGACAATATCTCTTATATCAATAGTATCAGGTCCGTTAATGAGAACTGGCTATGGAATCAGGGAGCGCAGTTAACAGTAACACTTCCCGAACTCATGGACCTATCCCTGAACGCGGATTATTCCTCCAATAAGACCAATTTTGGCGCCAATTCACAGATTAATACAGTAGTTAGCAACTTGCGATTGGGCCTGAATGGGCGGGTCTGCTTTTCTCCTGGCTTAATTTTCAGCTATGAGGGCAGTCAAATTTTCAATAAAGGCTATAGTAATGCAGTCGGTAATAACCCTACTATTATTAATATTTGTCTCGAGCGATGGCTTCAAAAAAAAACAATTGCCGTAAAGATGCAATGCTTCAACTTGCTCAACCAGCAAACGGCTATTGCCAAGACCATATCAGGGAATATTATTACCGATATCCGGGTTAACCAAGTAGGCAGATATGTAATGCTAACAGGAAATATAAAGCTGAATAGATTTTCAAGTGAAAACAGGATTAAAAAATCACCAATTTGAACATAAAACGAGTTGATTTGAATATAGGCCTGGTATAACTTGCATGCAGATTTAAACAGATTATTGACGCCAGGTTTATTCATTGGCTTAAATCACCTTATTGCCATGAAAGGAAATATCTTTTATAAAGCAGCCTATGGACTTTCAAAAAAAAGCACCCTTGTTGAAATCATTTCTTCCCTGCTGGTCATTTTATTTATTTATACAGGGTTAAATAAAATGCTGGATTATCACACTTTCAAATTTCAACTCGGGCGATCGCCATTTGTACAGCCGATTGCAGGTTTTGTAGCAGCCATATTGCCAACAGGTGAATTGTTAGTTGCATTTGCCTTGATATTTAAGCAGACTCGTTTATTAGGATTATTTGCCTCTCTATTTCTAATGGCATTGTTTACCGGATATATTTATATAATGCTCCACTACAGTTATGACCTGCCCTGTAGCTGTGGAGGGGTATTAGCGGCATTGTCCTGGAAAGATCATTTAATATTTAATAGTGGGTTTACACTGCTTGCAATGATTGGGGTAATATTGCAAAGTAATATAAATCAAAATAATATAAATCCTACAGGTTTTACCAGAAGTAAAACTACCGCGTCTTCATAAGTTATACAGATGAAAAAATGTGCGCACTTAATGTACATTAAGCAGGGTGAGGGCAGCCGTACAACTGCCTTCAACGCCCGTAACCTGCAAAATCTGCGGGCAGGAACTGAATCATTTTTTAATCATTAAATTTCACATCATGAAACATTTTAAAATTGGGATAGCCGCATTGGTAGTGGCTGTACTCGCCATGAGTTTTACCATTGCATCACACGCAGGAGCTTTTAAGAAAAGCGCCTCGAATGCGAAATTCACATATTCATGTGGGTCACATATAACTGACGTTAATACTTTTAAATGGTGCTTAAATGGAACTCCTACGCTGGTTGATGGTCACACTCCTAAGGCGAATGTTCCCCCTGTCGGAACATGTACATTTTCCGTTACTTCTCCGACTACGGGTTTTATTTGTAATCAGACTCCAACTTTCTTCTGTTGTTATGAGCCAAGCGGAACCTGTACTCCATCATGCAGTACTCTTCCAGGAACTTTAATAGGAAAGCTTCACTTTAGTTCAATTACTCACTAAAAGAAAAAAACACCAATAATAATTTATTGGTGTTTTTTTCCAACCAGGTAAATCTAAGTTTTAGACAGTCTATGACAAGAATTTTTTATGAAAAAAAACATTCTCTATTTCTTTATTGGAACGGTATTAAGCACTATGATTATTCTATTCCTTTTGGTGCAGTTTACTAATATGCCAAATGAACGTAAGAATGGATTTAACCGGCGTTGGTTAACTTCTGCTATAAGCCCTTTGACCCAGGCGGCTACATCAGCTCCTTTGACTCAAATATGCGGAGCAACAACCAGCCACTTTTTTTTCTCGGTTCCTAATCCGCAGTGGTTGGTCATGATGGACCGGGAGCTTAAAAAAACGGATACTATTTACTTCCCGGTGACTCCCTCCGAGATATTACAGAGTGCTCATTCTTTTTCAGTAGATTCTCCGGACATTTATTTGCAAGCCAATAATATACCTGCTTTGTTCTACGGGCAGCTTGACAAAGGGAAAATAAGGGAGGTCAGGCTGGCTTCCCTTTTTACCAAATCGGTACTGATTTCCCCGACATGTATGATTGTACGCGCTTTTGACAGTTCCCAGAAACAACAACTATTTCAAAAGATAGACTGTCGTACAGGACGTGTGACCAGGGGGGCTTCGATCATCCACCAACGCAATACTGATATAGGCTTCTCAACGGATGGTTTACTGCAATACGATAGTCTTACAAAGTGTCTTTTATTTGTAGAATTCTATCAGAACAGATTTCTTTGCCTTGATACAAATCTAAACCTAAAATATACGGGTAAAACCATCGATACAATAAATACAAACCCTGTATCTATTCAATTCACAAAAATAGAAGGAAAGGATTTGCTGATGCCCGGAAAACCAAGGATAACGGTGAATCAACTTTGCTCTGTCAGTAACGGTTATTTATTCATTTTATCAGGGTTGATAGCAGATAATGAAAAAAGGGACGATTTCCGGAAGAATGACGTAATTGATATTTACCGGATCAGGGATGGAAATTATACCGGCAGTTTTCATATCCCATCTATTGCAGGAGAAAAAATAAGATCATTTCTCGTCGTAAAGGACCGGATTATTGCGCTATACAACGGACATGCCGCTACTTCAAAAATACATTTTTTTAACTACTGAACCTTTGATTATGAAACGATTGAAAATTGGGACAGCCGCATTGGTAGCTGTACTCGCCATGAGTTTTACCATTGCATCACACGCAGGAGCTTTTAAGAAAACCGCCCCGAATGCGAAATTCACATATTCATGTGGGTCACATCCAACTGATATTAGTGATTTTTCCTGGTGCAATAGAGGAACTGCCGTACTGGTTAATGGTCAAACTCTTAAGGCGGATGTTCCCCCTGTCGGAACCTGCATATTTAATCTTAGTAGTCCGAGTACAGGTTTTACTTGCAATCAGATTCCAACTTTCTTCTGTTGTGCTGAGCCAGACGGAACCTGTACTCCTTCATGCAGTCCTCCTCCAGGAGTTATATTAGGAAAGCTTCATTTTAGTTCAATCAGGCACTAAAAGAGAAAAACACCAATAAATTATTTTTGGTGTTTTTGCCATCCGGGTAAATCTAAGTTTTTAGACAATTTATAACAAGAAGATTTTATGAAAAAGAGCACTCTAACCGGCATTGGTTAACATCTGCGATGGAAATTATACCGGCAGTTTTCATATCTCGGCTATTGCAGGAGAAAAAATAAGATCATTTCTCATAGTAAAGGACCGGATTATTGCGCTATACAACGGATATGCCGCCACTTCAAAAATATTTTTTTAATCATTAAACTTTTGATTATGAAACGATTGAAAATTGGGACAGCCACATTGGTGGCTATACTCGCCATGAGTTTTACCATTGCATCACACGCAGGAGCTTTTAAGAAAACCGCCCCGAATGCGAAATTCTCATATTCATGTGGGTCACATCCAACTGACATTAGTGATTTTTCCTGGTGCCGTAATGGAATTCCCACGCTGGTTAATGGTCAAACTATTAGGACGAATGTTCCCCCTGTCGGAACATGCGTATTTAATCCTAGTCATCCAAGTACAGGTTTTATTTGTAATCAGACTCCAACTTTCTTCTGTTGTGCTGAGCCAGGCGGAACCTGTACTCCATTATGCAGTAATCTTCCAGGAACTGTATTAGGAAAGCTTCATTTTAGTTCAATTTGGCACTAAAAGAAAAAAATACCAATAAATTATTATTGGTGTTTTTGCCATCCGGGCAAACCACAGATATGCAGAGCAACAACCCGCTTAATTTTTTTCTTGTGTGCTTTCCGATTCTCCTAATAATTCAGCGATCTTTTTTTCCAATTCCCTGCCTGTTAAATCTTTAGCAATAATCCTGCCCTCAGCATTCAGCACATAAATCTTTGGAAGTCCCTGGACTCCATAAAATTTGTTTGCAAAGTCTCCCGTCGTTTCGCGTATATTATACCACGGAAAACTATATTGTATCAATGTTTTTTCCCATTCTCCCTCATCTTCATCTACTGAATATCCAAGAATATTCAATCCCCTGGCATGGTACTGTTCATATATTTTTTTCATGTCAGGAAATGCGTCTTTGCATGGAGCACACCAGGACGCCCAAAAATCAAGAATTGTAAGTTTCCCCTTTGCAACTACCTCTTTGAGCGAAAGTTCATTCCCCTCAGGAGTGGGGAAACTGAAGTCAGGCGCCATCATACCCACAGCAGTGTTATTCTCCCGGTCTATCTCTTCCTTAAGTACTGACCCATATTTGCTTTTTTTTGCCTTATCGCTCAACTGATTGTAAGCATTTATTTTAGTTGCCATATCTTTACTGGTCGTACTAATTAACCTGGGCGTATAATAAGAATCTGGATGTTGTGAAATCCACTGCAATAGATATTGTTCAGAAATGTGTTTTGCCGTCTCAAATTTTCTGGTAAAGCTATCTATTAGTAAAGAATCATGTGTTGGAACAGCGATAGCATATGAGGAGTCATTTTGTATGTCATATTCCCGTTTTGTAAGTGAATCATATACTTGTTGAAAAGATACGTAATCGCTATGAGAAGCAGAACCTGTAATAGCAATATGATCACGAGATAATTGATCTATCGAACCTTTCAGTTTTATTAGTTTGTTTTCCAATACTATTGTAATATATCCCTTTATTGGCTTCTTATATTTGGTCTTAATGGTATCAATTTTGATAAAATAAGCTTCGCCTTCAAAAGGGGCTTTGCCCTTAAATATAAATGTTTGTTCCCTTGATTTTATCCGCCTAATGGTATCCGCGCCGCCCTCATCCTTATTATGTATCAGATATAGCCAGGTGTTATTTTTAAGGCCACTTAATTCACCCTTTATAACAAAGCCATTGCTGTTTTGTGCAGCAGCCTTCAACAGGATACATGGGAACAATAGGATCAATACTTGCTTCATTAAGAATGTTTTTTGTTTTATAAATCCTTATTTTCTCTTAAAACGAGCACGTCGATTTGACGTTCGGCTTCTATTAAGCCTAATCCATATTTTGCAAGTTCCTTTCTTAAGTGGGGTATGTCATCCAGGGAGCAATTAATATCCATGTCTACATTCCCGGTATAACCTGTTTCATCAACTACGGGAGGGGTATTTACGCCGCGATTTTCAAGCATAATATACGCGAGAAAGTCCCTTACCGGAAAATTGCGTATTATATTTCCATTTTTAGTTTCATCAAATATCACATTTCCCCCTGAAGTTTTCAACTTATTCTCATTGGCTGTACGGACTAATACCCAACATTTAAGTGTACGTTTCTCCGGAGTGGCTTTAAAAAAGTAGCGTTCAAGGTCTTCCCGGAAAATTTTTCTTAATCTGGCATAGGTAGTATCAGGGGGGCATGTCCATGAAGCAGCAGCTTTTATTCGCAATTCATAACAAAATAAATTTTTCTTTACCCATTCATCCATTTTGCTGCCATCCTTAGGTATAATATAACTTTCAGGATGGGGAACTTCCAAAATTATCCTGTCATCCCAATAAGTTAAAAAACCTGGAATTGTCCCGGAATAAGCGTCCTGATAAAGGCTTTTTATGTCTATATTTAACATTTTAAGACCTATCATCTTGCTTGAAATTGAATCTGTTACTGGCCCTTCCGTGGAAATATTAATACCTGGTATATGATTCATCAGGATAGAAGAATATTGTAAGTACTCCCATTGTCTGCCGTGTCCTTCCTGTAATAAGGACCTGTAGTCTTCATCATCCCAATCAACCAAATCCAGTCTCACAGGCAATTCAATATTTTTATTTCTCAGAAAATCAGCAATATGTTCACTAGTAGTATTATAACCGTGTGTAAGCGCTTTGACAGTGCCGTTTTCATCTATCCAAACATGATAGGGTTCACTGGTATGGGGGAAAAGCTCATAGAGTTGAGTATTCCCGGTTACAAAAGGTAAATTGGTTTTTTTTGCGATGGGAGAACGTTTACATAATCCATTTACCAGGGATAGTGAATTGTTTGTTACTAATAATACCTGGATTTTATCACCGAATTCATTTTGCAGACTTTCCATTTTGGGAAAGGCTGCAATACATGGTGCGCATAGAGTACTCCAGAAATCCAGGATAACAAGCTTTCCTTTAAAATCCGATAATTTCGCTTTTGTACCGGGATAATTCTTCATACTGTCCAATACTACCTCAGGAATTTTATCTCCGATTTTCAGGCCTTTTATTGAAGTTCCCTGCGGATACGATTTAATAACTGACAATGCAAGCAAGCCAATTAAAATATTTTTCGTTTTCATTACTTGATTTTATTTAATTATTAAAATACATAATAACAGTTCATTTTTAGTGTCGCTTACCAACCGGGGTTTTGTTTCATTCCCGACAACTGAATAACATCATCCGGGATCGGGAATGTATATTTATAACTATTGGGTTCAATCGAATAAGTATTACCAGCAATAGTACGCGTGATTGTAATTTTGAAACGATCCTCTTTATTCAGCCTCCTGAGATCCTGCCAGCGGATACCGCGTAATACTAATTCTTTTCTTCGTTCAGTAAGGATTTGCATCAGTGCATCATCTGCATTTGAAGCTGTAAATGGAACGAAAGTCCCTGTCCGCCACCTGTTTTGTAATAATGTATTCAAATCATTCATCGCTGCTATGGCATTCCCTTTTCTTGCAAAGCATTCTGCCCTTATTAAGTACACTTCATCGGTAGCCAAACCGCAAAACAAATCGGGCGTATTATTATAGTTGCCCTGAAAGGAAATGGTGCTATCACTGTTTATTAAAAAAAACAGGGATCGCCGGAGATCATTAGCAGCATACAACGAAAACAAAGAAGAGTCTATCAGGCAGTTGTAAGAAATAAACCCCGAATAATTTGTCTCAAAAAGCATATGAAACAATACTTCCTTATTAAGAACCCCTATCGACCCGGCGGTGCTATCCACTGTGTTATAATCGAGTAGGGAATTGTAAAGCTGCAGGCATTTATCCGCATATACCGAGGCGCTGTCATAATTTCTCATGCTTAGATAAGCCCTGGCTAAGGAAGCATATACTGCCGGCTGCGAGGGTCGTGTCAGGTACAAAGCTTTTATCGGCAAAAGATTGACTGTTTCTTTCAGGTCATTTAGTATCCGGGAATAGGTTTGTTCTACGGTAGAGCGGACGGAGGGCAAAGTGATATCCGAACTCAGCCTGAGTGGAATACTTAAATCAGCGGCGGCAGAGGATGAATCATAAGGAGGCGCAAATACCTGAGCTACGTCAAAAAAGATATAGGCCCGGTGAAATAAAGCCTGTCCCTTGATATTATCACGGATTTGCTGATCAGTAGAATTATCAGGCTGCATCTTTTCAAGGCCCTCCAATATGAGGTTACAGGTAAATATTTTGCTATAGGTTGCCTTCCAGTCGTCTACAAAAGTATAAAGATGATTATGTGACCAGGTATAAGCATTCATATCCTGATTGGCAGCGCCCTGCCAGGCGGCTTCCGGAATATAATGCCCGTCGGAAGCAACTTCTTGTATACCCGGCTCAAAATAATTCATAAAATCGTGAGCATAATCTAACAGGGCCTGGAAATCCTTCAGGGTTGAAGCGACTGCCTGGTTCTTGTCAGCTTTTGCATTTAACCAATCCTTTTTACATGAAATTTGAAAGATGGATAGTGAGATCAATAAAACAATTATGCGAAATTTGTATTGTTTCATATTTTTGAGTTGCTTGTTATCAAAAATTAATATTTAATCCGATTGCAATGCTGCGTGGCGGGGATATATATCCATAATCGGGATCAATAGCATGTTTATTGGCGCGCCAGAGAATCCCGATATTAGGAGTATAGATATATAATTGAGCATTCTGGAAAGGAAGCTTTTTACAATTTGCTTTGTTGAGATCATAACTCAACCTGATATCCTGCAAGCGGATATGGTCTCCCTTTTCGACTAAAATGGATGAACCAAGATAAAAAAGGTCACGGTAATTATCAGCATAAACAGGCAATGAAGGTATATTGGTAATTTTTTCATCTCCCGGCTTTTGCCAGCGCAAGAAATAGTCACCATGCGTGCTCCAGAAATTAAATAAGCTAGAATAGTTAACGGAAGGCCTCCTGAAATAATAATGAAACTTATAAGTAATATTGAAAGACAAGGAAATGTGTTTCCAGTTAAAAGTATTGCGCAAAGAACCAAATAGAGTCGGATTAGCAGGCCCGTTATAAACAAAATCTTCGGGCTTCGATTGAAATATTAAATTATTATAATTGTTGGTAATTTGTTTGTTGAAATAACCTTGCGGATCGCCTGTAGTGTCGTTAAGACCGCTGAACAGGCTCCACTTCGTAGCTGGTAACTTTATCTGTATTATAGCTCAACAAAAAGTTGGTATACCATTTAAACTTCCGGTCAATATTCGTAGTATTAATTGTCACATCGATACCCTTTCCTTTTATGCTCGCATTATTACCTGTATAATTATCAAAGCCCCTTGTAGGATCCACGGTTATTTGACTGATAAGATCAAGGCCTCGTTTGTGATAATATTCCACGCTGCCGCTGATCCGGTGAGACGCGCTTTCAAAATCAAGCCCCAGGTTGACCATGCGCACCTGCTCCCAGCGTAAAGCAGGATTGGGTGGAGAAGCAATCTGGGCAAATTGTGCCCCCGTCAGGGGGTCTCCACCGTTATTGCCGTAACTTATGGTAGTGAACGTAGTAACATCATTTTTTATATTGCCGTTATAACCATAAGTAGCCCGCAGTTTTAAATAAGATAGCCAACTGATATGGTAAAACTTTTCTTTGGATATAGTCCACGACAGTCCTGCAGACCAAAGGGGTGTGATTTTATTATTTGTTTTTACACCAAAAAGGTTGGCTCCGTCCTTTCTGCCACTGATTGAAAATGTGTACCGGTCATTGTAAGTATAGGCCCCATTTGCATAATAGCTTCGAAACCGGTTCAGGCTTCCACCAGAACCATCCCTGTTGAGAACCTTGGTATGATTGTGAAAAGAGGCCCTGATTAAATACTGATCTAAGAAGTCCATGTTTCCGCTGAAAGTATTTGTTTCAGGATCATAACCATACAGTCTGTGCATATCCCGATCCTGATTGGTTTCGCTTGCTTCCGCACCTGCTAACGCAATCACCTCATGTCTTCCCCATCTTTGATTAAAATTGAGCTGTCCCCTGACATTCCTGTTTGTCCGTTGATTATCATTATGATCCAATATTCCCGCCGTTTGTCAAAGATTTTTCATATTGATATTTAAGTTCACCATTCAGACCCGGAGTAAAACTATATTTCAAACCGGCGCCCAAGCGGGTATCAAATTGTTCATTTGTATTACTGAAATATTTTTTTCTCAATTCATCCAATGGGCGGTAATGCCAGTCAAGCAGGCCCGGATAGCTGGCCGTATCCACATAAGCAGTTCTATAGCTATAGGGGATTGCGATTGCATTGCCCCGGGTGTCTGCCAGTGGGGTATAAGGAGCCAGATTAGTTGGTAAGTCTACTACGCTCGCTGAACCCTTATTTTGCGCATATACGATGTACCCATTAATTTCAAGGTTTTTAAGAGGCCGGTAGGTATTGTCTAAACGCGCAGTTATCCGGTCACTTACGCTACCGACAGTATTGGTGCGATTGTTATCATAACCCAAAGAACCGTAGTACGTATAATTCGGAGAACCACCGGAAAAATTGAGTGCATATTGCTGATTAATACTGGCTTGATAGAAGTATTTTTTCAGGTCAGTTCTGACATCGTGTTGTTGTAAGGCCGCGATCTGAGCATCTGCTTCCGCCTGGGTTATCCTGCCTTTTCGTACTGCCAGCAAGAGTTCCGCCACTAATGGTTGGGCAGGAAAATAATCATAGCCAGGATACAGGTCATCAAAATCGTTATAATAGCCTGTAGCAAATCGCGCTTTTTCGAAGCCTATTTCATCAGCGCTGGAAATAGTAGGTACGGCAAAAAGATCCGGCTTTTGACCAATGGTCAGGTTAGTATTTAACTGTATAGCCGTTTTTCCGCTAAGCTTGCCTTTTTTTGTAGTGATTACAATGACACCGTTCCCGGCCAGGGCTCCCCAAATAGAAGCGGCAGCGGCATCCTTTAATACAGTAATGCTTTCAACGTCATTGGGATTAATATTATTGACCAGCCCGTCAATAGTTCCTTCATCATAGGCGAACCCATCCATTACGATCAGGGGTTTCTGATTGGCATTAATAGTGCTGATTCCTCGAATTAAAATGGGTCCATTGGGAGCACCAACGTTCCTGGGGTTATAATACAAACCACTGGTCACATAATTAATCCGCTCTAAGATATTTGTAGATACAGTTCGATTTAGCAACGCATTATCAATCTGCACAAAGGACCCTGTGGCTCTGTCTTTTGGGATGTCCTCGTAACCACTGGAATAGGTAACCATTACATTCCTTAATGATGACACTTTTGTTTTTAAATTGACGGTTAGCTCTGTTTTTCCATCCACCTTCGCTTCTAAAGTTTCCATATTCGCACTGGTAAATACAAGCGTAGCCGTATCGTCCACTTTTCTTAAGGTAAACTCACCGTTATCATCCGTTGAAGTGGCTTTTTTTGTTCCTTTTACAGTAACGGTGACACCAGGCACTGGTTTGTTATTTTCATCGACTACACGGCCATGTATAATAATCGTAATCGGCTGATCAAACTCAGGCTTAACAATTGATGCTGAATTATCTGCTTCTAGTATCGTTATTACTTTTAGGTTAATTGTGTAGATAAAAGGATATCCGTTTAATAACTTTTGCATCACTTCTTTTATGTCTGCTTTCTCTACGGTGAGGCTGACCGATTTCATTTTGTCAGCAATTTCTTCATCATAGATAAAATGATAGCCGGTCTGTATCCTGATCTGTTTGCATACTTTTTCCAAAGGGATGTTGTGGACATTCAGTGTGACTGTTTGAGAAAGCCCTTTTGCGCTTACGTTAAGACAGGCTGTCAGTAATAATACGACCGTTAATTTCATCGCCAGCAGTAATTTATTTGGCATTCGCTGCTTAGAAGACAACGATATACCCTTAAGCATTAATTGCATAATTTGGTGTTAGTTTTGGTTTTTATATATCTATTTATACCGGCTTCCACAGCATGGCAGGAATCAAGCTCGCGCTATGCCTTTTCTTAAAGCTTACGGCATAACGGTAATCGTTTTTCCTTCGATCTTGAAATGCACCCTCCTGGTTGACTCAAGTATTTTTAATAAAGTGGATAACGGCACATTCCGCGGTATTTCCCCGTTAAAACGGTGCATTACACTTTTCGTATACACAATATCTGCGTCGTACCATCTGGCCACCTGGCTCATGATCGATTCGATAGAGGCGTCCTTGAATTGAAAGAGTCCATTTTTCCAGGCTACCACATCTTCTGTTTCTATGTCACTTACTACCTGTATATCGTGGCTAAAAGGGTTACATTCAGCCTGCTCACCAGGGTTTACAACAAGGACTGCTGCCTTGTCTTTTGGCAACAACACTTTGACAGCCCCCTCGAGTAAAGTGGTTTTTATGACCTTCTCTTCTTCATAGGCATTAATATTAAAACGTGTCCCGATATCTTCCACCAGCATATCATTTACTTTCACTGTAAAAGGCAGTTTGGCATTATGTTTTACTTCGAAATAGGCCTCCCCTCTAATCTCTACCTTTCTTTCTTTATTTAAGGCTAAGGGAAAGCTGATTGAGGAGGCCGCATTGAGCCAGACCTTTGAACCGTCCGGCAAATCCACTTTCCATTGTCTTCCCCTCGCAGTGGAGATTGTGTTATAGAACATTTCTCCGTTCTTTCCCTTGTAAGCTATCTCCCCTTTTTCTTTGACTATTTCCATATTACCTTCTCTGGCCAATTCACCATTATCGACACTATCTAAAATTATTGTTTGCCCGTTGGATAATGTGAGGACTGCACCATTATGCCCTGGTGGTACATCATTTTGATACCTTTCCGGAGTGATAGCCGGTGGCATTCCTTTGCTCGCCGAATGGGGGCTACGGAAAACTAAATATCCGCCTGCTACCGCCAGAATAATCACAGCCGCGGCTGCAAAGCGTCTCCATTTCCACGTAAGCACGCGTAGTAGTTTTGTTTCCGGTTTTATCGCTGCAGCTTCCGGCTCCCAGACGATCCGGGCCCTGCTTGCTTTTTTTTCTGATTCTGCATCCTGGTATAGAGCCAGACCCACCGCCAGGCGATCTTCGTTGGTCATATCCTTAAACCGGCGCCTATTGGTTTCAGAAGCATCCAGCCAAGCCTCTAATTCTTTCTTTTCAGCTACAGAAAGTCTGTTTTGCAAATACTTACGGGTCAGTTCCGCTATTCTTTTTCCAATATCCTGCATCAGCTTTATAATTTTCAGTTAGCGTATAAGCATTGTTACACTCCTTTTTAAAAGATCGTCCATATATATAACGACACGCTAAAGAATTACCCCTAATAAAAAATAAAGAAAATTTAAAATCCCACTGATCAGGTATTGTCTGATAGTTCTAAATGAAAGTGAAGAGAAGCAAATATAAGCCGGCCAGCAGCCGTTTTTGAGAGAGGTATTTGCGCATTTTATCCAATGCATACTTTCGCAGGTTTTCCACAGTTTTTACGGAAATACCCAATAGTTCCGATATTTCGCGATACTTTAATTCCTGGACATAGATCATTTCAATTACATTCCTGCATTGACGAGGAAGTGTTTCAATGGACTTATATATAGCGCGTAACAATTCTCCGTCGATCTGATCGTTTAAAATTTCCTCGTCTTGACGTAAAGTATCCAAATATCGTTTATTCCTTTCGGTTAGCCTTTGCATATATTTTAAATAATCCCAACACCTGTTTCGGGCGGTAATGTATATGAAGGCCCTGATATTAGGAATACTGGCAAAATCTTTGTGTTTCATAAACAATATATTGAGAGCCTCTATGACAATATCCTTTGCTTCTTCTTGATTGCTAGTGAGCTTAAAGGAAAATACATAAAGCATACTATAATACCGTTCATATATTTCTTCGAATGCTTTTCTTTCTCCGTTGCGAAAATCATTCAACAAATCGCTGTCCAGGTATTCTCCGGCCATAAGCAAAGTTTAAGCAAAAAATCAGGTTGGTATTGTCACAGTTATCAGAAGTTGGCTGGATATGATTTAATTCGCAACAAGAATTCATCTGCCCATTATTCAATAAAGTTTTTAGCTAAATGATTCATTTGATAAATTCCATTTCCGTGATAAAAACCAAGGCAAACGAACTTAGCACCAAAGCAGGTGTCATTGCATTAAGTTAATAGGAAAGAAATGATGGAAATGGTATTTAGCTTTTGCATATACGCCTTGTCTAAAAGCTATTTTTGAAAACATCTTGCAATTCAAGGCTGAGGCAATGCAAAAGGTTATTTTAATGTGAATCTCAAGGATGAAGGTAAAAGTGTACTAAATATACGGCTTTTACTTAATATTTAGATTTATGTGCTATCACTCTTAATTCTGGCGAATAATTAGGAAAAGCATATGTAGCTGCTACGGCAGACCTCCTCCGCAACCTCTCACGATACTATGACAAAGCTTCCCTGACGGTAAAACAAAAGATCATTGGTTCGATATTCATCGGCAAGTTGATTTTTGAGGAAAACGAATATCGAACCAATGAACTGAATGAAGTCGTAGCGCAGATACGCAAGCTGGGCGGGGAATACGAACGACAAAAAAAAGGATCGGCTTCCAAAATTGGAAGCCGATCCGAAGTGGTGCCCCCCTCCCCTGGGACTCGAACACCGGCCCTA
>WNFI01328841.1_pt1 | contig 18646 bp, 16 predicted proteins | sample 5400471 | NCBI WGS metagenome assembly WNFI01 (sample SAMN13153348, study PRJNA577476) | soil metagenome | isolation source: 100 cm saprolite on Douglas fir-dominated hillslope | place: USA:California | collected 2013-09-17 | reverse complement strand
CATAGACAGATCGAATACGATTTCGGTCAAAAGAAGTAGGTAAACAACAAATTCAATTAAACGATGCAGGATCTGTTTTCATCTTGTCTCAAGGGTCTCAAATATGCGCTTGGCGCTGCCTTACTGGCAGGAATGTGCTCATGTGGAAATACAAGGCAAATAACCTATGTGCAGGGTTCGTTTGACACCGCCTCGCTTAGCGCCTACAAGCTGCCTGAGCCTGTTATCCAGAAGGGGGATATTCTCAGCGTAATTGTATATAGCGATAATCCTTTGGCCACGGCCCTGTACAATCAGGCATTGGTGGGCATGAGCAGTTCGTCCTCGACGATGCAAGGCTCCGGCTCCGGCACTACTTCCGAGACCAGTATTTCTTCCGGCGGGTCCGGCTCCGGCTCCCCATCCTCTCCCGGTTACCTGGTGGACCAGGAAGGGAATATTCAGCTCCAGGGCCTCAAGGTCCTGCATGTTGAAGGATTGACAAAACAACAATTAAGGGATACGTTGGACCTTAGGCTGGATGAAAAATATGGCGGCCCTCTAAGGAACCCTTACTATACGATCCGGTTCGTCAATTATCACTTCACCATGCTGGGGGAGGTTACCCGTCCGGGCGTTTTCAGTATTCCCGGAGAGCATGTCAATCTGTTTGAAGGGCTTGGTATGGCCGGAGATATGACATTTTATGGCAGAAGGGATAACGTGCTGATCATCCGGGTAAACAACGGGAAAAGAGAATTTCAGCGACTCGATCTGACGAAACCCGAGGTCATGAAGTCCCCGTATTATTTTCTTCAGCAGGGGGACGTGGTTTACATTGAAGCCAACCGTAAAAAAGTGGCAGCCAGCGACCAGGTTACCACTCGTAACGTCTCTATCGCAACCAGTATCGTAGCGACATTCGCTATCATTTATAGCATATTTAGAAAATAACTCCATCAATTCTATGAGTGGAAATGAAAGTAGGTTTGCCTCGCCCGAGTTTAATGCGAATATAGAAAGCCGGTGGAAAGTCAGTCCACGCGAGTTCATTTTTAAATATATTTACATTCTGCCCTGGGTCCTGGCCTCGGCTATCATTTTTTTTATATCTGCCTATTTAAAGGTCCGTTATACGACCCCGATCTTCGAGGTGAGATCTGCATTACTCATCAAGAGCGACCAGGACAATAGTATTGGAGACAAGGATCAGAAATTCCAGCAATTATTCATGGCACAGGGTAATGTCAACCTGTCCAACGAGATAGAAATACTGAAGTCCCGGCCAGTTCTTGGTAGAGTAGCAAAAGATCTGCAATTGCAAAATCTTTGTTATGGCAAAGGAAAGGTGCGATCCAGTTTGATGTACCCTGAAAAGCCTTTCAGGCTGGAATTTCTCAGCAGGACCGACTCATCCCAGGGGTTCAGCTGTAAGATCGTTATAGTGAATAGCGGGAAATTCCTGCTTAATGAAGAGAAGACTCCCCATGATTTCGGTGAGATCATAGAGAGCGCAGGCAACCGGTTCCGTATCGATACGGAACCGGCTATAGATTTTCATGCTTTAGGAAGCCAGGAGTTTGCTCATCGTGGAAGATAAGAACCGGATGGCCACCAATACATTGAGGTTTATCAATGATCGCCTCTATGAGTTGAACGATACCCTAAGAAGAGTTCAGGATGTATTACGCAATTTTATGGTGGCCAACCAGGCCTTCGACATAGAAGGCCAGTCGAAGAATTACATGGATAAAGTCGGGGAAAGCGACAAGGCAAAAGTGGAACAGGAGGTTAAGCTTAGTGTTATCGGCTGGCTGCTGGATTATATTGGGGATAAGAAGAACATTTACGAGCTGGTGCCTACCAATCTCGGGATCGAGGAGCCCGCCCTGGCGCTATTGGTGACGGAATACAATCGTTTACAGCTTGAGCGGTTCAACAATCTCCGGACGACATCCGAGAATAACCAGCTGATCCTGTCGATGAATAATTCGCTGGATAAACTTCGGAGGGACATCTACCAGGCATTGATCAATGTCAGGCAGGCATATACTATCGCACTAAGCCATTTGGATAAGGCAAACCAGGACTTACAAGGCCGTATTACCAGCCTGCCGGGAAAATCCATGCAATTGCTGAATATCGAACGGCAGCAGAAGATCCGGGAAGACCTGTATTCTCTGCTTCTGCAGAAAAAGGTCGAGACTTCCATTTCCTCGGCTTCCGCTATTTCCAACTCCAGGGTGATAGAGCCCGCCATAGGAAGTTCCCTTCCCGTCAGCCCGGATAAAAAGCGTACTTATGTATTCTTCGTGTTTATCGGCATCCTGATACCTGTGGCAATAACCGCCTTACGCAAGGTATTGCGTGATAAGGTCACCGGCCGCGCAGATATTGAAAAACATACGAGTACGCCTATTTTGGGCGACATCGGTCATTCAAAAGATGATCAGTCGCTGGTAGTAACCAAGAATAGCAGGCGCCTGATCTCGGAACAATTCCGCATCGTCCGTTCCAATCTTCAGTATTTTATCAAAAGCAAGGAGAATCCCGTTATCCTGGTCACCTCCTCCTTCAGCGGGGAAGGGAAATCTTTTATCAGCACCAATATCGGCGCCGTAATGGCGTTAACGGGGAAAAGAACGGTGATCATGGAATTCGATATCAGAAAGCCTAAGATTGTCTCGGGCCTTGACCTGAAGCGAAAAATGGGTATTAGCAACTACATCATCGGTAAAGCCACTTTCGCGGACCTTTTGGTGAAAGTGGAAGGAGTCGATGGGCTATATGTCATTCCCTGTGGCCCTATTCCTCCCAATCCTTCCGAACTGTTGCTTGACCCACGGCTGGACGAGCTGATGGCAGAAGTCAAAAAGAATTTCGAGGTAGTGATCATGGATACCGCCCCGGTTGGTTTGGTTAGCGATGCGATCAGCCTGAGCCATTATGCCGATTGCAGTTTGTATATTGTTCGCCAAGGGCATACTTTCACCAGGCAGATTGGGCTTGTCGAGGACTTATACACTTCAAAAAAACTACCCGGCCTATGCATCATGCTCAATGATGTAAAAGCGGAAGGGGGATATTACGGCGGGTACTATGGAGGGGGATATGGATATTATGGGGGATATGGCTATGGGGCCGATTCAGGTTATTTTGCAGATGAAAAAAGGCAGAAAAAGGGTTTGTTCCAAACCGTAAAAAAATGGTTTAACAGGACTTCTAAATAATGGTTGATGATTGATATTACTAACGGGTTAGAGAATAAAAACAGTAGCGAAGACTGGGATTTGGTGATAGAGCCCCGAGGGCATCTTTTTGACTTGAAATTAAAAGAGGTTTGGCATTACCGCGATCTTCTCTGGTTATTGGTAAGAAGAGATTTCGTTTCATTCTATAAACAAACTGTTTTAGGGCCTCTGTGGTTCTTTATCCAGCCGATATTCATGACGGTCACCTATACCTTCATATTCGGCAAGCTGGCAGGAATTTCAACGGATCATATTCCGGGGCCTTTGTTTTACCTGGCCGGCATTACCTGTTGGAATTACTTTTCAGAATGCTTTACCAAAACCGCTTCCGTCTTCAAAGACAACTCCAATGTATTTGGCAAGGTATATTTTCCCAGGTTGATCATGCCGTTAAGCATTGTCTTCTCCAACCTGGTTCGGTTCGCCGTACAGCTGCTTTTGTTTTTTCTCGTGTTGGGTTTTTATGCAATAAAAGGTACCTATTTAAATATAAATGCGTATGTGCTGCTTTTCCCTATAGTGGTATTATTGATGGCTTTGCTTGGCTTAGGAGCCGGTATGATCATTTCAGCGCTGACAACGAAATACAGGGATCTCTATTTTCTCCTGACATTTGGCATTCAATTAGCAATGTATTCAACTACTGTGGTATATCCGTTGTCTACCGCTCCTCTGAAATACAAATGGATAATAGCGTTAAACCCGCTTACACCCCTCATTGAAACATTCCGTTATGGGTTTCTCGGGAAGGGCTCCTTTACATGGATGTCACTTGGCATCAGCAGTATAGTAACCCTGCTGATCCTTCTTTTGGGTATTGTTACTTTTAATAAAGTCGAACGCAATTTCATTGACACAGTTTGACCATTGCGGTTTCTAAATATTTGAATAGATGGTAGTTGCAATAAAGGCAGAGAAAGTATCCAAAGCATATCAACTGGGACAACTGGGAACCGGAACTATTTCGCGTGATATCGAACGCTGGTTTGCAAAGATGCGCGGCAAAGAGGATCCATTTTTAAAGATCGGTGAAATGAACGATCGTACTATCATTGGTAAAAGCGATATAGTATGGAGCTTAAAAGATATTGACTTCGAAATACAACGCGGTGATGCGGTGGGGATTATCGGCCGCAACGGCGCCGGAAAAAGTACTTTATTGAAAATCCTGAGCAGGGTAACGGGGCCGACCTTAGGGGCCGTTAAAGTAAAGGGACGGATCGCCTGTTTACTGGAAGTCGGAACCGGTTTTCACCCGGAACTCACCGGAAAGGAGAACATCTATCTCAATGGCGCCATCCTGGGCATGCGCAAAAAAGAAATCGACAGAAAACTGGACGAAATTATAGACTTCAGCGGCGTAGAGCGTTATGTTGATACGCCTGTGAAACGATATTCTTCGGGAATGTATGTGCGCCTGGCTTTTGCCGTGGCGGCACATCTTGAATCAGAGATCCTGATCGTTGATGAAGTACTGGCCGTCGGAGACAGTGAGTTTCAAAAAAAGTGCCTCGGTAAAATGAATAATGTCAGTAAACAGGATGGGCGAACGGTACTCTTTGTGAGCCATAATATGGACGCCATAAAGAGCTTGTGCAACAATGGGATTTTCCTGCAAAATGGCGGCTTGCAATATATCGGGGACGTAAACTCATGCTGTGACCTGTACGCGAGACAGGTTGCTGACTCTGACAAGACGGTCTCGTCCCGGGACAATATCGTATTAAATAATGAGGTAACATTAGAACACTTTTCATTTGACCGGGACGAATATCTGCCTGATCAAAAAGTATCGGTTACCCTGAACCTTAAGTCAAGTTCGGCAAATAGTATCGATGGCTGCGCTATTTTGATATACAATGAGTTCGATACCAGGGTGGGCATCATCGATTTAAGAAAGCTTGATATTACGGAGATAAGCGGAAGATCACAGGATATCGGAATTAAAATTGAAATCGGATCCTTACCCCTGGTGGATGGCATTTATAAGATAGGGGTTTGGGTTCACTCAAAATTGTGTTCAGAGAATTTCCTTGATCTATTACGAATAAGGGTTCAATCAGAACTTAATCCAAACATTCTTAAATATCCAACCTCTGTATTGGGTATTATTAATCCTGATTTCAATGGAAAAATTTCGGAAATATGAGTAAATACTTCAGCCAATGCGGACAGGATCAATTCCTGAATGAAAAAGTTTTTAAAGGAAAAAAAAGTGGGGTGTTCGTAGATATCGGGGCAAATGACGGTGTTACTTTAAGTAATTCATTTTTTTTCGAGAAAGAGCTCGGATGGAAGGGCGTTTGTTTTGAGCCTTTAAATGAAGCATTTGATAAGCTTCAGAAAAGCAGACAGTCAATCAACATAAATGCCTGCATATCGGATCCTGAAAGAAAAGACTTTTTTTTATCTGTCAAAGGATATGGCGAAATGCTGAGTGGTTTGAAGTCAAGCTATGATGAAAGGCACTTACAAAGGCTTTATCAGACGATCCAGGAACATGGCGGCGAAGTGAAGGAAATCGAGGTCCAATGTTATAACATAAACCAGATATTGAAAAAGCATTCGATCCAGGAAATTGATTTCATCAGTTTGGATACTGAAGGCGGCGAGCTGGAAATTTTAAAATCGATAGATTTCGACTTTTTTCATATCAAGGCCATAACAGTGGAAAATAACTATAAAACACCGGAATTCAGGAAGTTTCTCTCAACGAAAGGATTTGAATTTATCAAAGACCTGGATGCTGATGAACTTTATCTTAACAAAGCGGATTTCGGCTGGCTGAAGAGAATTGGAATCAAAAGAGCCTAAGACTTGTAATGGAATGAAAACGATAAAAGTCTCGACGCCCTGGAGTCATATCGATTTTAGAACCCGGATTGGTAATATAAATGACAGCGGCTATGAGTTTATCTTCGATGAGGATTCGGAACACTGTGATTTCTGGATTGTCTGGGGTGGAATCAAAGGCGTAAAGGAGAAAGCCGTATGCAATCCCGGAAATGTGATCTATCTGACTGACGAAGCACATGAACAAAGGCTTTTTAACAAGAGCTTTCTGAATCAATTTGCTGCCGTGATAACCTGTCGTAAGGATATAGAACACAAATTGGTGATTCATACCCACGAATTAAACACCTGGATGATCGACAAGACCTATGATTGGCTATATTCCAATGAGCAAATCCCTAAATCCAAAAACCTCTCGGTAGTTTGCTCCGATCAGACATGGTTACCGGGTCATAAGCTGCGATTTGCATTTGTCAACAAGTTAATAGGACACTTCAAAGATAAGATCGATGTGTTTGGCCGGGGATTCAACCCCATCCAGGATAAGTTTAACGCTCTTGCAGAGTATAAGTATTCCGTGGCAATCGAGAATTCCGTGATACCCGGTTATTTTACAGAAAAAATTACCGATTGCTACCTGGCAGACGCTATGCCCGTTTATTATGGATGCCCGGATATAGACACCTACTTTGATCCCAACTCACTTTTGTTGATAGATCCTTATGATTTAAAAACCTCGGTTGATAAGATAGAGCAAATGATCGGAGAGAATTGGTATGAAAAAAAATTACCTCTCTTGATTAATGAAAAGAGGAAATATCTTGAGGACTATCATATTTTTAACAAGTTGATAAAGATCTTAGACAAGGAATTTAGGTCTGGCGAAAAGAAAAGAAGGATCACCATAGTGAATGAACAGAGTTTTGAAAAAGGCTATTCGATTAAGAAACTCATTAATAAGACAGTTAAAAAGCTGCATTTTAAATGAAAGCGAAGGAATTTGTATCTGTTATTTCTTTCTGGGAAAGAGTTTCTTTTGTATTAGGTAAATTGGTGGAACGCGTGATTCGTCACAAACCGGAAAGGTATGTCCGCTTATTAAACTTTCAGTTATTTATTACAGGCGCGGAGCACCTTGGATTTGATTTTAAGAGCAGTTCGGACTTCTATATACTGAATCAAAAGAGCCGTTCCATCTACCTGAGGAAGGATTCGAGCGATAAGGACGTTTTTGAGCAGGTTTTTATCAGGGGTGAATATCAGACGCTTTTTAAGATGCTTCAAATCAACGGCATAAGGATTAATTCTGTCATTGATGCCGGCGCCAATATCGGTCTGTTCACGCTGCAATTGAAGGCATTGTTTCCTGAATCTGTAATCCTTTCCATTGAACCGGACCCGGGTAACTTTCAGATCCTCAAAAGGAATATTCAGACACTCCAGCAGCCTGAAAATATTCGATTGGTTAACAAAGCATTGTGGTTTACGGATGGTAAAGTGTATCTGAATAATTCATTCCGGGATGGAAAAGAGTGGGCTATCAGTGTAAGCGATAATAAGGAAGAAGCTACCGACGCTGTTGATGCCATAACGGTATCTTCCCTGATGAAAGAACATAAAATGGATGTTGTCGATCTATTTAAGATCGATATCGAAGGAGCGGAAAGTGAAATATTCAGAGATGACAGAGACCTGCTTTTTTTGAAAAAAGTCAAATGCCTGGTTTTGGAAATTCATGATGAGTTTAATTCAAGAGAAAGGATTTACAAAATATTGAGATCGAATAACTTCATGTTATTCGATTCCTTCGAATATACCATAGGATTGAATGCGGAATATTTTGCATCATGAATGGCGTTTCTGTCATCATATGTAGTTATAACGGAGCAGACAAATTGCCTGCCACCCTGAAAAGCCTGTCAGAGCAAATAGTATTGCCCGGTATACCCTTTGAGATTGTCTTAATTAACAATAACTCTACCGATGATACGGCTTCCGTGGTAAGGCAGACATGGGCTTCTTTGGATGAACCATTTCCCCTGCGGATATTTGACCAGCCTATTCCAGGTTTAAGCTATGCAAGGGCAATGGGTATTATGTCTGCGCAATATGAATACCTGATTTTTTGTGATGATGATAATTGGCTTTGTAAGGATTACCTGAGTAAAGTTTATAGTTTATTCAGGACGAAGGCCGAAATAGCCATGATCGGCGGGGTTGGCGAGCCTGTTTTTGAAAAGCCGCCACCGGCTTGGTTCTATGAATTAGAAGGATTCGGTTACGCCCTGGGTACGGAAGGCCGGCAAACCGGCTATGTTGATTTGGTATATGGAGCAGGAATGGCAATTAGAAAATCAGTGCTTGAAAATATTACGGGAAGGAATTTTGCATTTGTATTGTCAGACAGAAATGGCAAAGGCCTTTCTTCCGGAGGAGATTCCGAGTTATGCCTGTTGATTTGCCTGACAGGGAATAAAATATTCCTCGATACGTCTTTGGTGTTTCAGCATTTTATGACAAAGGACCGCATGAATTGGAAATATTACCTGCGATTAAGAAGGTCTTTTGGCAAGGCGAATGCTTACCTTGAGTTATATAACAGGGTCTATCACAAGAACGGGGAATCGATTGAACTAAATCCTTTAGGTCAATATTTACTTTTGGGAAAGGTAATGATAAGATTTTTTCCGTATTTGGTATATCCGGAAGGGTTTAAAAATGCACAATGCGCCAATGTCGTTCAGAGAGTGACAAGGCAAATAACCCTTATCAGGGAACGCAAAAAACTTCGAAACGCTTCGGTTCAGGTGGTTAACAACCTGAAGGCCATGGGCCTTTTTAAACCGAATTAAATGTTGGACGCAAATGCGAATTGCATTTATATCATATGAGTATCCCCCCGATACGGGCAAGGGAGGGATCGGAACTTATGTTGCTCAGATGGCGACCTGCATGGCCCGGTTGGGCCATGACGTTCACGTTTTTGCTGGTAATCATGACCGGACAACAAACGAAAAGACAGGTTTGTTTTTGGTTCACCGTGTTCTATGTACCGATATTATTGACTTTCGGTCACGTGTAATCAGCGTCTTTACGGATGAATATAATGTGCAGCCGTTTGACTTACTGGAAAGTGCCGAAATCCATGGTAACGCCTGGGAAGTCAAAAAGAAATTTCCCTGTATTCCAATGGTGGTGAGGATACATGCTCCTAATTCTTTAGTTGAATCATTAAAAAAAAGGTATATCCCTTTAAAAAGTAAGCTCAGGTATTTGATAGGTGCGTTGAGAAGGCTCAAATGGGATTTAGGATATTGGCGTCCTTATAATAGAGAAGCAGACCCGGATTATCATTTTACAAAACTGGCAGATCATATCACGGCGCCTTCAGAAGCCATGAAGGAATGGACAATAAGGCATTGGAATATACCCGCTGAAAATATCGTTGTAATCCCCAATCTTTTTTCCCCTTCTCAAAAATTGCTGGAAATTCCGATCGGGGAGAGTCTTTCACCCAAAAGAGTGCTTTTTTTTGGAAGATTGAATGTCCTTAAAGGCATGGTAAATGCCACGAAAGCCATGGAAATGGTGCTGAGAAAATATCCTGACTGGCAATTCAGAATTATCGGAGACAATGCTGCAGGACCCTACCCCGGAGTCACTATGCGGGAATGGATGAAGAGACAAATGCACGAAGTACTGGACAGGGTTGAGTTTATTGATGGGCTGCCTTACGATCAGTTGCCGTCAAAAATTGCCGATTGTGAGATCGTACTGTTGCCCAGTTTATTCGAGAGTTTTTCCTATACTTGTGCAGAGGCCATGGCCGCGGGCAAGGCAATTGTAGGCAGTAAGAGCGGTGGCATGGTGGACTTGCTGCAGGGAGGCCATTGCGGGTTGCTGACAGACCCTGAAAGCAGCGCTGAAATTAAAGAGGCTGTAAGCTATTTGATCGAGAACCCCTCTGCCAGACATGATCTGGGAGTCAAAGCCCGGCAACGAGTGCTGGAAGTTTATGATGCCGGTCCGGTGGGGAATGAATTTGATACTTTTTACAGAAGTGTTGGCGGATGGAAAAAATAAGAATATATCATTTTCATAATGGCGGGGGCGGAGGAGTCCTTTCCGTTATTCGGAATCTTCTTCGTTTTTCTTCCGATGCGGATATTGAGAACCATGTGATCTATACGATTAATAAAGACTCCCATCCATCAGGCTACCCGGTTAACCGGCTGGATGGAGCATCTTCCGAAAGGGTGTTTTACTATTCTCCTAACTGGAATTTTTATTACACTTGCCGGCGATTGGCCCGGTTGCTGCCTGATGATAAAGCGATCATCGTGGCGCACGATTGGCTGGAACTGGGGATGGCAAGCAGCTTGGGCCTGAATAACCCGGTTGTCCAGTTTTTGCATGGGGACTATCCGTATTATTACCAATTGGCTGAAAAACATAGGTCCTGTATCGATATGCAAATAGCCGTGAGCAGAACCATTTCGGAGAAGCTGAAAAAGCTCGAACCTGAAAGGGCCGGGTCCATTGTTCATAAATATTTTCCGGTCCCTTTCGTGAAGGCCAATGAATATCCGGTAAACGGGGTTAATATAATTTATATCGTCAGGGATATAAATGATGAAAGCAAGAATTTCCGATTGTTGCCGGCTATAAATAATTTACTCGCCGAAAAAGGAATAAGGGTGCATTGGACGGTGGTTGGAACGGGAAAAACGGACGAGGAGTTCCGGCAGGCCTGGGGCCAACAGGAAAACTATACCTATTTCAGGGGACTACCCAATGAAAGGCTGCTGGAATTGCTGGCCGCTCATCACTTATTCATATTGCCTTCCTTTAACGAAGGCCTCCCGGTAACGGTCGTTGAGGCTATGAAAGCCGGTTGCATTCCCCTTATTTCCGACTGGGGAGGCGCAACAGACGAATTGGTCGTCGATGGGCTCAATGGTTATTATCTCAAGCCGGACGATTCCCATGGGTATGCCCGAAAAATAGCACAATTATATGCTGACAGGGAATTAATGATCTCAATGGCTGCGAATGCCTTGAAAAATGCCAACGAGCTATTCGACCCGTATAAAAACACATCCGGCATCGAGGAAGCAATTTTGAGATCCCGAAAATTCAGTGCCTCAAAGGTTCCCCAAAGAGTGTATGGATCACGCCTGGATCAGCGTTGGATACCTAACTTTTTTACCAAAATGATCAGAAGTTTAAATATTCTAAAATGACGAAGCGGCCTCTTGTCAGCGTCTTGATGACTGCTTATAACAGGGAAAAATATATAGCTCAAGCCATTGAAAGCGTCCTGGCTTCTACCCTCACTGATTTCGAACTGATCATCGTAGATGACAGGTCCACCGACCAGACCACGCAGATAGCCGAGTCGTACAAAGCAAAAGATTCAAGGATCAGCGTGTATATCAATGAAAAGAACCTGGGGGATTATAATAATAGGAACAAAGCTGCCTCCTATGCAAAAGGCAGGTATATTAAGTATCTTGATTCCGATGATTTCATCTATCCCCATTCGCTGGATGTAATGGCAAGGGCGATGCAGCAATTTCCCCAAGCCGCTTTCGGATTCAGCTTTTATGGTGTGCAAGTGGATTCAGGCCCTTTCCCCATTCTTTATGAGCCCGCCGATTCTTATTACCAGCATTTTTTTCAGGGCGGCTTCTTTTATGCCGGTCCGGGTGGGACCCTAATCGACCGGGAAAAATTTCAGGCCGTCGGGGGCTTCAGCGGCAAGCGCTTTATAGGAGATACGGAACTCTGGATGAGGCTGGCCCGGGAATTCCCGTTGGTACTGTTCTCCCCATCCCTGATATGGTGGCGCAAACATGAGGGCCAGGAATTCAATCATGGGAATACTTCTGAAGAATATATTTTACTGAACTACCAGGTCACGGACCATTCCCTTAACGATGCTCTTTGTCCCCTGGAAATTCCTCAGCGAAAACAGGCCATCCGAAATAATAAGAACCTGCTTTCACGTAATATCTGGAAAAAAATAATTTCGGGAAAATTTGCCAGGGCCTCCTATCTGAAAAAGAATGGTAAGGTCAGTACCGGTGATGTTTTACTAAGCCTTTTGCCCCTGAATAAAATACGGCGATTGTTTGTTGCAGCTCCTTTTTAAAATAAAACGCCGGGCCCGGATAACCCTGGGAGAATGGAACAGAAGATACCTGCTCCTCGAACTTCGATCGTTATATGCAGGGCGTTGTTTTATAGACCGCTCCACGCACTTTGGTAAGCGCTTCTCGGTAGTCTTCGATGCGTCCGCCTCCACCTTCACCACAGGCAGGAACCTCAATCTGAGAGACGACTGTATAATAAGGTGCGGTAACGGCGGTAAAATAGCAATCGGGGACAACGTTTTTTTCAATAACAATTGCTCGATCAACTGCCTGAAGGAGATCACTATCGGAAATGACAACCAGTTTGGGGAAAATGTCCGGATATATGATGCCAATCACCGCTTTAGGGACTCCTCTAAGCTGATCTCCGAACAGGGATATAGCGAAGGAAAGATCACTATCGGGAATAATTGCTGGATATCCTCTAATGTAATTATACTAAAGGACGTGACTATCGGCGATAATGTCGTCATCGGCGCTGACTGTGTCATACATAAATCCATTCCGTCTAACTCCCTGGTGATTAACAGGCAGGATATCGAGATCAGACCCCTTTAAAACACCTAACTTGAAGATCATTTATTGCCTTAACCAATTTCTTCCTCAACGCAAGGCAGGAACGGAGATTTATGTGTGGGCATTGGCAAAAGAAATGCAGCGGAGTGGTCACGAAGTCAGGATCCTTATTCCCCTGTTTGGAGAATCCGGGTCCCGCGAATACGAATATGATGGATTGAAAGTTATACAATATGGCGAACCCTCAGTAGTCAACAGGGAGTTTTTGCTTGCTCAACGGCCTCCCGAAGGCCTTGCCTCCTTCCTGCAGTTCGTAAAACAGTTCGCCCCCGATGCGGTCCACTTTCATGAGTTCAATGCGAGCAACGGGATAACGATTTACCATTCCGAAGCAGTCAGATCCTTGCAGATCCATACCTTTATGACCATGCACCTGCCTGGTTATACCTGCCGGACAGACCGGCTGATGTATATGGGCAAAGAGCTCTGTAACGGGTTGATCAACCCCTTGCGATGTGCGAAATGCTGGTTAAACGACCATCTGAATAATCCTATACTGGCATCTGGGATCTATGCCGCGTCTATCCCCCTTTTTGGACTGAATATCAATACTTCCAGGTTGAATAACAGGCTGGGCACAAGCCTGGCATTCCCCTTTTTCATCGACGAGTTAAAGAGGCGTCTTGACAAGATTGCCGCTTCCGTAGACCGGATCATCGTTCTGACCCACTGGTATAAGGAAATATTGAAGCTGAATGGCATTCCTGATAATAAAATATCCTTTGTCGGACAGGGCCTTCCCTATAATGCAAGCTCCGGCGACGACCGGCGACCGCCGGAAGGAGATATTGTCAGGCTGATCTTTATTGGAAGGATCGACCCCTTCAAAGGCGTACATCTCCTGCTCGAAGCAATGGCCGGTCTGGCCCCTGAACGGATTACCCTGGACATCTATGGGCAGGTAGTGGATGAAGACTATTACCGGAAATGCAGGGAGCTGTCAAAGGAATTGCCTTCCGTAAGCTGGAAAGGGGTCATCGAACAGGATAAAGTCATACCGACCCTTGCCTCCTACCATGCGCTATGCCTGCCTTCGACCTTCTCGGAAATGTCCCCGATCGTGATCCAGGAAGCATTTGCAGCAGGCATCCCCGTTATCGGGTCGAATGTATACGGCATTGCCGAGCCGGTGAAGGATGGGGTGAATGGCCTGCTCTTTAAGTTCAACGACAGCCTGGACTTAAGAAAGGTCCTGGCGAAAGTGATAAATGACCCTGCCTTATTAAAGGGCCTGGCTGCTAACGTCACCCCGCCCGATTCTTTTTCAGAAGTAGCCAAAGCTATGCTTGAAATATATGAGTCGGTCCTTTGCCAAAACCAGTAATCCTGCGGTAAGCGACGTTAATGTGCCGGGAGAGAAAATACAGTTTTTTGATCCTTAAACTAATTTTAGTCTATAGCATATGAAAATATTGTTGGTCATGGATCCGGGTATTTTGGTTCCTCCTAAGGGATATGGCGGCCACGAACGACTGGTCGCTATGTTTGCAAAGGAATACCGGAAGCAGGGACACGAAGTGCATTTATTAGTCACCCGCGGATCCGAAATAGAAGGTTGCATCATACATGGTTATGGCAGGGAAGGGTTCCCGCCCCGAAAGCTGGACGCCGCCCGCGCGATACCTTATGCAGGGTACTTCCTGTGGAAGCACAGGAATGACTTCGACCTGGTACATAATTTTGGACGCCTTGCTTATCTGCTGCCCATCCTGAACCATCCTGTAAAGAAGATAATGACTTACGGAAGGGAAATAAGTAAAAAGAACATTGACAGGATTACCCGTATGCGCAATAAAAATATCGTATTTACCGGGTGCAGTACAGACCTGATAACGAGAAATGCGCTGCCCGGCCGTTGGGAGACCGTCTACAATGCGATAGAATTCGATAAATACAAACTTAACGACCAGGTGCCTGAGGACGCACCCTTTATCTTTTTGAGCCGTATCGAAAGGATCAAAGGCTGTCACACGGCGATCGAAATGGCAAAAGCCACGGGAAACGATCTGATCATTGCAGGAAATGTCTCACCGTTGCCGGAAGAGAAAGCCTACTTCGAGCAGGAAATAAAACCCCGGATCGACGGCCGGCAAATACGCTACGTAGGACAGGTAAATGATGAACAAAAGAACTTATACCTGGGCCAGTCAAAGGCATTGCTGTTCCCTATCGAATGGAATGAGCCATTCGGTATGGTCATGGTGGAGGCCATGGCCTGCGGAACTCCGGTGATCGGAATGGGGAAAGGTTCGGTCCCCGAAGTAATAGAAGAAAATATCACCGGAGTGATCGTGAATGATAAAAAGGAATTTCCCGACGCCATGTCTGAAATAACCAGGATTAATAGAAATGATTGCAGACGCCGGGCGCAGGAACGGTTTGACGTCGGTGTTATCGCCCGTCATTATCTCAGTCTCGTATCTTAACTCCGCTTCTCAGGCTACAAGAAAAAAGTAAAAGTTAACATGGAGAAGGTATTATTCATTTCGAATGAACTCTTTCTGGACACGAAGAACAGGGAAGGAGGCGTCCGGAATTGTACTTTGGAGTTCATCGAGCTGCTGAGCCAGAAATTTGAAGTGGTCGGATTCCCTGTGAAAACCCGTAGATCATTATCCTACAGGGCCAAGGTCAGGCTCGGACTAAATCATTATGACGATTATGATCCCGCTGAATTCAGGGAGGCCTTGCACCGGAAGATAAAACAGAACAATATCCGGTTCGTTTTCCTGAATCTTTCCAATACGATCCGGTTCTCTGCCTTGATAAAACAATTGCCTGACGTAGATGTAAAAGTTATCGTATGCTCCCACGGTAATGAAACCGGCGACTTTTTACACCAGGTTGTCCGATTTAAGGAAAGTACCGGATATAGCAAGAAACTTTTTTCCGCCTATACCCTGGGTCGCCTCCTGAAAATCGAGGCCTTTTACCGTATAAAGGATATCGATATGGTATGGACGGTCTCACCCGTTGAAGAGGACATCGAGAAATGGCTGGGCGCAAAAAGGACCTATATGGTGCCGCGCGTGATCAAGAAGGATTTCCTGGACTTAAAACCAGTGCTTAATCGCGTCGGTTTTCTGGGGGATATAAGCCATACTCCGAATCAAACAGGTGTTCTGGACATCTGTGAAGCATTGAAAAGACAGGAGCAACCAATAGAACTAAGGCTGGTAGGCGGGCCGGAAAGCATCGGAGAATCGATTGCCCGGGAATATCCCTTTGTCACTTACCTGGGTTACCTGGAAGACAGGGAATTAAGAGAGGAAGCCGCATCCTGGTCCTATTTTCTGAACCTTGTCTTTTATTACTCCCGGGGGGTCAGTACAAAATTGGCAAAAGCGTTAAGCTGGGGCCTGCCCGTTATCACCACCATTCCGGGCAACAGAGGCTACCAATGGAAGGAAGGGGAACTGCCGCTGGCCAAAGATGCTCAGCATATGGCACAATTGATCCTGGCAAATGCCGGAAATATCGGGAATATCGAAAGAGATCAGCAGGAAGTAAAAAAGATCCTTTCCTCCTCTCCCGGTTTTGAACAGATAATGGATCTTCTTTATCCACAAATAATGGACCTCTAATTCGGTTGAATGAAACAGCGGATTCTTATTATTTCCCCTCATTTCCCTCCCTCCAATCTGGCGGCAGTGCATCGTTCAAGATTATTTGCGCAGCATCTTCCGGCTTTCGGCTGGGAGCCCATTATTCTGACGGTGGATGAGCAATACTATGAAGAGCAGTTGGACTGGAACCTGGTCAGGCTCCTGCCTCCGGCATTGAGGATTGAAAAGGCCCGGGCTTTCCAGGTGAAAAAAATCCGCCTGGTAGGAGACATCGGCCTGAGAGCCTTTTTTCAACTTTATCGCAAAGCGCGGACGCTGATTAAACAACAGGGAATCGATTTCCTTTATATCCCGATCCCTTCCTTTTATACGGCCTTGCTGGGAAGATGGCTGCATGCAACGACCGGTATCAAGTATGGTATCGATTATATCGATCCGTGGGTACACCGCTTTCCCGGCAGCGATGTGCGTTTTTCACGACATTGGTGGAGCACCCGGCTGGCGCGGCTGCTGGAACCTATCGCCGTAAAAAAAGCTTCCTTAATTACCGGCGTCGCTGAAGGTTATTATAATGGAGTAAGGGAAAGGAATGCACGGGCATTAAAAGATTGTATATTCGCCGCGATGCCCTATGGAGGCGAAGCAGCCGATCATAGATCGGTCAGGGAAACAGATCTTCAACCCTACCTTTTCCCTTCCAGGGCAGGCAAGCTGCAGCTGGTGTATGCGGGAGCGATGTTGCCCAAGGCCTACGCTCCCCTGGAGGCCATTTTTCAATCGATGAAACAGGAGCCAGACCCCTTCCGTGACGTCGAATTCCATTTCATTGGGACCGGCAAAACCCCGAATGACCCCGAAGGTTATAATATCAGGCCCCTGGCTGAAAAATATGGATTATGGCAGACCACTGTATTCGAATATCCTGCGAGAATACCTTACCTGGACGTTTTGGTACACCTGGACGCCGCCGATGGTGTTTTTGTCCTGGGCAGCACTGAACCCCATTATACTCCCTCAAAGGTATACCAGGCCGTATTGTCCGGGAAACCGGTTGCCGCAGTACTCCATAGAGAGAGCACCGCCGTAAAGGTAATAAGAAGATCCTCTGCGGGACTCGTCCTGGATTTCGACGGCGAGAAGGAAATTGATCGGATCCGGCGGTCTTTTGTGTCTTTCTTCAGGGATTATGTAACCTTTCAGAATAATTTCGATGTATCAGGCGTTGATATGACGGAGTTTAATACCTACTCCGCCAAAAATGTGACAAAACAACTTGCCCAATTCCTGGATCAGGTGGTAACAAAGAAATCCAATGAAACGCATTAAAATCCTGGATAGCTGCAGGGGCCTTGCTGCATTGATCGTAGTATTCCATCATCTGTATACCCGTTTTGGCTATTTATATCCGCAGGAGAACAGCATGGCGATACATGGGGTGCTGAATTTCATTTCCCAACTTAATGGAGAAGCCGTGCTTTTCTTCTTTATCTTATCCGGTTTCAGCATAAGGCTGAGCCTGAGAAAAGGGCTGCCTGTCCGAAAAGAGTCATTAAATGAATACCTGTACCGGAGATTCAAGAGGATACTGCCTCTTTATTTCCTGGCCCTCCTCGTTACCTTTATAGCCGGGCTGATCATTCATCAGACGTTTAAACCGGATTATAGTATCCGAAACCTGATCGGCAATTTATTTTTTCTGCAGGCGCCGGTCTCCTACCGGGGATATTGGTTTTCTCCCTATGGAGAGAATGGTCCCCTGTGGTCCCTTTCCTTTGAGATGTTTTATTACCTTTTCTTTCCGCTGTTTATTTTCACTTTGGTCAAACTTTTTAAAAGTGAAAAATTCAGCCCCGTTCAGCAAAGAGGGATCCTGGGTATAGCCTTTGTCTTTTCCCTGGCTTGCCTTTTTATTAATAATTATTTCTTCTTCCCTTATATCGCCTATGCCAAATTCTTTTTCCTATGGTACTGCGGCTTCTTTCTTGCCGATCTTTACCTGGAAAACGCTATCCGGTTCGATGCCAATTTCATGGTTATGGTCCTGTTTTGCCTGTTACTGGGGGGATTGATGACTTTTCGGCGATCGGATAGTTTAGTCCAGTTGTTCGAGGGGGTCACCATGCTGACGGTTTTTTACATCCTGATGGCGATACGGAGAAATTTTTCCCGCCGGTTCCTGGCCCGGACTGAAAAGACGGCTAATTTTTTGTTCTTTTATTTGGGAAAGGGAAGTTATGCCTTTTACCTGCTGCACTATCCGGTCATCCTGGTCTTGAAGTCATTCGAGAATATCTCCGTCCCGGTCATTGTTTTGACAATGGCGGTG
>WNFI01009470.1_pt2 | contig 18649 bp, 22 predicted proteins | sample 5400471 | NCBI WGS metagenome assembly WNFI01 (sample SAMN13153348, study PRJNA577476) | soil metagenome | isolation source: 100 cm saprolite on Douglas fir-dominated hillslope | place: USA:California | collected 2013-09-17 | reverse complement strand
CGCACGGCTTCGAGTACTGGCTCTGCGCCGAGTGCGATGCCGGGTGGCGGGAGTTCCGCGAGAGGCTCATGGCGCTGCTCGGCGAAGCGGCTAACCGGCTGCTTGTTGCCGCGGAGCCGCGCGCCGGCGAAGGCGCGTACACCGAAGGCGGCTACATGCTGCCCGAGCAAATCCTCCACCCGACCGACGAGCTCACCAGGATCATCCGCGACGGCACCGCAGCCGAGCAGATCAGCGCGGGACTCGTCGACGCCGACGCGGACGCGATCCACGCCGAATGCGGCGGCCGCGGCGGCGACGGCTGCAACAACGGCTGGGCCGAGTAGCGAGGATGAGGGCATGAGCCAGATAGCCGAAATCGAACGCCTAGGCGCTGCGGTCGAGCGCGGCGAGATCAGCAGGGACACTGCCGCGCAGCAACTTCGCGAGTACTCCGAGGGTGGCCTGACACTACTCGGCGCGGGACTTCAGCTGGACAACTGGCGCGAGGCCCGCGCTGACATCGAGGGCGAGGCCTGTCGCGCTCGCACCGCCCTTCGCGACCTGAGCTAGCTCAACGGGCTACGCGTTGACCGGCTTCGGCGCGCTCCACGGGCTGTCGCCGGCCGCCTGGACCTTCACCCAGTAACGCCCGGCCCTCGGCACCGGGATGACCGCGTGCGGCTCGGTGACGACCAGGCTGCCGCCGTCGATGACGGCACCCGGCTTCCCGGCGTCGTCGAGCAGGACCTGGACGCGCCAGTGCGGCGACCGCGGGCTGCCCGCCGCCCACCCGATGGACAGTGACGGGTGCGGCGTGACCGAGACCCCGGACGGCACCGGGTACCGGGGAGCCACGGGCACGGGAGCGGCCACCGGCCGCGGCCACTGGCCGAAGTCAGCGAACATCGCCTCGTCGACGTCGCAGGACGCCCCGCCGACGATGACAGTCCCGTGCTGGCGGATGTGCGCCCGCGGGTCCCACTGGCCGCCGGACCACGCCGCCGTCTGGCAGCCCCACGTGATCTTCCCGGCGTCGAACGCGCGCTTCAGCGGCCAGTAGCCGCCGTACATGCCGGTGCGGGGCAGCCCGATCACGCTGGCCGTGCCGTCGAGGTAGGCGTTGATCGCTACCTGGTCCTGCGGCGTGGCGTCGAAGTCGCAGGCGAAGTACACCGGGATATCGGGCATGCCGAGCGCGACGGTCACCGCCTGGGCGTGCTGGCTGTCGACGAAGCCGGCCGCGTGGCCGTCCTTCATCCGGCCGGCCGCGGACTCGGCGAACAGCACGACCGACAGGCCGGCCGTGCGCAGCGCGGCCAGCTCGGGCGGCGTCAGGTTCTTGCCGTTCGCGTCGTTCGCGGTGATGGCGCTCATGTAGCGGCCGACGAACCCGTACCCGGCCGCCTTGACCGCGGCCGGGGCGGGATGGGGGGTGAACGCGTAGTCGATGCCTAGCATGGTCAGTGACCTCCCGGCAGGTGGTAGTAAGCGGCCCACTTCGCCAGTCCCGGTGAGGGGGGAAGCGTTCCGGGGCAGTGCAGCCCGCGCCACTGGGCGCGGGAGTCGGCGACGATCGACACGCCGAGCCGTGACGGCCTGGGCGCGTCGGGCAGCGGGACGGTGCCGACGTCGGCAGCGAACGCGCACGCCGCCAGCTGCTGCGCCCGCAGCTGGGCGATCGTCGCGTCCTGCACGCGGGACTGCGCGGCCTGCCTGGCGGCGGTGACGTTGGCGTAGATGACGGACGCCGCGACGGACGCCAGCCCGGTGACCAGCATCGCCACCGCGAGGGCGATGAAGCTCAGCAGCCTGCGGCGGCTCACCGGCTCACTGGCCATCAGGAGCCCCCGGCGGCGAGGAAGGCGAGGACGATGACGGCAGTGGCGGCGGCGATGATGACGCAGGCCCAGTTGAGATGATGCGCCGCGCGGCCAGCGCCGCCGGCGTGGCGATCGCGCTGAACCCGCCCGCCAGGAACTCCCACGGCGGCACCCGCCCGGTCGCCACCCACACGCCCAGCAGCACCAGGATCACCACCGCGCCTATGCACACCGCCACGACGTCCCGCAGCTCCGGCCACGACTTCAGCCATCCCACAGTTCCTCTCTCTCTCGATTATCATCCGAATGGTGATTCCGGGACGCAGTTCAGCTGCACGTCGAACTGGAATCCCGCGATGACGTAAGTGAACCCGAACGCCAGCTGGTTGATGTCGCTGGAGGTCAGGTCGGCGGGGCCGTTGACGACCCGCAGGTAGTCGCCGGGGATCATCGCCACGACCTGCGCGTACAGCTCCGCCGCCGCCGCCCTGGACAGCTGGAAGTTCACTGACGGGTACCGGTCGTCGTCGACGGTGCCCAGCGCGAGGATCCTGGCCGCGATGGCCGCGAGCTGCGTGTCAGCATGCGCGTTGACTGTCAGCGGGAACGGGTACTCGCCGGTGCCGTCCGGGGGGTCCAGCGTCGACAGGGCGCCCGTGTCGAGGCGGGCGGTCGCCGACGACCCGTTGACGCGGGTGACGGTGACGATGTTGCGTGTCAGGAGGTCATCCTCGGTCGGCGCGAACGGCGCGGACAGCTGCCCCTGCGAGTAGTCGGCGATCACCTTCGGCTTCTGGGCGGTCATGTTCGCCCGGGCCCGGTACGTCAAACCGAACAGGCTCGCGGGCTCGTACAGGAGGCCGCCGTCCAGGTCGGCGACCTGCTGGAGGACGTTGAGCAGCTTGTCGTCGGGCTGCGGGCCCATCGCCGCCGTGGCGCTGCCCAGCAGCGACGACTGGACGCCCTCCTCCGCGCACAGCCGGGTGAACCGCTTCCCGGCCAGCTCCCCGTCCCATCCGACGACCGGCCCGACCGCCGTCCCGGACGTGGTGCCGTCAGTCAGGGCGGTCAGGGGCTCAAGGCTGTACTGCACCAGGAAATGGCCGGCGCTGGAGCCGGTCAGGCCGCCTGCCGGGTTGACGTCCACTTCGCTGACGGCGCCGACCGTCCCCGACGCCGACGCAGTGCCGGCGGAGCTGCCGTAGAGGATAAACGGGGTCAGCTGTATGACGCCGAGGTTATAGCCGACCGTCGCGCCGGGCACGAGCTCCATCGAGACGAGGAACAGGCTGCCGTTGATCGCCGACTGCGCCACCGAGGTGAACAGCAGCCCGCCGACAGAGTCCTTGCCCGTCAAGACCAGGCTGCCGCCGGCCGCCGTGGTGTACGTCAGGATGCACGTCGCGACCTTCCCCGACGTGGCGAACTGCGCCACCACCGCGTTGTTCGTATCGCCCGCCAGGGGAACGTGCAGCAAGAACCGCACCACGTTATAGGCCGGCGATACCAGCGGCGTCCACGTCAGCTTGACCTTCCCCGCGCCGCCGTTGCCGCCGCCGTGCGCCGCCAGGCTGCCGCTGTTCTCCCCGCCGGACCCGCCGCCGCCGCCGGGAACCGCCCCGGCGGTGCCGCCCTGGTCGACGGACGCGCCGCCGTTGCCGCCCTTCCCGCCAGCGCCGCCGCCCGTCACCGCCGCGCCGCCGGCCGCGCCCGTGCCCGACGCGCCCCCGTTGCCGCCCGCGTTCCCGGCCGCCGACGAGCCGCCCGATCCCCCGCCGCCGGAGCCGCCGAACAGCGCGCCCGAGTTCTTCCCGCCCGCCCCGCCGTCATGATGGGTCGTGTTCGTGCTGCCCGTGCCGCCGGCGCCCGCCCGCGAGCCGGTGAACGTGCCGCCCTTGCCGCCATGGGCCGTTACCGTCACCGCGTCCCATACGGTGCTGGACGTCCCGCCGTCAGCGCCCCGGTTCGCCTTCAGCCCGGCCCCGCTGGCCAGCGCCCCGCCCGCGCCCCCCGCGCCGACGGTCACTGGGTAACTGGTGCCGGCCGTGACCGCCACGCCCGTTTCCTTCGCGTACTCGCTGCCGCCGCCGGCCGCGTCCTTTCCGGTGTTGGCCTGGTAGCCGTTGGTTCCGCCGCCAGCGCCGCCCCAGTACTCCGCGGAGGTCAGCGTCGTCAGCCCGGCGCGGGGAACGAACGCGTGCACGCCCGGGGCGGTGAACGTCGCGGAGCCGGGATCCCCGAACACGCCGGTCAGGCCGGTCCACGCGGAGCCGTTCAGCACCGGCAGCGGATCCGACCCGCTGAACGCCGAATCCGACGCCAGCGTCGGGGTACCGGTGAACGTCATCGCGGGGCCGTTCCCCGTCACCTCCGCCAGCGTCGCCGACGTGGAGCCGTCCTCGCAAGGCCAGTACACGACCGGGCGCAGCGGGTCACTGGCGGGCTTCTGCAGGTAGAACCGCTTCAGCGACGACCCCAGGTTCCCGGCCTGGTTAAGGCGCCGGCTGATCCCCGACGCGGTGACGTCCACCCACACGTCATTCCCGCTGGTGTCCCGCGACTTCGGCCACGACGACACCTCACCCCAGAACACGGTCGCCAGCCCCGCGTCAGTCGAGTTATACGCCGCCGGGACCAGCAGCCGGAGCTGCGTGTTCCGGGTGATGAACGGGAAGAACGGCGAGGCGGAATTCTTCCCGGTAAACACGCCGCCCCGATTGTTCAGCTGCAGCTTGCATGCGGAGGTCACCAGCCTGGAGGCCTCATCCGGCTGCCCGAAGGCCACATTGATGTTCACTGACCCGTCACGCTGGTACACGTAGCCGGTGATGTCCGTCCAGGTGCCGTTCAGCAGCAGCTGCACGGACAGCTCAAGCGCCCCGGACCGCGGCCACGGGGTGCCCAGGAACTGGCCGTACAGCGACGAGTACGCATCCGCGTACAGGTCGGTGTACTCCGACATGAACGCCGTCACCGCCATCGACGCCGTGGAGCTCGGCGACAGGTCGACCTCCAGCGCCGCGGGGAAGTCGCCGGCGTCCTCGTACGCGGCCGAGAAGAACGGGCCGCCGCCGCCCGAGGTGGTAGTCAGCACCGTCGGACCCGGGATGAGCCACGTCGGCCCGGCGCTGTCGTTCACGGAGAACGCGACCATGAACCCGTTCGCCGCCGTGGGCAGCGCCGGGACCGGCAGGATGAAGCTCGCCGCCGACGCTCCCGATCCCCCGGTGAACTGCGCCGGGATGAACAGCGTCCCCGGCCCCGCCACCCCGATGAAGTTGATCACCGCGCCGGAGCTGATCGTCACCGTCAGCGTGTCCGAGGTTGTCAGCGGGGTGGTGATCCACGTCGTGTAGATCCAGACGGGCTTGCTGATGGCAGTCACCTGGTGGCCGGCCAGCTTGTACGCGTTGCCCTTGGAGTCCACGACAGAGCTGATCGTCGGGGTGTCGCTGTTCACCGAGATCCCGACCACCAGCGGCGTGCCCGCCGGCACGGCGGACGCGAACGTGCCCGCCGTGGACGTGACCGACCCGGCCGAGTTCCTCGACACGACCACGGCCGGGACGGGGAACGCCATCAGTTGCTCATGCGCTTGAAAATGCTGCTGAAGCCGTTGATGGTCTGGGAGGCATTGGTGGCGGCGAAGAAGGCGACCAGCGAGAGCGTATGCGACACCGTGGTGTCTATCGAGCCGGTGCCCTTCGCGTTGAGCGTCACGCTGCCGGCGGGCACGCGAGATGAGGTAGTGTCCGAGCAGGTGCCGTCTGCCCATGCCTGGTAGGCGCCTCCCGCGCCGGTATTGGTCACCTGAAGAAAGAACCGCAGCACCCCGCCGTAGTTGTGCGCCACGGTGAACGCCGCCGCGCCGACGGGGACGAAGTTCGTGTTCACCGCATCGAGCTGCCATCCGAGGTTGAGGGTCCCCGACGCCTCCCACAGCCCCGTGAACGCCGCCTCCACGCAGTAGACCGTGCCGAAATTCGCGTCGCCGGCAGGTATGGCCCAGCTCTTGGCTATGTTCGCGAACGCGAGGGGATTGGTCAGGTTGAACGCGGTGAAATCAGACTGCATCGCGGGGATGAAGGACACCGCGCCGGAGTCCGTCTTCACCTGAGGCGTGCCGCCGCCGCTGGAGTACAGGACGCACTTGCCGCCGGCCGGCGTGGCGGGCGTCGCGGTATCAAGAAGGATTCCCGCGCCGAATTCGGTGATCGTGTCATGAACGGCGGTGGACAGCGCCGTCAGCGCGTCGGCCATCACGTTGTGGTCGCTGGTGTGCCCGGCCGTGCCCGGCGTCTTGGTGTCAGCCGGGACCGTTATCGTGACGCCCACCGTTTTTGCCTCCTAGTTCCCGAACGCGATCTGGACGTTGCCGCCGCCGCGGCCGCCGAGGTGCCGCACGCTGGCCTTGATGTTCCGGATCATCTGCGGGGACAGGCCCGCCTCCGTGAAGCTGGAGTCCCAGATGAGCCGGATCTCCAGCGGCCCGTACCCGCCGCCGTCCATCATCCGCTGCGTGTCCGGATTGGAGTGCACCATCGCGCCGGGCGGCAGCGTCACGAGCTCGGCGCCGTGCTCCCCGACCAGCGTCAGGTTCCCGCGCGGGCCGCCGCCCGCCGCCCCGGTGACGCCGCCCGACGCGAACGCCCGGCCGCCGCCGCGGGCCGGGACGCCCGTCATGACCGTCTGCACGAACGTCGTCGCGACGGTGCCGTCGACCGCGGCCAGCTCCGCCCGCGCCCTGGCGACCGCCGCCAGCAGCTGCGCGATGTTCGCCTGGATGACCGCCCGCCGCGTCGCCGTCAGGTGCGGGTCCCGCAGCTGCGCCCTCGCCGCGCCCAGCTTCGCCGTCAGGTCGCTGATGTCGCCCTTCAGGGCGACGATCCTGGGCATGGCCGCCAGGTCCCGCTTCCAGCCCTCCAGCGTGGAATGCGCCGCATTGAACACCCGGTCGACGCCAGAGTGGAACCCGTCAAGGTTCCGCAGGGCCGTCGTCACCGCGGCCGCCAGGTGCGTCCCCATCACCAGGTCCATCACCCTCGCGATGCCCTGCACGCCTACCAGGACCTGGTGCACCGCCGTCAGCAGCGAATCCGACATGAAGTGCCACTCGTCCAGCCACAGCCCCGCGAACGTCGCCAGCTGCTGCCCGACGTTCGAGAAGACGGTGGTCACGATGTCGCGGAACCGCTGGCTGGTCTGCCACAGGTGCACGATGCCGCCGGCCGCCAGGGCGATGGCCGGGATGATCAGCGTCAGGCCGCCGGACGCGATCGCGACGGCCGCGCCGACCGCGATCAGCGCCGGGATCAGCAGGTGGTTCGCGGCCAGCCAGTTAAGCACCGACGCCGCCGCCTTCGTCACCAGCACCACGACGGGGACCAGTCCCGACGCCATGTCGACGATCGCCGGGAGAAGCTGGTTCAGGACCTGCACGGCGGCGGGCCCGGCCTGAGTGAACATCGCCAGGAAGACCACCAGCAGCCGGGTTAGCTGCAGCCCCAGCATCGGCGCCACCTGCTCGGCCAGCGTCGACATCTGGGTGATGAACGTCGCGAACATCGGGCTGGCCAGCAGCCTGGTCAGCGGGGCCAGGAAGGCGTCGATCACCTTCGCGCCGGCGGGCACCAGCTTGTCCATCGCGGGCATCAGCGCCGTGCCGAGCTTCAGCGCCATCGACGCGACGCCGACCACGACGGGCGTCATCGAGTTCTCCAGCCGGTCCCACATGGACTTCAGCTGGCCGACCTGCCCCATCAGCCCCTTCTGGCTGTCAGTCAGCCCGGCCGTGGCCGCTGCCTCCGCCTTCAGCGCCGTCGCCCGGCCGCTGGCCGTGGCCGCCTTCGCGTACTGCGCCTGCGCGGCCGTCAGCTTCGCCTGCGCCTGGCTCACCTTGGACAGGATGGGGATCGCGACCGCCCCGAACGCGCCCATGGCCAGCCCCGCCGCCGCCAGCGGCCCCGCCAGCCCCAGCCCGAGCGCGCCCGCCGCCACGCCGCCCGTGCCGCCCAGGACCCTGCCCAGCCGGGACAGGGCACCCGACAGCCCGCTACCGGACGAGCCCACCTTCGCCTCAGCGGCGGCCGACTTGTCGCCCAGCTTGTCCAGCGCCACGCCGACGGCGGCGATGTCGACCTCGGCGCGGGCCGCGCCCTCCAGGCCGATCCGCGGCGACGCCGACTTCCGGCCGAGCGCCGCCATCTTCAGCGCCAGGCGCTCAACGGCCAGCGCGGCTTCCTTGTCCCCGGCGACCCGGACCCGGGCCGTCTCGATCATCTTGCCCATGTCCCTGAGGCGCTGCTGGAGGGAGGCCAAATCAAGTTTGCTGTTATCTTGCGCCCCGACTACGATTTCGACCCTATTGGTCACCTGGCTCCTCCTCCCTCCTGGCTAGCGCCTCGATCTTCAGCAGCCGCATCAGCCCCGCGTCCTCCGCGTACACGGCGCCGGGCAGGCATTTGAACCGCTCGCACAGTCCCAGGACCGTTTCCGTCTCGGTCAGCTCTGCGGGCTTGGCGACAGGGTTTCCACCGGGATCGATGCCGCCATATCCGGTGTCGTCTCCGTAGTCCCGCCAGGCGGTGACGGCTGCGGCAAAGGGATATCGACCGACGCGACAGCGTCCATCCATTGCATGATCAGGTCCATCATGAAGTCGAAGTCCTGGTCGGAAACGCCCTCGTATTCGCACGGCTCCGCGTCGTCGCCGGCGTGCTTGGCGCACGGCTCGCCAGGCTCCCCGGCTGCCCCGGATACCTTGCACAGGGCGTAGGCGGGCGGCACGGGCCTGTCGTCGTCGTCCTCCAGGTTCCATGCCACCAGCCGGGTGGCGAACCCGGCGAACAGCTCATTCGCCGCGCGCATCTTGGCCTTCACGTCAGGCTCATGCTGGAGCTGGTCGCCAAGGCTGACCATCTCGAACAGCTTCCCTGTCGACAGGCCCTTGGTGGTGACCTCCAGGCCGTGCAGCTCATGATCGTCGGGCCACTTCAGCACGTACAGCTTCCGCTTGTAACCCATGTCAGCTCCAGAGGGGGACGACGCCATCGGCGAGGACGCCGGGTGCCTGCGCGGTCAGCTCACCGGTCTGCGGCCTAGTGAGCTGGTAATCCGTGTAGAGCACGTTCGGGGCCATGGTCTTGCCGTTCGTCACGATGGTGGTCAACCTTGCGACGCTCGTCGACGGCACCGTCTTGAACACGTCATGCTGGGCGTTCGCCGCCGGGTTGAACACCATGTTCAGCGTGATGCTGAAGTCAGCGAGCAGCAGCAGCCGCTCAATCGCCGACTTGTTCACCCCGGTCACGTCCTGCACGCCGCGTGGCGTGGCGAACTGCCAGTTGGTGATGTCGTTGATGATCGCCTGGGCGCTCGCTGAGCTGTCGCTCACCGACAGCGTCGTCTGCGCCAGGCCTGTTACCTTGGCCATGTCAGCCCCTTTCTCTGGCTGTTGCTATCCGGTCCTGGTGATTGGCGAAGCTGTCGGTCCAGTCCGCCTGGTTGAGCTCGCGGCGCTCACCGCGGGGGTTGCCCCTGAAATCCCCGCCGCGCTCGAAGTACCGCTGCGGCCGGCCGATGAGCGTCCGGTGGGTAGACGCCGCGAAGCACGCCTGGCCTGCCTCGAACACCAGGTAGGACTCGCCCGCCGCGACGTCCAGCCGCGTCCACTTCCGGCCGCTGCTCACCGCCAGGTGCAGCAGCCCCGGGTCCAGGCCCTCCACCCGGACCCGCCACCCGTTCAGGTAGTTCGGGCACCCGACCTCATCGCAGCTGGCGGGCCGCCAGTGCGTGGCCAGCGGCTGGGTCATCTGGAAGGTCTTCACGTGCTCAGCGGCCAGCGCCGGCATCACGCGCATCAGGCCGTCCGCGCCCCGGATCAGCTGGCCGCTCACGTGCGCCGCCATCCTTCGGCCCCCGGTGCCATTCCGCCTGCTCCGGCTAGCCGGAGCGCCCATGAATACCAGGTCACTCGGCACTCACGGCAACGGGTCTCGTGAATTGCCGCCCTGATAGTCCGAACCATCAGAAAACAACTCCCGCCGTCAAATTGCGGACAAAGACAACCGCGAACACGGCATTCGTGAACGTGCCGGTGGTCACCACCTTGAGAAATTCGTTGATCGTCGTCACGTTCGATACCGCGACCCGCTGCGCCCCCGGCGTGGTCAGCGCGGCCGACGTCAGGCCGGTGGTCGCGTACGCGCCGCCCGAGGTGGTGGCCGACTGGATGTCGATCGTCACGCTGGTGCCCGCGAACGTCACCAAGTGGAAGTAGGCCTGCCCGCCGAACGCCGTACCCGCGCTCGGGTTCTCGTCGATCGCCGCGCCCGTCGTCGCCGTGGCGTCCGTCCGCAGCTCAGTCGTGCCGTTGCCGGTGAGGTTCCGGCCCCACTCCAGGCCGAGCCCGTTCGCCAGCGCGTCCACCGCGAACGTCACCGACCCGTCCTGCCCGCGCGTCGGGTCGTAGTTGACCTGCTTCGATATCTGGGACGCGGCCGGGTTCAGCAGGGCCGTGCCCCGGAAGTACGACGCCTGCACATCGACGGTAGGCAGCGCCGACAGCTTCGGATGCGCATTGGTGGGGTTGAACCACGACACCCACGATATGCCGCCGTCGCGGTTCCCGCCGAGGCGCTCGTAGGCCGACTTGTTGATGCCGGTCACGTCGATAGGCGCCGGGCCGCCGCCGATCCGGCCCAGCGACGCCGTGTCACCGGAAAGGTCGGTGCCGTCGACGAGGAACTGATCCCCCAGGCCCGCCTGCTTGGCCATAAGGCCACCTCCGTCCCGTATGGCCGCCAGCTACGGGCCGCGAACCCGTGAGAGCCGCGGTTGAGTGCCTGTTCAGACTTGGTGGCCCACCGGACGTTCCCAGGTTCGTAGTTGCCGTCGTTGTCGATGCGATCCAGCGTCATCCCGGCGGGCCGCACGCCCATGTCCGCCAGGAAGCTGGCGAACGACTGCCAGCGATCGCACACCGTGATGCCCTGGCCTGCGTAGAGCGGGTGCACCTTGCACCGCCGCTTCATGGCCTCCCAGGACCGGTACGTGGGAGTTCTGCGCATGCCGTGGACCGTCCTGGCCTCAGCGACCTTGCGGCGTCCCTCGTCGCCGAGCTGGTGGCCAGCGCTGGCAACGGCCATCTTCGCCCGGTACTCAGGCGTCCTGATGAAAACTCCCCTAGGCAATTTCACTCCACATGTCGTTGATCAGGATCGGCAGGGTTATTTCTATGACCCGGGACATCTGCTGGCCGATCGTGATGTAGCCGGCCTGCGCTGATAGCGGGGTGCCGTGCATGCCGATCAGGTCGATGGCCCGCACCGTCGCGCCCAGCGTGAGATGCCCGGCGTAATCGCCCAGCAGGATCGTCACGGCGGTCAGGATGGCCGGGTCTATCGAGTCCTGCGGCTCCTGCAGCATCGACGAGCCGATGCGGGCCCGCAGCTCCACCCGCCCCGACACCGACGCCAGCCCCGACGACGGGATGGGGCCGATGCCCTGCACCCAGATGGCGCACCACAGCCCGTTCCCCGGCGCGTTCTTGGGCTCATGCGTGCCAACCTGGCTATCGAACAGGCCCAGCGAGGCAGCGTGGCTGGTCACCTTGTCGAACAGGTCCAGCACCGCGGCAGCGTCAAAGGCCATGTCAGCCGCCCAGCCTTCGGATCAGCTCGGGCATCCGCTGTTCCGCGATCTTCCCGGCGTCCTCCTCCAGGACCTGCGCGGTCTTCCGCCACAGCCGGTAGCCCTTGAACCTCGTGCTCCGGTTCCGGTCGCTGGACCCTTCCAACCACGGCCCGTAGACGACGGGGTCACTGATGCGGATGTCGTTGTAGGCCAGGTTGGAGGTCTGGAGCTCCGACTGGTACCGGCCGGTAGCCCGCCCGGACTTGTTCATGGCGAAGCCGCGGAGCCGGTTCACGCCCTCCTGCGCTATGTCGCGCTTCACCTCATCGGCCCAGGCGTGGACGATCGCCGGGGCGGACCCGTCAGCTAGCGGCCCCAGCGGCTTCACGTGCACCTGCACGGCGAAGTTGCCCATGTCAGGTCACCGCCCCGCACGAGTGATCGCCGGGCACGCAAGCCGACGCATGCACCTGGCCTCCGCTGATCCGCCATGAGCAGCCGCACGCCCTGCATGTCCCGGTGTCATGACCATGCAGGCGAACAACCTCCAGCCGCCCGTGCCCGTTGGGGCACAGCCCTTCGCTTACCGCCACCGCCAGGTCGCCCATCAGGTCACCGCTGCCTTGCCTTGCGGCCGTGCGCGGCGAAGGCCCGGGCCCGGATGTCCGCCAGCCCCGCGCCGGATGCCAGCCGCAGGTTGTCGCCCTCGCCGACCGTCCGCGAGTAGCCAGAGGTCCCCTGCAGCACTGTGTTGATCGCCTCGGCGACGTTCAGCTCCTGCACCAGCCCCGGGTACGCGTACCGGCTGACCGCGGCGGAGATCAGGTGAGTCGCGGCGGCGGTGCCGAGCGCCCCGCGGGTCACCGTCAGCGACCGGGGCGCGTAGATCACCGCGCCGGAGTGGGTGGCCAGCACCGTCCCGTCCCACGCCCGCTTAACGGTCACCGTGTTCCCGGCGACGTCCACGATGAGCATCCGCTCGGAGTCGAGCAGCAGCGTCTCGCCGGCCGTGTACTTGGTGCCGTCCGTCACGGCGAGGGACACGTCCGCGTTGCTGGCCGTGCCGCACCCGGCGCCCTGCTGGGACTGCCCGGTGGTGACCATCGCCCGGTCGGTTACCAGCATCCGCTCCGTGCCCACCAGGATCAGCGACCCCGCCCCGATCTGGGAGGAGTCCGACACCTGCGTGACGGTGCCCGTCGTGTCGCTCATCGCCGCCGCCAGGGTGCCCGCCGGGGTGGTGACCGCCGAGTAACCCCACGTGCCGGTGATCGCGATGTCGCGCTGCCAGGTGGCCCCGCCGGCGAACGCGCCCGGGGCCTTGGAGACGTCAAGCTCCATGCGGGTGAACGGCGGCCCGTCGTTGGCCGGCTCGAAGTTGACGGACGCCAGCGGGATGGCCACGCCGCCCGACGTGACCGCCGTCGCCGAGACGAGGTCGTACTTGCCGAAGTACAGCTTCCATGGCACCGTCCTCTGGTACCGGTTCGGCCAGTCGAAGGTGCGGGTGGCGTCGGCCGGGTAGAACCGCCGGTTCAGGTCGCTCTCCACGCTCGCGGCGCCGGCGATGACGGCACGGTCAACCTGGGCGTTGGACCGCGCCGTGGGCTTGATGTCCAGCGCGGTCTTAACGTCCTCCCGCGTGGCATACACGGGGACCGTGATCGTCATTCCTGCCGCCTCGGTTGCTTTCTACGGGCTAGCTGCGGATATTCGGTTAGCATCAGGGGGCCGCGTGACGGCACCCGGGTCTAGGAACCGGTAACGGCGAGGTGCCCGGACCTGCTGTCACGCGGTTCCCCTATTCGGTTGTGCGGCCCGTCGTCACACGGCGGGCCGGTGGTCGTCGTCCGGGTATCTGTAGTCCCCCATCGGGCAGAACAGGCTGCTACTCGCTCCCGGCGGCGACGCCTCCAGCGGCGTCCCGTCGTTCGGGCAGGACTTCGGCGGCTGGCTGAACTCCTCCTGGCGGTACTGCCGGTTCGCTTCTGCGATGCTCCGCAGCTGCTCCCAGCTCACTGGTTATGCAACTCCTTCGCCAGCGCGCGGAACTCGTCCGCGATCCGCATGTCGACGGCTGACTCGATGTCCGGGCCGTTCTCGATGATGAGCGCCTGGTTGATCGCGTTCCGTTGGGACGCCCTGCGCGAGAGGAATTCCGCCCGGGCCAGGAGCGCCTTCTCCAGCGGGATCAGCGAGGCGTCCAGGATCTCCCCGGCCATGTCACTCGCCTACCTGCGCGACGCCGCCGCCGTCGACTAGGCCACCCGTGGCCATGCCGTCCGGGTGCCCGGCGTCCCACTGGGCCAGGGCCGCCGCCAGGTCGGGCTTCGCCCCGGTCACCGGCAGGCCCCGGTCCCGGGCCAGGTCCCGCAGGTCGACGACGCGGTACGCCATGTAGTCCGGCGGCCCGTCATCCCCGTCGTCCTGGCCGGCGGCTGGCGGCTTGCCGGCTTCCGGCGCGGCCAGCTGCTCATCCGCGGCCAGCTCGCTGATCCACAGCTCACCGCCGCAATGCGGGCAGGCGGCAGCCGGGGCGTACCTGGTCGTGCACTCCTTGCATACCTGGAGCGCCATCAGGACGCCACCACCCTCGCCGCGTCATCGAGCGGGACGTAGAAGAGGAACCACTGGATAGCACCGGTCACGTCAGCGGCGGCGCTGGTCTGGGCGATGGTGCCCGGGGCGACGACCTGGCCGCCAAGGCCAGGACCGGTCTGCGACCCCGATCCTGCCGTCTCGACAATCAGCGCCGAGCCCTTGACGACGGGCACCACGAGCATCGACCCGACCTCGGCGGCGGTGATGACGCCTGTCGTGCACATGTCGCTGGCGGTGCCCGTCGTCGGCGTTGCGGTCAGCTTCAGTGCCGGGGTAGTGCCGGCGACGACCGTGGTAACCAGCCCGTACAGGAAGTTCACCATGATCCGGCCGCCGGAGACGGTGAAGATCGTGGTGAGCGCGGCCGACTGAGGAATGGTCTTCCCGGCCGCGTTCTGCGACCGGAACCCGAGGGCCGCGTGCCGGATCTGGGCCGCCGTGACGTTGGTGACGATCTCAGCCATGTCAGAGCACCGCCGACACGAGGGACTCGGGAGCCCGTCGCACGTCGAGGCCGTTCAAAATGAAGATCATGGTCGCGGTGGCGTGCGTCGCGTCCAGGTACTTGAACCCGTCCGACAGGCTGACGCCGCTGACCTCGAAGTAGGTGACGCCGCCGTTGATTGATGGCACCGTGGACGCAGCGGCCTGCGTGACCTTCGTCCACGCGGCCGGCGCCGTGGCCGACGCCTGCGTCCAGTACGTGGTGACCACGGCCAGGGCCTGCTCGGTGCCGCCCGTCGCCGCGTTGCACTCGTTGAGGGTGAGGTTGGTGACGGCGGTCGCGCCGACCATGAGGATGCCGCACACGTCGCAGTCGCGCATGTTGTAGCGGTTCTTCGTGGTCGTGGGAGACGAGCCCAAATTGAACCGGTTACCCAGCCCCTGAATCTGTGACATCGCTTATTCGCCTTTCTGCGGTATCTGACCCCCGCGTGGCTGGTTATCAGGTCCTGGTGCTGGAGAGCTGCACGAACGCCGACAGGGTCGCGCCGCCGTTCTTCGGCGTCAGTGCACTCTGCAGCCACGGCCGCCCGTCAACCCGCTCGATGATCTTGTAGGCGATCTTGTCCAGGTTGAAGGCGACGTGCGGCGACGCCGACGCGGTGACGGCCTGCCGGTCGCCGATCAGGTAAAACGACGGGTCGACAAACGAGATGTCACCGGTCGTGCCGAGCGCCGGGCACTTCTCGGTGAAATGCACCGGCCTCCCGTAGATCGTCAGCGGCGGCGCGCCGATGACGCCATTGTTCATCCACACCGGCGTGCTATTCGTCAGCGCGCCCTGCACGGCCATCAGCGCCAGTTGCGGGAACGTGCCGATGTCCGCGATCCAGATGGCGTTCATCAGCGAGCTCGGGAGCATCCGCGCGAACATCGCGGCCAGGTTGTCCACGATGATCGTGCCCGCGCCCTGCCCGGACACCGCGGCGGCCTGGATAGCCGCGTTGCAGCTGATGAACCCCAGCGGCTCACCGACGCCGGTGCCGGCCATGAACCGGTAGTCCTCCTCGAACGCCAGCGCCGTCGGCAGCGCCTGGCCGAGGAAAGCCCCGAACGCCGGCGCGTCAGCGGGCAGCTCCGACGGCACCGTGCAGTAGGCCATCAGCTTCTTCGTGTCCAACTTTACCTGCGCGAACTTCGCCGACGTCTCCGGCGCCTGCGTGGACTCATCGACCCAGTAGGTCTGGATGCCGCCGAACACCGTGGTCGCGTGGCTGGTGTCGTCGACGGCCGGCAGGGCCAGGGTCTGGCTGCTCATCGGGATGACCGTGGCCCGCGGCCGGATGAGGCCCTTCTCCAGCGACATCATCAGCAGGTCGGAGCGGAATTCCTCGGGGACCAGGAACCCGCCGTCGGACGCCACGTCGGTGCTGAACGCGTTCTGGACCGTCTTGACCTTGTCCAGGCGCGCGCGCAGGTCAGCGCCGTCACGGTACTGCCGGCCCGCGCCGTCCTGGGCGAGCGCGCGGAGGTAGTCGCCCAGGGACTCGAATGAGCCGTTCAGCTGGGCGCCGAGGGACGTCCTGCTGTACAGCGACTGCCGGGCCGCCGTGGTGCCGGGGGCCGGGCCGCGGCCGACCTGCGGGCGGCCGTTGGCCACGCTGACCGGGGGCACCTGGCCGCCGCTGCCGTTCTCCCGCAGCCACTCGCCGAGCACCTGCTGCATCTGCTCGCGCTGCTGCGCCTGCAGCTCCGCGTCCGACTTGTTCCTGATCTCCGCGTGCGCGGTGAGGAACTTCTTCGCCGTGCCGTTATTGACGGCTTCCGGCGAGAAGACCGCGGCCGCCTTCACCGGGTCGGCCAGGAACTCCCGCAGTTCCTCGGCGGTAGTCGGGATCGTGATGGTGTCAGTGTCCACGTGCTCATGCCTCCTGAAGGGCCGCCAGGGCCGCCGGGTCGATGTGATCGCTGGAACTGCCGCCGCCCGTGGCGGGCTCATCAGCGGCTGCCTTGCCAGGTGCCGGGCGCTTCGCGAACACCGACAGGTCAAACGTGGCCTGCGGCGCGTCCTTGCCGCCCTGCACGACGTCGGCCAGGCCCGCGTCCACCGCCTCTTGCGCCTTGTACCAGGTCGTGGCGCGCATCGCCTCACGCCACTGATCCACTGGCTTGCCGGAGCGGTCCGCGTAAACCTCGGCGACGATATCCGACTGCATGTCCAGCAGGTCCGCCAGCTCCCGCATGTCGGAAGCGTTCCCGACGCCCATCCCGAACGCGTCGTGGATCATCATCGAGGCGTTCTTCGCGATCACCAGCCGGCCCGGGCTGGCCGCCATCGCGATGAACGACGCCGCCGACGCGGCCAGGCCGTCCACGTGGACCGACACGGTACCCTCGCGCTGGAACAGGTTGGTGTAGATCGTGTGGGCCTCGAACACGTCCCCGCCGGGGCTGTTTATATGCACCTCAAGGTCACCGGACACGCCCGCGAGGTCCTTCACGAAATCGGCCGCGGTGACGCCGAACCAGCCGATCTCGTCATAGATGTCGATCCGCGCGGGAGCGGTCGCTGTCGCGTTGGTGATGCGGTACCAGTCGTTGCGGCCCTGCCGCAGGTTCACGATGTCCCGCGTGGTGCGGAACGGCCTGCCTGTCATCAGTTCCTCCCCGCTAGCTGCCGAAGTGCCCGCGTCGTCCGGGGATCCAGCTCCGGGACGGGGACATGGCCGTTGCCGAGCATCCGCCGCACCCGCGCCTCCATGTCACCTGACGGCGCCGGGGCGGGCACGTCACCCGGGACCGGGGGCGGCGCCGGGGCGGCCGCCTGCTTCAGCTCGGTAAACGACATCTCCGGCAGGCCCACCATCTCCAGCACCTCAGACGGCTCGAACCCGATGCCGACCATCGCGACCGCCGCCGTGGTCTTCGCGGTCAGCTCCGCCTGGTCAAGCTCCCGGTTAGCGGGAACGGGGTTCACGTAATCGAACTCCACGCCCGTGCCCGTGCTGCCGAACATCGGCAGCAGCCGGTTGTTCAGCACGTCCTTTTTCCTGTCCAGCCTCGGGACCGTGCCCCACGCGGCGAAAACCTCCTGCCCCGTCTGCGCGTTCGCCCTGTTCACGTCATCGCTGACCCCGAGCATGACCTTCGGCGCCCGGAACGCCTCCCGCACCACGTCACGGGCCAGGTGGCGCAAGTTCGCGAAGTCCATGTCCCGGACGCTCATCTGGTTCGGGATCCACTTCGCGCCGTTCTCCAGCATCGCGACCTTGTGCGCCGCGCCGATCCCCTGGTGGGTCTCCGCCCAGCGCATCTGGAACTCGTCGAACTCGGGGTCGTCGAGCGAGCTGGGCACCTCGACCACGCCGCGCGGCTCAGCGGAGTTCAAAAAAAACTGCCGGTTCCACGCAGCCGAGAAGCGGGCCGCGTCGATGTCCATCAGCACCGACTGCACCGGGCCGAGGCCGCGCATCATGTCCAGCGGGTTCGGGTACTTCCCCTGGATCACGTCATCCACGCCGAGCGGGACCTTCTCCCGGCCGTCAGGGCTGCTGTACAGCCACCCGGCGAGGAACTTCTCCGGGTGCGGCACCGGGGTCATCCGGTCCGGGCGCACCGGCCACGCGCCCAAAGGGAACGTCGCCCGCGGGTCCCTCGACAGCACCCAGTACCACTCGCCGCTAAGGTCCAAAAACTGCTGGTCCTGCTCGAACAGCGTGAACCGGGTGAAGAACGGGTTCGGGGCGCTGATCAGGTCCAGGGCGGCATGCTGCACGACCTCGGTTCGCTGGTCGCTGCCGGTGTCGGTGTGCGGGGCGTACCGGCGGCGGGCGTCCATGGGCTGCTTGCGGTACAGCTTCCACTCCGGGCGCGCCGTGCTCTCGGCGTACAGGCTGACGATGCTGTGCACCGTGCCCATGAAGAACGGCGCCCGCAGCAGCGCCTCAATGTCCGAGGTGCCGGCCGTCGCGAGGCTGATGCCCTGGTAGCGCCTGGCCACCGGCACCGGGGCCGTCACGGACTGGTTGCGGAGCCTCCGCAGGCCCGACTTCACGGTGCGAATGCCCCCGGCCGGTTAGCCGCTTCGCCGAGCAGCGCCATGAGCCTCTCGCGGAACTCCCGCCACCCGGCATCGCACTCGGCGCAGAGCCAGTACTCGAAGCCGTGCG
>WNFI01009319.1_pt1 | contig 18649 bp, 14 predicted proteins | sample 5400471 | NCBI WGS metagenome assembly WNFI01 (sample SAMN13153348, study PRJNA577476) | soil metagenome | isolation source: 100 cm saprolite on Douglas fir-dominated hillslope | place: USA:California | collected 2013-09-17 | reverse complement strand
CGCGGTATCGGTTTGTAAAGTCAACTGGCAAAGATGGTCCTTAAATGAAAAGGACATGCCGGTGATATGATTGACATTGGGCGCAAAGGAAAAAGTCTTGCCGGAAATATTCGCGGCTGCCGGGGCATCGGCTGTTCCGGGGAGCAGCGGAAGGGCCAGTGAGGCCAGCCGTTGTTGTAGGGCGGCTGTCTCCTTTGGAGCCGCGGGCAAGGGATTTTTTTGCATGGCGGGAAGCAGGTAGCTCCAAACCAGGTTCAGCTCGTCCTGCATATCAGCCGTTTCGGAGGTGATCGCCAGTACGGCATCCTGGTCGGGCATTACGATGATATACTGGCCGAAAGCCCCATCCGCCCGGTAGGCATGGTGACGGCAGCGCCAGAACAGGTAGCCATATCCCTGCAACCAATCGTTGTAATTTCGCTGCGCACGGGTCAGGGAGTCATGAACCTGGTCGATGCTGGCGGTAGTGGCTTCCTCCACCCATTTTGCCGGCAGCAATTGCTTTCCTTTCCACCTGCCCTCCTGAAGATACAATTGCCCGACCTTTGCCAGGTCTTCCGTTTTTAACCGTAATCCCCACCCTCCTGTATTGATACCCTGCGGGCTTATTTCCCAGTCTGCGTCCGTGATGCCCAGGGGCTGAAATAAGCGGGGGGTCAGGTAATCGACCACATTCTGCCCGACGACTTTCTGTACGATGGCTGCCAATACATAGACGCCCAGGGAATTATATAGGAATTGCGTGCCCGGCCGGTGTACGACCGGTATGGCCAGAAAGGAGCGGGCCCAATTGGAATCCATAGTGATAACCTTGCTTGTCGGCTCCGGGTCCTGGCCTTCCGACATGTCGAGCAGATCTTTGACGGTAAGGACGGAGAGATTGGGAGGGATCGTATCCGGCAGATCCTCCGGGAAGAAAGAAATAACTTTATCGTTTACACTTAACCGCCCTTCACTTACGGCAAAACCGATAGCCGTCGAAGTGAAACTTTTGCTGACAGAATAGAGCGTGTGTTTGAGGGCAGGTTTATAAGGGTCCCACCACCCTTCTGCGATGACCTTACCGTGACGCAAAAAGATAAAACTATGAAATTCATCCTTGCTGCCTGCCACAGCGTCCAGAAAGCGGATGATGCCGGAAGAAGAAACCCCTTCCTTTTCAGGGGAGCTCCGGGGTAATGCAGAAACTTGCTGAGCTTGGGTTTCGATGCTGAAGGCCCCGAGAAACAGGGAAAGGATGACAGCGGCTATTTTGGAAATCATTTTAGGGTTCATTCTTATAAATATAAGAATTCCCGGTTCAATGCCCCTATCAAATCCCGCTACTATTTTCCGGAGGAGGACTCAAGTTCAATATCATATTACCGGGTAAGGGCCTTCTGAAAAGGTCTCCGTATGATAGCCTTTCGATCCGATCAGTCGTGCCAAGGGGCTTCGGAAGTCATCGTCCGTTTTTAAGCGGTCAATAATATAATTGAAATCGTACCGCGGTTGCCAGCCAAGGTCTTTGCAGGCCCGCTGGTTAACATATACTCTGTCGATGCCCGGGAACATCTTCCAGCCGCGACGTTGATATTCCGTTTCATAATCGGGAAAGAGTCTCCGGACCACGCCCGGGGCGTCAGCGCGCAAATCCACCACATCCCCCGGTAAAAAGGGGGTGGTTGCGCTGATGATATAGGTACCGAAGCCGATGGCCCGCGCGCGTTCCGCCGCCGCCAGATGGGCGCTAACGGCATCTTCCAGCTCGACGCGACGAAAGAGAAATTCGTTGGCCTTGAGGTTGCCGTCCGTATGCCTTTCCCGCGCCCCTTTATTGTCGTCTTCTTCCGGGAAAAACCGGGAGGTCCTCAGGACAATACAGGGAAGGCCATAATTTCTATTAAAGAGCTGGCAAAGATCTTCTGCGGCCGCCTTGGTCACTCCATAAATATTTTTCGGAACGGGCCTCACGTCCTCGGTCACCCAGGCAGCAGACGCTCCTGCAGGCGGCACCAGGGCGTCGCCAAAAACGCTGGTCGTACTGGTGAAAATAAAAGACTCTATACCCGCCGCCACTCCTTCCTGCAGCAAATTGAGCGTGCCGGAAATGTTGGTGTCGACGAATTGCTGAAGACTATGGGTGGCGACATGAGGTTTGTGCAGAGTGGCGGTATGGAAGATCATTTTCACTCCTTCGAGACAGGACTGCACGAAAGAACGGTCGGCAATAGAGCCGATATGAGTGGTAAAAGGCGATTCCAGGATATCGAGGCCAAGGACTTCGTATTTCAGCTCTTGCAGCGTACGGACCAGCGCCTCGCCAAGATGTCCGGCGCTGCCGGTGACTAAGACTTTCATGGGATAATATTACAGAAAATATGGCAACCAAAATAGTCCCTGTCGCAAAGCACCCTCCTATTTGTCGTTAATACACATCGTCGTTTTTGTACACTTCCAGTATGTTTGCATTGTCAAATCATTTATCATATAAAAAAACTAAAAAAATGGAAACGATCAACAAAACAACTATTACGGTGGAAAGCACCATCAATGCACCGGTAGAAAAAGTGTGGAAATTTTGGACGGGGCCCGAGTACATTACGAAATGGAGCAACGCCTCTGACGACTGGCACACTCCTTTTGCAGAAAACGATTTACGGGTTGGTGGCAAATTCCTTTCCAGGATGGAAGCCAAAGACGGCAGCTTCGGTTTTGACTTTGGCGGGGTCTATGACGAGGTGAAAACAAATGAAATTATTGCCTATACGATTGGCGATGGCAGAAAGGTCGTCATCCATTTTACCGGCGAGGGCAATAAAACCAAGGTGGTCGAAACTTTTGAAGCGGAAGGTACCAATCCCATTGAAATGCAAAGGGGTGGATGGCAGTCCATCCTGGATAATTTTAAAAAATATACGGAAGCAAACTAATAAGCGGGGACGCTTAGAGAAGCTCCAACCTTGTCAACTCCTCCAGCAGGGCCGTCTGAGCGGGATTGATCAGCCGGGCGGCTGTTGCAAGATCAAACCAGCTGCCTTTGTCAACTTCCGGAAAGGATACCTGTTTGCCGGACCGGGGAGGCCATTCGATATCAAAGGTATTACTGGTGATCGTGGCCGGATCGATGTCGCCTGCTGCCGCCCAGGCATAGATCTGTTTGCCGCTCTTTTGCCGAACCGGCGTCAGGGGAAGAAAAGGGCCCGTGAGAGTGACGCCGGTCTCTTCCCGGAATTCGCGGATGGCGGCCTGCAGAGCCTCTTCGTCCGCCATAAACTCCCCTTTAGGGATCGTCCAGCTCCCTTCCTCCTTATTTTTCCAGTAAGGCCCGCCCGGGTGAACCAGGAAAAATTCCGGTCTTTTATCTAATATCCGGTAAAGGAGGATGCCAGCGCTTTGTTTTTTTGACTTTGCCATGGGGTTTCAAAAAACCCGGCCCCTATCGGAACCGGGCCTTATCAATAATTGGCCGAACAAAGAGCAAAGATAAGTAATTACTAATAAATTTAGTAATTTATTTTCCCCTGGGCCGGGAGACCCTCTTTTATAGCTGGAATTTTGTACATTTAAACCGGAAATACCAGGAAGGTAGCGTCCGAAGCCATCTGTCAATGAAATATGCACTCGTTTTAGTTTTTATTTTAGCCGCTACTCCCGTTCGTTCGCAGACCTGTACCGGCAGTCTGGGAGATCCCATCACCAATATTACTTTCGGCTCCGGCGCTAATTATGGCCCTCCTCTCGCATCCGGCATCACCAATCTGAACTATGTATCCGATCAATGCCCCTCGGATGGTTATTATACCATTACGCATAGTGTAAGCAGTTGCTTTAACAACACCTGGGTGAATCTCAGCTCAGACCATACGGGCGATCCGAACGGCTATTTTATGCTGATCAATGCATCCTACAATCCCAGCGATTTCTATGTGCAGACGGTCTCCGGGCTTTGCGCGGCCACCAAATACCAGTTTGCCGCCTGGGTATTGAACATGGCTGCGAATCCCGGGCAGATCCTTCCCAATATTACACTGAGCATTGAAAAGACCGACGGCACCCTCCTCGACAGCATTCATACCGGCAATATTCCCCAGGCCAATCCCGGGAAATGGGTTCAATACGGTTTTTTTTTTACTACCCCTCCGGGCGTATCTACGGTCGTTCTCCGGATGACCAATAACGCTCCCGGAGGAAACGGTAACGACCTCGCCCTGGACGATATCACCTTCCGGCCGGCCGGCCCCCCTATCAGTGTAACTACTAACGGATCACCCACCGACAGCCTAACGATCTGCGCCGGCAGCACCGCGCTCCAGCAGCTCCAGGGTAGCATCGGGATTTGTTACAGCTCCCCTACCTATCAATGGGAGGAAAGCATCGATCACGGGCAGGTATGGACCGATATCGCCGGCGCCGTCAGCCAGTCATATGCAGCGCTTCCCACGGCAGCAGGCGTATATTCCTATCGGCTGGCAGCCGCCCAATCCGGGAATATAGCCATTACTTCCTGCAAGGTAGCTTCAGCCCCCGTCACGATCGTCGTATTGAAAATACCCGGTCCTGCCGTTACGATCTCCGCCTCGTCGGACAATATTTGTGCAGGCGCCCCGGCTACTTTTACCGCTCAGCCGACCGATGGCGGAAATACGCCTCTTTACCAATGGACGGTCAACGGGTTGCCCGTGTCAGCAGCCGGTCCGACGTATACCGGCAGTTCTTTTGCCAATGCCGACCTGGTCGATTGCATGATGACCAGTGATGCAGCCTGTGTGATCGATCCCGTCGCCACTTCCAATACCATATCCATGACCGTTACCCCCATCGTTGTATCCTCCGTGAATATAGAAGCTTCGGCCACTACGATCTGCAGCGACAGCCTGGTCATCTTTACCGCCACTCCGGCAAATGGCGGCAGCAACCCCAATTATCAATGGATGGTCAACGGCCAGCCTGCCGGCGCGCATACTGACGTCTATTCCTCCGCTACCCTGAAAGATGGTGATGTGGTCAGTCTGGTCATGCTCGGCAGTCTGTACTGCTCCGTTCCGGAGACTTCCAACACCATACCGATGACGGTATACCCGGTACCCGAAATAAATATGCCCCCCGATACGATCATAGCAGCGGGGAGCAGTATCCGTTTGGATCCTCTTATTACCGGGCAGGTCCTCTTCTATCAATGGAGCCCGGTCTCCTGGTTAGATCTTCCGGGGTCGCCCGACCCGGTAGCCTCTCCGATCACTACTACCACCTACCAGCTGAAAGTAACGACCGGTAACGGATGTACCGCTTCCGCAAAGGAGACGGTGGGCGTATACTATGATTTGCTGATGCCCGGCGCTTTCACTCCAAACGGAGATGGCAGGAACGACCTGTTCAGGGTACCTCCTTCCGTACCGGTAAGCGTCATACGATTTGAGGTATACAACCGGTGGGGAGGACTGGTCTTTACCACCAGCAACAGCAGCATCGGATGGGATGGCCGATCGGGTGGCAAGCCCCAGCCGGCAGGGGTTTATGTCTGGATGATCGAATACCTGAATCCCCTGACCAAAAAACCGGCAAGGAAAAACGGAACGGTGGAGTTGGTGCGGTAAAATGCGACGGGAGGGCTGCGCCCTCCCGTCGGTATTACTATATAGATAGTTTTCTTTAGAACGAATACCGTGCGCCGAACTGAACGGAATAGTACACAGCTGTTTTCTGTTTGGTTCCGGCATTGGTGTTGACGCTGTACTGGAAAGACTTGGTAGTCTGATCGAACCCCGTCAGGTTATACAGGTTGGTATTGATGATCTGGCTATAGCCGCCCCATTTGTAATTCAGCAGGTTCAACACGTTGAAGATATCGGCCCGGAAGGTGAGCTTACGGGTACCGCCGAGTTTCAGGTCATAGGCAGCGCTCAGGTTCCACTGTGTGCGCCAGGGCATCAGTCCTCCGTTGTAGGGAGCGAATTTACCGAAATTGTCCGTCAGGTATTTCCGGAATTCCGGGCTGGTATTGTTCAGCAAGGTCTGCATGCCTGTCCTGATATTGGCTGGAGTGTTAGGGTTATTCGGATCGTACACGTAGGCCAGGTCCGTACCGTCATTGCCTTCGCCGATCACGTCCTTGTTGACATAAGAGGTAAAGCGGGCATTCTGATAAGCCTGGAAGGAAGAGCTGATGCTAAAACCATAGAAAGTGGGGCTCAGCAATAAGGCCACCAGCTTGTTCTTCTGATCACCATCGCTGTACCAGTTCTTCCCATAAGAAGGATAACCGGAATAAGAGGAGCCTACGGCAAAGTTGGCATTACGGGGGTCTCCGCTATCGTAGGGAGGGGTGCCGGTAGCCTTGCCTCTTGCATACGAAAGGCTGAAAGAGCCATCCCGGCCCAGCTGAGCAGCAGCTTCGAGCATCACGCCGAAGTATTTGGACGACCATTTGGTATTGGTGAAATACCTTACCTGGTTGAAGTTGGAAGAGATCCTGGAATTGGCAAGGATGGGCTGGCTGGAAGTTCCGGTGGCAGTCAGGGTGCTGGCGGGCACATACACCTCCCGGCCTTCATTGGTCACGAATTCCGGAGTACGCTTCAGGTTCAGGTCATACAGGTAAAAGTTATCCCAGGTATTGTCGAAGTATACATTCGCGCCCATGCGGAACCAATTAGAAAAGTAGTGATAATAGTTCAGGCTGGTCTTGAAGGTGAGGGGATTCTTCAGGTGTTTGTCCATTACCAGGACGGTGGCCGGCTGCGTGGTGGGAAGGGAATTGTAATAGGCTACGCCCGGCACTTTGCTGAAGTCTTTCTGATAGGCCGCCCAGTCCGCATAGGGAACATTCGACCGGATATCGATCTGCCGGTAGTCAACGCCATTGTCGATATGGGCGAAGGTGATAGGCTGGGTAGTCAGCTCGGAAGCGAAGAGACCGGCCCCGAATTTAACTATGTCCCTGCCATTGCTGTTGACATCCCAGATCAGGTTGACACGGGGCTGTACATTCTTGGCATCGAAGGGAACCACGTCGGTCCTTACGCCCAGGTCATGGTCCAATAAAGCGTTATAAGTAGGTTTGTGGCCGATGATCTGCGCATCCCAGCGAAGGCCAACGGTCAGGTTGAGGTTGGGCTTCAGGTTCGTCTCCATCTGCGCGAATAATCCCAGTTCGATCAGGGGAACGCTGATAGCGGGATTGCTGCCGTTCAAAGGGATCTTCCGGTTGAAGCGGTAGGGGTTGTTATTCTGCAGATCGGCAATGCTGTTATAATAGAATTGCCCTTGCTGATCGTGTGACAGGCGGTCGGTGATATGGTTGATATTATTATCGGTACCGAATACGAAGTTGAGGTTGCCCACCTTGTAGCGCAGGTTATCCACGATCTGGATCACATCAGAGGCATCTCTTTCCGGCACCCAGTTCTGGTCTCCGAAAGCAACGGTGATATTTCCCGTACTTCCATCGGAAAAAGTAGAGTTGACGTTGACAAATCCTTCCGGTACGTGGTTATTCATGAAATGCAGGAATTTCCGGTAGGTGCTGAAGTTAAGTTTCAGGTCATTGGTCATTTTCGGAGAGATTTCCGACCGCAGGCCCAGCATCACGGCATTGTCTATTTCCACGCCCGTGTATTGGGTGGTGAGGAGACCGCCGCCCTTCAGCTTATTAGGATCCACGAAGTGGAGATAGTTATATTTCAGGGTCAGCAGGTTCTTCTTGTTGATATTCCAGTCGAATTTGGCAAAGGCGTTCTTTGTCTCCTGGACGATATTGATCGTGCCATACTGGGTGCTTTGGGGAAAGCCGAATGCCGGAGAATACAGGGCATTGACGATCTGGTCGAGATTGGCCTTGGTGATGCCCAGGTTCTTCTCCGCCTGTGCCTGCGTGGCGCCGGCATAGGTAAAATCGTAAGCCCTGAAAGGGATCGTGTTACGATATTGATCATAAGAGATCAGGAAATGCACTTTGTCTTTGATAATGGGTCCGCTGAGCAAACCGCCCCACTGCCCTACTTCATATTTACTGGTAAGGTGATTGCCGTTGACGTTTTTGGTAGCAGCCAGGGAGTTGGAGCCATAATAGCCCCAGGCCGAGCCGGACAGGGTGTTGGTCCCGGATTTGGTGATCGCTTTTACTACGCCGCCCGAGCCGCGGCCATTGGTTACGTCATAGGAGTTGGTGGAGATCTCGAATTCCCGGATCGTCTCCGAGGAGATAGAGAAGGCGGCATCCGTCGTACCCGAAAAATGGGCTCTGCGATTACTCACCCCATCCAGCATATAACCGGTGCCGCCGGGTTTGGCGCCTGCCAGGGAAGCTCCGCTTGCCAGAGGCGATAAGCTCATCAGGTCGGTATAGTTGCGGGTGGCCAGGGGTATTTTGTTCAGGGCCCTGCCGCTGACAGCTGTACCCGTGCCCAGCCGGTCGACGCTATTATTAAAGCTGGTGGACCGAACCGTGACTTCCGTCAGCGTGCTGGCGCTCTTGCTGAGGGTGATCTTATGAAGTACTAAACGGTCACCCAGGTTGAGGATATTATCTTTTAAAACGGTGGGTTGAAATCCCGTCGTGGAAATTTCAATGGTATAGGTTCCGACGGGAACATCGGATAAGGTGAAATAGCCTTTTTTGTTGGTGGCAGTCAGGGTCGTGAAGCCTGTTGCCGTGTTCCTGATGGAAATAGTGACTCCATCCAGGGGTTTATCCCCTTCTTCATAAACGAAACCACTGAGGCCGGAGCCTGAACCACTGGATTGGGCAAAGCCAAGGGTGGAAAAAATCAAAAAGATAAATGAGAGAGCTGCATACTTAAGCGACAAGTGCCTGGGATTCATAAGCGAAAAAGTTGGTGATTTTCAATTTTGCGCAAATGTATACCCTCTTATGGCCTTATATTAGTGCCCTTCAGGAAGTTAATGCATAGTTAAGGGAAAGTTAACAGAATGATTATAAATGGAGCAGGGGTATCCTTATTCCATTGGAATTCCAGCGAAGGTCTCTTAAAACCGGTAGCGGATACCCAGGGTAATGGGCATAGCTACCAGGTGATAGTTCATCGAGGCGCCTTTATTGTTAAAATATTGTCCGTCGAAGGAGAGCCCGATCCCGAATTTGCAACTGAAAAAGTAGGCAATGCCCAATTTGAAGCCAGCGGTAAGCCCGCCTTTCACAGAAAGACTGGTCGTCAGGGTGTTTCCGCTGTTGACAATTTTTCCTTTCGTCGGGATGGAATAGCCGGCCGATAAGGACACATTGGACTGCCAGTGAAGGGGCCCTCCGATGGTTGCTTTTCCAAACAGTTGAAGGGGGATAATGGGTTTACCCAGGTAAACAGTATTATAGGTGCCGGCTACAGAGCCGGGATAGGCGATGTCGTCCTGGTAGGACAGGGTAATATAGGAGGCCGAGATACCCGCCTGGAACCAGTGAGAAAAGATCCGGGAAATGGCCAGCTCCGCCATCCCATGGGCGCCATCGGTGCGGGAGTGCTGGGTAGTATTGTCAAAGCGGGGAATGGCATTATAAGAAGCTCCGCCGTCCAAAGCTATCTCCCATTTCTTGTGGCAGGAGAAGTCGCCCTTGGCGTCCTCCCTGACAAAGCTGGTATCGGCCAGCGTAAATTCCGCCGGTTTTTTACCGAGGGCGGAACTATCCACCAATAACCGGGGGTTCGTCCGGAGGACCGTATCCCGGCAGAGGAGGAATTGCCGTGAAGAGGTATTGGCATATATCCTTAACCGTCCGCCGGAGTCATCCTTAAAAGAGCGAAGGGTATCGATGGAGCGGACCAGTTTGTAGACGGTATCGAGCCCGCTGGCAGGTCTCTCTTTTCCTTTGCGCCGGGTAGCGACTACCCGTGCCTGGTAAAAACCGATCTTCACGTGAAGGGGCTTTGCGGCGGTATCCTTTTCTATGTCCAGGGGGATGACCATCGATTCGAGCAGGATCTCCCTACAGCAGCCGGCGCCGGTGACGGCGTTGCTGGGATAGAATGCATTCCCGCAGGTATGCAATATATATACGTAGCAGCCGGTGGGGCCGGTGATCTTCCAGGCGGCAACGCCATCGGGCTCTTCCCCGGCGGGATTCAGCTTGACATAGATATAACTGTTGAGCGGGTATTCCTTATTATAGAATCCCAGGTTACCGATGGTCCCGGGATTGATGTAGAGGTTTTCGATACGGGAGAGGGGCAGGCTTTTATATCCGTTGGTAAAGCCGATGTCCTTTAACAGTTCGTTGAATTCAGCGAATTCCTTTTTATAATTTTTCCGGTTCTCCGGATCTTTTGCCGCCTGGAGGAACAGGCTGCGGGTATTCACTCCTTTCTCGCTCTGCAGGAAGGGGAATTGGGGGTGGTTGCCCAGTTTCTCCGTAAAAACACGGGGACGGGCCGACGCGTCAAATTTAAATAAAGATGATTTTTTTCGACAAGGGTCCTGGGAATAGGCGAGCCTGGGGCCAATAATAAGGGCCGATAATAAAAACAGAAAATTTCTCATCAAAGATATTGGATTAGGGGTCGGAATTTATGACCTCCTAAACGTACGAATCGATCTTTTCGTATACCGTAATTCCTTTACTATCTACCAGATAGGACGATATTGATCAAATAAGAAATAAAATAAATAAGAGCGCGTTAAACTATTCGAAAAATTTAACATCCTACATAAAACTCTTTAGTAAAACCAACAGCCACCCACAATTTAAACTCGTAAGTATGAAACTAAAAAACTTGTATCGCCCCCTAATCGTTATTGCTACAGCCGGTATTTTATTTGTTGCCTGTAAGAAGAGCAGCAGTACTGACAACAGCAATACATCGAGCACCGATGTGCAGACCCAATCTACTGACCAGGCTACCGTTTCCTCGGAGAATGACGCCGTCACCAATGATGTGTCTGCGTCTATCGACGGCCAGGCCGGAATCTCCAACAGCGCCCCTATACGCGGCGACGTGCAGACCGATGGCCCCCACCAGGTTAATACCTTAATCTGTGATGCGACCGTCACCGTGGACACAACCGTCAATCCCCGGACCGTCACTATTACTTACAATGGCACCAACTGTAAAGGAAACCGCACCCGTACCGGGACCGTCGTCGTGTCGGTACCAGCCGGCGTTAAATGGTCGGATAAAGGGGCAGTGGTTACCGTTAGCATCCAGAATTTGAAAATCACCCGCGTTGCCGATGGCAAATCGATTACCCTCAACGGGACCCATACTTATACCAATGTTACCGGTGGAAGCCTGTGGAACCTGGCCTCCCTGGGCACCATCACACATACCGTCACCAGTAATGATATGACCATTTCCTTCGACAATGGAACACAACGCTCCTGGAGCGTCGCACGTCAGCGTGTATTTACGTATAACGGCGGTGTTGTCATTACAGAGACCGGTCTGCATACGGACGGCAGCACCAGCGGTATCACGGAATGGGGTACCAACCGGTTTGGCAACAGTTTCGAGACTGTATTCACCAGCCCTGTCGTGGTCACACAATCCTGTGACTGGAGGCTCACCAGCGGCGTCATCGAAGTGATCCGGCCTGCAGTAACCATCACTTTGACACTGGGCCTCGACGCGACCGGCGCTCCTACCGCCTGTCCCGGAACAGGTTTCTATTATTTTAAATTGGTCTGGGTGGGAGCAGGGGGCAAAACTGTCACTTATATTGCACCTTATTAATAATTAAAAGCAAGAATTATTTTAAGAGGCCCCGGCATTGCCGGGGTTTCTTTTTTGTTGGCTCCTTGTTCTTCACCGGGGCTATATGAATATAGCCCCTGCGGCGGTCTCATGATGGCGCTTCGCGCGGAAAATCTTTGATTTTCCCTACCTTGCGATTATGCAAACCGTCACATCCTCCTGGCTTCAATCCATCGAAACCCTGAAAGATGTTCCGCTGGAACAGCTCCAATGGTTGATCGACAACAGCACCCAATATGAGGTGGCCGAGGGAGAATACCTGTTCAAGTCAGGTGATTTCTTCAAAGGCACTAATTTTATCCTGGAAGGGAAAGTAAAGCTGCTCCTGCCCTTAAAAAATGAGACCCGGGAGCTGGCCGTATGGGAAGCGCCTCATATTTCCGGCTACCTGCCTTTCTCAAGAGGTGTTACGTCCGCCGTAACGGGAAAGGTGATGGAAAAGGTCCATGTCATAACCCTACCGATCGAGCGGGTGCGGGAGCTGGTCAGCCGAAACTTTGAGCTGACTGAGGCGTTAGTACATATTATGACCACACGGGTGCGGGATTTTACTTCCATGCAGCTGCAGAACGAGAAAATGATGGCGCTGGGGAAATTATCCGCCGGGCTGGCGCATGAACTGAATAACCCTGCTGCAGCCATTGTCCGCGGCTCTTCTTTGCTCAGCAAACATTTAAAGTTCGTTCCTGATTCCTTTAAGGATGTGATCGCGATCCGGATGGAAGATAAAGAAGTAGACCTGGTCAATAACCGGTTATTCGAAATATTGGAAAGGAAGGACAAGCCCAAGCTGAGCCTTATGGAAAGGGCGGAAAAAGAGGATGAGATCCGGGATTGCCTGGAAGAGCGCCAGGTAGCTAACAGTGCCGAGATATCGGAAAACTACCTGGAATATGGATTTAACTGTGAAGATCTGGAGCTGCTTATGGAACATATCCCGGAGAAATCGCTCTCTCCTATTTTTAACTGGATCAATTCCAAACTGGTGGCAGAGAGAATGGTGAAGGATATCCAGCAGGCATCCCAGCGCATTTCGGAGCTGGTAACCTCCGTGAAGAATTTCACCCATATGGACCAGGGCAAGGGCAAGGAATATACCGATATTCCCACTGGTATAAAGAATACCCTGATCATGATGAATTACAAAATAAAAAAAGCGAATGTCGAGGTGATCGAGGAGTATGACGAGAAGCTGCCGAAGATCATGGCGCTGGTCGGAGAGCTGAACCAGGTATGGACCAACCTGATCGACAATGCGGTGGATGCCATGGAGCCGGCTGGGAAAGGACAACTGCATATCAGAACAAAGAAAGACGGAGAGTATGCAGAGGTCATTTTTACGGATAATGGACCCGGAATTCCTGAAGAGGTGAAATCCCTGGTCTTCGATCCTTTTTTCACTACCAAGGAGATGGGAAAGGGCACGGGGCTGGGACTGGATGTCGTTACGCAGATCATCCGGCAGCACCGGGGGTCTGTAAAAGTGGATTCCGTACCGGGCCGGACCTCCTTTATTGTCTGCTTCCCTATTAACGGCTAAGCCAAAAAAACCTAAATTGCGGTTACCTAAGGACCTTACATGAATCTGCCAATCATATTTTCAATTGACGACGACCCCCAGGTACTGAGGGCGATTACCCGTGACCTGAAAGCACAGTTCAGAAAAGAATACAGGATCTTAAGCACCGACTCGGTGAAAGAAGCGCTGGAGAGCCTGCTGGAGCTGAAGAATAAATCGGAGACGGTGGCCCTGATCATTTCGGATCAGCGGATGCCGGAACTGGATGGGGTGGATTTCCTGGAGAAAGCCATGGAATACTATCCGGACGCCAAACGGGTCTTGCTGACCGCCTATTCGGATACGGATGCCGCTATCAAGGCTATCAATGCCATCCAGCTCGATTATTACCTGATGAAGCCATGGGACCCTCCGGAGGAGAAGCTGTTCCCGATCATCAGCGAGTTGCTGGATGACTGGCAGAATGCCTATAAGCCCGTCTTCAGAGGCATCAAGGTGATCGGCTACCAGTTCTCTCCCAAATCCCATGAGATCAAGGAGTTCCTTTCCGGCAACCTGGTGCCTTATCAATGGCTGGATATCGAAACGAGCCAGGATGCCGCCCAGCTGGTGAAGCTTAATAATATCAGCCTGAAGGACCTGCCGGCCCTTTTCCTGGAAGATGGCAGCTTCCTGATGGCCCCGGATATTCCCCAGACGGCGGAAAAGATCGGGCTCAACCCGAACAGTAAGAATACGATCTATGATGTAGTGATTATCGGCGCAGGACCTGCCGGCCTGGCGGCTTCCGTCTATGGCGCCTCGGAAGGACTGAAGACCCTGCTGGTGGAGCGTCATTCTCCCGGCGGACAGGCGGGCACCAGTTCCCGGATCGAAAATTACCTGGGCTTCCCTACGGGGCTCAGCGGGGCGGAGCTCACCCGCCGGGCGATCATCCAGGCTACCCGCCTGGGCGCGGAAATATTGCTGCCCCGCTATGTGCGGGAGATCCGGCAGAAGGATGGTTATAAGAAGATCGTGCTGGATAACGGCAATGAGATCGATACTCATACAGTGGTGATCACGACCGGTGTCGACTACCGGAAGCTGGAGACTCAGGGCATTTCCGACTTCACCGGGGCTGGCATTTATTATGGGGCCGCCATGACGGAAGCGGCTGCTTTCAGGGATGGGGAGGTCTTTGTGGTAGGCGGAGGCAATTCAGCCGGCCAGGCTGCTATGTACCTCTCGAAGTTTGCTAAAAATGTCTATATCCTGGTCCGGAAGGAAAATTTGACCAGCACCATGTCCGCCTACCTGATCGACCAGATCGGCACGCGGGCGAATATCCATGTGATGGGAAAAAGTGAGATCACCTGCGCGACGGGTGACGGCAGGCTGAAGGAGCTGACCATCGCGAATGCGGAGACCGGGGAGACGGAAACTAAAAAGGCGGATGCCCTGTATATCTTCATCGGGGCCCGTCCATATACGGAATGGATCGGTCTCGATATCATTAAAGATGATAAAGGATTTGTAGAGACGGGAAGGGACCTGAAGACTTACGAAGGTTTCAATAAGATCTGGAAGCAGGACAGGGACCCTTATCTGCTGGAAACCAGCTGCCCGGGTATTTTTGCGGCGGGAGATGTACGGGCGGGGGCGATGAACCGGGTGGCTTCCGCTGTCGGGGAAGGCAGCATGTCCATCAGTTTTGTGCATAAGTACCTGGCGGAAGTTTAAGAATCCCAAAAACACATTATAACATTATATGAACACGGATCCATCCTGTCAGCATATTAAGGAAATCAAGGAGCTGAAGCTGGCAAAAGAATATGTCTGCGAAGAGTGTATCAAAACCGGCGACGACTGGGTGCATCTGCGAACCTGCCAGACCTGCGGCGCTACGCTCTGCTGTGATGACTCGCCGAATACGCATATGACCAAACACAATCACAAAACGCATCACCCCGTCGTGATTTCGTCGGAGCCGGGCGAGCAGTGGCTATGGTGCTATAAAGACAATTTGTTTGCTGAATATCCCTGAACAGCCTTAACCGGGATTAAATTTCAATTGATCCTTTCCGGGAATATATTATCTTCGCGCAATTCTTTGGTAATGAAGATCCTCATAGCACAGGCTTGTATTATTGACCGCCAATCTCCTCATAACGGAACGATCAGGGATATCTTAATCGAAGATGGCAGGATCGTGGCCATCGGAACGAATCTCCCTGCCGCTGCCGATACGGTGATCAGGTACCCGGGATTGTATGTCTCTCCGGGGTGGGTGGATATTTTCTCTCATTTTTGCGATCCGGGATACGAACATAAGGAGACCCTGGAAACGGGAGCCCTTTCCGCCGCAGCCGGCGGGTATACCGATGTATTCGTCATCCCTAATACCAAACCCGTCGTCGACACCAAGTCCCAGGTAGAATATATTCGTCAGAAATCCCGGAACCTGCCCGTGAATATATGGCCCATCGGCGCCATGACCCGGGCCCTGGAAGGCAAAGACCTGGCTGAGATGTACGATATGCGTCATAGCGGCGCCATTGCTTTCAGCGATGGGACCAGCCCGGTACAGTCTGCCGGTCTGCTGTTAAAAGGACTTCAGTATGTCAAGGCTTTTGACGGGGTCATTATCCAGGTGCCGGATGACAAGACCGTGGGTTCGAATGGCCTGATGAATGAAGGCATTATTTCTACCCGGCTGGGGCTGCCGGGCAAACCGATGATGGCCGAAGAGCTGATCATTGCCCGGGATATCAAACTGGCCCGGTATGCGGAGTCCAGGATCCATTTTACCGGCGTCAGCTCTCCCCGGTCGCTGGATTATATCCGGAGGGCCAAGGATTCAGGGCTGGAAGTCAGCTGTTCCGTGACGCCTTATCATTTATTCTTCTCGGACGCAGACCTGGTGGAGTATGATACCAACCTGAAGGTCTTCCCTCCCCTGCGCGATGCGGTATCCGTAAAGACGCTGCAGGCAGCAGTGCTGGATGGCACGGTCGATTGTATCGCCTCCCACCATCTTCCCCATGAATATGACAGTAAGATAGTGGAATTCGAATATGCCCGGTCCGGTATGACGGGACTGGAGACGGCTTATGCGGTTACCCGGACCATCCTGCCGGATTTAAGCCCGGAAAGGACGGTAGCGCTCTTCTCCGAACAGCCGAGAAAACTATTCGGAATGGAGCAGCCCATCATCGCAGAAGGGCAGGCGGCCACCCTCAGTTTCTTCGATCCGGCCGGTACGACGACCCTGCAGACAGGGACCACCCGCTCCAAATCGAAGAATTCTCCTTTTATCGGTAAGGAACTGAGAGGAAAAGTGATAGGGATCCTCAACGGGGAGAAGTTAGTTTTAAATAATACCGCTGATCAATAATATGAAAAAGAAACCGACCGGCCTGATCTTTGGATTGATAGGCGGAGCCTGTATCGTTCTTTTTATGACGGGGTTATACAAGGGCGGGGTCGAAGTATACCTGGGACCGCTGGCCTGGCTGGGGTATTTCATCATGATCGGCTTCGCGGTGGCGGCCACGCAGGCGGAGAAGAAAGCCAATGGAGGAACCCTGGAATTCGTGCAGGCCTTAAAAACCTGTTTTACCGTATTCGTCATTGTGCTGGCGGCGCAGACGTTGTTCATCTGGCTATTGGTCAACCATCTCGATACGCATTTTAAAGAGGTGCTCAGAGTGGAAATCCTGAAAAGAACGGAGGTGGCCTTTAAATATATTGGGTACGATCAGCAAAAGATAAATGAGTTGATGACGGAAGAACGCAGTAAAGACCCTTTTATGCTGGGAGGGATGTGTACGACCCTTGCTTTCGTCGATATTATTTTTTTTATGATATCCCTTTTGATCGCGGCGATCGTGAAAAAGAAAAAAGAGGAATTCAGGGACACCTGATTTTAATACTAAGACATGGATATTTCTATCGTCATACCCGTTTATAATGAAGATGAGTCCCTGCCGGAATTATGCAGCTGGATCGAGCGCGTGGTAAAAGAAAACCAGCTTTCCTGCGAGGTCATCCTGGTGGATGACGGGAGCACGGATAATTCCTGGGCAGTGATCGAAAACCTGCGCAGGTCCAATCCCATGATCAAGGGCATTAAATTCCAGCGCAATTACGGCAAATCCGCTGCGCTGAATGAGGGCTTCAGGGCCGCCACAGGGGAAGTGGTGATCACGATGGATGCCGATATGCAGGACAGTCCGGACGAGATCCCGGAACTGCGCCGTATGGTCCTGGAAAAAAATTATGATATGGTGAGCGGCTGGAAAAAATTACGCCATGATCCTATATCCAAGACCCTGCCCTCCAAACTTTTTAACGGGATCGCCGCCAGGGTGACTAAGATCCCTTTGCACGATTTCAATTGCGGGCTGAAGGCCTATCGCTATAAGGTGGTAAAGAGCATCGAGGTCTATGGCGAGATGCATCGTTATATTCCTGTGATCGCGAAATGGGCCGGCTTCCGGAAGATTGGGGAGAAGGTGGTGGTGCACCGGGCCCGTAAGTATGGCTATACTAAGTTCGGAGGACTAGGGCGTGGGCTCAAAGGGTTGCTGGACCTGGCTTCCATCATGTTCGTGGGAAAGTATAGCAAGCGTCCCATGCATTTTTTCGGCCCGCTGGGCGTCGTCTGCTTCCTGGTCGGGTTCGGGCAGAGCATCTACCTGCTGATCTCCAAGTTCAATAATATGTCTTCGTTCACGCTGACCAATAAGCCATCCTTTTACCTGGCGCTGACATTGACGCTGCTGGGCACCCAATTATTTCTGACGGGCTTTGTGGCGGAGCTGATCTCCCGGAATTCGTCGGGACGAAATTCTTACCTGGTCGAACAAAAACTGGGATTAGAGACTCCATGAAAGGATCTGTTATCATCATCGGGCCCGCTCACCCTTTGCGGGGAGGATTAGCCACTTTCGATCAAAGGCTGGCTACCGAATTCATACGGGAGGGATATGACTGTCCTATTTATTCTTTTTCCCTGCAATACCCCTCTTTTCTTTTCCCGGGTACGACCCAATATACTACGGAACCTGCTCCGGCGGATCTGACCATCCTCTCCCGGATCAATTCGGTAAATCCTTTGAACTGGTGGAGCGTCGGGGAGGAACTACGGAAAAAGCGGCCCGATATCATCGTGGTCCGCTACTGGCTGCCTGTCATGGGGCCTGCGCTGGGGACCATCCTCCGCAGGGTGAGACGCAACGGGTATACGCGTATCATCGCTATTACGGACAATGTGCTGCCGCATGAGAAACGCCCCGGGGATGTGCCGCTCACCCGTTATTTCCTGAAAAGCTGCGATGCTTTTATCACGATGAGCGAGAAGGTAATGACAGACCTGCGATCCTTCGAAAAGGTCAAACCCGCCCGACAGGTAATGCATCCCTTATATGATAGTTTTGGCGAGCCGATCGCTAAACAAGCTGCCCGG
>WNFI01488705.1_pt1 | contig 18650 bp, 17 predicted proteins | sample 5400471 | NCBI WGS metagenome assembly WNFI01 (sample SAMN13153348, study PRJNA577476) | soil metagenome | isolation source: 100 cm saprolite on Douglas fir-dominated hillslope | place: USA:California | collected 2013-09-17 | reverse complement strand
TCGGCTCGCCCCTTGCCCCCGGTCGTGATGACCTTTATCTCCTTCATCGTGCGCGCGTCGCCGACCATCACCTGGTCGTTTCCGTTGCCTGCCCAGACATGCCCGAGATCATCGACTAGGACGCCGTCGGGCCCCTCCGTGTCGAAGGACTGCGGGAAGCCTGCGAGGCCGGTGAATCCGCCGTACATCGCCCCCACGAACTTGAAGGTCCGGGTATCCCACGCGTCCACCGCACCGACCACAAGTCCGTTGGTGCCGGGTTTCACGTTGCTTTGATCGCTCAGGTACACCCGATGCAGGGCGGGATCCACGAACACAATGTCCGCAACCAGAGAGCCGGGTGGTGCCCTAAAAAACGGGATGTTCGGACCGGTGAGGTTGGCGATCTGGCGGTATCCCGCCAGGCGCCCTCCGGCCACGTTCGCCCCGGCCGTTGCTGCTCCCGGGAGCACGGTCATCGCAGTGAGGACACTAGCGAACGCCAGCAGCCTGGCGCTCTTCCCCGTTGTCGCCCGAAGCCGAACCCTCTTCCGCATAGTCGAACACCTCACAGCGAGCAAGGGCAACGCCGCGATCATCCTGCCGATGACCGACTGGTGCAACTCGTAAGTGTATCCAGATACCGAGGCGTGTCAATCGACGCTTTCCTCGCATCCGGCGGGCACGGCAATCATCGACGTGCACGGGAGCCGCACCTCTCGGCCGGACGCCCAGGACGATACGGATGGCGTGTATTGCTGGCGTGCCAGTCAGGTTGAGGGCACGGGGGCAGACATAGCCGTCTGAAGGGCGAGCCGGATGGGGAGAGGGTCGCGTGCCGGATCGGCTTCGGCGATCACCCACAGTGCGGTCCGCGCCAGATGGCGGGCGATCACTGCGACGCTGTCCCGACCGGCAATGTCGTCTTGTGTGATCGTCTCGAGTAGCTCGCGATGTTCCGCCTCGGTATCACGGCTCCACCACATCCGCGTATCACGAAGCTGGTAGAAGCGGAGATAGCGCTCGGCTCGCTCAGCCTGGACCTCGATAAGCTGGACCAGCTGCTCGCCTGCGCCCTGCACCAGCGTGCGATGGAAGTCGCGATGTGCACGCTGCCATTCTGCGAAGTCCTCCCGCACAGTCGCTGCGCGCATTCGGTGCAGTGCTTTTTCGGCGGTCCGGATACCGTCGTCCGCCAGCGTGGGAACGGTGAGTGCCACGGCGAAGGACTCGAGCAGAATTCGGGTCGAGTAGATGAATTCGAGGTCTCCTGAATCGAAGCCGGTGACGCGTGTTCGCTGGTTCGGCTCGGCAGCGACTAGCCCCTCTTCTTGCAGCATGCGCAGCGCCTCGCGCAGCGGAGTGCGACTGACTCCGAGTGCCCGGGACAGCGGGACCTGTGAGAGCATGCTGCCAGGCGGGAATGTCCCGTCTAGGATGAGCTGCCGAAGCCGCGCGTGAACCGCGACCCGGGACTGCCGCCTGTCAGGGATTTTCAACGGCTCGATGCCCGACAGAGGGTTCCCGTTTCGAGGCGCCACCCGGCGAGGGGCAAGGCTCGCAACCTTCGTCACGCTGTCATCTTAGTGCCTGGCTATCTTCGGGGTCCGTACGCGGCCAGCGCCGGCCACCCTGCAAAGCGCTCCTGAACTGGCACGAGCGGCCGACCGTTACGCTGCAGGACCGGCTTCGGATCCGCGGGCTACGTTCTCCGCAAATGGCACCATGCCTGCCTGGCCCGGCTGGAGAAGTGGTGACCGAGTGCCCGCCGGGGGGCGACCGGCGTCCATTGACACCCCCCAGCATCTGTATACACTAGTGACGCGAGGCTGGCCGGGGGAGCCGGGCTTGTGTCTTCGAACGTGGAGGCTGTTCGAAACGACGTCCGGGAGGTTCTGGGCATGGTGGACGTAGCGGCGCCACCGCCGACAAGACACGAAAGATACGACGAGACAGAGCTGATCCCGAGCGAGCGTTACACGTCGCAGGACTGGCTGAAGCTCGAGTACGAACGGCTATGGCCGCGAGTCTGGCAGATGGCCGGGCGCGAAGAGGACATCCCCGATGTCGGGGACTATCTGGAGTACAAGATCGGGGACCAGTCGATCCTGCTGGTGAGGTCGGCGCCCGACACGATCAAGGCCTTCCACAACTCGTGCATGCACCGCGGGACGCTGCTGGTGGAGGGCCAGGGCAACGTCCGCGACAGGCCGTGCACACCGGGGAATGAAGAAAAGCTCCAGTGCACCTTCCACGGGTGGGCATATAACCTTGACGGATCGATCCACTTTCTGCCCGGCGGGTCCGACTTCGCACTGAGTTGTGTGCGGCAAGACGAGATCCGTCTCCGCGAGGCGCGGCTGGAAACCTGGGGCGGTTTCATGTTCATCAACATGGACCCGGCCGCTGAGCCGCTGCTCGACTGGCTCGGGCCCATTCCCGAGCGGCTGGCGCGGTTCAGGCTCGAGAACATGCGCACCGTCCAGCACCTGAGCGTGATCGTGGACGCCAACTGGAAGATGGCCATCGAGCAGTTCAACGAGTCATACCACGCCTGGGCGACCCACATCATGGATCTCAACCAGGTCGGAGCGCCGGCGACCGGTCCTGGTGGCCGGCAGGCCGGCCAGGAGGGTGCCGGCCCCGGAGGTGGCGTGCCTGCCGCGGCAATCATGAACATGTTTGCGTACGACCATTTCGACACCCATACCTTGTTCTACCAGCTGGACTGGCACCCGACTGCGGGCATGCCTCCGGTGAAGCTCCGCGACCTCGGTCCCGATCCGCGGGCGTTCGTGCGCCAAGCCCTGCAATACATGAGCCACAACCGCCGCGTCGCTCCCTACGAGATCGAGTACTTCGAGACCATGGGCCAGCTCCCGTTGGACATGGAAGGCCCGGACTTCATGCTCCAGCTCCGCCGGGAGGCCTGCGCCGCCCAAGGCCTGGACCTGTCCCAAATCGCAGATCACGAGCTGTTCGGGTTCCCGTTCGAGTTCCTCTACTTCCCCAATATGACCGGTCCGGTCGCCGGCAACAGCTACCTCAACTTGCGGATCCGACCGAACGGGATGGATCCCGACACCTGCCTCTTCGAGATCAGGTCCCTCTTCCTCTTCGGCGACGGCGAGGCGCCGCCACCGCAGCGTGAATTCATCGCCGACTGGCGGAGCAACAAGGATCGCATCCCCGTCGAGTTCCTCCAAGACTTCACCATGTACCCGCGCATCCAGCAGGGCCTGCACCAGCGGTCGTTCCCTGGGAGCCGACTCAACCGGCAGGAGCACAACAACCGCTTCTACGAGCGCGTCATTGACCGCTATGTGCTAGGCGACACCGGAGGCGAGTGATGACCGACAGTGTGCAAACGACGAGCGATGCGGCCGCAGCGCCCGATTCTGGCTCCGAACCCATTGTGCGCGAGTGGGTGCACCTGATAATTCCGGTCCCGGGCGTGTGGACGATCGACCCAGGGCACTCCATACTCGCGTTCGACTGCCGGCATATGATGCTGACCCGCCTGCGAGGCTGGTTCACCTCGTTCTCGGGCGACTTCCATATCGCTGAGAATCCGGAAGACTCCTGGGTCGAGGTGACCATCGACGCGGACAGCCTCCAGATGCCGAACCCTGCCGCCATGGGCGCGGTGAAAGGCGAGCATTACCTGCAGGCCGAAAAGTTCAGCACGCTTCACTTCCGCAGCACCCGCGTCAAGCACGTCGAGGCGAGCCTCTGGCAGGTCGCTGGCGATCTGACCATCAAGGACTGCACTCGCGAGGTCATCCTCGATGCCGGCTTCGAGGGCGTGCTCCCCTCACCGCCGATGTTCGGGGGGCGGGCCAAGATGGCCTTCGCAGCGCAGACCGAGTTCGATCGGCGGGACTTCGGCCTCGATGCGAATATTCCCCTACCCGGCGGCGGCTGGCTGGTTGGCAATCGTGTCGGGCTCAGCCTCGACGTGGAGGCCAACCTGGCGTGATAACGATTCCCGGGCCGGCCCTCGGACGCTGGCTTGGCAATCGGGCCCGCGTGCGGCGGGGGCGAGCTGGGCCCCGACCCAGCGCCCAGTCGAGCCGAGGGCACAGAAGAGTCCCACGCTGCCAGGTCGGATCATCCGGCTACGCTCACGTGCATTTACCTTTGCCCCAGCTTGAGCGGAAGGATCAAATCCGATGATCGAACTCAGCCACTCCGTTCTTGTTAACGACCGGAGCGATCCAGAGGCCCCGGTGCTGACCCGTGACGACGTCTGGGACGGCCTGGTGATGAAGGCCGAGAATGCGCTGCCCTTCGTCCCGAGGATGGAGAAGTGCGAGGTCGTCGAGCAACGCGAGAACTTCATCCTGCGCGATATCCGCTTCGGGGGCGATGACCTTCGTGAAGCAGTCACGCTGACGCCAAAGACCGCAGTGGAGTTCCGTCGCGTCCAGGGCCGGGTGCTGGGGGTGATCACGAACGAGATCCTCGAAAACCCGAACGGCGAGCTCGAGCTCAAGTTCTCGTTCGCTCTAGAACTCGAAGGCACCGAGCCGGGCAGTCGCGAAGAGCGCGACTACGAGGCGAGCATGCGGGATGCGTACCTCGGCGCAGTCGTTGCGACGCTGGGCGCGATCCGCAGAACGGTCATGCAGCGTGCGACCTGACGGTATCGACAGGGGAAGGTGAATGCCTACGCCGCCTCTCCTCGAAGCTCGCGGCTTGGCCGCTGGCTACAACGGGGTTGCCGTTGTCCGCGACATCGACCTGCGGGTCCATCGCGGCGAGGTGGTCGCCCTCCTCGGGCCGAACGGTGTAGGCAAGACCACCACCCTTCTGACGCTGAGCGGTGAGCTTTCTCCAATCTCAGGCGACGTCATCTGGCAAGGCGTGCCGACGAAGGCTCCGTTGTACAAGCGAGCGAGGCAGGGCCTTAGCTTGGTCACAGAAGACCGGTCGGTTTTTATGGGCCTGTCAACGGCGGACAACATCCGTCTGGGGCGGATACCGCACGCACGGGCACTGGCGGTGTTTCCCGAGCTCGGGGCTCTGCTGAGAAGCCGCGCGGGGCTGCTATCCGGCGGGGAGCAGCAGATGCTAGCTATCGCGCGCGCGCTGGCTCGAGACCCGAAACTGCTCCTAGTCGACGAGCTCTCGCTCGGGCTAGCGCCGCTGATCGTCCAGCGCCTGCTCCGCGCCGTCCGTCACGCCGCCAGCGACCGCGGCATCGGCGTGCTCTTCGTCGAGCAGCACGTTCCACGGGCGCTATCAGTTGCGGACCGCGTCTACGTGATGCAGCGCGGGAAGATCGCGCTCGAGGGAATCGGCAAGGAGGTGGCGAGAGATCTAAGTCACCTGCGGGACATTTATCTCGGTCGGCGCTCGGCGGCGGAAGACAGCATCGGCCAGGACGCCCAGACCCGCGAAGACCAGTAGCTGTGCGGAATCGCGTGCGCTCACTGCGGCGGCACCCGGGCCCGCCAGGAATGGGCATTCTGGGACGCGTGGCGCGAGTTCACCGGCTCCCGCTCGCTCCGGCTAGATGCCGAGCAGCCCCTCGACGTTGCCGTGGGCGATTTTCTCCTTGTCTACCGCACTGAGCGGTATGGCGTCGAAGAAGGCCCGAGCCTCCTGGTTGTCCGAAAAGGGGTAGTCCACCGAGAACATAATCCGGTCGGCACCGAGCACCATGAGGGCGCACAGCAGCGGCGGGAACGTGAAATACCCGCTAGTCGTGATGAAGATGTTCGCCAAGAAGTAGTCGCTGATCCGCCTTTGCAGCCGAGCCGCCGGCCTGGCCATCACGCTCTCGACGCGAGCCAGGTTGAAGGGGATCGCCTCGCCCATGTGGCCGATGATCAGCTGCAGTGCCGGGAACCGATCGAACACGCCGGCCAGGACGAGTCTGAGGGTGTGCATGCCGGCGTCAACGTGCCATCCCCACGCGGGCGCCGAAAGGGTGAGCGCAATCGGCGGCTCGAGGTCGCCGTAATACGCGTCGAAGACGGCGCGGGGCGGGTAGGTCGGGTGCAGATAGATAGGGACGCCGAGCGACTCGGCCGCCTCGAGAATGGGCCAGAAGTCCTTGTGGTCGAGGAACTTGCCATTGGTATGGCCGTGGATCATCGCCCCCTTGAAGTGGTACTCGCGCACCGCGCGCTCCAACTCGACCACCGCTGCCGCCGGATCGGGCGTCGGCAAGGTGGCGAAGCCGTAGAAGCGGTCGGGATGCCGCGCGATGGCCGCCGCCAGATGGTCGTTGACCTTCCTGGCCAGCTCCACGGACCGGGCGGGCTCGAAGTACTGCACCGACGTGGTCGATGATGAGAGCACTTGGACGTCGATACCGGCGGCATCCATGCTCGCCAGCCGCCCGTCATCCAGGTCGTAGAGAAGGTCGCCTGCGGGGTTGATCCGCCCCCTTTGCTCCGGGGCTTTCTCAATCTCCGGCAGGTTGAAGTGCTCCTCGATGGCGATCAGCCGCATGGTTCTTCCCTTCCGCCTACTGTACACAGTTTGAATCTAGCACCCGGCCAGGTTCGGCGCTGGAGAGCGAGTGCATCATCGTCGTCGGAAATAGCTGCAGGCGCTACGGGTACCACGCGACGCCGAACGACAGCTCCCCGATGATGTGTGTACAGTTTCGGTAGGGCGGGAGCTGATGGTGCGTGGTCGGCGAAGTGCCCAGCTTCGCCGAGCGCCTGGGCAGCCGCGAACGTTGAGGTGAACATCATGGCGGAGGCGGGTCGCTCGACTGCTACCGATGGGCGGCGCGAGCTCGCGGCTGGACGGGCCGTTCGCGGGCCGCTCGCAAGGCCGCATAGCCGCGTCGCCGGGATCCAGCTGGCGGGGTGGGTTCCGAAGGCGTCGTCACCGAAGCGGTACCGCGTCGTCCTTGACGCGGATGTCGAGGTACCCCTGCCGGGCGGGACCGTCCTCCGCGGCGATCTGTACCGACCGAAGGCGACTGGAGCGTTCCCCGCGCTGCTCGCCTGGTCGTGCTACCCGAAGGATCTCCAGCACACTGGCATCCCGATGCCCATCAACGAGTCTGGTCCGGTGACCAATATCGTTGCCCGCGGCTACTGCCACTTCAACGTTAACGCGCGGGGTACCGGCCGATCTGACGGCGAATTCAACGGACTCCTGTCACCGGAAGAGCAGCGGGACGTCGCCGATACGATCGAATGGACTGCTGGGCAGCCGTGGTGCGACGGCAACGTCGGCATGGTCGGCATGAGCTACTTCGCGCTCATCCAGTACCTTGCAGCCGCACAGCAGCCGCCGCATTTGCGCGCGATCTTCCCCTACCTCGGGTGGACCGACCTCTACCGTCACGCCATCTATCACGGCGGCGCACCCCAGGCCGATTTCCTCAGCACTTTCTTCTCTGGTGCTGGCACGTGGGCCAACAAGCGGCTCGCCCCCCGGGTGCGCCACGCCATGAGCCACGGGCTCGATCGCGCGTGGTTCCAATGGCTGTGCAAGCAGGTGTTCTTGCGACTCGGCGAATCGGGAATGGTCAAGCGAATGCGCCCGTCGGAGTTGTGGATACGGCATTTCGCGACGCTTCTGTTCGATGAGCGTGAGGACGGCCCGTTCTACCGTGAGCGTTCAGCATCGGAGAGCCTCGCTCGCATCCAGGTCCCCGTCATGATTGGCACGAACTGGGGCAACCCGGCGCTACACACGCGCGGCGCGTTCGAAGCATGGCGGCGCCTGACCTCGCGGAAGCTGCTGTTCATCGGTCCACCGGCGGTGCGTTGGCCCTGGCAGGACTATCAGCAGGAGCTGCTCGCCTGGTACGACTACCACCTGAAGGGACTCGATACCGGGGTCGATGCGCTTCCGGCCGTCCGCTACTGGCTCCAAGGGGCGGACCTGTGGCGTGACGCGACGGACTGGCCGGTACCCGGGACCGAGAAGCTCCGCTTGCACCTCGTTCCGCGTGACACCGATCCGAGGAGCGAGCACCTCCTCGCCCAAGGCACTCCAGCCGAGCAGACCCAGCTCTCGTTCCTCGCGATTCCCAGCGGGATGCGGTACTCGCCCGAACTGGAGCGCTACGAAACCCAGGTTCTCCGTTACGCGACGGATGCATTCGAGACCGACACCGAGGTTGTCGGCCCCGTAACGCTGCATCTCCGCCTGGCCGCAACCGCCTTCGACACCCACGTGGTCGCTCGCGTCTCGGACCTCGCGCCCAACGGGAATCTCCATAGGAAGCTGTCGTGGGGCTGGCTCCAGGCCGCTCACCGCAGGGTTGATCCCACACGGACAAGCGACGATGAGATCGCGCACGATCACACCGTGTCGGTCCCTCTCGTGCCTGGTCAGCCGGTCGAGCTCGACATCTCCCTGATCCCCACAGCCAACCTGTTTCGGCCAGGCCACCGACTGCTCCTCGAGATCGGAAGCCGAGCCGACATCCTCGGTGCCACCATGTTCGAGGGCATCGCGTATTACGCCCAGCTGGCCCCGCCGTACCCAAGTCGCAACACGTTGTTCCATGGCCCGGCCGGCGGCTTCCTGGAGATACATGTACGCCGCGACTGAGCGTTCCTGGCCCGATGACGACGAGCTTGCGGCGGTCTGTCAGCGCCTCACCGGGTCGCGCCCTCGCGCCCAGCAGGCGCCAGGTTATAGCTGGGAGCGCTCGCGGAGTGGCCCCACGAGGCCGGGCAGAAGGTCGCCGCGAATCACGCAGGAAAGTCCGTCCGCAATGGTGGACTGTTCCGCATTCGTGCTGGACCCGCGAGAATGGAGGCGACTGATCCGCTCACGCCAGGAGGTCGGTCATCGAGACGACGAGCGTCACTGAAGCGCTGGCCCTTGCAATCGCGGCCGGGGTGCCCGTAATCCTCTGGGGAAGTCCCGGTACCGGCAAGACGTCGGCTGTCCGCGCCCTGGCCGAGGAGCTGGATTGGCCGCTGGAGGTCGTGATCGGCTCCATCAGGGAGCCTGCCGACTTCGCAGGAATGCCCGTTGTTGTCAACGGTGGCGTACGTATGGCTCCGCCAGCCTGGGCGACAAGGCTGGCCGAGAGCGGTGTCGGCCTCCTGTTTCTGGACGAGCTGACGACCTCGCCGCCCGCTGTCCAGGCCGCCATGTTGCGAGTGGTACTCGAACGGGTGGTCGGCGACCTGGCGCTGCCACCCGGAGTGCGGGTGGTGGCTGCCGCCAATCCCCCCGAAGAGGCGGCCGAAGGCTGGGATCTGGCGCCGCCGCTCGCCAACCGCCTCGTCCACCTCGACTGGCCGGTCGATGCGAGAGCCGTCGCCAACGGGCTGGCCGTCGGCTTTCCGGCACCTACCCTTTTTCTCTCCGGGGGTCCTTCGCTGACCCACCAGGTAGCCGCTCGGGCGGCCGTTGCCGCCTTCCTGCAGGTGCGCCCTGCCCTCGTCCTGCAGGTCCCGAAGGTCGCTGCACTGGCGAGCCGCGGCTGGCCGAGCCCGCGAAGCTGGCGTCGGCGAGGGACCAGCAATCGAGTTCCTGTCGTGGCTGGCAAACGCCGACCTCCCCGATCCGGAGGCCGTGCTGGCGGATCCGGACGGCTTCGTGCTTCCGCAACGGAGCGACCGCGCTTTTGCGGCTCTGACCGCAGTGGCATCGGTGGCGGTAGCACACGGCGACGCTGCGTCGTGGGGCGCCGCCTGGCGCGTGGTTGCCAAGGCGGCTGACGACGCGGCTGACGTCGCCGCACTAGTAGCTCGCACTCTGGCCGACGCTCGCCCACCTGGTGCCGACCTGCCGTCCGAGGTGCTGGCCCTCGCACCTGTCCTCCGTGCGGCGGGGCTGATGCGAGCAGCGGGGTGAGGATCGGTGCGGACATCCGGAATCGGCGAGCTCCCCCTCGAGCTGCGCGAAAGATGGGCGGCCAGCCGCGTCTGGGCGGCACGGCAGGCGCCCTATCTGGCGACGGCCTTGCTCGCCCTCAACCCGGTGATTCCCGGACCCAATGACGCTGCGGGCAGGGACCTGTCCGCCTACCCGGTTGACCGCGACTGGCACGTATACCTCGACCCCGCGGTGCTTGAGAGGACTGACGTACCGACGCTCGGCTTCTGGCTCGTACACCAGGTCTCCCACCTGCTGCGCCGCCACGCCGATCGGTATCCGATCCCCGCCGAGGAAGAGCAGAGTCCGCCTGGCGGTGCCCGGACCCCGCAGCAGCAGCGCTGGAATATCGCCGCCGACGCCGAGATCAATGACGACCTTCTCGCGGGCGAGCTCATGTTGCCCGCTCCCGCACTCACGCCCGCCGACATCCACTGTCAAACCGGGTGGCTCGCCGAACAGTATTGGGACGCACTCGGCCATGACGCGGCCCGACCATCCCGCGATACCCGCGGCGGAACGGGTAACGTCTCTAGAAGCCGCGACTGTGGCAGCGGGTGTGATGGGCGCGCCCGACCTTGGGATTGCGGGCGCCCTGGGCTTAATGCCCTCGGCCAGAAGCTTGTCGCACGCGAGGTGGCTCAACGCATACGTGAGCATCGTCGGCAGCGAGGTGACGTCCCAGCGGGGTGGCAGCGCTGGGCCAACGACCTGCTCGAGCCCACAGTGAGCTGGCAGCACGTCCTGTCCTCGGCGGTTCGCCGGGGGATCGCCGATGTCGCAGGAAGGGTCGACTTCGCCTACCGTCGACCGTCCCGCCGTGCCTCAGCCGCACCGGACGTGGTTCTGCCCAGCCTGCGCCAGCCGCTCCCGCACGTGGCGATGGTTCTCGACACCTCCGGGAGCATGAGCGACCAGATGCTCGGCCAAGCCCTTGCGGAAGTGTCAGGTGTGCTTCGCGGTCTCGGCGTCGGCCGGCGCCGACTGAAGGTTGTGTGCTGCGACGCTTCCGCCTACGAGGCACAGCGCGTACTGAATGCCCATGAGGTGCGCCTGCTCGGCGGGGGCGATACGGATATGGGGGCAGGGCTGGAAGCAGCAAGCGCCCTCCGGCCCCACCCTGACCTCGTCATCGTCCTGACCGATGGTCACACTCCTTGGCCACCGGCTGCGCCACGCGGGGTACGGGTGATCGTCGGGCTCATGGATCCGGTCGGCACGGTTCCTGACTGGGCGACGGCCATCATGATCCAGCCCCGAGTCCCGGTGCCGACGGCTGGCAGCGGGTAGGGGCAACTATGGGCACTGGTTTCAAATGGTACGGGCAGCGGGGCAGCGGTCCTGTTCAGACGTTTGTCGAGGCCGGCGTGCCGCCCCAGATGCTCTACAGCTACATGGCGAGGCAGTGGTTCGACGATGAGGCTGTCGCCTGGGCCAAAGCAGGGATTGATGCCGGTGAGGCGCCGGTCTGGAAGGCCCTCGGGCTTCGCCCGGACGAAGCCAGCCGCCTCGTCCGCACGGGCGCCACGCTCGCTGACACGGTGCGGGACTGGTGGCGTGCGGGCATCCCCATCGACGAGGTGGCTCACTGGATTGGCGCTGGGCTGACACCCGAGACGGCGGTCAGGGAGCGATCTGAACGCCGTGTCGGTACCGCTCGCCTGAGGCGCGGCGGACGAGGCCTGCCCCCTGTTCAGACGTTGGTGGAAGCTAGCGCTCCGCCGCAGATGGTCCCTAGCCATGTGAGGACGCTGGCGCTCGACGATGAACCGGTCGTTTGGGCCAAACAAGGGATCGACGGGGCTGAAGCGCCGATCTGGAAGGCCCTCGCGCTTCGCCCGAACGAAGCCAGGCGCCTCGTCCGCACGGGCGCCACGCTCGCTGGCACGGTGCGGGACTGGTGGCGTGCGGGCATCCCCATGGGCGAGGTGGCCGACTGGATTGGCGCCGGACTGACAGCCAAGGAGGCGGCCGTTCAGCGGGTCAACGGGATAACGGCAGAGCACGCCGCCGCCCTCCGAGCGCTTCGCGACGACCCCTACCGCTGACCTCCCGGCGCATGCGGGCGGACCCGGCCGGAATGAACGTCCGAGGTTTGTCGCGCAGCCAGTATGGGTGCGCAAGTTCTCCCTTCCGGGAGACTAGCCCCAAGGTAAGTGTATGCAGTCTGCGAAGATCCGGGGCCGGCGGAAGGTCGGCACGTCCACAACGCTGGGACGCTACCCGGCAGCCACCGAGGCGATGAGAAGGGCACCATGCCGGACGACGAGCCGCATCGTGAACGCCGCTGACCGCAGCGTCACCGACCGGACGCTGTTGCCAGCGACGTCGAGGGCGACGTTGACCGGCTTGTTTACCGACCAGGCCGGCGGCATGGGCAGTTCCGGGACGGCCAGATCGCGCCACCAGGCAGAGTTGCCGACGGCGATGGCCTTCTCAGCGCCGAAGTACGACTCGAGCGCAGCCTTCTCAGCGTCGAGGCCTGCCGGACTCTCGAGAAAGGCTGCCGACGGGTACCCGGTCGTCAACAGGCGACCAAGCAGGATGGGGTTGTTCTGCAAGGTGAGGCCCTCAGCGACGAGGGCGGGCGGAGCTGGGACGCGCAAGTGCGTGATGAGGACGGTCAGCGCGGGTTGGGCTGTGGTTATGCGCCCCGAGGACACCATCTCGGTCTCGACCACGAAGCGGTACGGCGTCCAGAACAGTGCGTTCGTCGGATCACAGGTGATCAACGCGAGACCCCTACCGCCTGACGTGGGGAAGATCTGGGCGCCCGGCGCCGCGATCTCGGTGGCGATCACCCGGAAGGTGTGCTGGGTGCAGGCGCCCACCCAGATCACGCGGTCTCCTCGCCGCAAAGCCGAGATCCGGGTGAAGTAGCTCACGTCGTGCGCCTCGATGATGCTCTCCCCCACGCCGCCCGGCCAAGGCGTGATCGAGTCGTGTCCGGCGGCCACGTTGAGCACCGAGTCGGAGAGCCCCTGCAGGACCGGCGCCCGCACGCCGAGCGACGGGATCTCGAGAATGCCGTCAAGGTGCGAGCCGTATCTGGATGGAGGCGACGGCGTGCAGCGGGGCGCACCGGAGGTTTGGTGGCGCACGAGGAGATGCTCGCGCAGCAGACTGTTACCGGTCGCCTCAGACCGGTGATTCCACCAGAGCGGATAGGCGACAGCCGCGACGGCGACGGTCACGATGATGACCCCGGTCAGCATGAGAACGCGGGCCAGCCAGGGACCGTTGCCCCTCCACATCACCCTAGTGTGCCGCCAGTGGCTGCGCTTGTGCTACAGGGATGGGATCGGAACATCGTTGACGGAGAATCGCAGGGTGCATACACTTTTTCACCGTAGGCCCAGGATCGCGTTAGGTTGTTGGCGTCAGGGCCTGGGCGGAGGTGGGCGGACGATGCGAAAGATCGGAAGCAGGCGGTCGGCGACGGCGGCCCTCGCCTTGATCACGGCGGCTCTGCTCGCGGCGTCTGGATGCACAACGCACAGCACCCCGCAGGGCCCCAAACTTAAGGGCAAGCCAATCAAGGTGATGACGATCGGCACGGCTGGCCCCGAAGAGGGAGGAAGCACCCCAGCAATGGCGCAAGTCGCCATCGCCTACCAGGGATTCATCAACCACCACGGCGGCATTAACGGCCGTCCGCTCTCGGTGACCTTCTGCGATGACCACGACAACCCGAGCGGCGCTGAGCAGTGCGCGCGTCAGGCTGTGAGCAATCGGGACGTCGCAGTCGTGGGCTGGGGCAGCATCAGCGGCGGTTCCAACATCCTGTCGGTTCTGAGTCGCGCGAACATCCCGTGGATCGGCGAGGAGCAGTTCGGTACGGCCGAAAACACCAGCCCGGACTCGTACCCGATCATTGGCAGCCTGGCAACCCAGTGGTTGGGTCTCGGCCAGCTCGCTGCGCAGCACGGGTGCAAGAAGGCTGGTGTGATGGAGTGGGACAACCCGGTTGGGATCTTCGGCCTGCAGTGGTTCGAGCGAGGTTTCGGTGCCGCGGGCGGGACGGTCGGCCCCGTCACCCTGGTCGGAACGAGCGCCACTGACCTCGCTCCGGCCGCGGCCGCCGTAAGCGGGCCTGGGGTTGGCTGCGTGGCGCTGCTCCTGTCACCCACCCAGGGACCCCTGGCCGTCCAGGCGCTCGCGCAGGCGGGGTCAAAGGTACGGATCCTGTTCTACCCCGACGAGCTACCACAATCGGCCATTACGCAGACGGGCGGCGCCCACTCCCTGGCGGAGGGTGCCCTGACTGACACGTTTTACCTGAGGCCCAGCAACCCCAAATGGAACCAGGCCAAGCAGGCGGTTCAGATGTATGCACCGAATCCGAGCGTGGTCAACAACTTCAACAGCTTCACGGAGATTGACCAGCTCACGTGGGAGGCGTACCTGGTCTTTACTTCGGTCATTGCGAGTCAGCATCTGAAGACGATCGACGGCCCCAGCCTACGCGCTGCGCTGAACAGCGCAAACAGCTTCAACACGGGCGGCCTGCTGCCAGCAATGAATTTCCACACGCCGGTGGTCACCGGACCAGCGGCCCCGTTCTACAACCGGGTTTTCAATCCTTACGTCACGTACCTGACGATCAAGAACGGCGCCTACAGCGCTCTCATCCCCGGTTTCGTGAGCCTGCGGAATCTGATGTGAGCGGGTCGGCCTGCCGCATCGCGCCTCCTTGAGGCGTCCCGCGCAGCGCTCCCCCGAGGAACCCGTTGCTCCCCCGAGGCAGGAGAGGGAATGAAGACGAGCGGCCTGGACGGAACCGTGCGGACAACCGGCGGACGTTACGACGTGTACTTCGAGCGGCACTTCGACGCGCCGCTTGATCGACTGTGGGCAGCGGTGAGCGAGCCCGGGTTGCTCGAGGGGTGGCTCGGCGGGCCCGTCGATGAGCTTGAGCTGGCCGAGGGCGGCAACGTCGTGATTCAGATTCACCCCAAGGGGCCTGCCACGGTGTACGGAAAGGTAATTCGCCTCGAGCCGCTCAAGGTGCTCGAGCTGACCTGGGACGTGCCGGCGTGGAGGAACGTGCCCGACTTCTTCGGCACCACCATGCGATGGGAGGTCCGTCCGGAGGACGACGGGTCCAAGCTGATCCTCATCCACTCCCTGCCCTCTGACGCCGCGTGGCATGTGCACGCCATGCTCGGGGCGTGGCATCTCCACCTTGACGCGCTTCCGGCGACCCTGGCAGGTGAGCCGATCCCACCCTTCGCGGAGCAGGACTTCTTCGACATGCGCGACATGTACGCAGAGCTCATCGGGCCGGTGACTTAGGAATCTGAGGGGCGATCAGTTGGTGGGCTCATCGTTCCACGCGAGCTGCGCGTGCCAGTGTGCTGGCCGAAGTTGTCGGCCGCCGGGGCCAGGGAGGCGTCCTAACGCGTGACTGACGTCATCCGCTTCGCCGTGCTAGGCCTGGGCCTGGGCGCCATATATGCCCTGGCCGGCCAGGGAATCGTGGTGATCTACCGCGGCTCGGGAGTCATCAACTTCGCGCTAGGAGCGATCGGCACCGGCGAGCCTCGTCGCTGGTCCGCCTCGTGGCGACGCTCGGCGTCCTGTTGGTGCTGCAGTCGCTATTGACGCTCCGCTACGACGGCAACGTCACGCTGGTCATGAGCCCGCTGCCGACGACCTTGCTGCGCCCGTTCGGGGGAGCCGTGGTGATCAATGAGGATCGCCTGTGGCTGCTCGCGATCGCGATCCTCGTGACGGCGCTGCTGTGGTTGGTCTACCACCGGACCAACTTCGGGCGGGCCACCACGGCCGTCGCGGAGAACCAGCGGGCCGCCGCGGCCCTGGGCTGGTCGCCCGACCTGATAGCGACGGCGAACTGGGGGCTGGGCTGCGCGCTCGCTGGCGCGGCCGGGATCCTGGTCGCACCGGTCATCAGCCTTCAGGTCACGGCGTTCACGAGTCTCGTGCTCGCCGCGCTGGCGGCGGCGCTGGTCGGCGGCTTCTCCTCGTTCCCGGGCACGCTGGCTGCAGGCGTGCTCATCGGCGTCATCACGAGCGAGCTGACCCGGTTCTCGACGATCCCTGGCCTAGCCGATGCGGTTCCGTTCTTCGTCATCGTCGCGATGGTGGTGATCAGCGGCCGCGCCCTGCCGATTCGCGGCTATCTCTCCGAGCGCCTCCCGAAGCTCGGCACCGGACGCTTCCGTCCAGCGCTGATCGTCCCGGCCGCGCTCGTCATGCTCGTGCTCATTACCCAGATCCGCTCGCCGACTTGGGCGGACGCCATCATCACGACGTTCGCCGTGGCCACCATCTTGCTGTCGATCGTCGTGGTCACCGGATACGCGGGACAGATCTCGCTCGCGCAGTACGCGTTCGCGGGCGTCGGCGCGTTGATCGCGGGACGCCTCGTGGCCAGCACGAGCGTGCCGTTCGAGGCAGCTATCGTGATCGGGGTCGTGGGCACGGTGCCGATAGGACTGCTGTTCGCGCTGCCCGCCGTGCGAACCCGAGGTGTGAAGCTGGCCATCATCACACTCGGCCTGGGAGCCGCGATCGACCAGATCGTCTTCCAGAATCCCAGCTATACCGGTGGCCTCCAAGGGACACCGGTTGGCGTGCGCCACCTCTTCGGCTTCAACATCGACGGGGTAGAGCACCCTGAGCGGTACGCCGCCTTCGTCTTTGTTCTCTTCGTGCTGGCCGCGGTCGCGGTCACCAACCTCCGGCGCGGCCGGGCCGGACGACGGCTCATTGCCGTTCGGACCAACGAGCGTGCCGCGGCGGCACTTGGCATCAGCCCGTGGAGCGCCAAACTCTACGCCTTCGGCCTGTCGGCGGCGATCGCCGCGCTCGGCGGGATACTGCTCTCGTTCTCGTCAGACATCATCGTGTACAGCGGTTTCTTCAGCTTCCAGTCGATTGCAGCCATGGGCCAGGCGCTAATCGGCGGGATCGGCTTCATCATCGGGCCGCTCATCGGCGCGATCTTCGTGCCGGGCTCAGTCGGCGCGAAGGTACTTGCCTGGCCGGCGGAGTGGCTCCCCGTCATCTCGGGTGGCGTGCTAATCGTCATTCTCTTGATTCACCCGGACGGCGTCGCGCCTGCGCTCTCTGCGGCGGCACGGTCGGTCAGCCTGAGGTTCGCCAAACCCTTCAGACGGCTGGTGCGTGAACGGTCGCAACCAGCACGTGAACGACCGCTCGCCACACCGGTTGCCGCCCGGGTGCTGCCGGTATCGGATGGCGACCGAGCCAGCCATATGCGGTTGCCCTCCGGCCCACTCGAGGTGCATGACCTCCGCGTGCACTATTCCGGGGTTATCGCTGTGGATGGTGTCTCATTCACGGTGGCGCCAGGAGAGGTCGTTGGCCTGATCGGATCCAACGGGTCTGGCAAGACGACCGTCATTGATGCAATCACGGGTTTCACGCGTCCGACCGGCGGCCAGGTGCTCCTCAATGGGCAGCTGATCAACCTATGGTCGGCTGCTCGGCGTAGCCGGGCGGGCATCAGCCGCTCGTTTCAGTCACTCGAGCTCTTCGACGAGCTGACTGTGCGCGACAACCTTCGCACGGCGGCCGACCGCCGTGATCTGCTCGCATACGTTACTGACCTCGTCCGTCCCGCCACCCCGAGGTTCGCGCACGAGGTGTCGGCAGCGATCGAGGACTTCGAGCTCGCGGATGACCTGGACCACCTCGCGAAGGACCTGCCTTACAGCCGGCGTCGCCTACTGGCCGTCGCGCGAGCCGTGGCCACCGAGCCCTCGATCCTGCTGCTCGACGAACCTGCGGCAGGACTCGGCGAGGACGAGAGCGGCGAGCTGCGCGTGCTGATCCGGCAACTCGTGGGTGGAATGGACATGGGCATCCTCATCGCAGAGCACGACGTGGAGCTTGTGATGAACGTTTGTGACCGCATCGTGGTACTCGACGCTGGCCGCGTGATCAGCGATGGCACCCCACGAGAGGTACAGGAAGATCCCGCGGTCATCGCCGCGTACATCGGCACCGAGGTACTGGAAGCGCCCTGAAGGACAGGCCGCGCGGCTCCGCACAGAGCAACCGGCAGTGGTCCGCGGCGACGTCAGCGGCGCGGCGGACCTGCCTGTGCGCAGCGCGCGCAGGCAGGGTCCAACCGCTGCGGCTCGCACCGCCTGCGCGACCTCGCCCCGGTTCCGGTAGCCGACCCCGCGGGCCGTCTGATCACGGCGTCCCTGTTCGCAGCGTCACGCGGGCCAGGTGCTGGCGGATGCCGCCATCGGCGGGTATGCCCTCGCCCGGCTCCGTCCCTCGGCTCATGGGCGCGGAGCGGGACGGGGCCTATGTCGGCCATCGCGATCCGGCCGCCAGCTGCAGCAACGCCGCCGATCGCCCAGTCGTTGGCCCCGCTGGACGAACTTCTGGTAGCCCCAACGCATTCAGGCCTGTTCCCCCAAGCCCTCACGAACCTCGGCCTCGGCAGGATCGGGTTCTCCGCTAACAGGCCGACCGCCGCCATCACCATCCCGGCATGCAGAAACCCGCATTGCAGGCAGTGTTCCTGCCGGAACGCCGCCCGCACGGCCCCGTGCCACGAGGCGTCGCAACCGATCTCGGCGCTCGCAGTGTGCACACTTCGCGCAGGTAATGCACTAGCAGCCGCCGTGGCTCGACATCGTCGGAGCGGTGCTGGCCATTGACTAGAAGCTCGACCCTCATCACCCCTTCCGCGATTCATCCGACTGCGCCGGGCCGGCCAAGAAGGACGACTCCCGTCGGTAGCGTTCCGCTTCCTGAAGTGCGCGCCATACCCGCTACGGCGAGGCGGGCATGTCGATGTGTCGCACGCCGAGGTGGGCGATGGCGTCGATGACCGCGTTTAGCACCGCAGGTGC
>WNFI01102969.1_pt1 | contig 18650 bp, 13 predicted proteins | sample 5400471 | NCBI WGS metagenome assembly WNFI01 (sample SAMN13153348, study PRJNA577476) | soil metagenome | isolation source: 100 cm saprolite on Douglas fir-dominated hillslope | place: USA:California | collected 2013-09-17 | reverse complement strand
CCGCGCGAAATTCAACTTCGACTCGCAGAGCGTGCGGCCGTATTTCCCCTATGCGCAGGTCGAGCGCGGCGTGATCGCGACCGCCGCGGCGCTCTTTCACCTCGAGATCCGCCCGGTGGCGGGCGTGCGCACCTGGCACGCCTCGGTCACGACCTACGACGTCTACGACAGCAAGCAGAGGCTCGGCCGCATCTACCTCGACATGCATCCGCGCGAGGGCAAGGACAAGTGGTTCTCCACGCAGCCGCTCAGCTTCGGGATCCGCGGCCGCCAGCTCCCCGAGGGGGTGCTGGTGTGCAATTTCCCCGGCGGCCTCGACGGCGACCCGGGGCTCATGCAGTACGGCGAGGTCGTGGTATTCCTGCACGAGTTCGGCCATCTCATGCATCACGTCATCGGCGGCCAGAATGCCTTCGCCGGCGAGGGCGCCTTCCTCGTCGAGGGCGATTTCGTCGAGGCGCCCTCGCAGATGCTGGAGGAGTTCTTCCACGACTACGGGGTGCTGTCGGGCTTCGCGCGGCACTACCAGTCGGGTGAGGTGCTGCCGCGCGAGCTCTTCGAGCGCATGACGCGCGCCGACACCTACGGGCGCGCGAGCGGCCAGCAGCGCCAGCTCATGTACAGCGCGATATCACTCGACTTCCACACGCTGGCGCCCGCGACGCTCGACTTCGACGCCGCCTACCGGCGCGACTTCGAGCGCTACAACACGACCGCCTTCGTGCCCGGCGATCACCTGTGGGCCGCGTTCACGCACCTGAACGGCTACAGCTCGAACTACTACACCTACGTGCTCGACAAGGTGATCGCGCTCGATTTCTTCAGCCAGTTCGACCCGCACGACCTGCTCGGGGGTCCCGCCGGCATGCGCTACCGCCAGGCGGTGCTCGCGCCCGGCTCGGGCGCGCCCGCCGCGCAGCTGGTGCGCGAGTTCCTCGGCCGCGAGCCGAGTCTGGAGGCTTACCGCCGCTGGATGCTGGCGGAGTTCGCGCCGGCGCCTACGACTTCCTCATCCGCTCGCTGAGGCGATCGAGGAGCCGTGTGAACGGCGAATTCTTCTGCACCTCGACGCGCAGGTGCCGCACGCCGCTGTCGTTGAGGGTCTCGCCGTTGCCGGTGTCGATCGTGAGCTCGCTGGCGCCGAGAATCTCGAGCGTCTCCTCGAGCGTCTGCGGCGCGCGGTGCTCGCGTGCCCCGACCCTGGCGCCGCGGGCGCGGCCCTTGGCCGGCGCCGGCTGCGCCACGCTGCGCCCGACCGCCACACGCGGCGCCGCACGCGCGGCGCCCTTCGCCGGCTTCGCCGGCACTTTCGACTGCAGCAGCGCCGCCACCGCGATGTCGGCGACGCTCTCGTCGATCAGCTTGAACTCCCCCGACTGAGTGCGGGTTGCGGGCGGGCCGGCGAGAGTTGCCGCCTTGTTGTCCTGATCCGTGGCGCGCTGCTTCTCCTGCGGGCTCACCGGCACCACGGCCACGGAGGTGAAGTCCGAGCGCACGTAGTAGGCGACCTGCTTGGCCGAGAGCGCGTCGCTGAAGAACCCGAGACGCAGCCCGTACCACCTGCGCCCGTCGCGGCTGCCCTCGACGGTGTAGAGCGTGTAGGCACTGAAGATCGCGAGCGGCGGAACCCGGTCGAGCTCGGCCGGGTGCGCCGACCATTGCAGCTGCACGGCGAAGGAGACCGGTGCGTTGTTGACGACCGCTTCCTTGAGCGCGCGGCGCGTTCCGGTGTCGTCGGGCTTGAGCAGCCGGATCCCGCCGTGCGCGGCGTCCGCAGGCGGCGCCGCGGCGCCTGCGGGGCGTCGCGTCTCGAGCATCCTCAGCACCTGGGTGTCGCTCAGCGAGGGGCTCTCGGCGGACGCCGGGCTCGACAGTGGCGGCGGCGGGACGCGCATCAGGCGCGTCTCGCCGGTGGCGCTCGCATCGCCGAGCGCCACGAGCACCTCGCGCACGTTGGAATCCTCGAACGCCCGTCGCAGGCTCCTGCCGGTGGCAGGCGCCGAGCGGGCGGCGGGCGGAGCGGTCGCGGCGGCCACCCTCAAGGGGTGCGCGGGCGGCGCCGGGCGTGCCGGCGGCAGCCCCGCGCGCGGTGTGAGGACCGGTGGCGCGGGTGAGGCCGGGCGTGCGGAGGCCAGGCGTGGCACGGCCGCTCGCACGGCGGGCGGGAGTGATGGAACCCTCGGTGCTGCGGGAGCCGGCCTCACGGGCGCCGCGCCCGACGGGGCGAGCCGCGCTCGCGGTGCGCTCGAGCGCGGCGCTGCGCTACGGGCGGGCGCGGGCGGTGCGGCATGCACCACGGGGATGCGCGGCTGCGGACCGGCCGCATGCCGCGCCTGCGCGGCGGCGGCGGCGGTGGCGCGCTCGCGGAGCCTGCGCCCGGGGGCTTCCCCGGCCCAGGCGCCTGGGTAGATCTCGCGCACGACGCCGAGCCATTCCTCGGCTTCGGCGAGCGTCGCGAAGTAGCCCATGTGGAGCCTGAAGCGCTCGCGACCCTCCTCGAAGCGCCGGCTGACAAAGAAGGTGAAGCGCTTGAGCTCGGGCAGCTCCGTCTGGGCAAGTGCCATCGGCGTCGTCGACGAGCAGAGGTTGAGGACGAAGGGCGAGGCAGGCGCTGCCACCTCCCCGGCTTCGGCGGCGCTGGCCGAAGCGATGCTGTATTTTGGTGTCATAGCTTCCCCGCCCGCACGTTTCAACGGCCACGATCCTAAGGACCTTGCGGTGTCGCGCGACGGGGGGATGCAAGCGCTCGCGGCTAGCGCGATCGTGGCAGCCCCGCCGTCATAGGAAGCCCTTTAGACCGGTGGCTTTGCGCCCCCGCCTTTCGACGGGTTTGCCCTTGTCACTGGCTCCAGTGTCAAAGCGGCGCGCATTGCAGTCAAGCCCTCATTCTGTGTCGCGGCTCTCAGCGCCGCACCTCACCGGTTATGTCTTACTGCCCGGTGCGGCGCACCGGACCCCAGAAGCGCCCGGCGCCCTTGAGGTGGCGCGCATAGAAACTGCCGGCGCTCAGCTCGCCGTACTCCACCGCGAGCCCGGCGCGCGGGGCGTGGATGAAGCGGCCGCCGCCGGTGTAGATGCCGACGTGATCGATGGCGCGCCTGCGCAGGCGGAAGAACACCAGGTCCCCGGGAGAGAGCTGCGCGAGCGGCACCGGCGCGGCGGCGCGTTGCTGCTCGAGGGCGGTGCGCGGAATGAGGACGCCGACGCGCTCGTGCACGTAGCGCGCGAGCCCGCTGCAGTCGAAGCCGGCCGCATCCGCCCCGCCGAACTGGTACGGGGTGCCGATGAGGGAGGTGGCGAGCGCGGCGATCGCCGCCCCCTCGGGCGGCGCGGGGACGGCAGGGCCCGTGGGCGCCGTGCGGCAGGCGCTGAGTGCCAGCGCGGCGGCGAAGGCGAACGCGGCGCGCATCGGGAGCCGCCGGTCCGCGGCTACTTCGTCCCGAGCGCTTTCGGGTGTGCCGCGGCGCGCACGCGCCCGGCCGCGATACGCGCCAGGGCCTCGATCCCCTCGAAGGTATAGCGCTGCACGCCCAGGCGCCCGAGGTATACGGCGCCGACCATGGCGCAGCCCACGGTGCGTGCGGGGATGGCGCGGTACGGCAAGTAGCGGCCGGGCAGCAGCGGATTGACGAGCGGTGCGATCAGCCGGGCGGCGAGCTCGAAGAAGCGCATCTCGCGGCGCCAGCCGAGGAGGAGCGAGGGCTGCAGGATGTCGAGCGAGGCGAAGCCCAAGTCCGTGAGGCGCTGCTCGATCTCGCCCTTGGTGCGCAGGTACGGGTTGCGCGCCCCGGGGTCGGCGCCCACGCTCGAGATCACGACGAAGCGGCGTACCCCGGCCGCCTTGGCGGCGCGCCCGAAGCCGAGCACGCAGCCGAGCTCGGCCTCGCGGAAGTGCTGCGCCGAGCCGGCCTGCGCCCGGGTGGTCCCGAGGCCGCACAGCGCGACGTCGCAGCGCGTGCCCTGCAGCTGCGCCTCGAGATGCGCGAACTGGACGATGCGGTTGGCGAGCCGCGAATGCTCGCGCCCGAGCGGACGGCGCGAGACCGCCACGACGCGGCGCACGTCCGGGGCTTCGAGCAGCGCATCGAGCGCGTAGCCGCCCGCAAGTCCGCTCGCCCCGGCGAGCAGCGCGACCATCCCCTCACCGTCCGCCATCACCCGACAGCTTAGGAGCGCGCACGGGGCGCACGCAAGAGATCCTGAGCGCCCGAGGCCGTACGGGAGCGCGGGAACCACCCGGCACCCGGGACGCGCGTGCAGCGGCGCACCTAGTGCTACCATTTCTCACGGCGCGCTATGCGCTGTTTGTGGGCGCGCCCCGTGAGATTCCCGAAGCTGCCCCTGATGCTCGCCGCGGCACTGCTCGCGCCGCTGCCGGCGCTCGCGGTCACCGATGCCGACCGGGTCGGTGTGTACCGCGAATTCCGCACGGCTTTCGATGCGCGCCGCTACGCCGATGCGCTGCCGTTCGCGCAGAAGCTCGTCGCGCTCACCGAGGAGCAGTACGGCGCCAAGGACCGGGCGCTCGTGAACCCGCTCGCCAACCTCGGCACCACGCACTTCCGCATGGGCGATTACAAGGATGCGGAGGACGAGTATCTGCGCAGCGTCAAGATCGCGGCGGACACCGGGGGCAACGGGGATCGTCTGCTGCTCAATCCGCTGCACGGCCTCGGCAGGGCCTACTACGCGACCGGGCAGTACGAGGACGCGAGCACCACGCTGCAGCGCGCGCTCGATCTGAGCCGCAATCTCGACGGACTGCTGAACGCGGGGCAGCTGGCGATCCTCGAGCCGCTGATCGAGAGCCTGGTGAGTCTCGAGCGCCACGCCGAGGCGGATCGGGAATTTCAGTACGCCGTGCGCATCGGCGAGAGCGCCTGGGGGGCGAACGATCCGCGCCGAGTGCGCCAGCTCGACCGCTACGCCCGCTGGCTCGAGCGCATGGCCCGCTTCCCCGCGGCGCGCGCCGAGTACGCGCGCGAGCTCACCGTCGCCGAGAACTCCGGCGCCCGGGCGGCGCGCCTGGTGATCGCCCCGCTCCTGGGCATTGCCCGCACCTACCGCCTCGAGGCGCTCGTGGGTAACGAGGAGGAGGGGGCGAGCTATGTGGACCCGTTCGCGGCGCCGACCGGAGCCGGCGCGTTCGGCGAGCGCAACGCCCATGGCCTCAACCCGGATGGTGAGAAAGCGCTGCTGCTCGCGCTGCAGACGACCGACAAGATGCAGCCCCCGGATCACCAGGCCCGCGGCACGACGCTGATGGAGCTCGCCGACTGGTACCTGTGCGCCGAACAGCTCGACAAGGGCTTCGCGCGCTACCGCGAGGCGTGGAAGGAATTGGAGCAGGCGGGCTCCACCGCGCTGCTCGAGGCGCCGCGCCGGCTCGCCTACCGCGCCCCGGCCTCGTCCGTCTCGCGCTCCCCGCTCGCCGAGCGCGAGAACGCCGAGGAGCACTCGGTCGAGGCGACCTTCACGGTGACGCGCGAGGGACGCACCACGAATGCCCTCGCCAACTCAGCCGACGCCACGATCGCGCAGCAGAAGATGGTGCTCTCGGCGGTGAAGCGCGCCCGCTACTCCCCGCGCCTGCTGAACGGCGAGCCGGTCTCGACCGAGGGCGTAAAGCTCCTCGAGAAGCTGGTCACGAAGAAAGGACGTTAGCCCCCGCCGCGGTAGGCTCCGGCGCGCGGGGCTAGACGCTCTTCGTGTCCGTGACCGGGGCGGGCTGCGGCGCGGGGGCCGCCGGCGCCGGAGCCTGTGGTGCCGGTCCCACGGGTTTGGGACCTGCCGGCGGGGTTGCGGTGGGTGCCGGGGACGCGCCCTCGGCCTCCGGCTCCTCGATCGGCACGGCCTCGATCTGCAGGTTCTCGGCCGAGCTCGCGAGCGGTGCAATCTCAAGCGGCTCATCGCGCGCGAGCAGCGTTCCGGCGGGCTGCGCGGGGAACTGCACCAGGAATTTCGCCGCCGCATCGCGCATCGCGGCGAGCGTCGCGCGCTCGAGCGGCGCGCCGTTCGACATGCCCTTGGAGAGGGCGCTCCCGTAGCCGGTGAGGGTGAGCGTGTCGTACTTCTCGCCCTGCGGGGTGTAGAGGTTGATGCGGTAGCGGATGGTGACGGCGAAGTAGCGCCCGCCGGTGTCGCGGTCGGTGACGAAGGAATACTGATCGATGAAGGGCTCGAAGAGCGCCTTCAGCCCCGGGGCGGCGCGGGCGGCCGCGAGATCGTTGAACTCCGTGACGTGCTGGAACGAGTCGTTGAAGACATCGTGCAGCAGGTGCACGTGCCCGGGGCCGAGTGTGATGTGCCACTCGACGCCCCAGCGCGTCTCCTTGTGCACGTAGTTACGCAGCTCGTTGGGCAGGACGAGGGCGACGGCGGCGGGCAGCGGGACGAGCAGCGGCTTCGGCAGGAGCGCATCGGGCCTGAGCGTGATGCCGCCGCAGGCGGCGAGCGCCACGAGAGCGAGCGCTCCCGCCCAGCGGGCCGCGCTCAGTGTTTCATGCCGACGAAGGTGCCGTCGTTCTGCTCGCATACCAATCTCATTAGGGCGGAAAAGCGGATATTTGTAAACGGCGGCATGTCCGGGCCTTCCGGGAAACCTATGGCGTGGATCCGCATGGGCCGCCGGCCATCGGGCCCGGGTTTGTTGAGCGCGCCGATCTCATCGAGCGCCTGCTGGATGGAGTCGCCCGTGAACTCGTCGCCGAGCACGAACACGCCCACCCGGTGATCGGGCGCCCAGTAGCGGCGCGCCGCCTCCTCCATGCCGGGAACGGGATTCGAGCGGCTGAACGCGCGCCACTTGCGGGCGCGCTCGCGGATCTCGTTGCGCTGCTCGGGCGTGTCGGGGAGCCAGCGGCCGCGCGACCCCTCGTACAGGTACGTTCCCTGGTCGTTGAGCACCTGCAGTCCCTGCACGTGCGGATACAGGCTCAGGATCTCATCGACGATCGCGAGATTGATGTCCCAGTGGTTGGTCGTCATGCTGGACGAAGTGTCGATGATGAAGATGACGTAGTCGCTGTCGGTCGGGATGCCGCCGATCGCGGCGCTGAGCGGGTTCTGCGCGCGCGTGGCGAGCAGGCGCTGCATCTCCTCGGTGAGCGCCTGCTGGCCGGCCACCAGCTCGCGCTCGATGATGTTGGTGACCGAGGCGTCCTCGCGGCTGCCGGAGTAGCGGCCCTGGATGCTCGACAGATCCCCCGCCAGGTGCGCGAGCCGCCCACGCTCGTGATCGAGCGTCTCGCGGGCGCCCTGGAGCTCGCGGTCGAGCTCATCCGTGCGCCCGCGCAGCTCGTTCAGCTGCTCCTCGAGCAGGCGCACCTCGCCCCCCAGGTGCTTGCGGCTCACCTCGAACGAGGCCGGCTGTCCGACCTCGGTGAGCACCAGCATCAGGATGATGGCTCCGAAGCCGCAGCAGATGCAGTCGAGAAACGACAGGCTGAACACCTCGACTTCGCGGCGGCGGTGCATCAGGGCCAGTCCTTCGCCGGCATGAGCAGCGTCCCGTCGCTGAGGCGCACCAGCTGCCAGAAGCGGTGCGCGGCCTGCAGGTCCCCCAGCATGGGCAGCAGCACGCAGTCGATCGACACGTGCGGGGGCAGCTGGTCCAGCGCTTCGTCGAAGAGCCGCATGCGCTCGGCGGAGTTCACGTAGCGGCGCAGGCCCGTGGTCTTGCCCTGCGTGGGCAGCCCGTCGGTGATCAGCACGATCTCATCGGGCAGGGGCTTGAGAGCGCGCGCGGCGGCGAAGGCGTTGTAGAGGCTCGTGCCGTTGGCCGGAACGATCATCTCGAGCGCCTGCATGAGGCGGGCACGCGCGGTCGCATCGGTCCCGGCGAGCCAGCCGCCTCCGGGTGCGAGCGGCTGCGCCTGGGTGTTGAAGGTGAGCACCTGGTAGGCGCTCGCCGGGGGCACCTGCGTCAGGAGCCAGTCGGTGATGGCGACCGCCCGGCGCCACTTGGAGGCGGCGCGCTTGTGCGCGTCGTCGAGGTTGCGCAGCCTGAGGATGCTGACCAGATCCTCGTGAAGCATGCTGGCCGAGACATCGAGCAGTATCAGGATGCGTGCGCCGTGGAGCGTGAGGCCCGTGATGTAGCGGCGCGGCGCGACCGCGCGGCCGCTCACCTCCTGCCCGAGCGGCGCATGCTCGGGGCTTCCGGCCTCGAGCCGCCGGTTGCCTTGCTCGAGCGAGCGGATGTCGGCCTTGAGCTTCTCGATGTGCTCGCGGCGCGCCAGCGTCTGTGCGTCGTAGCTCGAGAGCTGCTCGCGGCGGCTGGCAAGATCGGTGACGATGCGGTTGCTCTCGCGCGTGGCGCTGGTCGTCTGGTTGCGCGTCTGCTGCATCAGGTCGCGCAGCGCCACCAGGTGGCGCTCCCCCTCGAGCACCCGCTCCTTCAGCAGGCTCACCTCGGAGCTCAAGGCATCCCTCTCCTTGAGATGCGCCGCGCCGCTTTGCGCGCTGAGGATGGTGTAGAAGAGGATCACCGCGCCGAAGCCGCAGCAGATCGTATCGAGAAACGATAGGGTGAAGACCTCGAACGCACGCCGTCGCGCCACGGACGTTCAGCCCGTTCCTGCGCGCGAATCGGCCGGCGCCTCTCCCACGGCTATCAGCGCCAGCACGACGCCCGGATCACCGATGCGCACCTCGTCTCCGGCACGCACCCGCGCGCGCTCGGCGACCCGCTCCCCGTTCACGAAGGTGCCGAAGCGGCTGTGATCGAGCAGCAGCTGCTCGCCCCCCTCGTGCAGAAAAGTGCAGTGGCGACGCGACACGCCCGCGAGTCCCTCCGCCAGCGTGATCGCGTGCGCGGCATCCGGCGCACGGCCGACCACGAGTGGCTCGGCACCGAGCGCGAAGGTCCGGCCCGCGAACAGCACGTGCGACGGTGGCGCGGCGCTCGGCGTCTCGTCGGGGCTCGCGCGCACGACCCGTGCGGCCAGTGCCGGCTGCGCCTGTGGGGGGAGCTGACGCAACAGCCGCACCGGCTCCGTCGCACCACGCGGCGGCAGATCGAGGAGCGAGGTGGCGGCGGCGGCGAAGCCGGCCGGCAGGCTGACGAGCTCGCAACCGTGGAACGAGGCCAGCATCTCACGCAGCCCCGGCAGCTCGGTCGTCGCTCCGGGCACGAGCAGCTCGAGCACGTTGCCGGCGGAGCGCAGGCCCTGCACCAGCTGCGCGATCTCGCGGCAAACGGGCTGCGCCGCGTGCGCGAGCTGATCGCGGGTGAGCGGGACCTCGATGCGCTGTCCGGCCACCGTGACCGAGGCGGTGGCGACGCCGCTCGCTGCCGCTGCGCGCGCCAGTCCCGGCAGCGCATCGAAGAGCTGCTGCTCGGTCGCAGCATCGTGCAGGGCGTCGAAGCGCGTCTGCCTGACCATGGTGGTGTTGATGAGCTCGAGCCACGCCTGGTAGAGGGGCCACAGGCCCCCGCGCTCGCTCACCAGCGAGCGCCGGCGGCGGACCGGTCCGCTGTCGCGCTCGATGAGCGTGGCCGCGACGTGGTGCAGGCCGAGCTCGATCACGATCGCCGGACGTGCGCCGCCGAGAGCCGTAGCGCAGGCCACAGCGGCGTCCACGAACCCATCGAGCGGCAGCGCGAGGTGGCGGGCGATGGCGAGCAGCGCCCCGAGGCCGTAGCGCTCGGCGCCCGCGGGAGCGGCGATCCAGAGCCGCTCGCCCTCATCGCGCGGGTGAGCCTCGAGGCGCCGTGCGAGCTCTGCCGCGAGCAGTGACAGCGCGCGTGCGGGGGGTTGCGCATCGCGCAGCACGCTGCCGAGATGGCGCGTGGAGGTCATGGTCGGGAGCCTGCGTACCAGGTGCCACGCCTCGGCCCCCACCGCGGTGTCGCCCGAGCCGTCCACCACCGCAGACGGGGAGCTCTCGAGCACGACGCCGTCGCGCGCCAGTGCGAAGGCGCGGTCATCGGGCTCGATCGCGAACGGCTTCATGAATGCGCCTTCAGATGTCGACCGGGAAACTCACGTTGTTGTCCGCCGACTGACTCTTGTCGGGAGCCACCGTCGGATCGTCGCGGATCACGCCCGCGGGGCGGGCCGGCGCGGGCGCCGGCGGGGGTGAGGCGTGCGTGTCGGGCGCCTCGGCGGCCTGAAGCCGCGTCGGCGGTGCCCCCATGACCGACTGCGCCGCGGCGCGCAGTGCAGCCACCCCGAGCAGCGCGCTGAGCGCGATCAGCAGCGTCGCAATCCAATAGGGTCGTGCCAGCTTTTTCATACGAGCCTCACTCCGCACCGTCTTCCGCGTAGCGCGCCAGGCGAAAGCCGAGCGTGGGCGCGGGTTCCTCGGCGGTGTCGCGCCACGCGAGCCGCAGCTCCGTGACGCTCGCAGTCTTCCAGTTCGCCCCGCGCACCACGTGCAGCCGGCCCTCGGCCGGTCCCAGCGGGTCGGTCGCGGGCGCCACGTCCACGAACGACTCGTAGTAGTCGTTCATCCACTGTGACACGTTGCCCGAAATGTCGTGCAGCCCGAGCGCGGTGGCGCGGAATCTCCCGATCGGGGCCACGACCGGGTAGTCGTCGCGGTATCCGGGCAGCGTCGCCGGGAGCGAGTTGCCGGTCTCGCCGCCCGCGAGATTCCCGATCTGGGCCGGCACCGGCGGCGCATCGCCCCAGGCGAACCGGTACGACTCGCCCGCGGGGCCGTAGCGGGCGGCGTATTCCCATTCCGCCTCCGTCGGCAGGCGGTAACCGCGCGTGACCGGCCGGATGAGCGTGAGGGTATCGCCGCTCTTCTGGTAGGCAGGCGGCAGGCCCTCGAGCTGCGAGAGCCAGTTGCAGAACTCCGCCGCCTCATCCCAGCTCACTTGTGTGACCGGCTGGTCGTCGAGGTCGAGCGAGTGCCGTTCGATGAAGCCCGAGGCGTGCCCGGCGCGGAATCTGCGGAAGTCACCGTTGGTGACCGGCTGCACGCCGAGATAGTACGGGCGCTTGAGCGTCACGCTGCGCCAGCCCTCGTTCGGCCGCCGTCCCTGGTCGCGCCGCTCGCTGCCCATCTGAAAGGTGCCGGGAGGCACGAGGCGCAGCAGGTAGCCGATCTGACTGCGGATGAGCGGTGCGCTCTCGAGCAGCGCACGGCCGCGATCCGCCGGTGTCAGGTGATACTCCACGGTGCGCTCGAGCCCGGGCGCGGGCGCGACGAGCGCTTCGAAGGACAGATATCCCGCCTTGCGCACCGCGATGCGGTGCTCGAGCGCCGGCAGACTGAGAGACTGCGGCGTCGATCCGCGTGCTGCTCCGTCGATCAGGAGCTCGGCGCCCGCGGGCTCGCCCCGCACGGTCACGCGCGCGAACACCGCGGTGAGCCGGGCGTCCGCGCTCAGAGCGCGGCCGGCGCTCGCGAAGACCTCCTCGGTCCAGGTCGCGTGGCCCGGCAGCGTGACGATGAGCGGATAGGCGATGCCGGCGGGCAGGTCGACCGTGAGCGGCGTGCGGCCGCGCAGCGTACCGGCGACCGTGACCTCGGCGCCGGCCGGACTCGAGCGCACCGTCAGGCGCGCATCGGGCTGGCCGAGAGTCACCGGGCCCACGGCGAGTGACTGTCCCCCTTTGAGAACCACGCTGCTCTCCCAGGTCTTCGAGCCCGAGGCCTCGATGCGAATGCGGTGCACCCCCGAGGGCGCGTCCACGCCGATGGGCGCCGCGCCCCGCTCCGCGCCGTCGATGCTGACATGAGCGCCCTGCGGGACGGCGCTCACCGTGAGGCGGCCCCAGGCCGGCTGCAGCTGCACGTGCAGGTTCTGGCGCGCGCCGGCCCCCTCGATGTTGAGCGTGGCCGCGTAGTCGAGGTAGCGCGGCGCGCGCACGGTCACGGTGCGCTCCCCGGCGGGCACCTCGAGCACACCCGGCGCGAGCCCCGCGGGAACTCCGTCAATGATCACCGACGCCACGACGCCGCCGGTGTCGATCTCGAGCCGCCCGGGGAGCCGGGCGAGCACGAGGCGCACGGCCTGCGAGGAGCGCGCGCGCACGAGAAGCGTCGTCTGCGCCGGCAGGTAGCCGTCACGCTCGGCGCGCACCACGCGCCGTCCCGCCAGGACGAGGAGCTCGCGGCCGAAGCGCACCGACAGCGTTCCGGGCGCGTGCACGCGCGCATCCGGCGGGTTGAGCTCGAGGTCAACGGAGCCGAGCTGCGTCGCGAGCAGCGCCAGGGCGCCGACGGCGAGCAAGGCGACGAGCCACGCGCGGCGCCGCGCGTCCCTCACCGGAACGCTCGGCGGCGGCGCGGCGGAGGGCACCACGAGCACGGCGGGCTCGATCTCGAGCTCCTGATCGGCGCTCTCGCCCGGTGCCACCGTGACCAGCGCCGCCGCGGGGGCGATCGTCACGTTGCCGGCGAGGTGCTCCACCGTGAGCCGCAGGAGCGTGCGCGAGACATCGGTGACCTGAAGCTGCGCATCGCCGACGCTCAGCACGTCGTCGCGCCGCAGGTCCCGCTCGGAGGTGAGCGGGGTGCCGTTGAAGCGCACCGCAGCTCCCGCTGCGGCCTCCGCGAGCCACACGCCGGGGCGGCGTCTCACCGACAGCGCGCTGCCCGCAGCCACTCCCGGGACTACGATGTCGCATCCCGCCGCGCCGATGGTGAGCCGCTCGCCGAGGACGCGCTCGCCGCCGGGCTCGCGCACGCGAACCTGCGCCCACGCACCCGCCTGCACTGATCCGCCGACGTTCATGAGCGGCTCGGATCGTCGCGGAACATCAGATCGTCTCGGAACAGCGGATGTTCACCGTCTGCGCGACCTGCCCGGGGCTGACGGTGATCTCGCGGCGCACGTCGCGAAAACCCTGGCGCGTGCCGATCACGGTGTAGTGGCCCGGCTTGAGCTCGATGTCGCGCCGGGCGAAGCTGCCGAGGGTTCCGACGCTCGGTATCGCCACCTGCGTCAGGCTGTCGGACACCAGGGACAGGTGCACCGGCTGGTCGAACCCCGGGACCAGCACTCCGGGCCGCTCCATCTGCCCGCGCAGCGCAGGACCCGGGTCAGGCTGCGCATGCGCCGACCGCAGCAACGCCATCGCCTCCGCGTGCACCTGCGGGGAAGCGAGCCGGTCCGGGCGATCGATCAGCGCCTGGAGCGAGCTCTCGAGCTCGAGCCGTGCGGAGCTGCGGGCCTTGCCCTCCTGTGCGAAGGCGAGCGATCGATCCTGGCGCAGCGCCGAGTTGTAGAGCCGCAGCGCTTCCTCCCAGCGCTCCTGGGCCTCGAGCGCCTGAGCGCGCGCACGTAGCGCGGAGAAGCTGCGATCACCGGTGGCCGCCGCGACGCGCCGCAGGCCATCCTGCGCCTCGGCCCCGCTCGCACGCAGCGTCCGCGCACGCGTGAACGCGCTGCGCGCCTCCTCGAGCCGCCCCGCACCGAGCGCCGCGTAGCCCTCTCCGACCGCGCGCGCGTAGTTGTCATCGCCGAAGGCCGCCGTCGCGCGGGCGAGCCCGGTACGGGCCTGCGCGTTCTTCGGATCGAGGTTCAGCGCCCGCGCGTAATCCTGGGTCGCGCGCGCGTACTCGCGCGCGGCCTGGGCATTCTCGCCATCCGCGAGCAGGGGCAGAACGCCGCCCAGCCGCCGCGCGCGATCCTGGCCGAGGACGACCCGCGGGTCCTTGGGATCGATGCGCGCTGCCAGATCGAAGGCCTGCGTGGCGAGCTCCTGCTGCCCGGCGGCGAGCGCGCGATCGCCGGCGTCGAGCTGCGCGGTGAGCGCGGCGGGTGCCGCGCGCTCAACCGCATCGAGAAAGCGCGAGGCATCCCCGAGACGCTGCTGCGCGAGCTCGAGGCTCCCGGCGTCATAAGCGCCGACCGCTTCCGCGGCGCGCGTCTTGGCCGCGGCGAAGTCAGCGCCGCCCCAGACTCCCGCGCCGCGCGTCTCGAGCACCGCCAGTTGCCGGTCGAAGCGCTCACGCTGCTCCCTGAGGCGCGCGCGCCCCTCGGCGGTCCCCGGGCCGCTCACCGCGCCGGCGGGGATCGTCCCGGCCGGCATCTCGAGGCGGGGCAGCCACAGAAACGCGGCGAGCGCCGCGAGCGCGAGCACCGCGAGTACGGCGAGCATGCGGGGTACGCCCGTGCGCAGCGGCTCGCGCCGCGCCGGCGCGCGCAGCGGCAGCTCCCGCGCCGCCCCGGGCACCCTCGGAGGCTCGCGGGTCGCATCGGGCGCGGGCGCCTCGCGCGGCTCGGCGGTCTCGAAGTCAAAGCCCAGCGTGTCGTTGAGCGCGGCGTCGAGCTCGTCCATGACCTCGCGCATCGCGGCCGGGCGCTGCCGGGCGTCCTTGGCGAGCATGCGCTCGATGAGCCGCCCGAGCTGCGGCGGCATCGGCTGCGCCGGTACGAGCGCAGGCACCGGCTCGTGCTGGAGGCGCTGCGCGTCGAAGCTCGGATAGTGCGGCGGGTAGCGTGTGAGCAGCTCATACGCGAGCGCCCCGAGCCCGTAGATATCGTCGGCCGGCGCCGGCGGCTCGCCGCGCAGCTGCTGCGGGCTGGCGCTGAAGGGGGACAGCGGGCGCGGTGCCGGATCGCCACCGCCCGCAGGCAGCAGTGCGGCGGCGCCGAAATCGGCGAGCTTCGCGCGTCCGGCGCCATCGAACAGCACATTCCCGGGCTTGAGGTCGCCGTGCACGACGCCGCGCTCGTGCGCATGCTCGAGCGCGTGCGCGACTTCGAGCAGAACCGGCACCACCGCGAGGTAGCCGGCGCCGCGCAGGCGCCGCAGGTCCCCACCGGCCGCCAGCTCCATCGGCAGCAGCAGCGCCGGCCCGTCGGGGCGCGCCACACCTCGGCCTGCCCGCCGCTGCCCACGCGCTCATGCAAGATGAACCGGGCCTTGAGGGGGCGCCCGGGTCTCAGGCTCGGCGCCTTGCTCATGAGCCGATCAGTGCGCGGCATCCACCGCGGCCGGGACCGTAGGCACCGGGGCAGCCGGCTCGGGCTCCACCGGCACCGGCGTGCCGTTCTCCTCCAGGTACAGCGCGTGCAGCAATTTGCGCCATTGCCGGTATTGCTCCTCGGCCGTACCGGTGAGCTTGAGCGTCCTTCCCTCGACGTCGACCACCTGGGGTGCGACCTCGGACTGGAAGGTCTCCGACATTTCCTTCAGGGCCTGGGCGTGCACCTTCGCGTCGGCGTACTTCTTGAGTCCCGAGATGATCGCCGCCGTGCCGCCGATCGCGCCGCCGTAACGCACCGCGGACTGCACGCGCTGGCAGTTGTAGTCGTAGTACCCGCACTGGTTCGGCACGAGCACGCTCGCCAGCACCGCGGCGGCGCCGAGATAGGTGCGCGTGCGCGCCTGATTGAGCGCGCGCTGCTCCTTCTCGATCTCCTCGAAGCTCGCGCGGCGCCACTCCCCGTAGGAGGTGCTCATCTGGTCGCTGAAGTTCGCGTAGTAGCCGTTCACGGTGTCGATCACCCCGGCATCGCGCTGACGGATGCGCTCGACACGCTGGGAGATCGGATCGTCGGTCGCCGGCAGGCGCGACACCTTCATCAGCCCGTGCGGATCCTTCGCCAGGTAGCCGCTCATCGCCGACGGCGCCAGGTCCCCCGCGAACTCCAGCTGTGTGACGCGGCGGATGTCGCGCCGGTCGGCGGCCTGCAGCACATCGCGCGCCGCCACCATGTCGTTGGCGATCTGCGAGTAGAGGTTCTGGAACGGATCGCGCGCCTTCAGCGCGGCGTCGGTCTTGTACGAGCCGGTATCCGGCGGGTTCTGGTAGCGGCGCGCGTTGATCCACACGCGCCCGGTGGAGTCCTTGACCGTGATCTCGAGCGCGAGCCTCGCGCCGGTCGACTCGAGGATCTTGCCGGTGACGATTACGTCGATGAACTGCGCGCTATCGGGGGCCACGCGCACCGCGCCCCACTGTCCGGAGGACTCGAGCGTGCTGCGCAGGAGCGTGGCGCAGTAGCGCGACTCGGCCTTGCGGATGTCCGGGTTGATGCGCTGCTTATCGAGTGCCTTCGGGTCGAGATCCGCCGGGACGCCGGGGTCGAGCGGATGCACCGCGACGTCGAGCAGCTCGTCCAGCGGGATCTGCCGCTCGGCCTGGATGGGGTTGTGCCACAGCTTCGCCTTCAGCTCCGGGTCGGTCTCTCGCTCGGCCGCCTGGCGCAGCCGCCGTGCGACCACATCGTCGTCGCTCCCGTCGGGAATCCCGTTCGCCCCGGCGCCGTTGCCGGCGTTATCGTCGGGCTTCTGGCTCGCCTTCTCGGACTTGAGGTCCCCGGAGTGATCGCGCGGCCTACCCGCGCCGCCGCGGCGCGCCGGGCCGACCGGCCGGTCCGTATCCGGGGGTGTCTCGGTGGCGGCGGTGCCGGAGGCATCACCGTTCTTGTCCGTCCCCTGCCCCTCGTTGGCGGCACTGCCGGCCGCCTGCTCCGCCCGTCGCGTGTCACGCTCCTGAGCCGTGCGTTGCTGCTCGGCGCGCAGCTGCGCATCCAGGGAGCCAAGGGAGTCGTTGAGTCGCTGATCGATCGCGGCGCGGCGCTCCTCGGAAGTCTGGCCCGGTCCGTTGCCGGCGGCCGCGCCGGCCGCACCTGCGCTCGCGCCGGCCGTGGCGCTCTGGCCCGATGGGCTGGGCGTCGTCTGCGCGGAACCTGCGCTAGCGCCCTGCGCTGCGCCGTCGCTCCCGCCCTGCGATCCGTGCGAGCCCGGGGCGCCTCCGGGACCCGAGGCGCAGCCGGCGCCGAGGAGCAGCGCGCCGAGCAGCAGAAGCTTCATCGATGCAGGCACCTTCATCACTCACTGCGTGGTGGTCGTCGTCGGCTTGACCGCCGGGGTGATGCCCGTGTCGTCCGCGCCCGTAAAGAAAGTGCGTAGCTGCCCGGACATGCGGTCGCAGGCGGTCCCCTGCACACGCGCAATGAAGGGCAGCGGGACGACCGCGCCGATGATGGCGGAGGTCCCGGTGACGTCCGTGCCGACGCTGCCCGCGGACTTCGCCTCCTTGACATCCCAGATGGTGGCTTCGTAGTTGGTCTCTTTCTCCCACCAGCCGAAGCCGATGCAACCGGCCGCGCCCGGGGCGGCTCCGCAGGCGATGCTGCCCCCGCCGTCGGTCTTACGCGAGCCCCCGTCGAGCCACACGATGTAGCGCACGTGCGAGGCGGCCATCTTCTCGGCGAGCCCCGGGCGGGTCAGCAGCTGCGCGATGGCCTCGGGGCGCGAGGGCGCCGTGCCGGGCTCGAACCACGGGAAGGTCGAATCGACAAACTCCTGGTGGCCGCGCACCGCGATGGCGCTGGCGCCATGGCCGGCGAGTCCGTTGCCGATGCAATCGACGAAACCCTCCTCGGCGGCCGCCCCCTCGATCTGCGGCTTCGGCAGGATCACCACTGCCTCGCTCTTGGTGATCTGGGTGTGCAGCTCGCGCGACTCGTCCACGCGCGACTGCATGCAGCCCGGCAGAATCATGATGGTGGCCAGCGTGAGGACGCGGTGCGAGCCAGAGTAGCGGCGGTTCATGGGGGGCTCCCGTCCGAGTGTCATCCGAAGTATGCCACCACCAAAGAACTCTGACCGCGCGCCATTCCATCCGGTTCCCGCGGCGGGCGGGGAACACCTCACAGCCCCAGGCGCAGCTGCGAGCCGGGGGGTGCCGGGGGGCGGAAGAGCCCCGTATTGAGTGTGTCGCGCGCGGCGGAATCGAGGTTCAACCGCCGGGCGGCGAGATGGAAGCGCTGCTTGAGCAGCAGGGCGTAGGGGCCGGTGCCGCGCATGCGCGAGCCGAAGTGCGCATCGTTCAGCTGCCCGTCGCGCATCGCGCGAATGAGTGACAGGACGTGCTCGGCGCGCTGCGGGTAGTGCTCGGTCAGCCATTCGGTGAATAGGTGCTTGATTTCGTACGGCAAGCGCAGCAGCACGTAGCCCGCCCAGCGCACGCCCGCCCCCGCCGCAGCCTCGAGAATCGCCTCGATTTCGTGGTCGTTGAGCGCGGGAATGACCGGTGCGACCAGCACCCCGGTGGGAACCCCGGCCGCGCTCAGCGCCGCGAGGGCCCGCAGCCGTGCGGCCGGCGAGGCGGCCTGGGGCTCCATCCTGCGCTTGAGCTCGGGGTCAAGCGAGGTGACGCTGACGGCGACACTCGCCAGGCGCTCGCGCGCCATCTGCCCGAGCAGGTCGAGATCGCGCAGCACAAGGGCGCTCTTGGTGGTGACCATGACGGGATGGCGCGTGCGCGCGAGCACCTCGAGGATCGAGCGCGTCACCCTCAGGCGCCGCTCCACCGGCTGATAGGGGTCGGTGTTCGCGCCGAGCATGATGGGCTTGCAGACATAATCTGGCCGCGCGAGCTCGGCCTCGAGGAGCCCCGCGGCATCGGCCTTGTAGAAGAGACGTGTCTCGAAGTCGCGGCCCGGGGAGAGTCCCAGGTAGGCGTGGCTCGGGCGGGCGTAGCAGTACGGGCAGGCGTGAGCGCATCCGCGATAAGGATTGATGGACTGGGCGAAGGGAATATCCGGCGAGTCGTTGGTGCTGAGGACGCTGCGCGCATGATCGGGCTCGAGCGTCGTGTCGAGGCTCTCGGGCGCCTGCTCGAGATACCAGCCATCGTCCACCGCATCGGTGTGCTGCTTGTCGAAGCGACCCGGCGGGTTGGACAGAGCGCCGCTTCCTTTAAAGAAGTGGTGACCGAGGATCGTGCGG
>WNFI01088986.1_pt1 | contig 18656 bp, 13 predicted proteins | sample 5400471 | NCBI WGS metagenome assembly WNFI01 (sample SAMN13153348, study PRJNA577476) | soil metagenome | isolation source: 100 cm saprolite on Douglas fir-dominated hillslope | place: USA:California | collected 2013-09-17 | reverse complement strand
TGGAATGACCATGCCGCCTCCTGCTTTGCCGGTGCTCACCATCAACAACGCGCCGGTCACCACTTACCAGGAGTTTACCGCTTCGCTGGAAGGGACGCAAAATGTAGATATCCATCCGCAGGTAGAAGGGTACCTGGATAAGATATATGTAGAAGAAGGCGCTTTTGTGACGAAAGGTCAGCCCTTATTCGCTATCAATTCCCGTCCTTTCGACGAACAATTGAATAATGCGCAGGCGAACCTGCTGGCAGCGAAAGCAAATCTGGCCAATGCCCAGATCAATGTCAACAAAGTGGAGCCCCTGGTAAAGAACAATGTGGTCTCCGACGTGCAACTGAAGACGGCTGAGGCATCCTATGATGCTGCTAAAGCCAGTGTCGCGCAAGCGGAAGCTGTCGTAAGCAATGCTAAGATCAATCTGGGCTATGCCCTTTTGAGAGCCCCGGTGAGCGGTTATGTCGGACGTATTCCTTTCAAAACCGGAAGCCTGGTGGGTAAAGCAGAAATCACTCCTTTGACGGTCATTTCAGATGTTAAGGAAGTCTACGCCTATTTCTCAATGAGTGAGAGTGATTTCCTGCATTTTACCAACCAATCGACCGGCAAAACGATCAGCGACAAGATCCATGGATTACCTCCGGTGGAATTACAACTGGCCGATAAAAGCATTTATGCTTCCAAGGGCAGGATCGAACTGATGAATGGTCAGTTCGACAAAACGATGGGAACGATCAGTTTCCGTGCGGTATTCCCGAATGCGGAAGGTCTGCTCCGGACCGGCAGCACGGGCAGGGTTCGCATTCCCCAGACCAGCGCTGTCCTGTTGCCTGTGCCCCAGACGGCTACTTACGAAATACAGGACAGGGTCTTTGTGTTTGCAGTAGGCGACAGCAACAAGGTGATCAGCAGGCCCTTGCACATCGTTCGAAAAACAACCGACTACTATTTGGTGGATAAGGGTGTACAGGCTGGCGACAAGATCGTGTTCGCCGGTATGGACCGTCTGCAGGATGGTGCGGTGATCAATCCGCAACTGCTGTCGGCAGATAGCGTCCGCAAGACAATGCCCCTTTAAAGAATGGGACTGAAGACTGAACCAATGATTGTCTAACCAAACCTTATTGGCAGGATTTGAACAATTAACAAAGAGAACTATTTATGCTAAAGAAATTTATTGAAAGACCGGTGTTATCAACGGTCGTGTCCATCATATTGCTTATACTGGGCGGGCTGTCGATATTTACGCTCCCCATTTCCCTCTTCCCGGATATTGCGCCGCCCAGCATACTGGTGTCGGCCACCTATCCCGGCGCCAACGCGGAAGTTGTGGCACGCAGTGTCGCCACCCCGCTGGAAGAAGCCATCAATGGGGTGGAGAACATGACTTACATGACCTCCAACTCCAGCAATGACGGCTCTATGTCGTTGACGGTCTATTTCAGACAAGGGACCAATGCGGACATTGCAGCGGTGAACGTACAGAATCGTGTATCCAAGGCTACCAGCCAGATACCAGCTGAGGTTATCCAGGCCGGCATCTCTACACAGAAACAGCAGAACAGTATCATCATGTTTATCGGTCTTTACTCTACCGACACCAGCTATGATGAAACTTTCCTGCAAAACTATGCGAAGATCAACCTGATCCCAAAGCTGCAGCGTATCCCTGGGGTAGCTGATGCTACGCCTTTCGGCACCAAGGACTATTCGATGCGCATATGGCTGAAGCCCGATCGCCTGGTGGCCTACAACCTTTCTCCGATAGAGGTGACCAGCGCCATCAAGGATCAGAGCCTGGAAGCCGCCCCCGGCCGTTTTGGCCAGAGCAGCAAGGAAGTGTATGAATATGTGTTGAAATACAAGGGTAAGCTGAACAAGAATGAAGATTATGAGAATGTCATCGTTAAATCCAACAGCGATGGTTCCGTAATTCGGCTGAAGGATGTGGCCCGTGTGGAATTCGGTTCCTATACTTATTCTTCGAACAGCAGTCTGAACGGCAATCCTACTACGGGTATCGCGATACAGCAGGTTGCCGGCTCCAATGCCAATGACATCCTCACGGAAGCCGAGAAGCTGGTAGGCAAGTTCGACAAGCAACTGCCAAAAGGACTGCACACCACGATCATGTTCAATTCCAAGGAATTCCTGGATGCTTCGATAGAGCAGGTGCTGCACACATTGGTAGAAGCTTTTATCCTGGTGTTCATCGTAGTGTTCATTTTTCTGCAGGATTTCCGGTCAACGCTGATCCCGGCCATCGCCGTGCCGGTGGCCATCATCGGAACCTTCTTCTTTCTGCAGGTATTTGGGTTTACGATCAATCTGCTGACGCTGTTTGCGCTGGTGCTGGCGATAGGCATCGTGGTGGATGACGCCATTGTGGTGGTGGAGGCTGTACACGCGAAAATGGAAAATACGGGTCTGCCGGTGAAGGTAGCGACGTTAAAATCGATGAGTGAGATCTCCGGCGCCATTGTATCGATCACCCTTGTGATGATGGCTGTGTTCATCCCGGTAGGCTTTATGAAAGGTCCGACGGGGGTATTCTACCGGCAGTTTGGTTATACGCTGGCTATCGCCATCTTCATATCGGCTGTCAACGCGTTAACGCTGAGTCCGGCGCTCTGTGCCATCTTCCTGAAGAATGTGCATGTTGAGGGCCATGAGAAGAAGGGATTTAGCGCCCGTTTCTTTGCCGTCTTCAACGTCGGTTTCAAGAACATGACGGAAAAATACGTGGGCAGTCTGCGGTTCCTGTTCCGCCATAAGTGGGTGACTATTGCAGCGCTCATCTTCCTCGCCGGCAGTGCTTACTATATGATGCAAAGGACTCCCAGCGGATTTATCCCGACGGAGGACCAGGGATTCATTTTGTATGCGGTGAATACACCTCCCGGCAGCAGCCTGGACAAAACGCACAAGGCTATTGCCGAGATAGACAGCATCATCAAGGCTGATCCCATCGCAGACAGAAGGTATAATGTGGAAGGGCTGAACTTCATCACCAACGCCAATGCCGCCCCTTATGGAGCCGGTTTCGTTCGGATGAAGAACGTCGACGAACGGGGAGCGCTAAAAGACATCAATGCCATCAGCAACAACCTGACGATGAAGGTCGCCATGAACGTTAAAGACGCGCATGCCTTCTTCTTTACCTTCCCAACTATACAGGGTTTTGGTAATGTGGCCGGTTTTGAGTTCGCGCTGCAGGATCAGACCAACGGATCGATGGACAGGTTGAGCGCTATGTCCAACAATCCGCAATATATGATAGACGTGGACAACAATAAGGCGAAGCAGATGGGCGTGTCCGTTGCCGAGCTGATGCAGACCATGCAGATCTATTATGGTAGCAGCTATGTCAGTGACTTCAACCGGTTCGGCAAGTACTACCGCGTCATGGCACAGGCCGACATTCCCTACCGGGCGAATGAAGAATCGCTTACCGGCATTTATGTAAAGAATAACCTGGCCCAAATGGTGCCCGTGAATCAGCTGGTCAAGCTGAGAAAGGTTTACGGTCCGGAAACAGTGAGCCACAATAACCTTTACAATTCGGCGACGATCAACGGGGTTCCCAAGCCCGGATTCAGTACGGGTGATGCGATCAAGGCCATTGAAGAAACGGCGGCCCAGGTGCTACCGAAAGGATGGGGTTATGAATATACAGGGATCACCCGGGAAGAAAAGGCGGCTGGCTCCCAGATCATCTTTATCTTTATCCTGAGCCTGGTATTCATCTACTTCCTGCTGAGTGCGCAGTATGAAAGCTATATCCTTCCGTTTGCCATTGTATTGTCCATACCGGCGGGTGTATTCGGGGTATTTGCCTTCCTTCAGATCTTTGGAATAGACAACAACATTTATGTTCAGGTGAGCCTGGTCATGCTGGTGGGTCTTCTGGCGAAGAATGCCATCCTGATCACCGAGTTTGCGGTGCAAAGGCGGCATGCGGGTTTGGACCTGTGGACTGCGGCGATGGAGGCAGCTCGTCTTCGCCTGCGGCCTATTTTAATGACCTCTTTTGCCTTTATCGTAGGTCTGCTGCCGCTGATGCGTGCAAAGGGCGCTGCGGCGCTTGGCAACCGGAGCATTGGGACCGGCGCCGTTGGCGGGATGCTGACAGGGGTGCTCCTCGGTGTATTTATTGTACCGGTGTTGTTCGTCATCTTCCAGTACCTGCATGAAAAATTCTTCGGTAAAAAAGAAATAACGCCGGCTTTGGCAGAATAATATCGGGACACTTAGCAACAGAAAAAATTATACAATATGACATCATCAATTATAAAAACAACGGCTTTTGCCCTTCTCCTGGGGTTGGGAGCTTGTAAAGTATCAAAAGACACGGCTACCCCGCAACCCGAGCTGCCGGGTCAGTTCAGGAATGCCGCACAGACAGATACCACCAGTGTGGCCGACCTGCCCTGGAAGAGTTTTTTTGCGGACACGACCTTACAGCGGCTGATCGACAGCGCCATTGTCCGGAACTATGACATGCAGGTTGCGTTGAAGAATATTGAATCTGCTCAATTGACGCTCAGGCAGGCGAAGCTGGGTTATTATCCTGATCTTACGCTGGCGATAACGGCGAACAGGAACCGCCCTTCGGACAATAGTCTGAATGGGAAAACGGCCAGTTTGTTCCTCGGAAGCAAATATATTGACGATTTTAATGCGAACGTAGGTCTGTCCTGGGAAGCGGATATCTGGGGAAAGATAAAGAATCAGAAATCGCGGGCCCTGGCGGAATACCTGCAGACGACGGAGGCCAAAAAGGCTTTGCAGACGAGTGTGGTAGCCAGCGTCTCCGAAGGATATTATAACCTGCTGATGCTGGATGCGCAGCTGGCCATTGCCCGGAAGAATGTTGCCCTAAATGACAGCACCCTGCAGATCATGCACCTGCAATTCAATTCCGGGGATGTGACAGCGCTTGCCGTGCAACAGGCCGAGGCCCAGGAACTGACAGCGAAGGAGCTGGTCCCTCAACTGGAACAAAGTATCCTGCTGCAGGAAAATGCCCTGAGCATCCTGGCGGGCAGCCTGCCCGATAAGATAACCCGGAATGCTACCCTGGAAGCAACCCCGGTCCGCGACACCCTGTCGGCCGGAGTGCCGGCGGTGCTGGTCAGCCGTCGTCCCGATGTGAGAAGTTCGGAGCTGGCCCTTACGATCGCCAATGCCAATGTCGGTATTACCAAAGCGAGTATGTATCCCTCCCTGGTGATCACGGCGCAAGGCGGGTTGAATACTTTTACGGCCAGTAACTGGTTTAATATCCCCGGCTCTCTTTTCGGACTGGTAGGCGGCGGGATCACCCAACCGCTCTTCCAGCGCAAAAAGCTGAAGACGCAATTTGAGCTGGCGAAGGTAGACCGGGAGAAAACGGTGATCCAGTTCCGTCAGTCGGTACTGGTGGCCGTAGGAGAAGTGTCAGATGCATTGGGGAAGATCGCGAAACTGAAAGAATACCAAACGGTGGCGTCTGCCCGGACCAATACCCTGGAGCAGGCGATTGTCAATGCCAACAGCCTCTTCCGGAATGGCATGGCCAATTACCTGGAAGTGATCACGGCTCAGAGCAATGTGTTGCAGAGTGAGCTGGAACTGGCGTCTATACAAAAAGAACGGCTAAGCGCTGAAGTGGAATTATACAGGTCGTTAGGAGGAGGATGGAAGTAAGAATCAACAGAAGAATAAAAAATCCCCCTTGTCATCCGACGAGGGGGATTTTTTTTATTATATTATTATAAATGAATTGCTTCGCCGTAAGCTGCTTCGATCGCATCTTTTACCCCTTCGCTCATCGTCGGATGGGGATGGATGCTGTTCAGCATTTCATGATAGGTAGTCTCCAGTTTGCGACCTACGACCGTCTCAACGATCACTTCCGTCACATTGTAGCCGATCATGTGCGTTCCCAGCCATTCGCCGTATTTTGCGTCGAACACTACTTTTACAAAACCTTCCGTATGACCGACGCCGGTGGCTTTGCCGGATGCGGTGAAGGGGAATTTACCCACTTTGACGTCATAACCGGCATCGCGGGCCTGCTTCTCCGTGAGTCCGGCAGAGGCGATCTCCGGCGTACAATAGGTACATCCCGGTACGTTGTTGTAATCCAGCGCTTCGGGCTGGTGGGAATATTTTTTCTCTAAGTAGGCGATGTTCTCTACGCAGATGATGGCTTCTTTCGAAGATACATGCGCCAGGGCTTGTCCGGGAACGCAATCTCCGAAGGAATAGATGCCGGGAACATTGGTCTGGTAGAATTTGTCCACGACGATCTTACCTTTATCCGTTTTTACTCCCAGGGTCTCCAGGCCGATATTTTCAATGTTAGCGGCGATGCCGACAGCGCTCAGCAGGATATCGGCTTCCAGGGTGATTTCACCGGTGGGAGTCTTCACTTTGGCCTTGACGCCGGCGCCGCTGGTGTCGACACTGGTCACTTCGCTGCTCGTAAGCACGTCGATGCCATATTTCTTATAGATCTTTTCCAGTTCTTTGGAGATTTCCTCGTCTTCTACGGGCACGATGCGGGGGAGGAATTCCACGATGGTGACCTTTGTACCCATGCTGTAATAAAAATAGGCGAATTCGACGCCGATGGCGCCACTGCCTACTACGATCATGCTTTTGGGTTTCTCCGGCAGGGTCATCGCTTCCCGGTAACCGATCACTTTTTTACCATCCTGCTTGAGGTTAGGGAGTTCGCGGCTCCTGGCGCCGGTGGCCACCATGATATGTTTGCCTTCTACGATTTGAGTTTTGCCATCGGCGCCGGTAACTTCCAGCTGTCCTTTCGCTTTTAATTTGCCGTATCCCATGATCACGTCGATCTTATTCTTCTTCATGAGGAATTGGACGCCCTTGGTCATTTTATCGGCTACGCCGCGGCTGCGTTTGATCACGGCAGAAAAATCGGGGGTTCCGCTGGCTTCGATGCCAAAATCTTTTGCGTGCAGAATATCCTGATACACTTGTGCGCTTTTTAACAAAGCCTTGGTAGGGATGCATCCCCAATTGAGGCAAACACCGCCAAGATTTTCTTTTTCAACGATCGCTGTCTTAAAGCCTAGCTGCGCAGCCCGTATAGCGGCCACATATCCGCCGGTACCGCTGCCGAGAACGACTACATCATATGCCATATCTAACTGTTTTTAGATTAAAAATGTGAAAATGCGACCTGCGAAACTACTTCACAAAGGCCAAATAGCCAAATACCCGTTCCCTTGGTATCTAACCTTAAATTTGGGCAAAAAAAAAGCGGAACATATGCCGTTCCGCTTTTAAAAATCATATAATAATCTAAAGACCGGGAAAATCTCTTGTAATGAGGATTGGTTTCATAACGCATTATTTTAAGTACAATCAATTATACATCCATTTTTTGGTAATTTCAACAAAATTAATGTAAATTTTAGAATTTGCCCCAGCATTGCCTCTTTGTTCGTCTTCTATATATTCTTTTAACGTAGTATAGTATGTTAAAAAGGCAGTTCTAAAGGCCTTTCTTAAAATTATCTCATCAATGACGTTATCTACGCATAAAAGCGATAAATGTTCGAAATAGTTCAATACTGAAGTAAGTGATTTTCGAATATTAACATTATCTTCAATATCTAAAATAAGTTTAAAATTTGCCAGAATTTGAGATTCATTGAGCTTGCCCTTATAAGGCTGTAGGAATTTTCTTGAAATTTCAGAATTTGTAGCCATGTCTCCTTTGTACCATTCAGAGATCGCTTCGTAAGTGATTTTTACCTTCTTGCCATGGTTTTCTTGATTTTCCTTTTCAAACTTTTGCTTATTTAATTCAAAGTTATATTGTAGGGCAGTAGCATTATATATTAGGCCTATTGTAACGCAGCCAAATGTACATATTGAAATATATTCTCTCAAAGCTATTCCCCATGAGAAATGGTGGTCAAGGAGAAGCATTAACCCTACGGCTATAGTTAATATCAGAAATCCTATACCTAAAATTGAATAAGAAATATTAATTATTCCTCCGTCAGCAGTGGTTTTTGTTTTTTTAAAAATATTAGTCATGGCCCAGATTTTATTTGATAGGAAAGGGGCGGTAATATACAATTTAAATTCCCCGAGAAATTAAGAATTTTTTCATTGCATATACCTTTACAGTGCCGTGCATTCGAAGATCGATCAATTATCAAACAGATATTAAATCTTCGGAAGAGGTTGTTGCGCAATTTGGGAATTGGGTGTATTAAATGCTACTTTTGTTACAGATTTTGCTTGTAAATTTAGGTATCTATCGAACATTCTAAGACTAAAATCAACCTCTTATGTGAGTTCGGCCGATCGGTTAAATTATTGAAGATGAAGTCGCATTCAGGAAATTAAAAATATAGTTTGGCTGAAATAAAAGACACTGATTACCAATGAAATTAGATATTCTTGCTGTTGCAGTTCATCCCGACGATGTTGAGCTCGGTTGTGCCGGTACTTTATTAATGGAGAAAAGGCATGGGAAAAAGACGGGAGTGGTGGATCTTACCCGGGGAGAACTCGGGACGAGGGGAACTGCTGAAGGGAGGGCTGAAGAGGCGGCGAGGGCTGCTGCCATCCTGCAACTGGATGCCCGGGAGAATTTAGGGATGGCGGACGGTTTTTTTCGCAATGACGAGGAGCACCAGCGGCTCCTGATCCGGGCCATCCGGAAATACCGGCCGGAGATCGTGCTGGCTAATGCATTGGATGATCGTCACCCTGACCATGGGAGAGCGGGGCACCTGATCTCGCAGGCCTGTTTTCTCAGCGGGTTAAGAAAGATCGGGACGGTGGATAGCGACGGACTGACCCAGGAGCACTGGCGCCCCAAGTATGTATTTCATTATATCCAGGACCGGTATGCCCAGCCTTCCTTTGTGTATGATATCAGCCCCGTTTTTGAAACAAAGCTGGAGTCTATCCGGGCCTATTCTTCCCAGTTCCATACCGGGGGATACACCAAAGAGGAACCTCAGACCTATATTTCCACCCCTGAATTCCTGAATTCCATCATCGGACGCCACCAAATGTTCGGGAAAATGATCGGCGTGCCTTATGCAGAGGGGTTTATTACGGAGAAAATGATCGGAATCCGGGATTTCGACGATTTGGTAAGAATGGATACTTAGAGGGCGGTTTAAGCGTTTGTGATATTATACGTGCTTTAACACTTTATCCCCTTTAAAAAGGTTAATTTTGTCAATTATTTAATACTCATTAACTGGCTAGTCATGTTAACGCCCAAATTTGCCACCACCGCCCAATCTTTTCATACTGAGCTGAAAAAAAGGATCAGTAATTATTTTGAGGAAGTAGGTAAATCCACTACAGGTAATTTCAGCCTGTTCCTGAAGGCGGTGATCCTGATGGTCAGCTTTTCGTTTGTCTATATTCATCTCGTCTTTTTTACTCCTGCTACTTTCTGGGCTATCCTGGAATGTGTGCTGCTGGGCGGGATCGTTGCGGCTATCGGATTTAATGTGATGCATGACGGAGCCCATGGCAGTTTTTCCAAATATAAATGGGTCAATCATTTTGCGGCTTTCTCCCTGAACATCCTGGGGGGCAACAGTTTTATGTGGAATCAGAAACACAATGTCATCCACCATGCCTTTACGAACGTGGATGGCATTGACGATGATATCGATATCCAGCCCTGGATGCGTATGAGCGCAACGCAGAAAAAATACCGTCTGCACAAATACCAGCACCTGTATTTCTGGTTCCTTTACTCCCTGTTGTATATCTTCTGGATCTTCGTACTGGATTATCAGAAATATTTCAAAAGTAAGGTAGGCAATATGGCGCTGAAGAAGATGACCCTGTCCGATCATCTTGTGTTCTGGGGTTTTAAATTAGTTCATGCTTTTCTGTTCGTCGCCCTGCCGATCTATACCCTGGGTTTCACGGACTGGGTGATCGGGTTCGTTATTTTTACGGGTGTTGCCGGTTTTGTGTTGAGCCTGGTATTCCAGCTGGCGCATACGGTGGAACATACGGCTTTCCCGGTTGCCAATGTAGAAACCAATAAGCTCGAAGACGAATGGGCGGTACACCAGATCAAAACGACCGCTAATTTCGCTACGAATAACCCGGTCGTTTCCTGGCTGGTAGGCGGATTGAATTTCCAGATCGAACATCATCTCTTTCCTAAAATATCTCACGTTCACTATCCTGCTATCAGCAAGATCATCCGGCAGGCCTGCCAGGAATATGGTCTGGTCTATATCGAATATCCCCGGGTACGGTATGCCGTTGCTTCGCATGTAGCCTTCTTAAGGCAGATGGGAAGGAAATAAGGCGGTCGTCGCCGGCCGGTCTTTGTCGGTTGGAACCTATTAAAAGGGAAAGATTCCCCGGATATCGTCTTTCGTATTTCTAAAGCCATCCTCCAGGCGGGGGCTTCTCATTTCAATGTCTCCATATTTCCAGCTCATACAGGGCAGATCGGCATTCAGGCAATGATGCGTGGAGTCGGATAAATATAATTTCACGCCGTAATTCAGGACCACATAAGGGAAATCCTTTTTATTATTCTGCAGTCTGGACTGGGGATCCTTTAGCGGGAACAGCCAGCAATCTTTCCAGGTGAAGGGGTAGTTCGAGGGTTCGGTAGAAGTTTTATATAAATAGAAAATGGTCAGCGCTATAAAGAGGGCCGGCAAGGGATTCCACGGCATTTTCCAGCTGATGGCCCTTTTATTCAGCGTTGACAACAACAGTGGGAAGAGAAAGGATAAGGAAATGAATACGATCCCGAATCGAAAGTCCGGGGAGGCATTCAGCCAGATGAAGATACAGGCATAGAGGATCAGCCCAAAAATGAAGAGAGGAATTCCCGGTTTTATTTTCCTGAAATACAGCATTGCCCAGGAGACGGGAGAAAGGATTGCCAATACCAGAAGGATCACATGGAGGGTCTGGCGACCTTTAAAAGAATAATAGAGCCAGGGGAGGAACCATTCCCGGAGGGATGGCGACGGCAGATGAGCGTAGTCAAGCGTATTTGTAAAGTCAACGCCTTTCGGCCAGCAGTTGATTAAAAAATAATCTACCATTAATACATCTCTGGGCACCTTCCAATCCGGGTGAAAGAAGTCCAGGTAAGGAAAGGGATAAATGAGGTAACCGCTCATGATAATATTTCTGCCCAGCCATGGGAGATATAGTAAGAGGGCAACCGGAAGAATTTTGAGCAACAAAAGGGTTTTCTTTTCTGTTGCCGGCAGCAGAAAGAAGAAATAGAGCAATATCAGTAATACCGGGAAGGCGGATAATTTAGCAACAGGTGCATATAAAAGGATCAGGGAAGGAAGCAGGATCGCGGAAAGCGTAATATCTTTCCGGAGCAGGATCTCGAAAAAGCTGATGAGCGCATAAAAGAGACAGACAAGAACGAGCGGATCGGAAGAAGGAGAGGAGGCAAAGGGCAGCAAGGCTCTGCTGAGAATGGTCAGCAGCAGGAACCAGACCAGTCCGGCCAAAGAATCTTTCTGTCTGAGCATCCTGACGAGGAGCCAGAAAAGGAACAGGCCGATGAGTACTGTATTCAGAGGATAAATGGATTGCCCGGTGAGGCCGGTGAACGAATACGCGGATTGAATAATAAAAGCGGCGGGGTTGAAGGCATAACGCCCGTGTACATTAGCCAGTCCGGGAATTACCTTATATTTTTCATACCATAGGATAGAAGTGTAATGATAACCTTTGGAGTCGGTATTGATGCAGGGCACTACCGAAAAGCAAAACAGAATGATCAGGAGGCCGCCGGCGAATACCCAATTGGAGGGCTGGAGGATCCTGTTTAGCTGCTCCCGTATGGAAAGGGCTTCTTGCCGGAATCTCTCTTTATGCTGTCTGAAAACCAACAGGCTTATCAGGGCCAGGGGGATTAAGGAAAGGTAATTGACCGGCAGCCAGAAGGAAATGATGTTGAAATAGATGGTGGAGGGGATAAGGCCGGCTAGAAAGGTACCCAGCAGGTCCGATTGAATGGTGATCCGGAAGAGTTTTTCCAACCCATTTTGAACAAGGATGCCCAGATTGATGGTAATAAGCAGTAATAACAGCGCATCGATATACAGTAAAAGCATAGTTCGTTTTTTTCTGGATCCAGGTCTTTAATAGGCTGTAAAAGGATTGGTCTTCCGGATATCGTCTTTTGTATTTTTAAAACCATCCTCCATATAGGCGCTTCTCATCTCAATTTCTCCATATTTCCAGCTCATACAGGGAAGGTCGGCATTTAAGCAATGATGCGTAGAATCGGATAAATATAGTTTTACGCCGGAATGCAGGACCTTGTAGGGGAAATCCGCTTTATTGTTTTGAACCTGGCGGATCGGGTCTTTCAGGGGGAATAACCAGCAATCTTTCAGCGTAAAGGGATAGTTCGAAGGCTCGTTATAGCCTTTATAGAGAAAGAAACAGGTGAAGCCTATCAGGAGCGCCGGTAAAGGATTCAAGGCCACTCTCCAGTCGACCCATTCCTTATTTAGCGTTAGCAGCAGGAGTGGGAATACAATGGACAAGGAAATAAATACCATCCCGAACCGAAAATCCGGGGAGCTATTCAGCCAGATCCAGATACCGGCATATACGATCAGCACAAAAATGAAGAGAGGAATTCCCGGTTTTATTTTCCTGATATAGAGGAGGGCCCAGGTGATGGGAGAAGCAAGGGCTAATAAAAGAAGGGGGATATTGAGGTGATTATCTTTAAAGGAATCAGCTATCCAGGGTAAAAACCATTTGCGCAGGGAAGGGGCGGATAAATGCCCTTGCGTATAGTCAAGTATCCTGTCGTAATCAACGCCCTTCGGCCAGTAATTGATCTGGAAATAATCTACCATTAATACATCTCTGGGCACTTTCCAATCGGGGTGGAAGAAGTCCAGGTAGTAGAAGGGATAGACCAGGTAACCGCTCAGGATAATATTCCGGCCCAGCCAGGGAAGGTATAGTAAGAGCAGGATTGGAAGTGTCTTAAGCAACAACGGCATTTTTTTTTCCGTTGAAGGAAGCAGAAAGAGAATATAGAGCAATGCCAGCAATATGGGAAAAGCGGATAATTTGGCTATAGGCGCATATAAGGCGATCAGGGATGGAACCGCGATATTGGAAAGCGTAATTTCTTTTTGGAGCAGGAGCTCGAAAAAGCGGATCAACGTATAATAAAGGCAAATAAGGACGAGTGGATCGGAAGAAGGGGAGGAGATATTTTCCAGCAAGGTCTTGCAAGGGATTGCCAGTAACAGGAACCAGACCATGCCTGCGGGGGTGTGTTTATATTTCAGGACTCTCTGCAGGAGCCAAAAAAGGAATAAACCGATGAGGACTCCATTGAGGGGATAAATGGATTGCCCGGTGAGGCCGGTGAATGAATACGCGGATTGAATAATAAAGGCGGCGGGATTGAAGGCATAACGCCCGTGTACATTCGCCAGCCCGGGAATTACCTTATATTTTTCATACCACAGTATGGAGAGATAGTGATAGCCCTTGGAATCCGCGTTGATACCTGGCAGGATCGAAAAGTACAATAAAAGGACCAGGAGGCCGCCGGTGAATACCCAATTGGAGGGCTGGAGGATTCTGTTTAGCTGCTCCCGTATGGAAAGGGCTTCTTGCCGGAATCTCTCTTTATGCTGTCTGAAAACCAGCAGGCTTATCAGGGCCAGGGGGATTAAGGAAAGGTAATTGACTGGCAGCCAGAAGGAAATGATGTTGAAATAGATGGTGGAGGGGATAAGGCCGGCTAGAAAGGTACCCAGCAGGTCCGATTGAATGGTGACCCGGAAGAGTCGATCCAGTATGTTGAGAGTGAGGATACCCAGGCTCAGGGTAAGGAAGATCAGCAAAAGAGAGTCCGCCAATAGCAGGAGCATGTATAAGTTTTTGGTTTAATCGCTTTAGGGGAGCCAAGTTATGGAATTTATAAATAATCCGGGTTTTCGCCTCTTTGCCGCCGAATCTCGTAAATTTGCACCGCCAAATCGGGCCACAGGCCCGATGGCTGAAAGCCCGACATTAGACATTTGGCGCCTTAGAATTACATTTCATCTGAATTCTGAGGCGCCAAATCGGACCACGGGTCCGATGGCCGAAGGCCAATAATTTGACATTTGCGCCGAAGAATTACATTTCATCTGAATTCTGAGGCGCCAAATCGGACCACGGGTTCGATGGCTGAGAGATCAACAAATTGAAAGGAAAACTATGAGCAAAGTACAAATAGGGTTGGTGCAAATGAGTTGTACGAAGGATAAAGAAGCTAACCTTAAGAAAGCGATCGATAAGGTGCGGGAAGCGGCTGCAAAGGGAGCTCAGATCGTCTGTTTGCAGGAGCTTTTTACTTCCCTTTATTTCTGTGATGTAGAAGATTATGAATACTTCAAACTGGCGGAAGCTATTCCGGGGCCTTCCACGGAAGTACTGGGTAAGCTGGCTGCCGAGTTGAAGGTGGTTATTATTGCCTCCCTGTTCGAAAAAAGGGCCCAGGGCCTTTACCATAATACGACGGCAGTATTGGACGCGGATGGGACTTACCTGGGAAAATACCGGAAGATGCATATTCCGGATGACCCGGCTTATTATGAGAAGTTCTATTTTACCCCGGGAGATCTGGGATATAAGGTCTTCCGCACCAAATACGCTTCTATCGGGGTGCTGATCTGTTGGGATCAATGGTATCCCGAAGCGGCCAGGATCACGGCGCTCATGGGAGCGGAGATCCTTTTTTATCCCACAGCTATCGGCTGGGCCACCACCCAGGATGAGGCGACGAATATCGAGCAGTATAATGCCTGGCAGACCATTCAGCGCAGCCATGCCGTCGCCAATGGCGTACATGTCGTGAGTGTGAACCGTGTAGGATTCGAGCAGGACGGCGCTATGAAATTCTGGGGAGGTTCTTTTGTTTCCAATCCATTCGGCACTTTATTATACAAGGCTTCACATGACCAGGAAGAGACTGCCCTGGTGGAGATCGATACGGAGGCTACGGATCGTTACCGGACGCACTGGCCTTTTATGCGGGACAGGAGGATCGACTCTTATCAACCGATCACCAAAAGGTATATTGATGAAGATTAGTTCGCCCACGCCCCAACAGCTCGGTTATTATTTTCCTGCGGAATTTGACAAGCATACGGCTACCTGGCTTAGCTGGCCGCATAAGGAAGCGAGCTGGCCGGGAAAAATACAGGCCATCTATCCCTATTACAGTCAATTTGTGAAAGAGCTGGCCCTCGGCGAGCAGGTCTGCATCAATGTGAAGGACGAGGTTATGAAGGCTGCTGCTGTAGGGCATCTACAGCAGGCGGGGGTGAATATGGACCGGGTATCGTTCTTTCTTCATCCTACCAATGATGCCTGGTGTCGGGATCATGGTCCAGCTTTCCTGGTGAATCCCGCAGCCGAAACTAAAAAGGTGATCGTCGACTGGAATTACAATGCCTGGGGCAATAAATATCCTCCATTCGACCTGGATGATGTGATCCCTACGCTGATTGGGAAGGCGCTGAATATCCCTGTCTATTATCCAGGCATTATCATGGAAGGTGGTTCGGTTGACTTCAACGGCAAGGGAACCCTGCTCACGTCTGCCTGCTGCCTGCTCAATACTAATCGTAACCCGCAATTAAGCCGGGAGCAAATAGAAGCCTATCTGGCCGGCTATTATGGTGTAGAGCAGGTCTTATGGGTAAAAGAAGGCATCGTGGGAGACGATACGGATGGCCATATCGATGATACGGTCCGTTTTGTCAGTGAAGATACCGTCATTACGGTGATAGAGGAGAACCCGCAGGATGAGAATTATGCATTGCTCCGGGAGAATCTGGCGGATCTGAAAAAGATGCGTCTACTGAACGGCAAACAGCTCAATATTGTCGAGTTGCCCATGCCTGCCGCTGTCATTTATGAGGACCAGCGCCTGCCCGCCTCTTATGCTAATTTCTATATTGCCAATGAATCTGTGATCGTGCCTACTTTTCGTTGTGACCGGGATGAAAAGGCGTTGCGGATCCTTTCCGACTGTTTTCCCGGGAGAAGGGTCGTCGGGATCGATAGTACGGAGATTATCTGGGGATTGGGAAGTTTTCATTGCCTTAGCCAGCAGGAACCTGCGGTATAGATAGCGGCTCGCAGCACAGATCATGCGCGAATGTCCGCACTGAAGAGGAGTAAGAGCGAACGCCCGAAAGATGGACTTTCGGGCGTTCGAGTCTAATGATGGCCCTTCGGGCAAAACGCCTGTGGCGTTTTCTCCGCGATCAGAAATAGTTCTGTGCCTGCGCGGGGCTTTATCGAGTTATAGCAGGGGGCAAGGCTCCGGATGGAAAACCTTTTTTCAAACAAATCCCGGTATTCTTTCCCGCTGCCTCCAAAAGGCGGGCCGCCGTCAAATTCCCGGTTGAACAGAAGACCTGCCAATTTACCGCCGGGATGTAAGAGATCCCCCATTTTTTCCACATACTCTTTTCGCTGAGATGGATCGAGCGCGCAAAAAAAAGTTTGCTCGATGATGAGATCGTATTGCCCGGTGAGGCCGAAAAAATCGCCGGCTATCAGGTTCAGCGGGGCCGAATAGAGGGGCGCATTGGCGGCCGGAGACGGTGCGGCATAGTCCCGGAATTTCTCCCGGAGTTTTGTGACGAGCCATTCCGAGATATCTATTAAGGTGATATGAGTGAATCCCTGCTTCAGGAGCCACGCAGCTTCGTAGCTGTTGCCGCAGCCGGGGATCAGAATGGAGATCCCTTTATCGGATAACTGTTCAAAATAGGCTTTCAGGGGAGGGGATATTTCTCCCATATCCCAGGCTGTATCCTGGTGCAGATACCGGTCGTCCCAGTAATTGGAGGTGGCGAGAAAATTATTTTGCATCTTTAGTAAAGTAGTAAATTCGGGCTATAAACCTAATGCTATGATAATGTCAATACCTGCACTCCCTTCTCCGCAGGAATACCTGGTCCGGGAGAGGCTCTCCAAAGATAAGCATGAATACTATGATGGCGAGGTGAGAATGCTGGCAGGGGCATCCCTGGCGCACAATCGGATTGTCACCAATTTAATAAGGGAGATCGGCTCTTCTTTAAAAGGCAGGCCCTGTGAGATCCTGCCCAGCGATATCCGTGTTACCGTTCCGTCCGGGAAAGTCTATATGTACCCGGATGCGACCATTGTTTGCGGAATGCCCGAAATGGAAGACGATCAATTCGACACGCTCAAAAATCCCAGGGTCATATTCGAGGTTCTATCTCCTTCTACGGCGGCTCATGACAGGAGGAAAAAATTCTTTTACTATCAGCAGATACCTTCTTTTCAGGAGTATGTCCTGATCGATAGCAGGGAGCATTTTGTCGAGATCAGCCATAAGCGGCTGGATGGCTCCTGGGATTTCGACGCCAGCTCCGATCCCAATGGATATTTACAGGTCGCTTCTATTAAGGCGAATATCCCGTTACGGGAGGTGTATAGGAAGGTGTTTGGTTAGGGTGATTTGTTGTGGGAGCCCGAAAGCAGGCTTTCGGGCTTAAGAGCGAGCGTCCGAAAGGTGAACTTTCGGACGCTCGGGTCTCATGATTGTCCCTTCGGGACTAGGCGCCCGTGGCGCCTATTGGGCGCCTAGGGCGACGATCGGCACATGACTATGATAAGCTAATTTCGTTGTATTGGTCGTCTTGAAAATATTGGAAAGGAAAGAATGCTTCCTCGGGAAAGTGAGGATCAGGTCGATCTGGTTGTCGGTGACGAACTGGTTGATCGCATCCATGAAATCGAACAGCCGGATAAAATAGAAATCGGGGTTATATTCTTTCAACTGACTTTCCAGTTTAGCCCTTTCCACTTTGTATTCATCCGTTACCTGTACATAATGTTCGTGGTCTACGTTGACAATGTGCAGCCTGGGATTGAAAAGGTTCAGCAGGGATTTTACGGAGTCGATGGGAATCGTGTTCTCTATGTCCTGGAAATCGGTCAGCAGCATGACGTTCTTGGCCGATTGGGAACGGGCATCGGGTGGTACGATGATAACAGGCGCAATCCCCCGTTTGACCAAATTAAGGGTATTGCTGCCCATGAAGATCTGTCCGAGCAGGGTGGAACCTGTAATACCCATGACGATCAATTGTATATTATTATTCTTCACATATTTCTCCAGGGTATCCAGGAAACGATGGCTTTCTTCTGCCACGCAGGAGATCCGGGCGCCGGTGATAGCTGATAATTCCGTTTTCACGCTTTCCAGGGCCAGTTCCATGATCTCATACCTGCCTTTGTCCTCTTCTCCTTCCGTACTCAGGGGGCTGCTGTCCGAGCCGTATTCCAGGCTGTCAAAAACGTTGTAAAGGATCAGGTGTGCGTCGGGAACCAGGGTGGAGATATGGGCGGCATACCTGGCGGCATTCTTGGATGTCTCGGAAAAGTCGATGGGAACGATAAAATTATTCATATATAGAGTATTGTGTTCGCTATGGGTCTTGTTCACGACCGGGCGGAACCCGGCCAAGCAAAATAAGCGTTAAGATAACGGGAAAATAGCTTTTTCACTCAAAAAAATAGTTGATTTTTTATTATTCACCAGTTTTCAACAGGGACAGGGAGAATTAAGCATTTTAATGTAGGTTTGC